>Ga0247727_10005879_pt1 | contig 24470 bp, 30 predicted proteins | sample WisWelCaveWW1625_FD_202498 | JGI IMG/M metagenome (GOLD analysis project Ga0247727, IMG submission 202498) | Biofilm microbial communities from Wishing Well Cave, Virginia, United States - WW16-25 | ecosystem: Environmental > Aquatic > Deep subsurface > Groundwater > Cave microbial mat | place... | reverse complement strand
GAAAATACAACTTCTGACACCTTTTACAAGAATTTTTTCTGGTTTGATCCTCCGCTATCTCGCTTCCTTTCGTCGCTTTGTCCACTGCCACACTCCATCGGTCACCTCGGTTGAAAGCCGAGGATTAAGTTGACGCGCCAACAAGATGGTTTGTCCGCGATGATGACCTTCGTGAGCAACAAAATAAGCAAGAAAATGAACGACGTCGTTTGGAAAATTCAACCAGGCTGGCGTGAATGGTAGCTTGCCACCATTGTCAATACTGGCTCTTAAGAGTTTTAACATCGCCTGGCTGCTTCGGCTCAATGCACCGATGACCTTATCACGACTGGCGCGGTAAGGATCAACTCGAGCCGGCACTTTGGCGGCTTGTCCTTTCCCGATCATTTTGATCCACATACATCGGATATTATGAATGTGGCTCGCGATCATTCCGATGGTTCGGCGTGGTGAACCAGGAACTTTTCATTCCACAAATCTGTCGGAATATGTTCGATGAGAAAGATTGTAGCCCGATTGGTCGTCTTCCAGGTGTTATTGAGTTTTTCATAAGTAATGTTACATCTATTTCCAAGATAAATCTGATGCGTGTATACAGGCCCAAAGGAGTTTTTGAGAACCACCTGTCTTTCTAATTGATGCCGTCAGCATTTTTTCCAGTTCGTCTAATTCTTCCGGTGATGTGTTTGACAATGCGCTATCACTTTGATTCCAAACGTATTCAGCCGGATTGAGTTCTGGAGCATATGCAGGAAACTTTTCTATTTTGACTCTTGGATGTTTTTCAAGAAATTCATTAATAAGATGACTTTTGTGAATCGACGCACGATCCCAAAGAATGATGATGTTCCCGCGCAGATGTCGAAGAAGATGCTTAAGAAATTCGAGAACTTCTTCTGCGCTGATATCATTTCTCCATAGATGTGTATAAAGTGACAGATGCTTACGCTGCGGAGAAACTGCAAGAGCGCTGATCGCCGAAATCTTCTCGCGACTAAAAACATGATCATGGATGGGCGGCTCGCCACGAGGTGCCCAGGTTCTTTTCACATTAGGAATGAGCAAAAAGCCGCTTTCATCCAAGAAAATCAGGTGCGCCATTAGCTTTTGCATTTTTTTTTGATCCATGGCCATTTATAGCGTTTCCATTTTTCAATCTCTTTTTCATCTCGTTGGCTTGCTCGACGTTCTGGCTTTTGACAACTCCAGTCGAGATTCTGAAGTAGCTTCCAGATATGACAAGGATGATACCTAATGCCAAAATGTTTCTTAATAAGTTGAGCAATCCGTTTGAGTGTCCAAAGATTGGTTGTGTAGCCGGCAACCCGAGGGCCTTTTAACAATAATTTCACGAGCTTTTTCCGTTGGGAACGGGTTAATTTGGCAGTACGGCCTGGAGTTGGTTTTGATTTTATACTATCAAAGCCATTTTCCCGATACGCCCGCAACCAACGATGAACAGAAATTCTGGAGGTGTTGAGGCGACGTGCGACAGCTGAAACCTTCTCGCCGGTCTCTAAAAGGTCGATTGCCGTTCGACGTCGCTTCTCTAATAATTTGGCAGTTCCATATGGTCTCATACCTCCAATATAATAAAAAAATTAGAAAGACTGTAACATTATTTTTACAAAGCTCAATAAGTATTGCTTCGCGGAAATCAATCTCGCTTACCATTGATTGTATCCTATGCGCGCCTAATTTGAATTCGGCGGCTGAAAATAATTTTCAGTCGCAGTTAACTACAGTCAAAGCGGCGTCATTTAAAAGAGAAAATACAACTTCTGGTTTCTAATGGGAAGGATGATTGTTCAACCAAGCCGCTGGTTTTATAGATTCAATGTATGGCGAAGCGCGGCATCAATATTGGCCATTGGAAGCGTACCAACCTTTCGGTCAATCACCTCACCGCGCTTGTAAGTTGGCTGTGGCTGCGTCATAGTTATCGTAGATATCCATTTCCGGACTGTTCCAAGCTTCAGCAAAGGTTGCCACGCGCGCAAATCTGCCGCTGGCGCTTCGTCAATGCCGCGTGTACACGATATTAGTCACCGAGTTTTCCTTTTCACTGATTTGCGCTCATTGACGAACTTGACGGATAAGTTTTTTTATGTGCTTCAGCATAGATGCGGAGGGCGACAGTCATAAGACGGTCGTATTCGTCGCCTTGTGCTTTAAACCACTCCAGTATATCTGGTTCTACGCGCACGGTAATAGACACGGATGGTCGCGGCATTCGCCAAGTCGCTTTAGCAAAAAACTCGTCCGATAAGGGCGGAATGTCGGAAGTGTCTATCATCTCATCTGTCATGGCATCAACGCGCGCCCAGTCTGTCTCGGAGGGCTTGTTCATATTGGGTGCGTTCATGAGTAAGTGCCTTTCTTAGTGAAATAATTCTGATTATCTCTTCTTCTGCGTTTTCACGCTCGCGTTCGGTAAAAACTACTACCACAATGCGTGCGTCAAGCAAACCAATTCCAATCCAGCGATCTTCACCATAATCTTCGCGGTCGTCAAGTCTCGTGCGCATGGGTGCAGTAAAAACTTTCCAAGCGTCGGCAAAATCCAAACCATGATTTCTGAGGTTATCTTTGCGTTTATTTTCGTCCCATTCAAAGTGCATAAGTGTAGTTTAGCAAAAAGTAAAGTGCTGGGAAAGAAACTTTTGACTCTACTCTACCACGTTCTATGATTTCCGGCAGTAACGATTCAAACTCGGAACAATGCTTCAATAACCCATCTTTAGAATATATAACAAATTCCGAATCGTGCAACCGTTGTTTTCTATGCTTAACCAACTTTGTCGCCACGCGCCGTCGCTTTTCCAACGCATCACGAATCCGTTTCAATTCATCGCCACGCTTCCAATTTTCAGCCGTGTTCCTTTCCCAAACTTAAATAGCCCAATAATTTGAATTCGGCGGCTGAAAATAAATTTTCAGTCGCAGTTAACTACAATCAAAGCCGCGTCATTTAAAAGAGAAGATACAACTTCTGACGCCATTTTACAAGAATTTATTCCGGTTTGAAATAGGCCACCGCGCCGCGCGAATTCTTATGATCGAACAATCGGATACCTTCACCGAGCAGTACGGGCACGAGGTGAATCTGTATTTCGTCAAGAAGTCAGCTTTTATGTACTGCTGGGCAAGATTACTTTCCGCGTCCCGCGGTCCCGCGCTTCGCATCCAGGCTCCACAGTCCCGCGCCGGCGGCCGAGAAATAGAGCCAGACGAAGCAGTAGAGCGCGGCGGCTACGCCACCGTTCATGGTGGGCCAGAAGCCCTGAGGAAAATGAAACTGGAAATACGCCACCGCCATCTCGCCGGCTAGCAGGAACGCGACCGGGCGAGTGAAGAGGCCGAGAAGGAGCAGGGCACCCCCGAACACTTCGAGGATGCCGCCGAGCCCCGCCTGGGACATCAAAGGGACGGTGCCGCCGTCCGGGGGGAACTCCGGCCGGGAAGGCGAAGAGCTTCATCGTCCCGGGCAGTATGAACATGAACGCGGCCACGATGCGGAGCACGCTCTGCAATTGCGGGGCCCATGCCGACCACTTCGTGACGATGTTCGGTGTGTTGATGTGGTTTTTTGTCATAACGATTTCTCCTTGCCCCCGTTTTCTTGCCCTGTATGTATTTGCCAACACTTCTCATTTTATTTTTCTTCTTTCAATGTAGTTTTTATAATGCAATCGTCTGCACTCATCGCTTCATCATTTCGAATCGCTTCTAGTCCACGATTGAGCCGCAAGTCAGGTTGGCAATGGATCCCGTCATTGCACTGGCCCGATCCGAAGCCATGAAGGCCGCCACATTCGCCACCTCGGCCAGTGCCTGAAACCGTCGCCGGAGAGTGAATCTCTTGAAGGAAGCATCGAGTTCCTCGCGCGCCATTCCGGCGCTCTTGGCGAGAAGATCGCCGACCATCGAGACTAGCAGCCCGTGGTGCAAGTCCGGCTGCATTCGGCCTGCGCACTATGTACGACCGGGCGCACGCCTCTCCGCGAGCACGAAGAGGGTCAGGAGGCCCATAATCAGCCCCACGAGCACGCAGAGCAGGTTGACGAGGTTCACCAGCACCATCCGCTCCGTGCCTCGTAGCAGAGCTGTTTGGCCGAGAACGTTAATCAAGGGCCAAAGGCCCAGGCGAACAGCGACCCGGCGCCGACCCATGTCATTGTGAGTGGCAGCCAAAAAGGTGTGTTGCGGCCGAGGCGATGGACCATCATCAACACGCCAGCCGCCGCGCCAATCATCATTGCTGCGTCGATTGCGTTGATTAAAGCCCCGAGGATTGTCCGCCGGGCAGCGGCTTCCTCACTTAGTCCTACTGGCGCGCCGAACGCCCAGGCGAGATGCAGCACACCTGCGGCCATCGCCAGGAGCGCAGCAGTGTTGGCGAGAGGTACCTGAACATCGTGGGTGGTGCCTCGTTGAAACGCGCCCGTGGTGGACCGCAACGTGTCAGCCCACCTGGTCCTGGCGTACAGCAGGAAGGCCAGCATGAGCCCAACTCCCAGCCCTGCGAATTCGATATAGACAATGACGTACACCCAGGGCTGAACCGGTCCACCTACGACGCGAGGTAAAGAATCGGATGCCAGTGCATTGATAGTGGCGGTGATCGGCACCCAGACGACAAATCTGGCGAGCAGGCCAGTCGCCACCCACATCGGGGGCAGGATGAGCCACGCCGGAATGCGCAGCCCCCACCGGTGGGTGAACGCCAAGGCGATCCCGATGCCGACCAGATCCATCCCCGCCGTGACGGCGTTGAGCGCAATCATGCTGGCGTCACGCATCATGCTCCGGTCGGCGACGCCGAGGGTGCCGCCGCCGAGCCAGACGATTTTGAGCGCCAGATAGGGCAAGGCGCACGCGATGGCGCCATACCCAGCGATGAGCCGAGCCATGTGCAGACGACGCGGATGGGTGGTTGCGGAAAGTTGTTGGTCCATGGGTATCATCAATTTACCAATCACCTTTCGCCGCGCGGAGGTCCTGGCCGATGCGCAGCGCCCGGAACCATCCATCCGGCGAGGCCGATCCACTCCTTCCGTAGGGTTTTTCGATGCACGCAAAAAACTTCCCGGCCAACGCACTAATGCTGGCTCGTAGGAAAGTATTGTCCTGTCTAAATTTGATTAGTTGGTTAATGTAATTTTTATAATGCAAACGTCTCCTTCACGCGGACGAGCCGCAACCAAAATGAATTTATCGCTCACGGAATCGGAACAGCTCACGGAAATGAAGTATAAAATTTTAGATCTTTTACCTCCATGTGAGTTCCATTCCGTGAGCTAATTTTTTTCTGAGTTTGACGGCGTTAACGCCTAGCCATCGCAGATCACTTGACCGCTGGCATGGGCGCGCCGAGAAACATCCCGATCGTCGAGAGCAGACAATCGGGACGTTGAAAAAGCGTACCGTGATCGGTGCGGGACTCTTGATCATTGAGTTCTACCGCGATGTCGCCAGTCCCTAACCGCCCGCAATGGCTCCTATAATGAAAAAAGGCTCCTTCCCCGAAGCGACCGCGTCGGGCAGCGGGGCGTCCGGCGGCTCGTGGGACCAATCTTCCTCGCAGACGAAAAAACGCAAGAACGGCCGGCGCTGTTGCGTGACGTGGTCGCGGATCGTCCCCCGCAGCATCGGATACAGGACCTCAAGTGCGTCGAGGACCGAGCGCTGCGTGACCGGACCTTCGATCTTGAGCTGTACCTCGGCGCCAACTTTCGCCAGCGTTCGCAGATGATGGGGGAGAATGACTCTGATCATGCAAGTTCCTCAAATTTAATAATCAAAATCCAAATCCTAAACAAATCCCAAATCTCAATGCCCCAACGCGGCCGAGCCACAATTACACAGAAAAAAAATGAATTGCTCACGGAAGTGAAACAGCCCACGGAATTTTAAGTTTTGCTTCCGTGAGAGTTCATTTCCGTGAGCCAAAACTTTGTGTCTTCGCGCCTTTGTGGTTATGAATTATTCAGGCTTGAGATTTGGGTTTTGATTACGGCAGTGTCTGCACCTCCACAGACAGCACAGCCGGAAGATCGCGGACAATGGGAGCCCAATTGTCTCCGGCATCGGCCGACAAGTACACCTGCCCGCCAGTGGTGCCGAAATACACGCCGCACTTATCAAGCGAGTCGACGGCCATCGCGTCGCGCAAGACATTGACGTAGCAGTCGCGTTGCGGCAGGCCGTTCGTGAGCGCTTCCCACTCGTTTCCACCTGTGCGGCTGCGGTAAACGCGCAGCTTACCATCAGGCGGATAATGCTCCGAGTCGCTCTTGATTGGAACAACGTAAATGGTATTCGGCTCGTGTGCGTGAACGTCGATCGGGAACCCGAAGTCAGTTGGCAAATTTCCGCTGATGAGTTGCCACGACTCGCCCGCGTCGTCGCTGCGCATCACGTTCCAATGCAATTGCATGAAGAGCACATTGGGGCGCGCCCGGTTCATGGCAATGCGATGCACGCAGAAGCCGACCTCAGCATTGGGATCGGGAAGGTATTGCGACTTCAGCCCGCGATTCATTGGCCGCCATGTTTTGCCCGCATCGTCCGTGCGAAACACGCCCGCGGCCGAGATAGCGGTGAAGAGACGATTGTGATTGGTCGGATCAATCACGATCGTGTGCGCGCCCATTCCGCCGGCGCCGGGCGCCCATTGCGCGCCGGTGCCGTGGCCGCGCAATCCGGCAAGCTCGTGCCACGTTTGTCCGCCATCAGTTGTGCGAAACATGGCCGCATCTTCGACGCCGGCATAAACGGTGTCGGGATCGCTCAACGACGGTTCGAGGTGCCACACGCGTTTGAACTCCCAAGCGTGTTGCGTGCCGTCGTACCACTGGTGCGTTGTCAGCGGTTTGCCGGTTTCCGCAGAGACGTCGTAAGCGAATTTGTTGCTCTCACCCTTGGGCATACCATCCGGTGTGGTGGTTGGCTCGCCGGGAGGCGTGCCGGGTTGGTGCCAGGTTTTGCCGCCATCATCGGAGCGCTGAATGATCTGCCCGAACCAGCCGCTGGTTTGCGAGGTGTAAATCCGATTCGGATCAACCGGCGAAGCTTTGAGGTGATAGATCTCCCAGCCCGCAAAATGAGGGCCGCTGACCTCCCACTTTTCGCGCTTGCCGTCCGAGGTCAGGACGAACGCGCCTTTCTTTGTGCCTGCCAAAACTCGTACTTTGCTCATCTCTTTCTCCTTTCGTAAGTTTCTTGAGATGCTCACCAAGAGCATCTCGCTCATTCGTAGTATTTCCCAGTAACATGTCATTCTGGAAGAATCCCGTTCAGGCCAAGCACCGTCCTTGATAATAACAAGATCGTTCCACGATGACAGCATAATGTAACTTGCGATCTAATAGTCGTCGCTCTTGAACTCGATCACGTCATCATTGTTTCATCTCCTTTCGAATTGACGGTTTACACTATATAGTCGTTTAGCGGAGCTCAAAATCGACAACAGGCTCAAGTGTAGCGCATGCGGGATACCTCGAACTCCTCGCATCATTTTTTTTCATTCGCCACAGCGCCTGACGATTTTATTAATGGTATTCCAGTTTCGGGTCGTAACCTTCCGCCCAAATTCTTTTTCGAGAATGCTCATGAGATCAACCGTCCGGCTGTTTGGCGAGAGCGTCAAGACGCTGCACACTTCGCTGCCGGTAGCGCGTATGATTTTGAAGCTCTTGTCGGAAGATTCATACGGGATTTTTAGGCCACTCTTGGTTTTTTCCGAAAGGAAGGTAACATACAGCCGCGTTTGAGGAGTAACTTTAATTCCGGCAAACGGATTGGCCTCGGCCAGGCGCTGTAGCCCTTCAATCTTCCGAATGAGCACGCCGATTTCGTGTCCAAAGGCCGTTTCCAACTTTTTCTCGATTTTTTTAACAAGAGTGCTTTCGCTCGCGGCAGGCGCGGCAAAAAGCACATTGCCGCTCGCCAACAGCGTTTTGACATTGTCAAATCCAAGCGCCTCAAATGTTTTTTTCAATTCCTCCATTTTGACGGCTTTGTGCCCGCCCACGTTGATTCCGCGCAGGAATGCTACATACTTAATCATGCAGTTTCTCTCCGTTCTCGAGCATTTGTATAAATTTTTTCATACGTTTCTCACGCGTCTCAGGCTTTTTTGCGGTCTGAAGCCGCCACGCGATTGCATACGTATTCGCTTTGTTCAGTGTTTCAAAAAATGCTTGCGCTTTTTTGTTTTTAGAAAGTTCTTTGAGAAAGTCCTCGGGAACCTGCATCGCGCTCGGAGAGTCGTACGCTCTTCCCCATCGGCCATCCGCCTTTGCCGCTTCTACTTCTTTGAGGCCGGATGGTTTCATTTTGCCGGCGTCGGTGAGTCGGTTGACGTGTTCTATATTTCTCTTTGACCAGACGCTTTTGGCCCGGCGCGGTGTAAATTTCCGCAGCCACGATTTTTCATCGTACTTGTCAAGCTGGCCGTCTATCCATCCGTAGCACAAGGCTTCATCCAAAGCCTCGGCATGAGTTACCGTGGCAATCCCCGAATCCTTTTTGAACAGCCGCAGCCAAATGCCGCCCGATTTCGCATGATTTTTGACCAACCAACTCGCCCAATCTTTCGGGGATTTTAATGAGATAGTTGGCAAGTCAGTTTTGTTCATCAATTCATTCTCTCGGAATTAACTTGACAATGTTAACTTGGCTTGAACAAAAGTCTTCCAAAGGCCAAGCTATTATATTAAAGACGCCTTCCCGGTGACGACGTTTACGCGCGCCGCTTTGGCGCAAATTTACCGGTGCCATAAAACAAAAACAGAATACTGCTAAACAACATCGCTAAAGCCGGGGTCATGCCTTCAAAGGAATCGTGTAAATGCACCATTATCTTTGTTTTTATCCAGCCAAGCAGTAACATCATTCTTTTCCATTCGTTTTTTTCTCCAAAAAATCTCCAAATTGTATAGCGGCTTTTTCGACCAAGCTCTTGGTGGCTTTGTTGGGTTGTTTGAAAAATTCTGTTTCCACCATCACTTGGTCTTTTTTTATCGTCCGTTTCCATATTCCGGTTACCTGTCCGTTGACCACGATAACGGGTCTGAATATGCCGTTGTTGGAAATCGTCTTGTTGTGATTTTCAAAAGGAAGCGAGGCGCTCCGGTCTTTGTAGCTGATGATAAATTCATCAAAAGCGGGCAATAAATAAACTGATTCTTTGCCGGCCTTGGGAATGGAAAAGAAATCGGCCAGCCAATAAGTTTGCGCATCGATGGTTTCTGAAACGAAATCTGCTTTGATCATTTCCAATGCGTGTTTTGCCTCGCCGACTGATAAGCCCGACCACCAAACAAAATCCTGTAAAGTGGCAGGGCAATGGCTGCTAAAATATTTTTTGGCAAGCTTCGCCAATGCTTCTTCTTTGGTCAACGGTCTCGTTTTCGGAACTCTTGCTTCAAACAGGGCATAAGTTTGTTTTCCCGCTTTGGTTGCGCCGCTGCATGCGATTCCATCCAATTCTGCCCGCAGCAGAAGATGAGACGACCGGTTGTCGCCGGTGGCAATTTTAGCTTTTCCAAGCTCGGCGACCAACTCCTCACGGGTTAAATGCTTTCCGCCTCGCAAGGCTTTTTCTATGATCGTATTGCTTCTCGCAAAAATGGCTTCGGAAAGCGCCAATTCTTTATGCCGTGATTTTAACGACGCTTTGATTTGCGGCGCGGTTAATTCAAGCATCCAATAAATGTCGTCTGCTGAAACGAAATGCCACGTTGGCCTCAATAAATGTGTCCGAATAATTTCGCCGTTGTCGATTGCGGTTTCTATGACTTGATCTGTTGCGCTTGGAAGCCGAACGCCAATCGCCCATTTCACCATGGCATAATCTTGCGCTTGCATCGCGCCCATCCAAGCAACAATGGCTTTGACGGACTTAAATTTTGTCCCTGTGATTTGTTGGCTGATGAGCCGAATCTTTGCAATGTCTGCCAAGTTCATATCATCACGTTCGGGCTTTGCAGGATTATCTATAAGTCGTTCGGCGGGGTCCAAAATCGACAACGGACCCAGTTATAGCACACTCAAGACACGCTAAATTTTTTTTCCTACTTTGGAAAATCTACATTTGGCGCTGTTTTTACCCTACGCGCACAGCCTGAAACCTTCAATACAATATAAATATAAAAACGCCCTGTGTCAACCCTATGTCAGTAAATGACGCGAAAAAATTTTCCGAAGATGTCCAATTTCTCTAATCTCAATCATTATTGGAGTGTAATTCAGGCATTCACTTGCAATTAAAAGGAGAAACAAAAATGGAACAGAGAATTAATGCTTACGAAAAAGGTCGCAGCGCCATGCAGGCGCTGTATGGCTTAGGGTTATATCTGGCGAAATCGCCAATCGAACAATCGCTTTTAGACTTGATTTATTTCAGAGTGTCGCAAATCAATGGCTGTGCTTATTGCCTCGATATGCACTCAAAAGATTTGCGTGCAACGGGTGAAACCGAACAGCGTCTTTATGTCCTGGAGGCGTGGCGGGAAGCGCCTTTCTACAACGAACGCGAACGCGCCGCACTCGCCTGGGCGGAAGCCGTTACAAAAGTCACGGAAGGGCATGTGCCGGATGAAATTTATGAAGAAGCGCGAAAACGATTTTCTGAAGAAGAATTGATTGATTTGACTTTGGCGGTGATAACCATTAACGGTTACAATCGTATTAATATTGCTTTCCGTGTTACGGCGGGAACTTACCAACCGGGTGCACACGCGGTGCAAACAAAATGAAAGGCTTAAATGTTATTATGCAAATTTAAGGGCTTGAATTCGTACCCTCAACACAACGCGGACAATCCGCAACCAAAAAAGATTAACACAGAGAAAACAGAGCAAACAGAGAGGGCAATGATTGGAAAATTCTCTTTAGCTTTTTAAGCTCTATTTGCTCTGTTTTCTCCGTGTTGAAAATCACGGCTTTTTTTACACACGTTCCACTTGTTAGAGACACGACTATGAAAACGAAAGTGATCGGCTATTGGGCGACCACCACAATCGTCGCGTTCGTGTTGCTGGCAGGTGGTGTGGCACAACTGGCGCATCGGCCAGAAAACGTCGAGGGCATGGCTCACCTTGGCTACCCGCTGTACTTCTTGACGATCCTCGGGTTCTGGAAGGTGCTTGGAGCCATAGCCTTGCTCGCGCCGCGTTTTCCGCGGCTCAAGGAATGGGCGTATGCCGGCACTTTCTTCGAACTGACGGGCGCGGTTGCGTCGCACGTGGTGTGCGGCGATAGCGTGGATCGCTTCATCTGGCCAGGCTTCTTCGCCGTTTGCGCGGTCGCTTCGTGGGCGCTTCGACCGCCAAGCCGGACCCTCGGAGTCCTCTTTCCCGCCAAGACGCGTACGTAGGCAGCGCTTCTGCTTCAGGGACGCTCTTAAAAATTTACACCCGGATGAACTATGGAAAAAATTAAAAAAGCCATGAAAAAGCGAAAGGTAAAAGTTAAATCAGATTCTGCCACATGTTTACTGACCCCGATTGGCGTTATTCGATCATCCCTCAAATTGCGTCAAGAGGCCCCCAGGCAAGGTTACGAAGGGGCGCCTGAAGCATGGGTGGAAGTGGCTTCAGCTTTTGCCCCAGGATTGCAAGGGATTGAAGTTGGACAAGATATTATCTTGTTAACCTGGTTTCATGTGGCCAAGCGAGATGTCCTGAAAGGGCATCCCCGATGGGACAAGAACCTTCCCATAACCGGAGTCTTTTCGACGCGATCTCCCGATCGGCCCAATCCCATCGGGCTTCACCGTGTGAGAGTTTTGGAGACTTCTGCGAGCAAGCTGAGAGTTGTGCCATTGGAAGCAATTGACGGGACACCTGTCATTGACATCAAGCCAGTGCTTGATGAGGCAAAGGATTCGTGAAGTTGACGTACGCGAAAAAAATTTTGCAAAGGTGTCCAATTTCTGTGATTCCAGTCATGATTGGAGTGTAGCTTATTCAATCTTAGAAATAAACAGTGAAGGAGAATATCGTATGGCAGACAAAACAATAGTAAGTTCAAATAGTGATACATCGCAGATCTCCGTACCGGCGGCACATTTGGCCATCGGAGCAGCAGTTGCAGTTCCCCTGTTGCTTGTCAGCTTGCACATACTTAGCCCAGAATTTGACCCTTCCTGGCGTATGGTGAGTGAATATGCAAACGGACAATATAGTTGGGTCTTGTCGCTGATGTTTGTTTCCTGGGCAGTAGGCTCCTGGGCTTCGGCCTTCGCAATTCGGTCGCAAGTAAAAACGATCGGTGGGAAAATTGGTTTGGGCTTCTTAATTGCTGCAGGCGTCGGTGAAGCAATGGCATCTATATTTGATATAAATAACAGCTTTCACAGTGTGTCTGCGATGATTGGGATTCCCAGCCTTCCAATTGCCGCAATGTTCATCAGTGTGAGTCTTGCTCGTTCCCAGGCATGGCACCATGCAAAGAAAGTAGTTCTCCTGACAGCCAACCTCACCTGGATAAGTCTTGTTTTGATGGCGGCAGCTATGTTCATTATGTTCACCGGGCTTTCTCAGGCTGGGGTTGACTTGAATGCTGGAGCGCCAGCAACATTACCCTCTGGAGTAATAGCACTGGGTGGATGGGCAAACAGGCTCTTAATAGTAGTTTATTGTGTCTGGGCAATGAGTGTCGTATGGCAGGCAATCCGCTTACAAATTGTAAAATGACTCAATAAACGTTAACCGACGAGGAAATAATTTCATACTGGGCAATAGTTTTATTTTGCAACGATTTTTTTTCAAAACAAATTCTCAGAAGATGTCCAATTTCTGTAATCTCAATCCTTATTGGAATGTGATTCAACATACAACAACAAACAGAAGGAAAACAAAATGAAAGACTTCATGTTATTATTCCGGCAACCGAGCTACGACTACAGCAAAGCGTCGCCAAATGAGATGCAGGCTCTCGCGAAAAAATGGCAAGACTGGGCCGGAGGCATAGCAGCGCAGGGAAAATTATCCAGCAATGGTCCCCGCCTTGCTTTGGAGGGCAAAGTTCTTAAAGCAGGTGGTGTGATTACGGATGGCCCTTTCGTTGAAATCAGGGAGATGTTGGGTAGTTTTATTATAGTTAAAGCCGACAGTTTAGAGGAAGCAACGACTTTAGCTCACGGCTGTCCGGCGTTGGATGCCAATGGCAGTGTTGAAATCCGGCCCATCTTTGCGTAGCGCGACTTTCAGCCGCAACCAAAACTGCACCACAAAGGGCACAAAGAACACAAAGATTTTTCTTTGTGCGCTTTGTGTTCTTTGTGGTGTAAAAAATCTTCGCGGTCGTGATAGTTTTTTTCAGGGAAATATGGAAAAGGAACACGAAGCTTTAAAACATTTATTCCAGCAGGAATTTTCCAAAATGGTTGCTGTTATCAGCAAACGTTTTGGATTGCAGCATATTGAAATAGCGGAAGACATTGTGAGCGAAACATTTTTGCTGGCAACGGAAACCTGGGGAATTAAAGGCATTCCCCCAAATCCAACCGCATGGCTTTACGCCGTGGCCAAACAAAAAACGCTATATCATTTCAGGAGAAATAAAATCTTTGAAAAAAAGATAATCCCGGAATTAACTTCAAGGCAGGAAAAAAATCATGAAATCGGAGAATTGAATTTTTCTCAGCAGAATATCAAAGATAGCCAGTTACAAATGCTTTTTGCCATTTGCACACCTGCAATTGCCAGTGAAGCCCAAATTGGATTAGCGCTGCGTATTCTCTGCGGTTTTGGCATTGATGAAATTGCCGAGGCATTTTTATCCAACAAAGATACCATCAACAAAAGGCTGTTCAGAGCAAAAGAAAAATTGCGCATTGAAAAAGTAAAGATGGAACTGCCCTCGGAAAATGAAATAGCCAACCGGCTCGACAATGTCTTGCACATTATTTATCTGCTTTTCAGCGAAGGTTATTATTCCAAAACCCAAAATCAAATTTTACGAAAAGACTTGTGTTTCGAAGCAATGCGCCTGGGCGTAATGCTTACCGAATATGAAAGAGCCAACCGGCCAAAAACAAATGCTTTAATGGCACTCATGTGTTTTCATGCTTCCCGGTTTAGCGCCAGGCAAACTAATGAAGATTCTTTGGTTCTATACGAACAGCAAAACGAAGAATTATGGGATAAAGCGTTAATCAATCAGGGCTGGAATTTTTTAAATCTTTCAGCACAAGGAGACGAAGTAAGCTCGTATCATTTAGAAGCAAGAATTGCTTCCTGGCATTGCATGAAAGAAGATACCAAAGAAAAATGGGAGGACATTTTGCAATTGTATAATCAGCTTCTGCTGGTCAATTATTCCCCCAGCGTTGCCCTTAACCGGACTTTTGCGCTATACAAGGCGAATGGGCAACAAGCGGCTTTGGTTGAAGCTGAAAAACTAAAATTGGAAAACAACCATTTTTATTTTCTACTGCTTGGTGAACTTTACAAAAACATTGATAACCAGAAAGCAAAATTCAATTTTCAAATGGCTGATGCTTTAGCCAAAACGCAGACTGAAAAACAAGGGATTCAGGAGAAAATTGACGGCCTTAATTAAGAAATATTTCTTCCTTATCACGAATGCCGCCTAAAAAAGTTTTGACTTGCGTTTTTGAAAAAATGTCTGATATTAAACACAAGCCCTGTTTCTAAATATTAGACATTTCGTGAAGGATGTTTCTAAATATAGACACAAAATGGCTATATTTAGAAATATGGTGAAGCTGTGAGCGACGGCAATGATGTCGCATAATTCAACTGTTAGCGTCTTGCAAGCGAAAGGAATTCGTGCAAATCAGAAAGTATCGTGAAGCACCGAAAGATAAAACGACTCGGTAGAAACTAAAGTATCGTGAAACGTCGAAAGATAATGCGGCTCGGTAGAAACAAACTATCGTGAAGTGCCGAAAGATAATGAGGCTCGGTATGTCGGACGCACCAGACCAACGCCTGCTTGAGGCTCTGCTGGACTCCTGGGACCGGAACAACACCATCCTGCTCAACCTGCTCCACGCCCTCCCGGAGGGCGGGCTGGAGGCCAGAGCGATGGAGGGCAGCCCATCCATCGCGGAGATGTTCACACACATCCACTTTGTACGACTTGTGTTCGTCTTCGAGGACGCCCCCGAGTTCGCCAGAAACCTGCCCGAGGAAGAGTGGGTGGTCGAGCGCGACCCTGGTCGCATCGCGCAGATGCTGAACGACAGCGCCAAGGCGGTGCGGGACGCGGTAAAGAGCAGGGTGGAGGCAGGCCGGGACATGAACCTTCACTACGACCACCCGATCCTCCTGCTCCAGCACATGCTCTGGCACGAGGGCTACCATCACGGTCAGATGAAGCTGGCCCTCAAGGTGGCGGGCCGCCCAATGACCGATGAGGAAGCCGGGCCGGTCACGTGGGACGTCTGGATGCGCAAGAAGTGAGCGGTCATATGCGGCGTGTTGTCTCCGTCTGGTGAGCGCGCGCAAGCGTCGTTTGCGAAAAGCGATGCCGCTCTACCTCTCGCCACCTACACGATGGTCCGTACAACTCGTGCAGTCGCTAGCGTATTCATGGCATTCTCATGCCGGCGGAGGCGGCCCAACGATGGGTTGGAGCGGACGAAGCCGGCGCATGCGTTGGGCGCTTTGCCGCTCAACCCAGTTAGCCGTCAGTATGAGCGTGATGCCTCGTGCAGCAGATGGCGATCTATGATATCAACAGACACTGAACAAGGAGAACCCAATGAGAAAGCTCGCAGTTTCAACCTTCAGGAGCGATTCCGATAGGATCGTTCTCATTCGAGGAACCCACCGAGGCCGAAATTGAACGGCGGCGCAAAGGGGTCAGCGAAAAATAGCAACTCTGATCGTGTGTCTTGCCGTCGCGAAGAACACGTGGAGTGATGAGACAATGAGCCTCTCAACAAAGTTATTTGTGACGGCTAACGATTGCGTGGTGCGGACGGGGCGACGGCGGCATGATTTTTAATACCAACGATCTCGAAGTCGCCCCGCCGCACAGCCCGGCGTTCCGCCGCCGGTTCAATCGCGTGGAGCCGGCGCGTACAGGAAGTCATGGGAACATTTCTTCCCTTTGAACTCTCCTAATCACGAATGCCGCCTAAAAAAATTTTGACTTGCGTTTTTGAAAAAATGTCTGATATTAAACACAAGCCCTGTTTCTAAATATTAGACATTTCGTGAAGGATGTTTCTAAATATAGACACAAAATGGCTATATTTAGAAATATGGTGAAGCTGTGAGCGACGGCGATGATGTCGCATAACTCAACTGTTAGACTTGTTTTTCTCGAAGACGATCGTACAGAAGGAACTGCGCCGATGAAGCAGGGAGCCAGCATCATGGTCGTACATCTTGTTCGAATGGGCGCAATGACAATACTGATTATTGCGTGCATGTTTCTTCCATTTCTTCCCGGTGGGTATGACGGATTGGCGGTGACGCTATCGGGCATGTCTCAACTCTTTGGAGTAGCCGGCCTGCTGCTGGTTCCCATAGGAACACTTTGGCTGATCTATGAATCAAGGAAACGTGCACCGAAGAATAGGGAACGATCAAACAAAGATAAAGGGTACTACTTCGCGATAGCTTCAGTAGTTGCATCATCGATTCTCGCGGCGATCGTTTCCCTTGGTGCGTTCGTCAACCTGGGCCTCTCTCTTGGGCTTGGCGTGCTTGCTCTTTGGACGTACTGTGTCTCAAGAATGGCGTCCAGACTGAAGCTTCTGAAAAATGCGGAGATCGGAAACTTCAATCCCGCGCCGCTCTATCTCTTGGTCGTACCCACGGTGGTGGCGCTCTTTCAATTTTCGCTGGTCGGTCCCGCGACGGAGTTTAGTAGACATTATGCAATCAAGAAGAGCGCGGAATTGATCAATGACATTGAGGAGTACCATAAAGCAAATGGACGGTATCCAACGTCGCTGCTTTCTGTTAATAAAGACTACAAACCATCGGTCATCGGTATCGAACAGTTTCATTACGAGCCTAACGGCGACGCATACAATATATATTTTGAGCAATTATCGACTCAGTTCGGTACCAGAGAAATTGTGATGTACAACAAGCTTGATGAGCATTTCATGGCCAGTCACGACGGGGATATTCTCTTGTGGGCACCGGAGGAGCTATACGCCAGGCGGGGGTACTATGCCGTCCATGATGCCTCGAGTCCCCATTGGAAATATTTCTGGTTTGATTGACTCGCAGTCAGGAAACAAATTCAGTCAAGAGGTAAGAACAAACGGTGGCGCTAACAAAGCATCCAGCGGACGCAACCAGCTCGGCATAAATTTTAAAGACCGTGCTCGTAAGGTTGCGCCGCTTATGGCTGGTGTTATGCATACGACTTCAAGGAAAGCTATGAAAGCAATTGTCTACGAAAAATATGGTTCACCTGATGTCCTTAAGCTAAAGGAAATTGAAAAGCCCTCTCCTGGAGACAATGAGGTACTCATTCGAATACGTGCAGCAACCATTACTCCAGGTGACTGTGAACTCCGCACATTTAAATTCCCTCTTTTGTTTTGGCTTCCTTTACGCCTGGCGTTTGGCATATTTAGACCAAGAATAAAAATCCTGGGACAGGAGCTTTCTGGAGAAATAGAGTCTGTTGGTTCGAATGTTAAGACATTTAAGAAAGGAGACAGGGTTTTTTGCCCATCGAAAATTTTTAGAGCTTACGCTCAGTACATCTGTTTGCCATGTACTGACGCAATTGCAACCAAACCATCTAATATGAGCTTTGGGGAAGCCGCTGTGGTTCCTATTGGTGGACTCAACGCACTGTATTTCATCCGGAAAGGCAAGGTAAAGAGTGGAGAAAGGGTACTCGTCAACGGAGCAGCAGGAAATATTGGCGCCTTTGCTGTTCAGCTTTCCAAATACTACGGAGCCGAGGTAACGGGTGTGGACAGCGCATCGAAATTGGAGGCCCTGAGAAGGATTGGAGCGGATCACGTCATTGACTATACCAAAGAGAATTTTACCAAAAACGGAAAGAAGTACGATGTTATTTTTGATGTAACCACCAAGGTTTCTTTTATTAGCTGTCTAAGATCGTTAAACAAAAATGGACGTTTTGTTATAGCGACCCCGGTGTTGTTGGACATGATTCTTGGACTAGGTTTTTCAGTAATTGGGAAAAAGAGAGTCGTCACGGGAATGGCGCCTTACAAAAAAGAGGCTTTAGATTTTCTTAAAGAACTTATTGAGCAAGGAAAGATAAAATCTGTCATCGATAGGCAATACTCTTTTGAAAATATAGCGGAAGGACATCGGTATGTAGAAAGCGGCCAGAAAATAGGAAATGTCGTTATAGAGGTTGAATAAACAAAAGAAAATACTTATGAAAGCGATCATTCAAAACGAGTACGGCTCACCGGATGTCTTCGAACTCAAGGAAATCGACAAGCCGGTTGTCAAGAAGGATGACGATGTGCTGGTACGCGTTCACGCAGCTGCCCTCCACGCAGGTGACTACTTCGTCATGAGAGGCGTGCCGTACCTCGTGCGCATGGTTGCCGGGTGGCCAAAACCAAAGAACTATGTTCCGGGATTCGATGTGGCAGGGCACGTTGAGGCGGTCGGCAAGAACGTAGAGCAGTTTCAACCAGGTGATGAGGTGTTCGGCACGTGCAATGGCACCTGCGCCGAGTATGTGTGTGCTGGAGAGAAAAACTTCTTACTAAAGCCGGCCAACCTCACGCTTGAGCATGCCGCAGCCGTACCTACATCCGCTCTCACTGCCCTCCTCGGTCTTCGCGATGCGGGGAAGATAAAGCCAGGGCAGAAGGTTTTGATCAATGGTGCGTCAGGAGGCGTGGGTACGTTCGCCGTGCAGATTGCCAAGGCGTTCGGAGCGGAAGTGACTGGTGTCTGCAGTACGAGGAACGTGGACATGGTTCGAGCGATCGGCGCAGACCATGTCATTGATTACACCCAAGAGGACTTCACGCAAAGTGGGCAACGATACGATCTCATCCTCGATCAAGTGGCGAACCATACGTTGTCAGACTGCAGACGCGCGCTCACTCCCCAGGGGACTCACATACCTAACAGCGCCCATAGCGGCATGGGTTATATTGTCAAGGCGTTCGTGCTGTCACTGTTCGTGCGCCAGCAGGGACGCCCGTATGTTGCGATTCCGAACAATGAGGACCTGGTTGTTCTGAATGAGCTCATTGAAGCCGGCAAGGTCACACCGGTCATCGACAGAACGTACCCGCTGAGCGAGACCGCTGAGGCCTTCCGCTATCTGGATGATGGTCACGCCCGAGGAAAAGTAGTCATAACTGTGGAACATAATAACAAAACCTAACTTTCAAAATAGTTTGAGAATTAGACAATGTTAAAGGGGAAGGAGTGAGCGGCTTTGGCGTATAATTCGTCTATGGTTGATTCGCCTGGACATACGGTCGCTGGAAACCCGCTACTTGAGACCAAGCTCTATATCCCCAAGTGGCGTCACGGTCTGGTATCGCGTCCGAGGCTGATCGAACGCATGCACCAGGGGATCGAGCGCAAGCTGACTCTCGTCTCGGCGCCTGCCGGTTTCGGCAAGACGACGCTGCTGGCTGAATGGCTTGCGGCTACCCCGGCCAGTCCCGCCCAGTCCCGCCTCAGGCGGGACGCAGGATGGGTCTCACTGGATCAGAGCGACAATGACCCCGCGTTCTTCTGGGCCTACTTCATCACCGCACTGCGAAAGGTCCGATCCGGGGCTGGCGAGAGCGCGCTTTCTTTGCTGCATTCGCCTCAGCCACCACCGATTGAGTCGGTCTTGACGACCTTGATCAATGAAATCAATGCGATCCCTTCGGCAGGCTCAGGGCATCGCTTCGTTCTCATCCTCGACGACTACCACGTTATCGATGCCCAGTCTGTCCACAGCGCAATCGCTTTTCTTCTCGACCATCTGCCGCCACAGATGCATCTGATCATCGCCAGCCGTTCGGACCCACCCTTGCCTCTGGCTCGCCTCCGTGGGCGCGGCGAATCGACTGAGCTAAGGGCCGCCGACCTGCGTTTCACCTCCGACGAGGCGGCTGCTTTTCTCAACGAGGTGATGGGTCTAGACCTCTCAGCAACTGACGTGGCGGCCCTGGAGACGCGGACCGAAGGCTGGATCACGGGGCTCCAACTGGCAGCGCTCTCCATGCAGGCGCGAGACGACGTTGCCGGGTTCATCACAGCCTTCACGGGCAATGACCGCTACATCGTGGACTATCTGGTCGAAGAGGTCCTGCAGCGTCAGCCCGAACGTGTCCGAAGCTTCTTACTCCAGACCTCCATCCTCGACAGAATCAGCGGTCCGCTGTGCGATGCCGTCACCGGCCGGGAAGATGGCAAAAGGGTGCTGGAGGCCTTGGAGCGAGGCAACCTGTTTGTCGTTCCGCTCGACGATAAGCGCCAGTGGTATCGCTATCACCACCTATTTGCAGACGTTCTCCGTGCGCATGCGATGGAGGAGCAACCCGATCAGGTACCTACCCTGCATCGGCGCGCAGCGGCCTGGTTGGAAGAGCGCGGCATGGCGGCCGAGGCGATCGAACAGGCTCGCGCCGCGGGTGATCATGAAACCGTGGCCCGCCTCCTGGCTGCCAACTTCGAGGAGTTCGAGCGCCTCGGCCGGTACGCGTCGATTTCACGTTGGTCAGCATCGCTGCCGGAAGAGATGGTTAGAAAAAGACCCCGGCTGGCGCTCATCCACGCCTCAGTTGCGTTGGCGTCTGACAACAACAATCAGGCTGCCCGCAGGCTCACGTCCTGGGCAGAAGAGGCGATCAACACAATCGAGGACGGTGGGGGATTCGATCCTTCGGACGATGTCGACGGAACTGTGGTCGGACCCGAAGGACTGGAAGCTCTGAAGGGCGAGGTGCTGGCACTGAAACTCTTCACCTCGGGCAGGAATTTGCCACCAGAGGAGATAGCGGCGATCGCCGGACAGGCGCGTAAGCTGCTCCAACCGTCCAAGCACCGCCTCAGGGGAATGCTTCACATGGTTGACGCGGGAATGCAGATGGTACGCAGCGATTTGAGGTCGGCGCTACCTAACATGGAAAAAAGCGTAGATGAAGCCCGCCGAGCTCAGAATCCACCCCTCCTCGTCGACATGCTGACGCTCCGCGGGCAGGTGTACGTGGCCATGGGTAGGCTGGAAGACGGCCGTCGCTCGTTTGAAGAAGCACTTCTGGCAGGTCAAAACCTGTCTGCCGAGGCCAACTGGGAGCTGTGCAGTCCGCATACCTCGCTGGCAGAGGTATTGCTGGAACGTGGCGATTTGGTAGGAGCGACCAACCACATTACGACCGCTCTCGAATTCGCCAGCAAGTCGCCGACGAGGAGCCCGGTCCTCTATGCACGGGCCACCGCGGCACAAGTGTTCCTGGCCGCAGGCGACACCAAAGCAGCGATCGAACAGTTGGAACAAGCGCAAGCGTTCGTCCGGGGCTCCAGCGATTCCCGTTACTTTTCTTTTCTTTCCTCCGTGAAGCTCAAGATCTATTGCCGGACCGGCGACCTTGAAGCGGCTGCGGATGTCGTTCGGGACCGGAACCTTTCGCCGGAGGTGGCGATAGATCGCAACAACGAGGAAGAGATGACCGCCTACGCACGCTACCTCGTCGCGCGTGGTAATGGTGGTGACGCTGAGCAAATTCTCTCAAGGGTGCTCCCGATCGTGCAAAGCATCGGGCGTGTGCAACACGAGATCCACGTGCTCGTGCTTAAGGCACTGGCGAACGAGTTATTGGGCGATAGGGCGCTTGCCCTCGAGTCGCTCGGACGAGCGACCTTTCTAGGCGAGCCGGGGCGTTTCAACCGCACGTTTACGAGCGAAGGCCTTGCCGTTGCGGGGCTGGTGGAGGCGCTTGCAGATGCCGTCCAGTCCCGCCCATCCCGCCCCGGCGGGACGGTGGAAGCCGGATCTCCGTCCTACCTCACCTACCTGCTGCGGGAGATGAGGGTCAGGCCGGAAACAGTATCGCCCCATGTCGTAACAGCAAAGCTCGTCGAGCCGCTAACGGCGCGTGAGGTCGAAATCCTGCGTCTCATTGTGGCAGGAATGAGGAACCAGGAGATTGCCGATCATCTGTTCATCAGTCTGCACACCGTCAAGCGTCACATCGCGAATGCCTACGGCAAGCTGGGCGTCACTCACCGCACAGAAGCTGTTGCGCGGGCGAACGAGCTGAAACTGCTGTAAGAGGTTCGACTCCGTCTATATTACGAGCTTAGACACTTATTTATAGATCACTCAGAGATCTTTTTAGGTAACAGTACCCCTAATTTTCCTATAAATTGCTCAATCGAATTAAAACGATTCTCATAACGTAAAGACGGCGGATTGATTTTGTATTCTCTATCCTTATCCTTCAACGGCCAATCACCGTTTTTGATCTTATGATTCACTTCATGTTTAGAAAAAAGCCATCCTGACTTGGGTGATATAAGAAGAACCAGAAAGTATTTACTCACGCCGTTTAGTAGCTCTACATAAGCTTTGCCAATGCCCCAAAATGGACGATCACTTCTGCTAATCTTTATAATAAGAAAATGGCCTTCGTAAATAAAATAGTTGGATCGCTTGAAAATTTGTTTGTATTTCAAATAAATTTCGTCTCCGGGTTTTGGTTCTATTGCACCAATAGCATCAACAAAAAGACTGATATCCTGATCCATGGTAAACTCCTCAATAAAACGTACTTTCTCAACTCGCCTTTTTCAGATCGCCAGCTAACCATATTTTCTGGCGATCAGGAGTAGTGTAAGAATTCAAAACAGCCAGTGCCCTATAATGTGGACCTAGTTTTGACTGTTCAAATGCCTTCAGTGTAATAAAAAATGTGTACTGCAAACAATTCCGCGTATCATCTTCGGGATATTCTCTGATAGTGATCTCTACATATGACTCTTTTACGATTCTTCCGAGCAGTGCTCTGCCTATTTTGTTGTCGATGTAATTTAGACGCTTGAAAAAATTGACTTGCAAATTTATAGAGATAATTTCTCCAATGGTTATGCACTCTTTATCGTTTGGTTTTACTTCTGAAACGATCAAGCCACCCCTGCCTTTATTTTCCATCGTAATAAGGCGGCGGTGGACTTCCGGCGGTATGGGAATACCGGATGTATTCGAATATTCTTCAACAATACGTCGAACTCGCGTCTCGGATATGTTCTCTATTTCGATTAGATATCTAACTAAATAGGGAATACATCTATCCGCATGCGGGTTCCACGGCGGTGTATTCAATTCGAAGAAAACTTTGCTTCCGCACGAACAGGTGAAATAATAAACTCCCTTACCACAATCTGGACAATTAGTTGACCACATCTTGCACTCACAGCCCTCACGGTGCGTTGGTACAGGCATTTTCTATTCCTATAATGAAAAGTTAAAGAGTGGTTGACTTGTAGCTGAGTTGCCAGATCATTATTTTTAATGATAAAGTCAATATTATCATCAATGCCTCCTGTTCGCTAAAATACTGTCAATATTTGAAGTGTCTGACACCTACCTCAAGTCGGGCGGCTGCGGGGGCGAGACAGAGTTTTCTAGAAGATCGGACGTTAAAACTGGCACAGCATGAAAATCATGTCGCGGCTCACCACATCCGTTTTGAGTCGGCTGTTAGGCTCAATCTTCCCTATTGCACTTTCTTTCTCGTGTCTTTCTTTCAACTTTGAGTTTATCAACAAGAATTGAAATTTCGCAGACTTTTCTATGACTATTGCGTTTGGAGTCAAGGTTCTGATACAATAGTTACTTTTTGCCTTAGTCGATTCAGGTGGCGTTCAATCATTGCTTGATGGTGATAATTCTTTGCTGCAGGAGTAAGATAGACTTCTGTAGGAACCCAACCATCGTGATTCACATATACACCGTCATATGCGGCGCTAGCAAACGATATGGGCCTTGTTTTGATTAGTTGACGCCGACTGAGTAATTCAAGGGCTTCACAGGCTCTCTCCGAAAGATTAGCACCTATAAGAATGTGGTGATACTTTTTGATGAATTCTTTCGCATGAGGTGAAATAACATTAAAGAAATTATCTTCTATTGTACCTCGTGGCCAAGAAGCCACAAAATCTGGAGGAACACGTCTGAATAGGAGACTGGTTCCAGAAAACTCGTCCGAGCAAAGTGCACTAATATCTATGGGTCCATAAGAATCTATTATGCTCAATAGCGTAAGTTCATCATCAGATAAAGGTCCTTCTGGCGGTAAAGGTGACAATGGTTGCGATTCATATTGTAACCTCCAACATTCTTTTACCAAAACCTCTCGCCAACTTCTCGCATTGATTTCCCACAAAAATTTTCCCACATTGTTTTCCAGTGTTCCGGTGTAGTGTTTTCAGCCCAAAATAAAAGTCTCCGGGGGAGGTGACGCTCCCGCGCGGAGACGAATTAAAACGCAACAACGACAACCTATTTTAATCGTC
>Ga0247727_10005878_pt1 | contig 24473 bp, 23 predicted proteins | sample WisWelCaveWW1625_FD_202498 | JGI IMG/M metagenome (GOLD analysis project Ga0247727, IMG submission 202498) | Biofilm microbial communities from Wishing Well Cave, Virginia, United States - WW16-25 | ecosystem: Environmental > Aquatic > Deep subsurface > Groundwater > Cave microbial mat | place... | reverse complement strand
GTATCAATCGTATATAAAGTGCTCACCGTTCCGCCTGTGCCCCAAACGCCGTAAAGCGTTCCCGTCTGGTTAAAGCAGATATCAGAAGTAGTTGTGAAACCAGTAGAGCCGACCAGTGTTGGAGTGCCGTTGGTTTTATTTATCCTGTAAACTTCTCCTGTGAAAGCAATTCCCCAGAGCTGTCTTGTTCTCGGGTTGATTGTAATGCCAAACAGAGAAGATATTCCGGTGCTTCCCACAAAAATCGTATCACCAGTTGTGATGTTTACTTTATATAATCTTCCGTCAGTAGATTTTGCGGCATACAATTCATCGTTGAGGTCGAATGCAATTGCACGAACGCTTGCGACCTTCATGTTTGTCTGAAGGAAAGCAGTTCCTGTTGCTGAATTAATTCTCACTAATGGAGTTGTCGTTCCTCCCGAGTTGCTTCCGAAAAGCTGACCGTTGAGCGGGCGGATTGTTAAACCTGTAAGCTGTGTATAACCGGACGGTCCGATTGTTGTTGCCGTGCCTGTTGTCGGATTAATTGAAAGAAGCGAGCCCAGCTCGACAGTTCCTGTCACACCGTAAATTACAGTTCCGCCTGCGGGAGGAATCGTAAACCCTGTTCCTTTGAGCGAAACATATTTATTAGGAGTAGCCGGGTCGTTGCTTGTGATTCTCACAGAGTCTGGAAGTGAGCCTGTTGTCTGCGGATTAAAAACAACTTTTACGATTACCGAATCAAGGAAAGCAAGATTTATCGGAAAGCTGAAGCTGTTTGTTATCGTGTAATGTGAAGTAAATCTCTGAATGCCGGAAATCGTAAGCGTCGGCGTTCCGTAATTTGCAACTTTGAATCTGAGCGTATCGCTTGTCGTCCCGACTTCTCTTGTGCCGAAGCTCAAGCTGTCAACAGATGCAAACACAGTTGCAGTTGAATATGGAACAAGACGGATGTTTGATACTTGTGATGCCCACGTGTTCGCAGGTAACTCTGCATATTGAGTAATTGTCCAGAAATTATTCTGGTCATTCGGGTCAAGCCATGCGGAAGAATAATCGCCCCACCTGTTTCTTCCCGAGCTGAAATCTTTCGAGTAATTTGCTTTGCCAAGCTTGATTGGAAAAGTTCCGCTTAATGTGTTCGGCGGGTCTGCGTTTAATCTTGATGTAAAAAATGCTCCGATGTATTCGTTGACTGAACATCTCGAAAAATTTATCAGGATGTTTTGGTTCTGGTCAACAGCGATTGCCGGATAGAAATGATAATACGTCGGACTGCCGTATGAATAATCTTCAACTGCACTGTTTGTAGCAAGATTTATTTTCAAATAACTGACGTTCGATTCGCTGGTAGGACTAAGCACAGGATGAACCGCCCATAAAAATCCGCTTCTGACAGTCGGCTCAAACCTGAATGCACTTCCTCCTCCTTCAACGCTTAAACCCCCGCCAAGCTGTTGTCCATTCGGTGCATTATTATACTGCGTGACAGGAATTTGCAGACCTGTCATCGAAGGAGTTGTAACAGGATTCAGAATCCTGTAAAGAGTTACGTAACTTCCGTTACTAAACGGTGTGCCTGCGAAAAGATAATACTCTGGTGCCGAGCCGTAAATTAAAGTCGGACGAATATTATCGGGACCGATGCTTGTATTGACCGGGTCGCGGATGTCCCACATATCAAACCATGTAAGCTGTCCCGCAGTGTTTGCATATAAATTTGTCTTCGGAATAATTCTGACTTTGTTGCCGAAGTATCCGCTTGTAAAACCAAATTGTCTTCCTGTAATATAGAGTGCCTGCGAATCGAATCCAACTCCCTGATAATCAGACCACGTTCCCGATTCAGTGCTGCCGTATAAAGAAGACCTGATAGCCCAGTTATACCAGACACCAAGCGGGATTGAATCATCGGATACCGAAACCAAATAATAACCGCGTGCGGTTGCATCATCCTGGTCGAGCCAAACCATAATCCATCTTTTATTAAACTGGTCATAAGAAACTTTCGGGTCGAAAGCGGAGGCACCGCTCAAAGCAGTTGAAAACCATTGGTCAGCATTTATGTTTTTTAACATATTGCCGTTCTTATCCCATATTCTGAATCTTCCGTTGTCAGTTCCCATAATGTGCTGAGGTCCTGCCGCAAGATACTGGTCGGGCGGAATATAATTTCCCGGGTCTAAGAAGCCGAGATAGTTTTTCAGTATTAGCGGGTTAGCATCCGTTTCACCTTCGGGAGAATAGTTGATAACATTAGAGCCGAATGGTGCTGATGGATTAGTAGTATTCATGTAATCCGGATACGGCTGAACTTTTTCTTTGTTACGCGGTTTCTTGACAAACGGAGAAAGCTTTTCTCCAATCATGTAGCTGTCAAAATTATCCGTGTTGACAATCACACCGTTGGGAACCGAGCCGCTCGCCGGTCCCTGATAAAGTTGTGAATATATTGATAAACTTAATAGAAGGAAAAGAAAGAATATTTTTTTCATTAGAGATAATTTATTTTATAATAACCATTTTCTTTATGTCAGTGAAACCTGAACTTAATTCAGGGTCTGTCTCCATTTTATAAAAATAAACCCCGGAAGAAAAGTTTGCTGCATTAAAGTCCGTTTCGAAAATTCCTGCGTTAAGCTTCTCGTTAACAAGAACGGAAACAACTCTGCCTGTTGCATCGTAAACAGTAATTTTTATGAATGATGACTTCGGCAAACCGAACCTGATTTTTGTTTCCGGATTAAACGGGTTCGGATAATTTTGAGTCAGAGAAAATGATTTTGGTATCTCTGCAGTGATGTTGATGATTCCTATTACACCCCGTATAAATGTTATTATTCTAATTGTCGTTGATGAAGAATCGAGCAAAGTGTTTGTCCTGATTTTCCATCTGCATCGTAATGAGTCACCCACGACAACTCCCCATGCAGTCATTAATGAATCCACTGTTCCTAACCTTATAGATTTAACCGAATCACTTCCGTTGTTATCAGACAAAGTACTGACAGAATTCAGTAAATCAGTTCTCTCCAATGTCCACGTATATTTGAATTCAGGAAGTGTCCCGCCTTTAGTCCAGTTGAATTTAAGCGTTGTTGTATCGCCGGGATTCACTCCATAACGTGCAAGCTGCGGAGGATTTAAAAGTGTAACAGGCAATATTGACGGTCTTATCTGAAACATTGAATCGCTTTGGTCACCGTTGGTGGGATTGCCAGTCTCATAAACTCTGACTTTTGCCTGAATCGTTGTAGGTATATAAGGAAGTGTCCATTGAATATTTCTGTTTGTAGATAAAACATTGCTCTGGATATTCTGCCATGTAGAGCCGTTGTTAATAGAATAATCAACATTTACATTACCGACAAATGGTGTCCCCCAAATAATTAAAGCCGGGGTACCTGTACCAGACCTGAGTATTTCTCCGCCGTTCGGTGTCCCGACTATAAATCCAGTGATGTTATTAAAACAACTTGCATTTTCTGCATTAGTTCTTATCAGGTTTGAAGGCAAAGGTCCAAAGTTAAGAGCGATTGAACCGTTGAGATGACAATAACTCATAATCGTTCCGACTCTTGGAATCGCGGGACCCGTATAACATCCTCCTTCGGTTGCATAGCATGAATCAATCGGTCCTCCAGACCAGCCGCAATTGTGAGTGTGCGGTGAGCCAAAATTATGTCCGGTTTCATGTGCTACAACCATCGCATCCCAAGAGTAAGTAGGTAGCTGATTGAAAACTCCGTTGATGTTGCTGAACGCATACCCGTAGCCGGATGATAAATTTGCACACAAAACAGTTAGCCATGCTACACCACCTAAGTTCCCGCCTCGTGTGCTGATAAAATGCGCGAGTGTTCTCGGAACAGACTGAAAGTTTGAATTCCAATATGCCCTGAACTGGTTCAGCAATGCATTGGAAGTTGTGCCTGTGTAAGGGTCATTGATTGTAGTCCAGAAATTCATGTAAGTAATATAAAGCTGAACATTTACATCCCGTAAATAAAGTGAAGATGCCACAGCCATTAGGGAGACAATATATTGAGTCGTTGCTGCAACTGTTCCATATCGCAGGTATGTTTCATAATCAGTTTCGATTGCAATGTTAGCTCTTAATAAATTTGCTGAGGAATAATCTATTGCGTTCCGGGAAATTGAACGTTGAATTTCCTGAATCCGTGAAGGGATTTCCATTTCTTCCGTGCCGCATTTGAATTCTCTGTTCACTTTAATCTTACTCGATTGATAAAATATATACTGCTCTGTCGGACTGTCTGACATTCGTGCTAAAACAAAGTCATCGCTTGCTGTTGATAACATTCCTGCAACAAAATTTTCACCAAAGGTAAACGTGACTAAAGCGTTGTTTAACTCTGGGACAAATCCCCTGTAAAAAACAAGCTTATCTTTTAATGAATGTTCAATACGGGTAGTTCCATTTGAAGCAATAAATTTCACATCATCGGTTAGAACGTCAAACTTATTCAGTGATAAAGATATAGTCCTGTTTTCTTCAAAAGGAAATTGCAGTCGAATAGAATTACTCTTCCTGCTGAGTAGTTCTGAAATTGCAGTTGAATTCAAATTCAATATCAGAATATCATCGACAGTATTTTGAAGCTGGCTTGATACTTCAACTGTTTTGGTGTGATTAATACTAAATGGAGAATAGCTTGCCTGCTGTGAATATGCTATTGCTGAAAATAAAAAAACTAAAACTAAAATCTTTTTCATTGATGTTTCTATCATTTATTTTATTAAAATCATTTTCTTTGATTCTTTGAAATTGCCGGCTTCAATTGTATAAAAATATACTCCGCTTGGATAATTTGTTCCGTCGAAATTAACTTCATACGTTCCGGGTTGTAATTTTTCATTCACAAGTTTTGCTACTTCCCTGCCGAGCAAATCATAAACTTTTAGCGAAGCAAATGTGTTAACTGCTAACTGAAAACTGATAACTGTATTCGGATTAAACGGATTCGGATAATTCTGCGAAAGAGAAAATTCAGTTGCAACATTGCTGATTGGCTGAATGCCAACAAGATTCCCCCATGTCTTTGAAACTCTGATTCCGTCAAGCATTATTGTAGGTGATGAAGTTGCCAACCCCTGCCTTAATGCAACTCTTGCAATATGCGGTGCATCGTTTATTGCTTGTGTAATCGGTCCGATTGTCGGCGCCGGCTCAGTTCCCGGAATCCCTCCGGTAATTACATACAACCTCACTTCGTCATCCTGTGCCCCGCCGGAAAGAAAAGTATATTTCAGAACAATTAAATATGTTATGGAGTAGCTGTATGTAGGGGTTGTATAAACAATCGGGTTAGTAGATTTGCTCACGCCGAATTTTACTCCGCCGGTTGTATCTTTTATATAAACTCTGCCGGTATAGTTTGTGGTTGATGAGTTGGGGAGCAACGCAAGAAAATAATCTCCTGTTAACGCTGAATCAACTCTTACCATGAAAGAACAATAAACACTCGTGCTGCTGTCGGGTGTAAATTGCCTGTAAGCATCCTGTCCGTTGTTTCTGACTCTTGTTGAAAATCCAATGTTTGATAAAACATAACCTGAATAAACTAACCCCGGTGCAGTTACAGTTAAAACATTTGTATTCCCGCCGCTGAAGGAAACCCAGCCGTGTGCTCCAAGTGAATCACCGATTGTATAATTAAAGTTTTCATCTAACAGGATTTGTGATTCTGATGCGGATGTGATTAAAAGAATTGTGAGTGAAAGAAGTAATATCTTCTTCATGATTTTTCTCCGGTTGATTTTTGTTTGATTAACTTTTACAAAGTAACAAATAAAACATAAACTTTCTATAAATAAAAAACCCGCTCGATTGTCCCCTCCTTGCGAAGGATGGGATTAAGGGGAGGTCTCATTTCTCTTTTATATCCATTTCATAAAAACTATTTTCCATTAAACATTTTAAAACTAATCCCCAAACACAAATGCTTTCAGAAGAACAAATGGCGGAGTTCGACCGGCTTTACGAAGAAGCTAATAAAGGAAACCAAATACTTGGTGAGTTTATTGATGAGCTGATTTATATTGCCAAGAAGCTTTCTTTAAAACACTATCCCGATATAATGAACAACCTCGAATCGGAGGGTTACCGCCGCATAGAAGACAGAGTTGTCCGGCATTGTGTGACACTTAGCCGCGATGTAAGCCAGATTGTTTACGAGTGCAGGATAAACAAATAAAAAAACCCGACTCATTGAATCGGGTTTAACTTTTTCTTGTTGATGAGAACACCAACAAAGGCGGGAAATATTATTTTTATCCCGGGGCAGGTGTTTCGTCCGGCTTACTTATTTCCTTCTTCTTCCTTTTCTGTCCGGGATGGATGACAAACATTTTATACTTCGCAGGATTATTTCTGAAAATAAATTTCCCCGCATTGCATATATCCGATGCAACTGCATAAACTTCGTTCAAAGATTTTATCCGTCCCTGATTTTTTGAAGGACGTGCTCCCTTTTTTATTGAGTGAGCCGATATTCCGTCGCCCAGCGATAATCCGAGCGTTCTGATTTCATCAATCATTGCATCGGAATAATTCACTGCGTTAAGCTCCGTTTTATTGAGCAATGCAATCGAATGAACGTCCCTCATAAATAATTCCATCCGAAGCCGGCTTCGCTGTGCGAAAATATATTTTTTGATACCGAAGGATTTCAGTTTTGCGGGATTGCCCGGAAATGCTTTCATCACAAACCGTTTCAGCATCTGATAATTTTCCTTGCACGCAATGAGACGTTTCTTTGCTTCAATTCCTGCACCAACCTGCTGTGCTTTTGTGCCATAATCCGGCTCCAAACCTTCTGCCGAATCTATTTGGGTTTCAAACTGTGAAACGAAAGGTGCATCGAACATCGGGTCGAAGCTCACGAATTCCGAAAGGTTTAATTCCAGCAATGAGTTGACCTTCCTCGCAAACTGAAACATGTTCGCATCATTCATTTTATATGTCCGTATAAGCTTTTTGCTCTTCCTCTTCTTCTTTTTTACCTTCTCCGACATAATGTTATCACTTTATTTATATCCGTAATATAACGAAATGCATTTGCTATACCTAATTTAATATTCAAATTTGTAGATTAATCATCCGTAAATATAAATTAAGTATCTGAAATTATAGAAAAACATTTTTCTAAAACTTTATATACATTTTTTAATCTTTCAGTTGCTTTATTTATTATTACGGTTATATTATTTAATATTGCGGATATGTTTTCTATTATTATGGATAGATAATTAATGGTATCGGATATAAGGATTGAATAGTCAGAGAGAGAAAACGTAGTCTTGAATGTCCAATGTCAAATGTTTTATTTGGTTTTGGATGTGTCTGGTTTAGGTTTGATTGTGTCTTGTATAGGTTTGAGTGTGTCTTGTTTGGGTTTGATTGTGTCAGACTTAATTTGATTGAGATTAATTACTTTTAATGTATCGGGAAGCTTTGTAGGGTTTGTTATTGTTACAATTCGTTCATTTTTATATATCAAATAGTTAATTAAGGAACTGAGCACGATAGATAATATTGCAACTATAATAGTATTGCGGTTGGATTGTCTCCTATCTCTGCTTTCTTCTCTTGAATATAATTCTGCTTGTGTAATGTAGGCATTCTTTATAAAGACTTTCAAATCTTCAGTTGACAAAATAACTTTTAATATATAATCCTCAATCAAATGCCAAGCTTCAAAATTGTACTTGTTGATATTGTTTATGTTAAATTCTCTTTTATTTTCAGGATACAGAGGCAGCAGATATTTGTCTTGCTCAGGAAAACGGACATCTTTAGCTTCATAAGTATAGACCAAATTATTAGATTCAAGTATCTTCCATAGAAGTACAAATTCTCTAATCATTGAAATCTCCGAATCATCTAAAATTATTCCTGTTGTTGAAATACCAGTTTTAAAATGCACTTTCGGCAAGTACATTATATCTAAACCAGAACCTGTAAAGTCATTTGATAACTTTTCCTTTTTAACCTCAACAAAATACTCTGCATAAAAAGAGTTCAGGTCTTTTACCTTATTATCTGCTATATCCTTTATGATTTTCTGTTGTAGTTCTGTAAATACCATACTTCAAACTTACTCATTCCCCATCTAACATTAAATTCCAACTCTGCGTCTCTGCGGCTCTGCGGTGAAATGTTTGCATTATAAAAAAAAGCCCGAACATTTCTGCCGAGCTTTAATTCACTATTTCACACTTCGCTATTTCACACTTCAGCTCAGCTTCACCTTCGGGTCTAAGAAAGCGTAAATAATATCGACGAGCACATTAATAATAATAAAGATGACTGCGGCAAATAAGATTGTCCCTTGTATCATGGGAAAATCTAAAGAGAGAATCGAGTTGAATGCAAGCAACCCGATTCCGGGCCAATTGAAAATATATTCAATAAAGAAAGCACCGCCGAGCAAGCTCGCCAAATAGGCACTGATTGTTGTTACAACCGGGTTCAATGCATTTCTTAATGCGTGGCGGATAATAACTTTCCATTCAGGAACTCCCTTTGCTCTTGCAGTGCGAACGTAATCCTGATTCAAAACATCGAGCATGCTTGAACGTGTTAATCGTGCAATGATTGAGAGCGGGCGAAGAGCCAAAGTTACCATCGGAAGCACAAGATAAATAATTCCGCTGTTGACGTAACCGGAAATCGGAAACCATTTCAATATCGAGCCGAAGACTAATGCCATGATTAAACCGAATGCAAAAGTTGGAAACGAAATTCCGATTAACGCAAAAAGCATCGACGCATTATCTTTGAAGCTGTATGGCTTCACTGCGGAAATCACTCCAATCAAAACACCGATGAGTGTTGAAAGAATTAAAGCGGAAACTGCAAGGAGAGCAGTTGCAGGAAATTTTTCGATGATGGTTTTTAATACGTCGCGGTTGGAAGAATACGAACGCCCCAAATCACCCTGCACAGCTTTCGCGATGAATCTTCCGTACTGAACATAAAGCGGGTCATCGAGTCCAAGCTGTTTGCGAATCGCATCTATGGAAGCGACATCTGCCCGCTGACCTAACATCAAACGAGCCGGGTCTCCGGGGATGACATACATTAACGAAAACGTAACCGTGATAACACCGAACAAAACTAAAACAGAATAAGCGAGCTTTCTTACAATGTAAGTGCCCATCTTATTTTATGACTCTTCTTGCAGTTACATAAACTCTGTTGTAATAATCTTCGTTCAACGAACTGATTTTCACTCCGCCGCTTGAAGATGAATGAGCAAACTGTCCTTCGCCAAGATAAATACCGACATGCGAAATTCTTCTTCCCATCGTGTTGAAGAAAACCAAATCTCCGAACTGAAGATTTTCTCTTTCAACAGCTACTCCGACAGTCGATTGCACGATAGAAGTTCTTGGAAGCTCAATACCGAGAGCTTTTCTCATCACAGTCAAAACAAATGCCGAGCAGTCGATTCCGTTTGTCGTCATTCCGCCCCAAAGATATGGTGTGTTAATCAGCTCGATTATTTTAATCATCACTTCGTCGCGGTCAATGCTGGTATTCGTGTATTCAGAAACAATGTTTGATAAAGTTTCGAGGTTCGATTGCTCTATCAAGCTTTTTCTCTCAATACCGGTCAAGCTGGCGTACTTATCCTGTTTGACCTTTTTCTTTTTTGTAACATATCCATCGGTCTGCGAGCTTGAGCATGCGATTAAAAACATGCAAAGCAAGACAGAGAGGTATGTTAAGATTTTTTTTAATGTCATTATGATTCCTTTCTTTTAGTTTAGAAAATGTTTTCTGATTTATTTATCTAACCACAGATGCCTGAAGTTCACACGATGCATCGGGTCGAGTGCGTATCCTCTGACAAACGACTGAAGCAGACGATAATCTTCTTCGTAAAAAATGAACAGGACGGGTGCTTCATCAACGGCAAGCTGTTCCGCTTCCTGGTAAATTTTATTTCTCTCCTGGATGTCTGAGATTGTCAACGCCTTTTCAAAAAGCTCATCATACTTTGCATTCTTATATCTGAAGCTGTTTATCGGACTTTTATCAGCAGGATTATTCGGCACGTTCTTTCCGTAGAATAAATTCAGAAATGATTCCGGGTCAGGATAATCTGCAATCCAGCCGAGACGCCAGAATTCAAATCTACCTGCATCGATGTTATCAAGATGCTGAGCGAACTGCATCGTTTGAAGCTTGACATTAATACCGAGTTCCTTCAACATGTTTTGAATCGCTTCGGCAACCTGCGAATTACGTCCTCCGCCTTCATTCAGGTTCAAAGTGATTTCCGGGAAACCTTTTCCTCCGGGAAACACTGCTTCACTCATCAGCTGACGTGCTTTTTCCAAATCAAAAGTGTAGCCCTTGATTTTTCTGCTGTCATAACCCGGCATTCCAAGCGGAACAACTCCGTTAGTTGCGGAGACACCGGAATTTTGCAAAACAAATTTCACAACACGGTCTCTGTCGATTGCATAATTAAATGCCTGCCTTACTTTCGGATTGTTGAAAACTTTTCCCGAAGTGAGGAAGCCGTAATACTGAACTGTGAGTGATTGAGTAACCTGTAATTTGAACTCAGAATATTCGGGCGTTAAAGTTTTCTGGTCTGTGACAATCGATTTAAAAAGCTCGGTCGGAATTCTGTATGATTCATCTATGCCTCCGTTTTTAAATTCGAGCAATTGCTGGGACACATCTTTAATAAATCTGAACTTTACTCTGTCAAGATATGGCAATTGATTTCCGAATTCATCTTTCATCCAGTAATTTTGATTCTTCACCATGTTTATTTCAAGGTCGGGTGTCCAGTTTTCAAAAATGAAAGCTCCCGTTCCTACTGGATTCTGGAAATAATCCTTGCCGTATTTTTCAACAGCTTCACGGGGAATAACGTAAGCAAATCCAAGGCACATGTAATAAATAAAAGGACCGAATGGTTTTGTCAGCTTTATCTGAAAAGTCGAATCATCTTTTACAATGTAACCCGATACACTGTTTATTTTCAGCTGACTGTTATCTTTTATGCTTTTAATTGTTTCTTCATTAAACTCTTTTGCACCTTCAACGTAATTTTTATAGAAGTCAAACCCCAAGCTTCCGGTTCTTGAATCAAGAATTCTGTCGAAAGAATATTTTACATCCTTTGCGTTAAACTCTCTTCCTTTTCCGTCAGGGAAACAAGCGTTGTCGTGAAACTTCACACCTTTGCGAAGATGGAAAGTGTAGAGCAATCCATCGGGAGAAATATCCCATCGTGTTGCAAGAGCCGGCTCTAATTTTAAATTGCTGTCAAGGTCAACGAGTAAATCATAAATCTGGTGAGCAACGTGATGTGAGACAACATCATTGATTCCTGTCGGGTCCAAGCTTCTTATATTTTCAAGCTCATTGATACGGTAAGTTCCACCGCCTTTGATTCCACCTTTGAGCTGAACAATGTTATCAGTAGTTTTCTTTCCGCATGAAGAAAGAAATAAAAACGGGATTAAGATAATTAGAATTTTCCTGAACATAGAATGAAGTGAAAAATTTTTGATAAGCTTCGAGCTTATCCCAAATAAGATTTTAGTACTCTGCTTTTAGATGCGTGCTTAAGACGTCTGATTGCTTTTTCTTTAATCTGCCTTACACGTTCGCGTGTGAGCTTGAACTTCTCGCCGATTTCTTCTAATGTGAGAGGATTTTCTGCTTCAAGACCGTAATATAATTTCAATACATCGCGTTCTCTCGGGCTAAGTGTGTTCAACGCTCTTTGAATTTCAATTTTTAATGACTCGCTGATAAGATTGTGGTCGGGAAGCGGCTGATTTGCGTTCGGCATTATATCCACAAGCTTGCTGTCTTCTCCGTGGACAAACGGTGCATCGATTGAAAGATGCCTGCCGGAAATTTTTAATGTATCGGAAACTTCGTAGAGTGACATATCAAGCTGTTCTGCAAGCTCGTCTGCACTTGGCTCGCGTTCAAATTCCTGTTCAAGTAAATTGAAAGCTTTGCCGATTTTATTCAACGCTCCGACACGGTTTAATGGGAGTCGAACTATTCTCGATTGCTCGGCAAGTGCCTGAAGTATCGATTGTCTTATCCACCAAACTGCATAAGAAATAAATTTGAATCCTCTTGTCTCATCGAATCTTTTCGCTGCTTTTATCAAACCAAGATTTCCTTCGTTGATTAAATCACCCAGCGACAATCCCTGGTTCTGATATTGTTTTGCTACGCTGACTACAAATCTTAAATTTGCTTTAGTAAGTTTTTCGAGTGCCTTTTGTCTTTCTTTCTCGTCGCCGTATTTAATCTTCTTGGCTAAGTCAATCTCTTCTTCGACATCGAGCAATTCAACTCTGCCAATCTCCTGCAAATATTTATCAATAGATTGTGATTCCCTATTTGTAAATTGTTTACCAATCTTCATAGGTGATTGAACTCCTGAGTTTTAAATTTAAGAATCTGTGAATTAAATTACGCAGTACCGAACAAATCGATTTTGCTGTCTTTTGCTAAAGTAATGATTGCCCGTTTAGCATCAGATTTGAATCCGGTATTTCTTCCCTTTCGGGATAACTGCGATTTGCTTTTACCTTTGCGTATGAGGGTTCTTACGCTGTCAACTTTGACGTTGAATTTTTTCTGGATGGCGTTCTTGATGTCAATCTTTGTTGCATTGCGTTCAACAAGAAAAGCGTATTGATTCTTTTCTTCCTGAAGCAATGTCATTTTCTCTGTGATGACCGGCTTAACTAAAATTGTTCGTGACATTTATATAAAACTTGTTTGGTGTGATTAATTCATTAATGGTTTACAAAGCTGCTCGACAGCACTTTTCTGAATGAGTATCATGCTGTTGTTCAGCAAATCGTAAGTAGCTGCTTCTTTAGCATCTCTGATTATTACCTTTGGAATATTTCTTCCTGATTTATAAATGTTCTCATTGTGTCCCGGTGTAAGCATTAAAACTTTTTTTGAATTGATGTTCAGGTTTTTTAATATAGAACTGAAATCTTTTGTTTTAGGTTGCTCAAAAGTTACATCTTCAACAATCATTATCTCTCCGTTCTTTGCTTTTAAGCTCAACGCACTTTTTCTTGCAAGCTTAGCTGACTTCTTAGGAAGCGTCATGCTGTAATCTCTCGGTCTCGGACCATGAATAGTTCCGCCGCCAACCCAGATTGGTGAACGAGACGTTCCTGCGCGGGCGGTTCCTCTTCCTTTTTGTTTGAAAGGTTTTTTACCGCCGCCTCTTACTTCGCTTCTCTCTTTTGCTTTGTGTGTTCCCTGTCGCTGGTTAGCAAGATAAATTCTTACCGACTGATAAAGCAAATGCTGATTCGGCTCTATTTCAAAAACAGTTGACGGAAGCTCGACTGAATCTTTCGTTTCTGTTCCGTCAATCTTATATACTTTAAGTATCATCTTAATTCAATTTATAAATTTCCACGATGCCTGATGCTGCACCCGGCACCGCACCTTTAACAAGCATCAAATTTGTTTCAGGATAAACTTTCACAACTTTTAGATTTCTAACAGAGTGTCTTACACCGCCCATTCTTCCCGCCATTCTTTGTCCTTTAAAAACTCTTGAAGGATAAGAACTTGCTCCGATTGAACCCGGTGCTCTTTGTCTGTCGCTCTGTCCGTGAGTTGCCTTGCCGCCGCCGAATCCGTGTCTTTTCATAACTCCCTGAAATCCTTTTCCTTTTGAAAAGCCGGTAACTTTTACCGAGTCACCTTCTTTAAAGATATCAACTTTAACCTGCTCTCCGATTTTTAATTCATCGTTGCCGTTAAAGTCACGGATTTCTTTCACGTATCTTAAAATAGGAAGATTATTTTTTTTATAATAAGAAACCTGCGGCTTCAGAGCGTGTTTCTCTTTCTTCTCTTCAAATCCAAGCTGGACAGCGTTGTAGCCATCTTTGTTCTCGGTTTTTACAGCCGTAACGTAACACGGTCCGACCTCTATCAATGTGCATCCTAAAGATGAGCCGTCATCAGCGAAGATTGAAGTCATTCCGATTTTTTTTCCTAATATGCCTTTCATTTTATCTTATACTTTTATTTCAATGTAAACGCCGCCCGGCGGGTCAAGCTTTGTTAAAGCATCAACCGTTTTCTTGCTTGAGTTCAAAATGTCGATGACTCTTTTGTGTGACCTGATTTCAAATTGCTCACGTGATTTTTTATCAACGTGGGGTGACCTCAAAACCGTGTATATAGATTTCTTGGTCGGCAATGGAATCGGTCCGGAAACTATTCCGCCCGTAGATTTAATTGTTTTGATAATCCTGTCCGTCCACTTATCAATCAATCTGTGGTCGTAAGATTTAAGCTTTATCCTGATTTTCTGAGATGCCAATTTTATTCGTAGTTAATTATTCTAATATCTTTGTTACAACACCTGCACCAACAGTTCTGCCGCCTTCACGGATAGCGAATCTTAAACCGTCTTCCATAGCAATTGTAGAGATGAGGTCTATCTTAAGATTATCAATGTTATCGCCCGGCATTATCATTTGAACACCTTCAGGTAAAGTTATAATTCCTGTAACGTCAGTTGTTCTGAAATAGAACTGAGGTCTGTAATTACCAAAGAAAGGTGTATGTCTTCCGCCTTCTTCTTTTGAAAGAACATAGACCTGTGCCATAAATGATTTGTGCGGAGTGATGCTTCCTGTCTTTGCAACAACCATACCTCTTTCAATATCATTTTTATCAACTCCTCTGAGAAGCATACCGAGATTATCTCCGGCTAAACCTGCATCCAATTCTTTCTGGAACATTTCGATTCCAGTGACAACTGTTTTCTTATGAGCACCTAACCCGATTATTTCAACCTCTTCTCCGATTTTAACTTTTCCTCTTTCAACTCTTCCCGTTGCAACTGTTCCGCGTCCTGTTATACTGAAAACGTCTTCTACCGACATTAAGAACGGCTTATCAATTTCTCTGACCGGTTCAAGAATATAGCTGTCAACTGCATCCATTAAATCAAAGATACATTTGAATGCAGGGTCATCTGCTCCCGCATCTTTTACTCCTGCTTCCATCGCTTTCAATGCACTTCCTCTGACTATAGGAATTTCATCGCCGGGGAATTCATAGCTATTTAAGATGTCTCTTAATTCTGATTCAACGACTTCCAAAAGAAGCTCTGCATCTTCAGCAGTTTTCTCCTGTTCATAAATCATATCGACTTTATTCAGGAACACAACGATTCTCGGAACGCCAACCTGTCTTGCCAAAAGAATATGTTCTTTTGTTTGAGGCATCGCACCGTCATTTGCTGCAACAACAAGAATTGCCCCGTCCATCTGGGCAGCACCGGTAATCATATTCTTAATATAATCTGCGTGACCGGGACAGTCAACGTGAGCATAGTGACGCTTATCAGTTGAGTATTCAACGTGAGCGGTTGCAATCGTTATACCTCTTGCTTTTTCTTCAGGTGCTTTATCGATTGAATCGAATGCTCTGACTTTAGCTCCGCCTTTTTTTGAAAGAGCCATTGTGATAGCTGCGGTAAGTGTTGTCTTACCATGGTCTACGTGACCGATAGTTCCGACATTTACGTGCGGTTTACTTCGGTCAAATTTTTCTTTAGCCATTTTTTATTAGTCTCCTAATGATTTGTGATTTGAATTTTTTTATTTTCGAAAATTAACTTTTAACTTTTAAACTTTTAAAGTGGGCCAGGGAGGAATCGAACCTCCCACCCCGTGCTTATAAGGCACGTGCTCTAACCGACTGAGCTACTGGCCCAGTACTCAGTTGGAAACTTCTGCTTAAATAAGAACTCTTACAAAACAGAAAGTTTTATAGAACGTTTCGTGTCTAATTTTGACGTGTTATCCGTCGATGGATTGACCCTGAATAATTTTTTATTTAAAGAACAGATAAAAAAAAATTTAAGCAGTTACTGCTTCTTTTCCTTTGAACTTTTCTACGATTTGTTCAGCAATAGATTTCGGAACTTCTGCGTAACGAGAAAATTCCATATTATAAATTGCACGTCCCTGTGTCATCGAACGCATTGTTGTTGCATAGCCGAACATCTCTGATAACGGAACCATCGCTTTGATAACTTGAGCATCACTTCTTTGATTCATTCCTTCAATCTTTCCTCTTCGTGAGCTTAAGTCACCCATAATATCACCCATGTATTCATCCGGAGTCGTAACTTCTACTTTCATTATCGGCTCAAGTAAAACAGGTCCTGCTTTAGCAGCACCTTTTTTAAATGCCATAGAGCCCGCAATCTTAAATGCCATTTCAGATGAGTCAACATCGTGAAACGAGCCGTCAAACAATTTTACTTTAACATCGACAACAGGATAACCAGCTATCACACCATTCTTCATCGCTTCTTCGATTCCTGCTTCAACAGGATTAATGTATTCTCTTGGAATTGTTCCGCCGACAATTGCATTTTCAAAAATAAAACCTTTGCCTGCTTCGTTCGGTTCAATCTCAATCCATACATGACCAAACTGTCCGCGTCCTCCCGATTGCCGAATGAACTTTCCTTCCTGCTCAACTTTTTTGGTAATCGATTCTCTGTATGCAACCTGCGGCTTACCGATATTTGCCACAACTTTAAATTCTCTTTTTAACCTTTCAACAATTATTTCAAGATGAAGCTCACCCATTCCGCTCAACAGTGTCTGACCTGTTTCTTCGTTCGTAGAAATTTTCAACGTCGGGTCTTCCTCAGCAAGCTTTGCAAGTGACTCGGATAATTTATCCTGGTCAGCTTTTGTTTTCGGCTCAATTGCAATCGAAATAACCGGCTCAGGGAAAGACATTCTTTCTAAAACAATTGGGTCAGATTCATCACAAAGTGTGTCGCCTGTTTTTGTACTCTTCAAACCGATTGCTGCGGCAATATCTCCTGCATAAACTGCATCGATATCTTCTCTGTGATTTGCGTGCATCTGGAGCAATCTTCCGATTCGTTCTTTCTTGTTTGAGTTGGGATTGAAAGTATATGAGCCGGATTCCAGCATGCCGGAATAAACTCTGAAGAATGTCAGCTTACCTACGAACGGGTCAGTCATTATCTTGAACGCCAACGCTGAGAATTTTTCTTCATCATTTATTTCTCTCGTGATGTGGTCGTCCGAGTGAATGTGATGTCCCCAAACTTCACCGATGTCTTTCGGGCAGGGCAGCAAATCAATAACTGCATCAAGCAATGACTGAACACCTTTATTTTTAAATGAAGAACCGCAAAGAACAGGAATTATTTTTACTTTAAGCGTTGCTTTTCTTAAAGCAACAGCAATCTCTTCATGTGAAAGCTCTTTGCCGTCAAGATATTTCAACAACAATGTATCATCGATTTCTGAAACTGCTTCGAGCAATTTTATTCTGTACTCTTTTGCTTTTTCAACCAATGATTTTGGAATCTCTTCTTCCGTCCATGTTGCACCAAGTGTGTCATCATTGTAAATCATAGCTTTCATTCTTATGAGGTCAATCTGACCGACAAACAAATCTCCCTGTCCAACCGGTAATTGAATCGGAACAACGTTTGCTTTCAATCTGTCTTTCATCATATCGAGCACGTGATAAAAATCCGCACCGATTCTGTCCATCTTATTTACAAAAGCAAGTCTCGGCACACCATATTTATCTGCCTGTCGCCAAACTGTTTCTGACTGCGGCTCAACTCCACCCACCGCACAAAAAAGTGCAACAGCTCCGTCGAGAACTCTGAGCGAACGCTCGACTTCAGCAGTGAAGTCAACGTGACCGGGTGTATCGATAATATTTATTCGGTGGTCTTTCCAGAAACAAGTTGTTGCAGCACTTGTAATTGTGATGCCTCTTTCTTTTTCCTGCTCCATCCAGTCCATTGTTGCAGCACCTTCATGGACTTCGCCCATGCGATGCAAACGTCCCGTGTAATATAAAATTCTCTCGGTAGTCGTAGTTTTCCCTGCATCGATGTGAGCCATGATGCCGATGTTTCTCGTCTTCTCTAATGTAATCTTTCTTGGCATTTTCCTTAATTGCGAATCCTGATTTATCAGGATGAAGCAATCTCTTTAGTATTTGTTAGTTATAAAAATATTAGTCTTAGCAAACTTGAAACAATTTCAGATTGCTTCGTTTCACTCGCAATTTATATTACCATCTGAAATGTGCGAACGCTTTATTCGCTTCCGCCATTCTGTGAACATCTTCTTTTTTCTTTACCGAGCTTCCCTCATTGTTTGAAGCAGCAATTAATTCCGTTGCAAGCTTTTCAGCCATCGATTTGCCCTGCTTGTCTCTTGAGTAAGTCAAAATCCATTTCATTGCAAGTGCAATTCTTCTTTCCGGACGGACTTCTGTTGGTACCTGATAATTCGAACCGCCGACTCTTCTTGATTTTACTTCAAGAAGCGGCTGGACATTCGCAACTGCTTTCTTAAAAACTTCAACCGGGTCTGTGTTCAATTTTTCCTGAATGATATCAAACGCACCATACAAAACAGTTTCTGCTTTTTGTTTTAATCCGTCGAGCATAATGGAATTAACAAAACGTCCAACGAGAATATCGTTATACTTTTTATCCGGTCTTCTGATTCTTTTATCTGCTTGTTTTCTTCTCAATGTTTTTCTGTTATAAATTATTTTGCAGCAACTTTAATTTTCTTTGCACCGTATTTTGAACGTGATTGCTTTCTATCCTGAACTCCCTGAGTATCTGCAGCACCTCTAACGACATGATATCTTACTCCCGGCAAATCTTTCACTCTTCCGCCCCTGATGTAAACAATCGAATGCTCCTGTAAGTTATGCCCTTCGCCCGGAATGTATGCTGTAACTTCGATGCCGTTAGATAACCTTACTCTCGCAACTTTTCTTAAAGCTGAATTCGGTTTCTTTGGAGTCGTGGTATAAACTCTGGTGCAAACACCTCTTTTTTGCGGACAAGAATTCAATGCAGGGGATTTGCTTTTATAAGACAATTTCTTCCTGCCCTTGCGGACAAGCTGGTTTATCGTTGGCAATACTGTGTTTGGATTTATTCTAAAACTGCAAAATTATCTATTTTATAAAACATAATCAAGTTATCTAATGATGAACTCTAACTAACTTCGCTATGAACTGATAAAACTTAATCGATTTTTTTACATTCAAATATATTTCTTTTATATTTGTATGATGAAAGAAAAGAAACACATCTCAAAAGCGAGACAATACTATTCTGTATTTGTTGTCCTGTTCCTCGCTATCATTCTAATTGCTCTTATAATTCTAGACCTATAACCATCACCTTTGAATTTTCAACTTTCAACTTTCAACTAATTCGTGCCCCAGTATATCTACATCATCAAGCCAACCAAAGAAAGCTTTATCGAAACAGGAACCGAAGATGATTGGAATTCAATGTCCGAGCATTTTCAATATCTCAAAACAAAACTTGACAAAGGAGAGCTTTACATCGCCGGTCCGGAAACAAATACAAAGTTCGGAATCGCTGTGTTTGACGCAGACGATGACGAAGAAGCAAACTCATTCATGCTAAACGACCCCGCCGTGAAAAACAAAGTCGTTACAGGCGAGGTTTTTCCTTTCCGAGTATCTTTATTAAAGAAATAAAAAAGCCCCGAACTTGTGCTGAACTCGTTTCAGCATCATCAGGGCTTAATTTCTTCCACCCTCTCCTCTCAGGAGAGGGACGGGGTGAGGTAATCAATCACTTCTTTTCCTTCTTCTTAAAATCCAGTGAAGCCGAATTGATGCAGTATCTCATTCCTGTCGGTTTCGGTCCGTCATCGAACAGATGACCCAGATGTGCTCCGCAATGCTGACAAACAACTTCTGTTCTAACCATTCCTAATTTTGTATCGCTCTTTTCCGTAACACTGCTGTCGCCGCTTGTCTGATAAAAGCTGGGCCAGCCCGTTCCCGATTCAAACTTATGCTCACTGCTGAACAATTCACCGCCGCAAACAACGCAATGATATTTTCCGTCCTCGTGGTTATCCCAGTATGCGTTTGCGAAAGGTTTTTCTGTGCCGCCTTCGCATGTTACGTGATACTGCTCGGGAGTCAGCTTATCTTTTAATTCTTCTTTTGATTCCATGACTGTTTTTGTTTTGATTGAATCTGCAATTTGTGTTTGTGTGATGTCCCCGTTTGTCCCCGACTTAATCGGGGATTGATTTTTCTCAGCAGATTGTTTTAACCCGCATCCGAAAAACATTGCCAGTGTGATGATGATTCCTATTAACATGATTCTCATTTTTAGTTTTTTGATTACCTGCATTGAAGCAGTTATCAATACATACGAATCGTTTTGCTTATTGGTTTCAGATTATTTTATTTCATAAGAACCATTTTCTTCGTCTCGGTATAATCCCCCGCTGTGAGCTTATAATAATAAATCCCTGAAGCAAAACCACTTCCATCCCAATCAACTTCATACGTGCCGGGGTTGAGGTGTTCGTTAACAAGTGTTGCAACTTCACTGCCGAGTGCATCATAAACAACAAGATTTGCAAATGAACTCTTTGGCAAAGCAAATCTTATTTTTGTTTTCGGATTAAACGGATTAGGGTAGTTTTGAGAAAGAGAGAATTGCGATGGGATTTCTTTATCAATTGGAAGTATACCTCCTGGATTTAACCTTATAGTAAATTTGAAAGGAATACTAAGATATGTACAGCTTCCGCCACTAGGACCTCCCACACAATTTGGCCATTTAAAAAAACATAACCATGAAACATATGTTGAAAAATTCCACCAGTAAGTCGTCGTATCTAGTAAAACATTCTCAGGAATGGTATGGACAAGTGTCCCAAAAGAATATATAATGTGTGTATAAACGATATTAATCATTAATGAGTCTGTTGCAACATAAATATGAATCGATGGAGATGCATAACTACCAAAACAAACACAGTTTACATTGTTACAATTGAAGCAATTATTTTGCCCACGTAAAGTAGGGGTGAGAGTATAAATGGTATCCCCGCTGGGAGGTGAAATATTATACACACATTGTGAATACAAATTTGAACATAGCAAAAATGTACACACTGAAATTGTAATTATCTTTTTCATTTCATACCTCCGTTTTTACTTTCCACTAAATATAATACATAAAGGGAGTCGTTAAACTCCCTTTATCAATTCCGAATATCTATTTTCTAATTTCTAATTTGTTTAGTATTTCGGATTTAGAACTTATTATTTAACCAACATCATCCTCTTTGTATCACTGAATTCATTTGTTACAAGTTTATAAAAATAAACTCCGCTGGATAATTTATTTGCATCAAAAGTAACTTCATAATTACCTGCATTCATTTCTTTCGAGATAAGTGTTACAACTTCTTTTCCATTAATGTCATATACTTTCAAAGAAACATTTCCAATATCGGCAATCTTAAAGCTAATCTTTGTCGAAGGATTGAAAGGGTTAGGATAATTCTGTTTCAGCTCGAACTTATCGGCTGTCTCATTTGTTGTCGGGTTAATTCCCGTCACAGAAGCATACTTCACAACCGCATAATCCAAAGCACTCATTCCTGCAACGTAAACATTACCTGAATTATCTGCGAAGATACTTGCTGCTGCATCCTGACTGCCTGCCGAGCCGCTGTTTGTATATTTTATTTCCCACTGCTGAACGCCGAGAGTGTTATACTTTATCGTTTGATAATCATCTGCTGTTGTAGGATTAGTTGAGTAACCTGTTACATAAACATTCGATGCACTATCAACCGTAATTGCTTTTCCTTCATCATTTGTGCCTGAGCTTCCGTTGAATCTGCTTGCCCACTGCTGAACACCAAGCGTATTATATTTTACTGTTGTGATGTCCTGCATTGTCGTTGCTCCGCCGTAGCTTTTTCCTGTTACGTAAACATTATTTGTTCCGTCTAAAGCAATTGAATAAGATTCATCTGCACTATTTCCCGGTCCGTTGTATCTTGTCACCCACATCAAAGCTCCTGCTGTGCTGTATTTAATTGTTGCATAATCATAATCCGATGTTGTTCCCTGACTCTTGCCAGTAACATAAACATTACCCGAAGCATCAATCTTCAATTGAGTTGCTCCATCAGTTCCTGTGCTTCCCATGCCGGTATATCTCATCACCCATTGCATAACACCAAGTGAATTATATTTAAGCGTTGCATAGTCATCATAAGTCGAACCGCTTCCGGTGCTTCCGCCGCCGCTTACACCCGTTATATAAACATTTCCTGAGCCATCGACTGCGATTGAATATGCATAATCATTGTCTGTGCCCGGTCCGTTGTATGATGCTGCCCAAAGCTGAACACCTGCTGAATTATATTTTACCGTAACGTAATCCTGAAATAATCCGTGTGTGCTTATTGTCCCGCGGCTCGTTCCTGTAACGTAAACATTTCCCGCTCCATCAATTGCGATTGAAAAACCTTCATCGTGATTGCTTGATGAGCCGTTAAACTTTTTCACCCAAACAGAATCACCTGCTGAGTTATATTTTATTGTTACGATGTCATTATTGCTTGCTGCACCCGTCCATGTTCTGCCTGTAACGTAAACGTTTCCCGCACCATCGACAGCGATTGAATTCCCGATATCTTCGCCGAAACCTGTGCCGACAAATCGCTTCGACCAAATCAGTGTGCCTGCGGAATTATATTTATTTGTTGCGATGTCTTCCGTGAACGCTCCGCCCGAACGGCTTGAACCTGTTACATAGACATTTCCCGATGCGTCAACCGTCATTGCTTTGCATTGGTCGGTTGAGCCGTTGTTATATCTCGACGCCCATTGCTGAGTTGGCTGAGACTGTGTCAGCTTTGAAATGAATAAGAGTGCGAATAAAATTGTTAATAGTGTGAATGTTTTCATTTTAATTACCTCGTTTAGTTTGTTTGCCCTGAACTTGTTTCAGGGTTGCTGGCTTTATTGCCAACACACAAACATAATTTCAAACATTACAGAAACTCTTACAGGAAGTGTTAACGGATTTATGGGGATTCTGGGCGGGATTGATAAGAAAAAGGGAGCGTTAAACTCCCTTTATCAATTCAAATTTCAAAGTTCAAAGTGCAAAGTTGCAATTCAAAGTTAAAAAATTATTTACACTTCCCTTTAAAACCAAATATTCTTCTAATTGCAGCTTCATGATGCGGATAGTGTTCAATCAAAGCACAAGCAATTCTTTCTTTATCAAGATTATTCCAGTCTGCAGCCGTCAAACCAAGGTTACCGCAAATATTCAGACGAATATTCGCAGGAGTTACTTCTCTAAGAGTTGATATTATCTCACATGCTTCAGTTAAAGTAATTCCCTTCACTCTATCCTTAAGCAAGAAAACCCATACGGCATCTACATATATTTTTTCCTGATTTTTATTTTTTAACTTCAACTTTGACATTTGACATTTGAACTTTGAAATTTTCCTATATCAGCTTCACGCTATCATACTGCGGAGATGTTGCTCCGAAGTGATACTTAACGTGATTCTTCGATAAAGTAATCCGTTTTGTGAGTCCATCATATAAACGTGCTCTCTCTTTGCGCGGAGGAGTTACATCTTTAATAGCTTCGCCTATATCTTCCGAGAGAGTTATCAACGCTGTTACGTTTGCAGTGTAAGTTCCCGCAGCAATTGTTGCATCGGCAGGATTGTATGTTCCGCCCATGTCGGTTATTATTTTCGCAATCTTCTTTGCCTGTGCGAACATCGAGTCAAATGCTTTTTCGCTTGTGCTTCTGGTTTTGTCTGATTCGTTCAGCGGCTTTCTGCGTGTCTTGCTCGGAGCAATTTTATTCACTGCACGCCGAATTAATTCCGCTTTATCCTGATGCTCCTCACCCATTTGCTCGACATATCCCGCAACATTTCTCGATAGCTTTATGATTCCGTCATAACCTTCCTTTTCAAGCAGTGCATAAGTTTTAGAATACCTGTCGTTCTGTTTATCGTTAAGCAAAGTTTCCAGCGGATTGATTTGGTCGTCCAAATCCGTCAGCGATGTTTCCAAAGCAGAAAGTGTTCCCGCTTTGACTGAATTGTTGGAAGGACTATAAGCTCCTCCCATTGATGTTATGGCAGAATTTAAATCCTTTAAACGCTGCAGCTTTACTGCCATTGTGTTTTCGCTCATGATTTTGTTTTCCTTTTTAGTTTAAGAATAGCGTGATTTTGATATATTTTGTTATACTTTCGTGTTATTTTTGAACTCTTAAGCAATATCAGAGAACTCTTTCGTAATATTGTCAAACACTTACGAAATATTGTCGGACTCTTTTACAATATCAGAAAACTCTTTCGTAATATTACCGAGCTCTTTTACAATATTATCGACCTCTTTTGCAATATAAGAGAACTCTTAAGCGTTATCAAATCATAAAAATGCGAAAGTGTATGACAAGGTTGCTTAGATACAAGAAAACTTTACGTTGGTATAACACAATATTGTGAATGAATATGGAAATGTCAAGTTAGTATGAGAGAAT
>Ga0247727_10005877_pt1 | contig 24478 bp, 27 predicted proteins | sample WisWelCaveWW1625_FD_202498 | JGI IMG/M metagenome (GOLD analysis project Ga0247727, IMG submission 202498) | Biofilm microbial communities from Wishing Well Cave, Virginia, United States - WW16-25 | ecosystem: Environmental > Aquatic > Deep subsurface > Groundwater > Cave microbial mat | place... | reverse complement strand
ACCAAAAGCTATAAAACTATTGATGTAGCCGGTACGCATGGTAAGACAACAACATCTTCCATGATCGCGCATATCCTGAAGGTGGCGAAAAAGGACATGGTGGCTTTCCTGGGAGGCATCACCACAAATTACGAATCAAACCTCGTGATGGAGGGTAAAGTCAGTGCGAACACAATCGTAGTGGTTGAGGCGGATGAGTTTGATCGTTCTTTCCTAAGGTTATTCCCCGAGATCGCAGTCGTGACTTCAGCCGATGCGGATCACCTCGACATCTATGGTGATCACGAAAACATGCTTACTTCGTTCAGGGATTTCGTTAAGCAAATAAAGAAAGGTGGTTCACTGATTATTCACGAATCGATTGCGGAGTTAATTGCGAACGATGTGAATCACGTAACCAAACATATTTACAGTATGAGCCGGGGACAATTTTTTGCCGGCAACATTACCGCACATAGCGGATTTTTTGAATTTGACCTTTGTGGTTTCGGCTCAACGGTTGAAAGGATCAGGCTCGGTATCCCCGGTTTTCATAATGTGGAAAATGCAGTGGCTGCTTCCATTGCTGTGCATTTGAGTGGTGTTAGCATAAAGACAATTAAAGAAGCGCTTGGTTCATTCCAGGGTGTGAAGCGCAGGTTTGAGTTCGTAGTGAAAAATGACAAAGTAATTTTTGTTGATGACTACGCCCATCATCCAACAGAGATTGAGGCATTTCTGAAATCAATGAAATCCATGTACCCGAGAAGGAAGTTGACGGTTATATTCCAACCTCACTTGTTCACTCGTACACGCGACTTCGCAGAAGGTTTTGCAAAGAGCCTGAGCCTCGCGGATGAATTGTTGCTCATGGATATTTATCCGGCCCGTGAACTTCCTATTCCGGGTGTTGATTCGGATATGATTTTTAAGAATATCACAAGCAAGGTAAAAATCAGATGCGGTAAAAAGGATTTGATGGAAAAATTAGAGGGGATAGACATTGATGTGTTGGCCACCGTAGGCGCAGGCGACATTGATACGTTTGTTCAACCCATTAAAAATATGTTGACAACGAGGTATGAAGGTTAAACTCAATATTAAACGCGAACTTAAAATTGGTGCTGCGCTGGCAGTTCTCTTCTTCTTTATTGCTTTTAGCGAACGCAAGCAAGGAACTGTTTCTGTAAAAGATATCATTATCAAAGTTGAGAACTCAAATGAAAATCAATTCCTCGATGAACAGGATATCATCAACCTCATGCAATTGGACGAAGAAAATTTGAAAGGTGCTACGCTTGACCGCCTTAACCTGAAGGATATTGAAAAGCGAATTAAATCGGATCGTTTTGTTCAAGATGCAGAACTGTACAGCGATCTCAAAGGAAACCTGATTGTAAAGGCAATACTTCGCAGACCGATTGCCCGCATTGTTCGCAACGATGGCCCAGACGGGTACATCGCTGAAGATGGAACCATCATGCCGGTGTCGGATAAGTTTACGACACGCGTAGTGCTGATTAGTGGTGCTTTTTCCCGACTGCTATTACAAGCAGAAAATCTGAACAAATCGATTGAAGGAAAGCAATTGCTGGAAATGTTATCGATTATCCGTGAAGATGAATTTTGGAGAGCTCAGATAGCACAGCTCGATATCGACAACCATGTCAGGGTGAATATGTTTCCGCAAGTAGGTGGGCAGACGATTGAATTTGGAAAACCAGAAAGCCTGGAATTGAAATTTAAGAAACTCAGGATTTTCTATAAAGAGATACTTCCACAACAAGGATGGAACACATATGAAAGGGTTAATCTGGAATACGATGGACAAATTATAGCAGAATAAACGAACAACTAAGAACAAACAACTAACAACGAAATTATACAACCACTTAAAGATTACAGTCATGGAACACGAAAAAATAATAGTAGGTCTCGATATAGGCACAACGAAAATTTGTGCCATCGTGGGCCGCAAAAATGAATTCGGCAAGCTCGAAGTACTCGGCATGGGCAAAGCGGAATCGGAAGGCGTAGTAAAAGGTATCGTTTTCAATATTGATAAAACGGTGCACGCCATTGAAAAAGCCATTAAAGAAGCCAGTGACCAGGCCGGTATCGACATTGCCCTGGTGAATGTGGGCATTGCGGGACAGCACATCCGCAGCTTCATTCAGCACGGTGGTATCACACGATCTTCGAAGGAAGACGAAGTGACCATCGATGATGTCGAGCGCTTAACGCAAGACATGTATCGTATGGTCGTTCCTCCGGGAAGCCAGATCATTCACGTAATGCCACAGGATTACATGGTGGATTACGAAGAAGGTATTAAGGAGCCCGTAGGTATGTCGGGAGTTCGCTTAGAAGCTGATTTCCATATCATCACCGCACAAACCAACGCCATCAACAATATTAATAAGTGTATCAGAAGGGGAGGCCTTGAAACAGAAGACCTCATTCTTGAACCGCTTGCTTCCAGTCTGGCCGTATTAAGCGAGGAAGAAAAGGAAGCGGGTGTTTGCTTGATAGACATTGGTGGAGGCACGACAGATATTGCTATTTTCCACGAAAATATTATTCGTCATACTGCTGTCATTCCTTTCGGAGGAAACATTGTAACGAATGACATTAAGCAAGGCTTGATGGTTCTTCCTCAACAGGCAGAACAATTAAAAACTCGTTTCGGAAAAGCCATCTCAGAAGAAGCAAGCCCGAATGAAATTGTTTCCATCCCGGGTATTCGCAATCGTTCTGCAAAAGAAATTTCTGTAAAGAATCTGGCGAACATCATCCAGGCTCGCATGGAAGAGATCATTGAAATGGCGCACGCTGAAATAATCAGTTCAGGATTTGAGAATCGGTTAGCGGGCGGCATTGTGATCACCGGTGGTGGTGCGCAACTCAGCAACCTCAAGCAATTGGTAGAATATATGACTGGTATGGATACTCGGGTCGGCTATCCGAACGAGCATCTTGGCAAAAGTAAAATCGAAGCAGTGAAAAGCCCGATGTATGCAACGGCCGTAGGGCTTGTCCTTGCAGGCTTCCGATCACTCGATGAGCGGGAAGATCGGTACAAAGAGGCACGCGAATTAGTTAGAGTTACAAACAAGCAATCTAAGAAACCCGTTTCGTCCAGAAATTTCTTCAACGATATTCTCACAAAAACAAAGAGTTTATTGATTGATGACCTGGATGGTAAGAATGAATACTAATTCGTTGCTCGTTGATCGATGTTCGTTCATCGCTGCACAGCGACTCTGCGAACAACCAGCAACGAACAACCAACAACGAAAATGAGAACCACTAAAAATTAAAGTATATGTTAGAAACCGGATCGTACAAATTTGACATCCCAAAGCAAAACACGCTGGGAGCTCCGCGATCAATTATCAAAGTGATAGGTGTAGGCGGAGGAGGAAGTAACGCTGTTAACCACATGTTCCGTCAGGGAATCAAAGACGTAGAGTTTGTGGTGTGTAACACCGACTTGCAGGCATTGAACAACAGTCCCGTGCCAACCAAATTGCAAATCGGTGTTGACCTTACCGAAGGATTGGGCTGTGGCGCTAACCCTAAAGTTGGTAAAGCCGCGGCACTTGAAAGCAAAGAGCAAATCCGTGAATTTTTGAATGGCACTAAAATGCTTTTTGTAACGGCTGGCATGGGTGGAGGTACCGGAACAGGTGCGGCTCCTGTTATTGCCAAGATTGCCAAGAGCATGGGCATTCTTACGGTTGGTATTGTAACCGAACCTTTTGCTTTTGAAGGAAAGAAGAAACTGGCACTAGCGAATATCGGAATTCAAGCACTTCGCCAGAGCTGCGATACCGTGCTGGTAATTTTGAATGATAAGCTGCGTGAGATTTATGGCAACCTGCCGATTGGGCATGCGTTCGCTCAAGCGGATAACGTGTTGACCACCGCAGCCAAAGGTATAGCTGAGATCATTACGCTGGCCGGGTATGTGAATGTTGACTTCCAGGATGTACGTGCGGTGATGCTCAGTGCAGGGCCTGCGGTTATGGGAACGGCAGAAACCAAGGGTGATCACCGCGCGCGTAATGCAGCGAGTGGTGCACTCACATCTCCGCTTCTCGATAGCTGCGACATTATGGGTGCGAAGAAAATTCTCCTCTCAATTGTTTCCGGAACGGAAGCTGAATTGCAAATGGATGAGTTGATGGAGATTACGGAGTACATCCAGGAGCAGGCCGGTCAGGAAGCTGAAATGATTTTTGGTCATGGTGTTGATCCTAATCTAGGCGATCGCTTACGTGTTACCGTGATTGCTACCGGTTTTGAAAGCGAAGCAGAACCTGAGACTGAAAAAGACGGACCATCAGTCTTGAAACAAGAAATAGAAACTGAAAAAAAGAAAATCCATGATCTGGATCGTAGTCAGATTTGGATGTTTGAATCGGATAATTCAATTGGTCAACCTAAGGAGATTCAGCTCAAGAAGGAAGAACCTAAAGAAGAGAAAGAAGAAGAAAGACCACTTGAGCGTGATGTAGTCTTTACGGGACCATTCAATAAAGTGGATGAGCCCATATCAAGAGACGATGAAGATGATGATAGCCTTTTTGGAAATCACGATGATGAGTTTGAACGCGAAACTGAAAAGTATGGCGATCAGGTGATAAACGAGGAAGGTATGATGGAGTTACGGTCGGCCAAACAGCGCCTGCAAGAACAAGCACAACAGCGTAAAGAAAAGTTAAAAAGCGCCCGCAAGCAGGAAATGACGAAGGAAGAATTCAACGAGAAGTGGGCATTGCCGGCATACTTACGCAGAGGCGTTAAGATGGACAATGTACCGCATTCTTCTGAACAATTTATTTCGAAGTACAACCTCAACGATGATAACAGTCTGTTGGGGAATAATAAGTTCTTACACGACAATGTAGATTGATCTGGAAGAATGTTTGTAACGATCCTAAAGATTTCAAAGGTATGGCATTTGCGGTGCGACTGGTATTTTACTCCATTCGTAGTGGTTGTTGGTGGTAAATATTTTTTGCCGGTACCGCAATGCCTTTTTATCAATCCCGCTTAAAAGCGGGACATTTTTTAACCTTTGAAAAAGCCTCGACAGACGGTCGGGGCTTTTCTTTTTTACCTCACCCCTCCGTCCCTGCCTGTCCGGCAGGCAGGCTCGTTCCTCGGACACCTCCCTTCTCCATTGGTAGAGGGGAGGCCGGGTGGGGTGAGGTAAATTGGCCTCATAGTTGTATTACAGCCAATGAGTTAAATTCTACAGTTATGAAAAAAGTTGGTTACCTCTTTTTGTTGATCGGTTTATCATCTTGCGAATTCTATTACCTCGAACCACGGTATAGCGAGCGTGACCGGCTGATTGGTCGTCACGATGTGGAAGAATATAGCGAGACATTTAATGACTATACACACTATTCGATTTGGATTGAAGAATCAAATCGTTATTCCAATGAGTTTTATATAGATAATTTTTATGGCATAAATATTCGGGTGTGTGCAAGTATGTCGTATGATAAAATAGCAATTCATAGTTCAGGTTGTGAACGGATATGAGATTGAAGGGGTGGGTACTGTTTATGGAGATGAAATTTCTCTCAGCTACCGTGTTAAAGATTTATACTCCGGCACCCGAACCGACTTTTGTGAAGCTACGGCCTGGTAGGGTTGGGCAAATAAAATTTCAAAGCGCCTGCAGAATGTCAGGCACTTTTTGTTTATTAGGTGTATAATTTTTTGTTATGAATAAAAGACGCTTGCTCATCATTGCTGCCCCTGTTGTTTTATTGATCGGTGTATACTTTTCAGGACCTAGACCGTCAACTCCGGTATTTGATAAAAAGCTGAAAACTATTTTGGCAGAGCCACCGGCACTTGAAGGTTATATTTCTCTTAACGAGAGCAAGCATCGCATCAAACCTGATAATGAAGCACGCATTGTCTGGGCAGATTCATCCAAACAAAAAACGGAGTATGCAGTCGTATATCTTCACGGATTTTCAGCCAGTCAAATGGAGGGTGACCCGATTCATCGGAGGTTTGCGGAGCAATTTGGTTCAAATTTGTTTCTTGCGCGGCTGGCTGATCATGGTATTGACACAACGGAAGTCTTGCTTCAATTTACAGCGGATCGTTTTTGGGAAAGTGCAAAGGAGGCATTAGCCATTGGAAAGGCTATAGGAGATAAAGTAATTTTAATAAGCACCTCTACAGGAGGAACAGCAGCATTGATGCTGGCAGCAGCATATCCAGATGATGTCTATGCGCTGATCAGCATGTCACCCAATATTGCCATCAATGACCCAGCGGCTTTTTTGCTGAATGATCCCTGGGGATTGCAGATTGCCAGAATGGTGATTGGCGGAAATTACAGGGAATGGATAGCCAGTGAACAGCGTGCAAAATACTGGAATAATAAATACAGACTTGAATCTCTTGTGCAGTTGGAGGAATTGGTGGAGAGCTCCATGAATGAGGAGACTTTTTCAAAAGTGAAGCAACCCTCCTTAACGCTCTACTATTATAAGAATGAAGAAGAACAAGATACCGAGGTTAAAGTCAGTGCTATGCTGGAGATGAACAAATTACTAGGCACCCCTGATTCGTTGAAAATAACAGTTGCCATTCCAAATTCAGGCGCACATGTATTAGGCTCGCCTATGGTTTCAAAAGATGTGGAAGGTGTTTATCGTAACATTGAGAAGTTTGCAATGGAAAAATTACATCTCAAACCTGTCAATTGATTGTCTTAAGGGCATCTCTAAAAACCTTGCCTTTGACCACCTCATCCTTAATCCTTCTACCAAGGAGAAGGTCAAACGGAGTTTTTAGAGATGCCCTTAAGGTAAGCTAAAGCTTTTTTTAAATCGTCCGGGGTGTCAATCCCAATTGTTTCAGTCTTCGTTTCCGCAACAGAAATTTTAAATCCGTTTTCAAGCCATCGGAGTTGCTCGAGTGATTCGGCTTTTTCTAGAGAAGATACCGGTAAGCCTGTAAGTTGTTTCAGTATATCTGAACGATAGGCATACATGCCAATATGCTTGAAGAATGTATTTTTTGAGAGCCACTCACTTTCCTGCGTATTGCGGATGTGTGGGATAGGAGACCTGCTAAAATAAAGTGCCGTATTATTTCCAGCAACAATTGCCTTCACCACATTTGGATTAAACAACTGTTCTTGATCTTCAATTTTTTTAACAAGGGTTGCTATCTCGGTTTTTCCATCTAAAAGATTTGCTAATAAGTCAATTTGTGCTGGTTGAATAAAAGGCTCATCACCTTGGATATTAATTACGTATTTATATTCTTTTTGTTGGAGTGTTAATGCCTCATAACAACGATCCGTTCCGCTGGCATGACTTTCTTTCGTCATACAAACATTACCATCAAATTGCTTTACATGATTGAATATTTCCGAGTGGTCTGTTGCCACTACAACCTCTGAAACATGCTTTGCTTTCTTCACTTGCTCATACACGCGCTGGATCATGGACTTTCCGCCAAGGTCTGCTAATGGCTTAGCGGAAAAACGGGTAGAGGCGTAGCGTGCGGGGATTACTCCTAATATTTGGATCACTGATTTTGCTGATTTTGAGATTCCACTGATTTATTTTCGAATGATTTTATGAAACGTTTGAACTTTAGGCTCTTTTCTCCAAAGTTAATCAGTAATCCAATTTCAAGTTTATAGGCTGTCAGGTAATTTAGAATTTGCGCATAGTCATTTTCATTGAGCTGTGAAATGGCTTTGAGTTCGATTAGTACTTTATCTTCTACTAAAAAATCTACTCTTCTTTTGCCTATTGGTTCGGGCTTGTCCTTGTAGAAAATGTCTACTTCAAGCTCTCGAACAAAGTTTAAATTAGCTTGCGCTATTCGTATGCTAAAGCCCGCTGATAAATAACTTCTTGAAACCCGTTTCCTAAGAAACTATGCACATTCATAGCACACCCAATTATTTTATGAGTGATATCTGAATATTTATATTGTTCATCTTCCACAATCATCAGCGCAATTATTTAATCAGTCAAATCAGCGATCCGGCACTCATCAGCGAAATCATTTAATCAGTTAAATCAGCGATCTTCCACGATCATCAGCGAAATCATTTAATCAGTTAAATCAGCGATCTTCCACAATCATCAGCGCAATCAATTAATCAGCTAAATCAGTGATCTGACTCTTAGTGATGTCGTCTCCTCCTCAATCACCTCAACCTCCTGACCTTTTTCAACATACTCTCCTCTTGTATAAGCATCATAAAGTTGTCCGTCAATCATAATCTTTCCACCAGGGCGTAAAACGGTGTAAGCAATCCCTCTTTTGCCTTTTAAATTTTCTTTAATAAAACTTGATGTGTAGCCTTCTTGAGTATCTGTAAGTGCCACTCGTTTAAAAAACCGGGAGTCTGTTAGTTTAGCGCCCACCACAAACAAAACCGTTATCCCTCCCAGCAATCCTCCAAAGGCAGCAGCGACTGCAAAAAGCAAATCATTAGCTGGTACAAATTCAAAATCGAAAACATTGTTGTTGACCATAATAAGAATCAACGATCCAACCGTTAGGGTAATGCCTGCGATGCCCGCAACACCAAACCCCGGAAGTACAAAAATCTCAACAGCGATTAATCCTAAACCGAGGAAAAGTGAGATGATTTCCCAGTTGTCGGCTAACCCATTAAGATAATAGGGAACGAGGTACAAGACCAGCGCGACAACGGCAGCGAGGAGGGCAAAACCGATTCCAGGTGATTGCATTTCAAAATAAATGCCACCAATAATAATAAGAATCAGAATTCCACTAATGAATGGATTGATAAAAATGGAAATGATTTTATCCGTTATGCTCAATTCAAAACGATCAAGTTCGTAATCATTAATTTTATTTCGAGTAAGGATTTCTTCTATGGATTCAACTTTAGCCTCACAGAAACCATGCTTCAAAGCTTCTGATGTAGAGAAGGTAATAATCTGTCCTTCCTTCTTAATGCTGTCTATCGCGAAAGTTTCATCTACCATGCCCTCTGCAATTCGTGGGTCGCGTCCATTTTCTTCTGCTGTAGAACGCATAATCGAACGCATATACGACTGATATTTGTCAGGTGCCTTTTCTCCATTCGCATCAACAACCGTGGCCGCGCCAATACTTGCACCAGGCGACATGTAGATACTATCACAAGCAATTGAAATTAGCGCGCCCGCAGAGGCTGCATCAGAATTAATATACACCCAAACGGGCTTTTTAAAGTCCATGATTTTATCTACGATTTCTTTCGCATCGCTAATGAGACCTCCATAAGTGTCCATTTCGATGATTACAATATCAGCTTTGGTTTGCTCAGCATGACTCAACGCTAATTCAACATAACGGTTGGTTCGTGGATCAATCTCACTTTTAATCTCCATCACCATCACCTTGGTTTTTTGCGCTACTAGATTGCAGAGGGGTGCTAGTAGCGTTAATACTAAAAGAAATCGTCTCATTGTTTGAAATTCAATCATTGTCATGGTAAATACGCATAAAATTAACCATTAAACAACTTGCCTGCTATACCACAATTTCGGTTTTCGCATCATTTTCCAGGCAGCATTTGGAATACATTGGCTGTACCGGAAAATCATATTCTTATCATTGAGGTGCGTGACGATAAAAATTTTCAGGTACAGTTTTTCGCACTGAATTTTTTGACAAACAAATTCATTTGGGAGAATGTAAAGTTGAAGGAAAGCTGGTGGATTGGGTTAACCGCTGTGAATACCCAAACTCTCCTTTTTCATACCTTTGTAAATAGGGGCAATCCCGATCATAAAAATCTGACCGCGTTCGACATTTTTGATCAAAAAATTCGTTGGGAGATAGGGGAGTTTTCTTTTTTCGACTGGAACGACAAAGAGATTTTGGGCTACCGCACAACCAATGAGTTAGTTCAGGCCACTATCAACATTGAAAGTGGCGCCATCACAGATGGAAAGTGGGAGGCTCAACCGATGGACAACCAAACTGAATCCAGTAAACCGATTCAGTATTTTGAAGGAACACTGAACTTTGAAACAGTTAAAAAATTCATGAATCAAAAGACCCAATATCAGATAACAAAAGGCGTGGAGTACCTTGAATGTAAAGAATGGATCATAATCAGTGCGTATGTGGAAGGAGAAAAGGGTTTGGCTAACTATTTGTTAGTGTTTAACACAGAGGGTGAAGTTTTGCTTGAAGAGAAATTAGGTGAAAACCTTCCAGGTTTAGGCAGTGATACTTTTTTCATGCTTTCAGGTTGTTTATTTTTAGTAAAAAATAAGTCGGAGTTAGTAGCATATACGTTTTATGATTAAATTTTTGATACTGGTAAGTGTCTCATTTTTTAATCCCGAAATCAGGCAGGATTCTATCGGGATGGAGACAATCAATGGAAAACAATTTGTTATCCATCAGGTTGGCGCAGGTGAAACGCTGTATGCGATATCGAAACGGTATGGCGTTACGGTGGATCAGATTTTGGAGTACAACACCACCGCGGATGCTGGGCTTGAGATTAATCAGATATTAAAAGTTCCGTACGTGCGGCGCGTTCCTAAAAAAGCAGTCAGCGGAAACACCCACATAGTTGCTGAAAAGGAAACGCTGTTTTCAATTTCCAGGCAATACGGAGTGACGATTGATGAACTTAAACAGTGGAACAACTTAAGTGATAATGCCCTTGCCTTAGGGCAAGAACTGGTGATCAAGAAGAAAAATGCGATTGCTCTGGTTACTCCTCCGTTGGAAATGAAATCAGCACGAACTGTGCATACGGTGACTGCTAAAGAAACCATGTACTCGATAACCCGTCAGTATGGGATTACAGCAGCGCAACTGATGGAGTGGAATAGTTTACCGAGTGATGAAGTAAAAATCGGGCAAACACTTTTTGTGGTGCAACCCATATACAATCAAAGTCAAACTGCTCCAACTGTAGTTATCGCTCCTGCTACACAACAGATAGAGATACCAGCTATTGTTGAAAATAAATTACCTCCGGTATCTACCACTCCGGTAGAAACCACTCCAACAATCAGGATTTCTGAAGGTGTACGTGGCACAGATGAAGTGGTGGAGGCAGGATTGGCTGAACTCATTGAAGGTACGGAGGGCAACCGAAAATATTTAGCCCTGCACCGTACCGCATCGGTCGGCACCATTCTCAAAATAAGAAACGAAATGAACAGTCGCGAGGTGTTTGTACGGGTGATGGGTAAACTACCGGATACCGCACTAACCGATAAACTGGTTATTAAAATCTCGAAATCTGCATACGACAGGTTAGGAGCTATTGACCCAAGATTCCGCGTAGAGGTTACATATTATAAGTGATGCGATGCAGGATAGTTATCCTTCTAATTTTTAGTTCAATCAGGTTATGTGCGCAAAACCTGGTCCCCAATCCAAGTTTTGAAGAGCTGTCGCGTTGCCCACATAGTTTCAGTACCGACAAAAATGATTTTATAGTTCCGGGATGGAAGTCTCCCACTAACGGCACGCCCGATCATTTTCATGGTTGCAGTTGGGGCGAAGCGGATGTGCCGTTCAACTGGGCGGGGTCAGCCAATGCAAATTCCGGTAAAGGCTATGCAGGTATTTACGTATGGAGTAACGACCCCGACAGAAATTATCGTGAGTATTTGCAATGTGAACTTGCCGAGTCGCTTCGTGCAGGTGAGCAGTATGTGCTGGAGTTTTATTACAAGCTCGCTTCAAATTCGGTATATACGGTGAACCGTTTCGGATTAACACTGACCGAAGCCCCGGTTAATCTCGCGCACGATAAGCTTATTGAGATTGCACCTGTTATTTCAATTGAGAATGATTCAGCCATAGTAAATACCACCGGAGGATGGCAACACGTTAAACAAGTTTACAGGGCAAAAGGAGGAGAGCGTTTCGTAGTGATCGGGAATTTTTTTGACAACAACAGTACAAAATACACCCGCTTGCCTTACCGGATTGGAAAAAACTCTATGCTTACCAGCAGTGCGTATTATTTTGTAGATGATGTTTCGGTAAAACCGATTGATTCCCTTAAACAAAAAGTAGTACCGGTAATATCTAAATTCAAACGTGATACGATTGAACTCAATACAGATTATATTTTAAAAAATATTCAGTTTGAATTTGATAGGTACGTTTTGCTCCGATCTTCCTTTATTGAGTTGGATAAAGTAGTGGAATATCTCAAGCAAAGGCCAGAGATTCATGTCCGTCTATCAGGTCATACTGATTTTATAGGATCGGAGGAATATAACCTAATCTTGTCGCGAAACAGGGCAAGGAGTGTAGCAGATTATTTTGTTTCAAAAGGTATTCAGTCGCAACGGATTATCAGCTATGGCTTCGGGAAAGCACGACCTATCATGCTTGAAAAAACAGATGAAGCCAGGAAAATTAATCGCAGGGTTGAAATCCGCTTTGTTACGGAGCAGGTTCAGTAGTCTTTGACGACCACTCTTCTAATCGCTTATTCATCATTCCAAACCAGAGGGGAGGGACTGTGGCAATCATGATCATCGTTGGGTAACCAAATGGCAACTGCGGACTTACATCATAATGATTCAATACCTGGTAGCGTTTTATGGCATTGGCATGGTGGTCGGAGTGGCGCTGTAACTGGAACAGGAAAAAGTTACTCAACATCTGACTGGCATTCCACGAGTGAGTTGGATTTACGCGCTCATACTTTCCGGTCGTAATTTCTTTTCGCATAATTCCGTAGTGTTCAACATAGTTCACTAATTCAAGCAATGTAAACGCAAGGATGCTTTGAGCGAAAAAGAATACCGGAATTTCCCAAAGTACCCTGCCTGCCTCATAACTAAACAAGGCCGCAACACCTGCGCAGAAAATGAAAGGAAGCACAGCAAACCAGGTCATACTGTTATTCAAATGGAAAGCCGGTAGCCCTTTTCTTCGCATGGATTCATTCTCCAGTTTCCATGCATGAGCATATCCTCCAAAAACTGACCGAATCCAGAATGCGTAGAAACTCTCATCTTTTCTGGCAGTGGCCGGATCTTCAGGTGTGGCCACCAACACGTGATGCCCGCGGTTGTGCTCAATATAGAAATGCATATAGCAAACGGTCATTAATAATGCCTTGCTATAAAATCGTTCAAGAGATGATTTTTTATGACCCAGTTCGTGTGCTACCGTAATGCCGATGCCACCCGTTACCAAAGAGAAACTCACGACAAATCCAATCCACTCGACTACTGTGTTGATCGTACCGAAACCAATTACGTAGCAACCCCAGAAAACAAAAGCAATCTGTACGTATGTCCATACATAGGTTACAAAACGATAATAAAATTCCTCGCCTTTAACTTTAATCTCACTTTCAGTTGGGTTCGAAGTGTCAATGCCCAGTTGCTGATCGATAAGTGGTATTAATATGAATGAGAACACAATGGCAAGATAATTCCACCAGCCATCCAGGTAGTATCCCGCTACTACAAGCGAAGGGATGATAAAGGCAGTAAAGAAGCCAAGTCTCTTGATCATATTCATGCTACTAAATTAAGGGAAATTGTGTAGGTGTCCTAAACAGGAGTCCTGCACTTTTAAAGTGTAGGACTCCTTAGGCTGCACGATATGCAGAAATCGCAGAGTCCCCGAGACGGGAGACTCCTCGAAGAATAGATGTTTGTTTGTCTTCGATTCAATTGTATTGTCTGTGTACCAAATTTGTATTTTTTTATTCTGGAACTTTTGTTCCCTGCGAAGCAACAGCCTTCCATTTGTCTCCCCGCTTTATCCATACATCATAAAACCTTGTCTTACGTTCTGTTAGAGTCTCTTTGTTTTTGCCATACGTATGCACAACAAAAGTCACCACGGCTGAAGTAGAATATAAGTTTACAACTGTATTCTCCAGCATAAAAGAATCAATAACAATACCGTCTTTAATTCTTTGGTTGATGTTATTATACATGCTCAATAAGTCTTCTTGTTTATTTTTTATTCCACTTTCGGAGATACCAATAAAAGTTGAATCCATTATTGATGAGAGAAAAGCAGTATCAAGTGCAAATTCTTTCTCTAGCCACTTTTGCTCTAATAGTAGTAACTGTCCTTTATCGTCATTGTAATTAGAATGTTCATTAACACAACCTAAAAGAATGATCAACAGTCCACAAAAAGTTATAGTCAAAAGATTGCTCATTGTTTTGTCAGTTTTAAGTTGTCCTGTTGTTTTTTTGCGGGTTGCGCACAATGCACGAATATAGTTTACTATGAATTCAGAGCTACTCCGAAGCCATCTGAAACAACGGCTTTTTATCCAGGGTACCGTTATCGGCTATTTCTTTTAGAAGGTCTTTGTTCTCTTCTATAAATTGATTGTACTGCATAGCTACAGCGTCATAGTCTGTTCTGTAATTTTCCACTCGTAGATCAGCAGCGCGGATTTCTTCTACGAGTTTTTGCAGCGTGGTATTGTATGAAAAGACTGTATATGATTCTGCCAAGGCAATCAGCTCGGATACGAGTGAGGCGGAAGCAAAATCATATTCTTCAACCACATCGGCATTCCACATTGTTTTGGGCGTATACCGAATGCGACAGAGCTGCTCAACCCGATGTTCAAAGGAGTTTAATTCTCCCGGAACGTATTGGCCTCCTATCTGCAATTCGTGTAACAAACCCTTCATGGCTTTGATTTTCTGATTGTCATCTTTAATCATCATGTTCCAGGTGTCCAGCATGCTATCCTGCAAAGTCAAATACATATCGGTAAGCGAATCAATACGGGTAAACGAGGTCACGTCAGTATGCTTTTTGGAATTGCATCCTATAGATAGAATCAGGATTCCAGTAATAAATAATGATGCTATGTAAGTTCGAATGCTCATGAAAGTTTACTTTCTAACAATCAAAGTACGGGAGAATGTGGTAAAATGTTTGTGCCGAAGGGAATGGTTTTAGTATGGATGTATGAAATCATACCTTTTTGGAGTATTACAAGGGCTTGAATTGCTCAAAAGCCTCTTTACAGGAGTTACAATAATGAATAGAACGGCACAACGTAGGTCCGAAAGCATTTTTCATTTCCGTGTCTGCGCCATCGCATCGAGGACAAATAGCATGCTCCAGCACTTCCAGTTCTGTAAAAATTTCACGTGAAGGGGGTGGAGCCAACCCGAATTTTTTGAGCGCCTGCTTTCCTTTTTCCGAAATACGATCTGAAGTCCAGGGATTCCGAAACGAAGCTTCAATGGAAATATTTTCAATTCCATTTTTTGCCAATACTTCACGTATCTCACTCTTCATCATATCCAACGCTGGGCAACCAACAAATGTTGGAGTCATTTCAATCTTCACACCAGAATCAGTTAGCTGAATATCGGTGATCACCCCCAAATCGACTAATGATAACACCGGGATCTCCGGGTCTTTCACCTCTTCCAGCCATGTATATATCTGATCTTGTGTGATTGTCATATTAGGTATAAACGATATTAAATGAACCGGGGATAACCTGGTTGAGATGATGTTTCATGTGTTTGATATAATCTTCCGCTAACCATTGAAGCGTATTTAATTGTACTTCGGTTTTACCGGTGTTGCATTCCTTTACGTAATTGCCTTGGGGCATCGTTCTTAATACATCGCAGATACGTTCATTTACCAGTTTCCACAGCGAAATCACATCCTCTTTACTCATACGCTGATAGTCGTTGGCATTTACCCAGAAATCCTGGTCATAGACAATTTTGGGAGGTTCAGGCTCGTATTGAGCAACAATAAACCGCCTCAAATTGTTCTGTGCTGAATCGATGAGATGCCCGACTACTTCCTTCTTGCTCCACTTGTTCGGGAGAGGTTTACGGGAAAATTCTGAATCGTTTATTGCGTTAAACTTGGCTGAATATTCAGCCATAAGTGTATGAAGTTCCTGGATTACATTTTTCATGATTACCACTCGGCTGATGGATCAATTCGGAATACTTCACTCATCTCATCCAGCAAAGGCTGAAGATTTTCGCTGTGCTGGCCGGTGCGGCCACCGATTACCGGTTTGATTAATTTCCAATCGGGAAGGATTAGGTTGGTTTGACCGATGATCTCTGCCACTTTCCTCATCCATCTTTCTTTGAGCGATTGTTCGCCACCAAAAATGTTGGTAGCAATTAATTCTTTTTCGTATGGTGACTCTTCAAACATACCTAACGCAAAGGGCATGGTGTAGTCGAGTGATCTCTGTAGCCTGGAAATACTTTCTTCTGTTGCGGTTCCCAGTTGTTTCATCCAGGTATTGGCGTGTAGTGTATGGTATCTCAGTTCTGCTCTGATTTTCCTGGACAATTCCGCCAACGGTTGAAAAGATGAACTACTTAACATTTCAAACCGGATAGCTTCAGCGGTATCATATAAAAAGTGCCGGATCAGACTGAAATCATATTCACCATTGGGTAACTCAACCAACACAGAATTATGGAATTGGCTGGCATTACGGGTGAATGCTACGGTATCTGGTTCACGCTCACCAAGCGTATTAAGAATGGAATACAAGGCATGACTCTGCCCGACTTTATCCTGCGCCATAGATGAAAAAGCAATATCTTCTTCCAACAATGGACCAAAGCCCGTCCATTCAGAATTACGATGACCAAGAATTAATAGATCATCGGCAATTTTATAGAGTAGTTCTTTTAATGCAAGTTCGTTCATCGTAATTCCTTTAATTAACTGTCTGAATCAGGACGGTCAGGATTTAGGATGTTCAGGATTTTAATCTTGTTAATCCATAAATCCTGGGCATCCTGATTCAGACTAATTTACTCTTTTCTAAAAACTCTTTCAATTTATCCCCTCCTTTATAATCTGAAGCATCTCTGAATTTTTTTTCGGGTAATGTAAGCCACAGTTCTTTTTCTTCAGGGCTTGTAAACCGAATATCACTTGACCGGATCGCCCACACGTTGTACACGATCTTATCATTTTTGAATGCTTTCCTGGCTTCAGACATTGCTTCTTGCGGTGTAACAGCTTGTACCGTTCCAACATACTGATGTTGCTTACCACGTTTCAGCAGGTGATAAATTTCATAAGAAGTTTTCTCACCGGATTGGGGAGGTGTATCATTCACAAACTCATAAGCATTCTGTGTTCCGTCCGTCATAGGCGATACATATACATTGCGGGTATCTACCACGTAAAGCGATGTACATAAAAACCTCCGGGTAAAAGCTTCTTTCGCCAACACAAAAGCCATTTCCAAGTTAGGAGCGTGAACAATACCCTCATGCTGAAATGCTTTGCCTTCTTTGGCCTGAACAAACACTTCGAATGTGCCGAACTGATCAAGAGGGGCTTTGGGTAAAATTTTGCCCGGTTCCCCGATAACAGGAAGCCGGTTTACTCTTGGGTCAAGGGATTTCACTGGAATACTTTAATCCGTAAATATAACGTGTTATGCTACCGTTTGAAAACAGAGATGTCCGGTGATGGCAATATCCAGGCTTCATAAACCAAATTTTAAGAAGTTGTGTTGGTTTAGTATATCATGAAATATCTCGATTTTTTGTGGGCACTCGATATTTTATACCGGTATTATCCCCGCTATCACACTCACGACCTTATCATATTGGCGGATGACATCTGGAAATGGATGAATAATGAGCTTCCTGATAACAGCAGCACGCTTGTTTATCTTAAGAGTTGTTTTAATTCTCCATCAGAAGCCCTCAAAACCGTTTGGAAAGAGACCCAGCTATTGGCGGGACCTTATATGCATTTGAATTAGCACACGATTACGCCAATGGAGTAACGTATTTTGCTTTCGGTGATTTTAATGCTTCACGCACCCACCGACCGCGTTCTTCAGCAACACGTCTTACTTCCAGACGTTCCTTATTACAAGGGCCATCACCATTGATTACGCGTTTGAATTCTTCCCAATCGGGTTCGGTGTATTCCCAACGTCCAGTTTCTATATTTTTCTTTAGATTAGAATCGGGAATGGTAAAGCCTAGTTCCCAAATCTTCGGCACGTACATATCGAGAAACTGGTTGCGCACATCATCGTTAGATGACATCTTCACTTTCCACTTCATCAGTACTTCGGTGTGTGCCGAAATTTTGTCGGATGGCCCGAAAAAGTGCATCATCGGTGGCCACCAGCGATTAATAGCTTCCTGAAACATGTCGCGTTGCTTTTGTGTTCCGGCTGCCAGGTAGATTACGCAATGGTGCCCATACTTTAAGTGGAAAGATTCCTCAGCGCAAATCCTGTCGAGGGCTCGGCAATAAGGACCATAACTCCCTTTGACATTAGCAAGTTGGTTTACGATCGCACCTGCATCTACCAGCCAGGAGATAAAACAGCAATCGGCCCAGGTAAAGGTGGGGTAATTAAAGATGTTCGAATATTTTGACTTGCCGGTAACCAGATCATCCAGCATCTGCTCGCGCGGTTTGCCAAGGGTTTCGGCAGCGCTGTACAGTAACTGTGCATGACCCACTTCATCCTGAACCTTGGCCATCAGCGAAAGCTTTCTTTTAAATCCGGGTGCGCGAGTAATCCACGTTCCTTCTGGTAACGCTCCAATGATTTCGCTATGCGCATGTTGCTCAATCATGCGGATCAGCTGCTTCCGATACAAGGCGGGCATCCAGTCGGTAGGTTCTATTTTTTCGCCACGTTGAATACGCGCTTCAAATTCAGCCAACTTCACAGAATCTTCCTGGGCAACACTGTCTGTTTTAATACCTTCAAATGTGTTTCCGCCACCGTACATAGTTGATTCAAAGTTTAAGGTTCAAAGTTCGGGGTTTAAAGGTTATGGTTCAAATCAATCTTTGACCAACTTTGAACTTTGAATATTGAACCTTGGACCGGATTAGTTGTTTTGTTTGAGCCCGTTTACCAGCATATCGGCCAGTTGTTGGCCTAATTCCTTTGGTTCAATGGAACCTTTTGGGCTATACCACATCGGCATCCAGTTCAGGGATGAGAAAAGCGTCATCACGGCAAGTTTCGTATCAATGTTCTTTTTGAATTCACCCGACTGAACGCCCTCTTCTATAATATTTTTAAACCGGTTGATGTAATTGATCCTAAGCAATAAGAAGTCGCGCAGGTACGGCTGGCTCAAGTGCCGGTGTTCATTCATAAACACAGCCGATGCCGTCAGGTCTTTGGCCATCACGTTAACATGCCCAATGATGCCCAAACTCAGTTTTTCTTTTGCTGATACTTTTTGCTTTTCGACTTGATCAAGAGAGGCGCGGAATTCAGCAGCCATATCGAAACACAAGGTCTGTAAAATTTCTTCTTTAGATTTGATATGGGAGTACAAGCTGGCTGCTTCAATACCAAGTTTTTGGGCAAGGTCGCGCATGGAGGATGCCGCGTATCCTTTCTCTTTAAACAACTCAGCCGCGCTGCGGATAACCTGTTCTTTCCTCGATAAATTCACGACTCCTTCCATCGTCTTTTCCGATTAACCTCAAAAATATAAGAAAATTGTAACAGCCTGAACCATCATTTCCATAATTTAGACAAAATAAAAATCAGTTGATGCACTATAGTTCACTGCGGGAATACTTTTATAAGCTCCATAATCTTCTGTATGGCATCGTGCTGACACCAATACTGGCCTTTGTTGTATTGTACTGGCAAATGCAGGTTGGTAATATTCAAGGGATACTCAAACAGGATGAATACCTGAATCAGCTCTTGCTGATCGTACTGGGCTTTCTTGTTTTATTGGATTGGAGTATCTCCCTTGTGTTATTCTATAGAGGACTAAAAGCTACCCGAACACTTGATAGCCTCGGAAAAAAACTAGATCGCTATTTTTCGTTTACCGTATTACGATTTGCCCTGGTCGTATCAGGATCCCTCGGACTTGCCATTGGATTCTATCTTACGGAAAACCAATTCTTCACCATCTTGTTTGGCCTTAACATCGGAGTCTTGCTTTTATTTTGGCCTACACCTTCTAAAGTTTGTAATGACCTTCAATTGAAAGGAGATGAGCGTACGTTGGTGTTATATAAGAAAGACAGACTGTAATAATTAGATGGTATCAATCAAGATTTTTGTTCCTGCTACCAAAATCAATACGGCTGTAATTCTCTTGACATAAACGGGGTTAAACTTTTGAGCACCTATTTGCGAGCCAATCTGACCACCAATAAATACTACGAGTAGCAGTGGCCAGATAAAATGCCAGTCTAAGGCTGCATGTTGTTGTAATTGACCGGTAAGCCCACTGATGGAATTGACTAGGATAAAAAAACTTGCCACGGCAGATATTTTCTTGGCTTCGTCCCAGCGAATAAAATGAAGAATAGGGGAAAGGAAAATACCACCACCGATACCTACGAGCCCGGATAAAAGCCCGAGTGCCCCACCAGTAAAAATTTTAAATGAAATCGTATCATATTTTGAATTTGACAAGCCAACATTTTTTTCTGGCTGTAACCATAATAGGGTAGCTACTGAAACCAAGGTTACTCCTAGTAGAATAAAGAACACTTCCTGACGGATGGGCCATAACCCCCCAACGTATGCCATAGGAACGCTACTAATAACCAGCGGCCACGATTTCTTAAAATCAAGTTTTCCTTCCTTATAAAAAATAGACGTTCCAACCGACACTACTACGATGTTACAGAGCAAAGCTGTGGAACGGATCATGTAAAAGTCAATCGCCATCAACGCCAGTATAGCGAGGTAACTTGAGCCACCTCCAAAGCCAACAGAGGAGTAGATTAGGGCAATGATAAAAAATGCGAGAACTAGAATTGAGAATTGAGGAGTGGGGAGTGAGGAGAGAGAATTTAAAATGCCCATAATTTTTTAAACTAAAATCTATTACCCTCCAATGGTGGACATGGATTCTGAAATTGGTGAATGATTTATTCGGGTAATTTCCGCCTCTATCCCATCTTTCGCACGATTGCTAAAAGCTTTTGCTAATTCAGATTGAATTTGCTGATCGGAAGATCCTGAACGCATGAGATCTCGGATGTTAAGAACACCATCATCGTACAAACACGTTTTTAAAACCCCCTGCGCTGTTACGCGAATCCGATTGCATGTTCCACAAAAAGTCCGGCTAAAGGCAGCGATAATGCCAATGTTTCCAACGTGCCCTGGAATTGCGTAGTGGTATGCTGTTGAATTTTCAGGGTCAGATACTTTTTGAAGATTGGGATAATGAAGTTGAATGTGTTCCAGTATCTTTTTGTAAGTCCAGGTAAGTGTTGAGTAATGACTGCCCTCCCCATTAAATGGCATCTCTTCGATAAAGCGAACGGAAACAGGATAGTGTTTGGTAAGTTCAATAAGTGGAATAATATCTTCAATATTTTTTCCCTCCATCACTACTGCATTGATTTTTACTGGAATTGCATGTTGCAGTAATGAATGAAAAGTTTCAAGCACTGCATCAAATTCATCCCGATGGGTAATCTGCTTAAATCTTTCTTTGTCGAGTGTATCCAGACTAAGATTTACGGAGGCGATTAGTTCCTTCAGTTCGGTAACATGAGGAGCAGTCAGCACGCCATTGGTGGTAAGATGAATATCCTTAATTCCAGGGATGGATTTAATCCTGTGCATGAGTTTCATGATGTCGTTGCGTACAAATGGTTCACCTCCTGTAAGACGCACTTTTGTGATGCCCATCTCAGCCATAATTGAAACAAGCCGTTCTATTTCTTCAAAACTCAGTAATTCCTTCTTGGGTAGATACCGGATTCCTTCTTCCGGCATGCAGTAAAAACAGCGCAGGTTGCACCGGTCTGTTACCGCGAGTCGCAGGTAATTAAGGGGTCGTCCGTGATTATCGTATAATAAATTAGTCATTGGTCATTAGGGCATCTCTAAAAACTCTTTGTACCCTTCTCTTCTGGAGAAGGGTGACGGGTTGAGGTCTTAGAAGACAGGTTTTTAGAGATGCCCATTAGTCATTAGGTTTGCGGCCAATGACTAATGACCAATACCTAGTGACTTTAATAGTGAAAGATATAAATTCAACGCGGGTTTGTATAATTTCGTTTCTTAGTTCAGTCGTCCGACCGCTATAAGCTTTCGCAAAGAGCGGTCTGACGACTTTACTGAAATTTTATGAAATGTAAAATAAAAGCATTTGGAATCAGTCAGGAGATTATCGGGAATAAACTGTTGGAAATGGAGGTGCCAGATGGCCATACCATATCGGATTTAAAAAAGGCTTTAATCCAGAAGTATCCTACGTTTGATAGCCTGAAATCGCTGTACATAGCAGTTAATAATGAATACGCCCCAGAAAGCGCACTATTAAAGGAAGGTGATGAGATCGCCCTGATTCCTCCTGTGAGTGGGGGGTAAATTGTCTTAACTATGATTTCTATGATTAAAGGATGCCCATGATTTTCTTGAGCAACGTGCTAAATCAAAGTAATCATGGGAATCAAAAGAATCATAGTTAAAGACAGTTTGATTTTTGTACCAGAAGCATTACCTTCCATTACTTCCTTTCAAACATAAACCCAACCATTCAAATCATGATAAAAATCACTGAAAAGCCCATCGACATTCAGAAAGTGATTGACACTGCCTCCAGCCTGGGTGCCGGAGCCGTGAATGTCTTCGTTGGTACAGTTCGCAACAACGCACATGGCAAAAACGTGCTCTGGCTTGAGTATGAGGCCTATGAATCGATGGCCGTTTCAGAAATCAGAAAGATTATTGATGAGGCATCGCACCGTTGGCCCTTACTTGGATGGGGAGTAAGTCATCGGATCGGCACGTTAAAACCGGGTGAAGTTTCAGTAGTGGTGGCAGTATCATCTCCGCACCGCAAACAGGCATTTGAAGCTTGTCAATTTATCATTGACACACTGAAAGAAAAGGCTCCTATCTTCAAAAAGGAAATTTTTGAAGGTGGTGAAGAGTGGGTATCGGCCCGGCCTACCGGGGTAAGTGCTTACAACTGATTTATTAGAATCAGCCCCGCTGTAACAAGACTTACTGCAACTAACATTCCTGCAAAAATCAGGATGATGAGATCACGCCCGATCGGGTTTACGTGAAAGAGTTTACTTGCGGATTTCATATTGCCAACTGTTTAAGACGACACTAAGGTAACATTCAGCTATGACACAACGTTCGTGGTGTAGGTAAATTTAATTTTCAACTGAATTTTTATTCAAGACTAATTGAACAGGCAACGAAAATTCTGAAAAGAAGGATTGTACTGTATCGGTTCAATTAAGTTGTAGTGAGTGGGTTATGATTTACTGATTCAATTAAGCCATCACTATCAGTAACAGAATATTATACAGGAAGGTATAAAAATGATACTGATGTAAACTTCAACAGCTTACCTGTCTTCTTGTATGGTTTTTCCGGATTGTTTTAAAAATGCCTTTAACTCTTCGTCCGTATTCACATTTAGAAGCATTGAAGCAGTTGGTGCCTTTAGCACACATACATCATTTTCAAGCAGGAATTTCCTCGGACTGGTTTCACCATTATTATAGAAATCGAAAAGCAAGGGTTTGGCTTTGGCCTCCCAGATTGTAAAAAGCGGTTCAGGATTTTTCCCTTCCGAATCAAAAAAGCAAGTAGCTGTTTTATGTTCATTCCGATGCTTGATCAGATATTCCACAGCCTTTGAATTAATATTGGGCATATCAACAGGTACTGTTAGCCAGGCAGTAAATGGATCGAAATGAAAGGCACTCAAAATTCCGTTTAACGGGCTATCCAAATCAAAATGATCAGGAATTACAGTTTGGGGTGGCTTTGAATTTTTTGACGAAGAAATGAAGACCTGATCACAAAAGGGTTTCAATAAATCAATCAGGTAATCACGTTGGGGTTTACCATGATAGTTGATCAGGCTCTTATCTTTTCCCATTCGGGAACTTCTGCCTCCCGAAAGTATCAGACCGTTAAGAATTTTAGCCATCTATATCTTTACCACAATGAGGGCACTTAATTGTTTTTTTAGCATTGTGCATAAACTCGAAAAAGCCTGAGGAGAGGATACCGGCAGGAAGTGCTAAGAGACCAAAGCCGACTACGGCAAACATTCCGCCAAGCACTTTTCCGAGAACCGTTATCGGAACCATATCACCATAACCAACCGTAGTAAGGGTAGCAATGCCCCACCACATGGTAGCGGGAATGCTGGAAAAAACTCCAGGCTGAGCTCCATTCTCTACGTAAAACATGATGGTGGAAATAATCACCAGCATAAACATGATTAAGATTATGCTTAAGATAAGTTGCTCTCTCCGATCGTATGCCACGCGCCTGAAAATCGTAAGGGCATGCAGGTAACGGGCTACTTTAAACATTCGGAATAAACCCATGAGTCTGAAAATCCTCAGAAACCGTAAATCAAACGGTAAGAATGTAAAATAGAACGGAACAAATGCCAATAAATCTATAATCGCGATTGGTGTGCAAGCAAACTTGAGTCTTCCGGCAACAGGTTTTCTGTATTTTGGATTTTCTACAATGGAATAA
>Ga0247727_10005876_pt1 | contig 24478 bp, 22 predicted proteins | sample WisWelCaveWW1625_FD_202498 | JGI IMG/M metagenome (GOLD analysis project Ga0247727, IMG submission 202498) | Biofilm microbial communities from Wishing Well Cave, Virginia, United States - WW16-25 | ecosystem: Environmental > Aquatic > Deep subsurface > Groundwater > Cave microbial mat | place... | reverse complement strand
CTGGTGCCGAACGCTGAAATCGTTCGCCAGGTCGAACAGATACGCGGTCGCAATAGGCGCTTCATGAATAATCCGGGCTAGCCGCCCATGCGCGTCGCGGCCCTTTTGTTAGCGGCGGGGCGCGGTGAGCGTTTGGGGTCGTCCATTCCCAAAGCCTTTGTTCCGCTGGCCGGAAAGCCGCTGCTTCTCCACGCTGCGGAGCGGCTCGCGCGCGTTCCCGAAATCGATTGCGTGCTTCCGGTGCTCGCCGAGGCCGCTGGGCTACACGCCGCGCATTGGCGCGCGGATTTGTTGCGCGTACCGAAGGTCGTCGCGCCCGTCGCCGGCGGTGAGCGGCGCCAAGATTCGGTGTGCCGCGGGCTCGCCGCTCTCGCGCCCGTTTTTACGTGGGTGGTCGTGCACGATGCCGCCCGCCCGTTGCTCGCTTCGGCGCTGGTGACGCGCGTGCTCGAGGCGGCGCAGAAAACGGGCGCGGCCATCGCGGCGGTGCCGCTGCGCGATACGCTGAAGATCGTTCGTGAGGGAACCGTTGTGGAGACACCGGACCGGGCAGAATGTTTTGCGGCGCAGACGCCGCAGGTATTTCGCACGCAGCTCCTGCGCGATGCCTTGCAGGAGGCACAGGTCAGCGGCGTGACGGGAACGGATGATGCCCAGTTGGTCGAGCGCCTCGGTGTTTCCGTTGCGGTGGTTCCCGGCGACCCGCGCAATCTCAAAATTACCGAGGCCTCTGACCTGGCCGTTGCGGGTCTTTGGTTGCGCGCGGCCATGATCGCCGAGGAGGTCGCATGAGGATCGGGCAGGGCTTCGACGCCCACGCTTTCATGGGGGGACGCCCTCTGCGCCTGGGAGGGGTGGAGATTCCCTATCTGCGGGGCCTCGCCGGGCATTCCGACGGCGACGTCTTACTGCACGCCGTAGCGAACGCGATCTTGGGTGCGCTCGGCGACGGGGATCTCGGCCGCCATTTTCCGTCCGCAGATGAACGTTGGCGGGATGTCGACAGCGGTGTGATCGTTCGCCGGGTCGCGGAAAAAATGCGCGCGGCGAACTTCGATCTCGTCAACGTAGATGCGACGATCGTCGCCGAGGCGCCGCGTCTGGAGCCCCACGTCGATCCCATGCGGGCGGCGCTGGCTGAACTGCTCGATGTTCCGGCCGGCCACGTCAACGTCAAGGTAACGAGCAGCGACGGACTGGGGGCGGTCGGCCGGGGCGAGGGCATCGCGGCCATGGCCGTCGTGTTGTTGCGAACATCCGCCGAGGCTGTTTCTGAAGGCGATGGCTCGACTGGTCTTATTTAACACGCGGACCTTGCGCAAGGAGGGCTTTGAGCCGCTCGAGCCGGGGCACGCGCGCATTTATACCTGCGGTCCCACGGTTTATGCGCCGCAGCACATCGGCAATCTGCGCTCGCAGTTGTTCCCAGATCTGCTCAAACGCGCGCTTTTGTGGCTTGGCTTTCGCGTGACGCACGTCGTCAATATCACCGACGTCGGACATCTGACCGACGATGCCGACGCGGGGGAGGACAAGCTCGAGCGGGCGGCGCGCGAGCGCGGTCGGCACGCGTCGGAGATCGCTGCCGAATATGCAGGCCAGTGGCGGCGCGACCGCGCCCGCGTCGGTTGCCGCGAACCCGAGGTGTTGTGTCGGGCCACGGAGCACATTCCAGAACAAATTGAATTCGCCCGCGCGCTGGAACAAAAGGGCTACGCCTATCGCATCAGCGACGGTCTCTACTTCGACACGGCGAAGTTCACCCGCTACGCCGAGTTCGCTCGCCTGGACTTGGTGGGGCAGCAGACAGGTGGGCGCATCGACGACGTGGCCGATAAGCGTGCACCTTGGGATTTTGCACTTTGGAAATTCGCTGCGCCGGGCGTGCGCCGCCAGCAAGAATGGGATTCGCCGTGGGGTCGCGGTTTTCCCGGCTGGCACCTCGAGTGCTCGGCCATGAGCTGTAAATATTTGGGTAAGACTTTCGACATCCACACCGGCGGCGTCGACCACATCAAGGTCCATCACAGCAACGAGATCGCCCAGAGCGAGTGTGCCTTCGACGTGCATCCCTGGGTGAATTTCTGGCTGCACGGAGAATTTCTGGTGTTTGAGCAGCAGAAGATGGCCAAGTCCGTGGGCAACGTGCTGCTCTTGGATGACCTGGCGGCGCGCGGCTGCACGCCGCTCGCGTTCCGGTACTTTTTTTTGCAGGCCCATTACCGGCAGCAGCAGTCCGTGAGCGACGAGGCGCTGACGGCCGCCGGCGTCGGCTACCGGCGCCTCGCCGAGCACGCTTTCGAACTGCGGGATGCCGAGGGCGACGCTCCTCGCGAGCACACGGAACCCTTCGCGCAGCGCTTCCGTGCGGCCATCCTCGATGATTTGAACGCGCCGCGCGCGCTGGCGGTGGCCTGGGATGTTGTGCGCAACCGCAGTTTGTCGGCAGCAGAGCGCCGGGCTTTGTTGCTGGACTTCGACCGCATTTTGGGCCTTAGACTCGTTAACGATGAGCCGGAAGGCAGCGTATTAGAGCATGATCCCCGCATCGATGTCTTGGTCGCCGAGCGCGAAGCGGCGCGCCGCCGGCGCGACTTCGCGGAAGCAGACCGCATCCGCGACCTCTTGGCCGCCGAAGGCGTCAGCGTCGAGGATACCGCCGCTGGACCGCGCTGGAGACGCCGGTGAGTGCGGGCTTTCAACTGGTCTCCGAGTACAAGCCCGAAGGCGATCAGCCGCAGGCCATCGCAGCCTTGGTAGCAGGCGTGCTGCGCGGCGAGCGCCATCAGACGCTGCTCGGTGTCACCGGCAGCGGTAAGACCTTCACGGTCGCCTGCAGCGTGGCGGAGCTGCAGCGTCCGACGCTCGTGATGGCACCCAACAAGACGCTGGCGGCCCAGCTTTACTCCGAGTTTAAGGCGCTGTTTCCTGAAAACGCCGTCGAGTACTTCGTGTCCTACTACGACTATTACCAACCCGAGGCCTACATCCCCTCGACGGATACCTACATCGAGAAAGACTCCTCGATCAACGACGAGATCGACAAACTGCGCCACTCGACCACGCGCTCCCTGCTCTCGCGCCGCGACGTGATCGTGGTGGCCAGTGTTTCGTGCATTTACGGCCTCGGCGCGCCGGAGGCCTACGGCGGGATGCACGCCTTCGTCGAGCGCGGGGCGTCGCTGCCGCGGGATGAATTCCTGCGGCACTTGGTCGACATGCTCTACGAGCGCAACGACTTGGATTTTCACCGCGGTTGCTTTCGCGTGCGCGGCGATGTCGTTGAAGTCTTTCCTCAATACGAGAGCGAGCGTGCCCTGCGGATCGAATTTTTCGGCGACGAAGTGGAGACCATCAGCGAAATTGATCCCCTGCGCGGCGTGGTCCTGGCGCGACCGCGGCGCGTGCTGATCTACCCCGCGAGCCACTACGTGGCGGGGGAGGCGGTGCTCGTGCGCGCGGCGGCGGGCATTCGCGCTGAGTTGCAGGAACGCCTGGCCGAGTTTCGCCGGCAGGGGAAACTCGTCGAGGCTCAGCGCCTGGAGCAGCGCACGCTCTTTGATCTCGAGATGCTCGAGGAAATGGGTTTTTGCCACGGCGTCGAGAACTATTCGCGCTGGCTCGATGGCCGCGCGCCGGACGAGGTTCCCTACACGCTCTTTGATTATTTTCCAAAAGACTTTCTGGTCGTGCTCGATGAGAGCCACGTCAGCGTGCCGCAGATCGGCGGCATGTTCCGCGGCGATCGGGCCCGCAAGAAAACTTTGGTGGAGTACGGCTTCCGCCTGCCGTCGGCACTCGACAACCGTCCGCTGCGTTTTGAGGAGTGGGATCAGCGTGCGCTCCAGCGCATCTACGTATCGGCGACGCCGGCGGATTACGAGCTCGAGCACTGCCGCGGCGTCGTCGTGGAGCAGATTGTGCGTCCCACCGGTCTCACGGATCCCGCGCTCGAGGTGCGCCCGGCGGCGGGACAGGTCGACGATCTCTTGGGAGAGATCCGGGCGCGAGTGGCGGCGGGCGAACGCGTCTTGGTGACGACGCTGACCAAGCGCATGGCAGAAGAGCTGACGGAATACTACGCCGAGCTCGGTGTGCGCGTGCGCTATCTGCACAGCGACATCCAGACCATCGAGCGCACGGAAATTATCCGCGAGCTGCGCGAAGGTGCCTTCGACGTGTTGGTGGGGATCAACCTGCTGCGGGAAGGTCTCGACATTCCCGAGGTGGCCTTGGTGGCGGTGCTCGACGCGGATAAGGAGGGTTTTCTGCGCTCGACGCGTTCCTTGATTCAGGTGATCGGACGCGCCGCGCGCAATCTGAACGGGAAGGCCATTCTCTACGCCGACGTGGAGACGCGCTCGATCCGCGAGACGCTGCGCGAGACCGAGCGCCGACGGGAGATCCAGGCCCGCTACAACCGCGAACACGGCATTACGCCGGTATCGGTGAAAAAGAAAATCTCGAGTCTGCGCGACTCCATCTGGGAGGCCGACTATGCCGTGTTTCCCGCGCGCAAATTGAAAGCGGAGGAGGACGTCCCGCTGCGCGAGCTGCCGAAGCGGATCGAGGAATTGAAGCGGGAAATGACGATGGCCGCCCGCGCACTCGAATTCGAACGCGCCGCGGAACTGCGGGATCGCATCCGCGACTTGGAGGAGGAGTGCCTAAAGCTGAGATGAGCTCTGCACGGCGCGCAACGGAGGCGTCCGAGGAGCGCATCAAGCAGCGCATCGAGCAGCTGCCTGCGAAACCCGGCGTGTATTTCTTGAAGGGCGGCCGGGGTCGTATCCTCTACATCGGCAAGGCGCAAAACCTCAAGAGTCGCGTGCGCTCCTATTTCCGCGCGGGCGGCGACGGCCGGCTGCGCGCGGCGCTTCTCTCGCAACAGGTGCGCGAAATCGACGTGGTCGTCACGCCGAACGTAAAAGATGCGCTCTTGCTCGAGAACGAGCTCATCAAGCAGCACCGCCCGCGTTTCAACGTGAAGCTGCGGGATGATAAACAGTATCTGGGTCTGCGCCTCGATCCGCGCGAGCGTTGGCCGCGGCTCATGGCCGTGCGCCACTTCCGCCAAGACGGTGCTCACTACTTCGGTCCCTATACGTCGAGTGCCTCCCTGCGCCGAGCGGTTTCCGACCTGCGGCGCAGCTTTCCTCTGCGCTCGTGCAGCGATGGCATGTTTCGCGATTGCGCGCGCCGCGGGCGGCCCTGCATCGAGTACGAGATGAAACGCTGCGCGGGACCGTGCTGCGCCCTGGTCGATCCCGAAAGTTACGCCGAGCTCGTACAGGGAACCGAACTCTTCCTGCGCGGGCGTTCCGGGAACTTGGTACGAGAACTGACGGCGCGCATGCAAGCGGCTGCGGCGGAGCAACGCTTCGAAGCGGCGGCGCACCTGCGCGACCGCATCGGGGCCGTGGAGCGCACGCTCGAACGTCAGCAGATCGTGTCGGACCGCCCCGTGGACCGCGACGTCTTTGCCTGCGCGCGCCGCGGCGGCGAAGTCGAGTTCCAAGTGCTCAGCGTGCGCGAGGGACGCGTGGTGGGAACGGCCGACTACGCCTTTTCCGGCGTGGAGCTCGACGACGCGGCGCTTTTTGAATCGTTTCTCGCTCAGTACTACGCAGGTAGTGAAACACGCGAGGTCCCCCACGAAGTGCTGACGCCGCAGCCCGTCGACGCCGAGGGAGCGCTGCGAGCGCTTTTGCGCGAGCGGGCCGGTTTCTCCGTGTACTTCAAAGTGCCGCAGAAGGGCGCGTCCGCGGAGTTGCTCGCGCTGGCGCGCAGCAACGCGGAGCTGCGGCTTGAGCAACGTCTGGCGCAGGCCGCGAGCAGCGAGCGCGTGCTCGAAGAGTTGCGCGAGAGACTCGATCTGTCGCGTCTGCCCCTGCGTATCGAGTGCTACGACGTCTCGGCCGGCGGGGGCGTGCTGGCCGTCGCCAGTCGCGTCGTGTTCGAGCGCGGTCAGCCGGACAAAGCAAGTTATCGCCGTTACCGCATTCGCGGTGCACCAGCGGGCGATGATTACGCCTGCCTGCGCGAAGTCTTCGCACGGCGCCTGCGCGCGGTAGAGCGAGAGCCGCTGCCGGATTTGATCGTCGTCGACGGCGGCAAGGGACAGCTCGGCGTAGTGCTGGCGGCGCTGCGCGATGCCGGGCTCGAGCTCAGCGCGGTCGCCTTGGCGAAGGAACGCGCCGCTGATGGAGCGCGCGCCCGCGTCCGCCGCGATCGCGGGCTCAAGGCGGAGCGGATCTTTCTGCCGCGGAGCAAGGATCCTCTGGCCTTGCCCGCAAATTCCGAGGCCCTGCTGTTGCTCCAGCGCATCCGGGACGAATCCCACCGCTTCGCCATCGCCTTCCAGCGGGCCCTGCGCCGCAAGGCCCACTTGGCGTCCGTGTTGGAGGAACTCCCCGGCATCGGCCCCGCAAAGCGCCGCGCGCTGTTGCGGCACTTGGGTTCCCTGCGCGCCGTACAAGCGGCGAGCATCGCTGAGTTGGCGGCTGTGCCCGGTATCCGGCTGGAGGAAGCGCAGCGGATTCAGCGCTTTTTTGCGCAGCTGCTGCGTGCGCGTTAAGCCATTTTTCCGTCGCGTGAACTTTCGGCGCGCTGCAGAGAGTGAAACGGCCATGGCCGCGTCAAGGGTGGGCCGCCGCGCGCCGATGCACCTGCGGGCGACTTTTTCATCGAAGTTTGGTTTTAGCATTTCAGAAAGCAGAGTGTGCGATGTCACGCGTTGGTGTCGGATTGGTCTTCGCTGTAGGTTTATTTTTAGGAGCCGATGCGGTGCGGGCGGAGATTTACCGTTGGGTGGACGCGGATGGCCACGTGCACTTCACGTCGGAGCTGTCCTCGGTGCCACCCGAGCATCGGGTGCGCGTCGGCGAAGAGGCGGTGCAGCGCGCGCAGAAAGCCGGTCCTCCTACCCGCTACCAGCGCTATTCCAACCCCGCCGAATCAAAGTCCGAACCACTTCCGGCCAGCCTGGATGCGGAAAGCGATTCCGCGCAGGTGTACCGCGTGAACGTGCAGCGCGCGGGAACCCACATGTTGGTTGAGGTGCGTTTGAACGGCAGCGTCAGCGCGCCGTTCATCATCGATACGGGAGCCAGCGACGTCGTGATTCCTCGCGCGCTGGCAGATGAGTTGGGGCTGCGTCCTGGCCGCGACGCGCGCACTCAGCTCTACCACACCGCGAACGGTGTCATCGAGGCTCCGGTGGTTAATCTGGATTCCGTGGAATTGGGCGGAGCGGCGGTGCGAGGTGTACCTGCGAGCATCAACGAAAGCATGCGGGTGGGTCTGCTCGGCCTCTCCTTTTTTAATCATTTCACGTATCAGATCGACGCCGCAGCGGGAGTGGTGACGCTGCGTCCCAACGATCTGGTCGAGAGTGGTCTGATCCGCGGTGGACGCAGCGAGGAACAGTGGCGTGCGGAATACCAGAGCCTGCGTCAGCGCATGGCCATGCTCGAAGCCGAGCTGGCACGCACGCCTTCATCCCGCGGCCGCAAGCGGCGCGAGTTCAATGAGAACAAGGAGGAGCTGAGACAGCAGTACCGCCTCCTCGAGACCGAGGCCGACAGCGCCCGCGTGCCGATGAACTGGCGTGAGTAAACTCGATCCAACAAATTCTGGTGCTCCGGTCGAGAGGCGCTGGGAAAGGGTCGCAGCTCCTCCAAGAGTTATTTATGTCGTCGCTTCGACCCTCTCCCAGCGCCCCTCGACCAGAAGTCGCGCGAATTTTCGAATCTCCGTAGAGGGTGTGTTGCGCTTCGGTTAAAATGCTGCTCCGTCTATAGGAACGGAGCGTCTACCACCTGAGCTCGCGGCACTCCGCCTCCTCAATCAAAACTTTCACGAGCTTCGTCACTCTGTCGAAGAAGCAACGGGAGAGGATCCGAAAATCATAGCCCGTGCGCTCGCCACGGGTATTTCCAAGCGAGATTCCTTACTCGCCGCAGAGGAAGCCGAGGCCGGCATTGAAGCCACAGTTTTTCAGGCCACCATCGAATTCGGACAAACGATCCTGGATAATCTGGGCCGGGTGCCCCCATCGGCGCAGGATTATATTACCCGTGAAGCCGTGCAATTTCTTATTTACGGAACTGGCATCGACAAAGAGGAAGCAGAAGCAGAGCAAAAAAACTATGCAAAGCAACGACAAGCATTGAGAAAAAAGTAGCGACAACACCAACGGATAGCCGCCAGAAATATGGTTCAATTGGTGACCTACGTAGTCGCTGCGCAAGGAATATTTTCCCCATTTGCACCCATTTCGATGCCTTTGCGCAGGTGCTACCGCACTGAAGCCCGTTGTGGCTGAGCGCTCTTTTTCCTGTTTCATCCGGACTCTGGTCGAAGAGTTGCCTCTGCGCGGGTGCGCGGCACCGATCTTGCTCTTTGGATGTGCGGGGCGGAGGAGAGCAGCAGCGGACGCGGAGGAGCGGAGGAGCGGAGGAACCATGGACCAGTCGGGTGGCCAGAGATCTGGAGCGGAAGGTGCATCGCCGGAAACCGTGCGCGAAGATACCGTTGAGGCCGTGCGCCGCGACTTGCTGCGGCTCAAGCTTGATCCTGCTTTGATGGAGCCCATCTTGCTCCGGCTCGCGCGGATTTACGAACGCTTGCGACCCGAGGCCTATCGCGCGGTGCTCTTTGGTCTCGCTCTCGGCTGTACTGCGCAACGGCGCGAACACCAGGAGTTGCGCGCGAGTCTCGATCGCGTCGCCAAGCTGGAGAGTTCGTTGTCTTCGTTCGGTGCGGCGGTGATGAAACTCGAGAGCTCTCTGCGCACACTGACGACGCGGCTTACGCGGGGGCCGCAACTGACGAAGTCCCACACCACGGTGCACTGATCAGCTGCTGTTCTTCAACTCTGAAGGAACCTGCAAATAGCGGTTTAGAGCTTCCCTAAGCATCAGAGTTGTTGCGATGCTTGCCGCCGCGCTTGTCGGTAGTGCTCGATGAGCGCGTTGGTCGAGCTGTCGTGGCAGAGCGGATGCTGCTCGGAGGTTTGTAGTTCGGGAATGATGCGCTGGGCGAGCTGCTTGCCCAGTTCGACGCCCCATTGATCGAAAGAGTTGACGCGCCAGAGCACACCCTGCACGAAGACTTTGTGCTCGTAGAGGGCGACGAGCTGTCCCAGTACCGAGGGCGTCAACTTGGCGGCGAGCAGCGTGTTGCTGGGGCGGTTGCCCGCGAAGCTGCGGTGCGGGATGAGCTCGGCGGAAACGCCTTCGGCGGCGACTTCCTGCGCCGTCTTTCCGAAGGCCAGCGCTTCGGTCTGAGCGAAAAAATTCGCCATCAAAAGGTCGTGGTGTTCGCCCAGGGCGTTGTGGCTCTCGCAGAAGCCGATGAAGTCGCACGGGACGAGTTTGCTTCCCTGGTGCAGGAGTTGATAGAAAGCGTGCTGTCCATTGGTCCCGGGTTGGCCCCAGACGATGGGGCCGGTTTGGTAATCGACACGGCGGCCTTCACCATCGACGGACTTGCCGTTGCTCTCCATGTCGAGCTGCTGCAGGTAGGCCGGGGAAAAGCGCAGGTATTGGTCGTAGGGCAGGACGGCGTGGGTCTCGGCTCCGAAGAAATTGTTGTACCAGACGCCGAGTAAACCCAAGAGCACGGGCAAATTGCGCTCGTAGGGAGCGTTGAGGAAGTGTTCGTCCATGCGGTGGAAGCCGGCCAGCATTTCCTGAAAGTTCCGCGGCCCGATGGCGAGCATGAGGGAGAGCCCAATCGCTGAAGGCAAGGAGTAGCGGCCGCCCACCCAATCCCAGAATTCAAACATGTTGGCGGTGTCGATGCCGAAGGCCGCGACGGCTTTGGCATGGGTCGAGACGGCGACGAAATGTTTGCGGACCGCGCTTTCATCGCGCAGCGCGTCGAGGCACCAGGCGCGCGCCGTGCGCGCGTTCGTCAGGGTCTCGAGCGTGGTGAAGGTTTTGGAGCAAACGATGAAGAGCGTCTCGGCGGGATCGCAGTCGCGCGTGCTCTCGGCGAAGTCCGTGGCGTCGACGTTGGAGACGAAGCGCAAGCGGAGGTTGGGATCGCTGTAGGGCCGCAGGGCTTCGTAGGCCATCGCCGGCCCGAGGTCCGAGCCGCCGATGCCGATGTTGATGACGTTGCGGATGCGAGCCCCCGTGTGGCCGCGCCACTCTGCGTTTCGCACGCGCTCGGCGAAGGCAGCCATGCGATCCAGCACTGCATGCACATCGGGCACCACGTTGCGGCCGTCGACTTCGATCACCGCGCCGCGCGGAGCGCGCAGCGCCACGTGGAGCACGGCGCGACCTTCTGTGGTGTTGATCGGGTCGCCCCGGAACATGGCCGCGCTGCGCCCGCGCAGATCGCAGGCGTCGGCGAGTTCGAGGAGTAAGCGGAGAGTGTCCGGCGTGATCAGGTTCTTCGAGTAGTCGAGGTAGAGGTCGTCCGCTTCCGCGCTCATGCGCCGGCCGCGCTCAGAGTCGCGGGCGAAGAGTTCGCGCAGGGAGAGTCCTGCGTTCTGTTCGTGGTGCCGCACCAGTTTTTGCCACGCTGGCAACTGCGTGAGGGGCTGCGCGCGCTGCGTGGTGGGTTGGCTCATCGACATGGCGGTTTTTCGGAGCGCGAACTCACGATGGGCTGGTTTCCTGCAGCGATAGCTTCACGTTTTCGGGTTCCACCGAGCGCACTTTCAGCTTCGGAGGGCGCACCACCTGTGAGGGCGTGATGGGAAACGTGCGCCGGCCCAGCTTGGCCAAGACGGCGTCGATGCGCACCGAAACGTCCTTCGGCTTCAAGAAGTAGACGTCGCGCCGGGGACCGGCGAGCACCACCTCGACTTCCGTCGGCTCGATGCTCTCGATCTTAAAACCTTGCGGAAGATTTTCGATCGTCACGGACGCCATCCGTTTGGTCTCGACCACGCCCGAACCGGGTACGGAGAGGAGCCACAGCGCGGAAGCGATACCGAAGGCGGCCAGGCCTTCTTTCCAGCGCTCTGAAAGACTCCACCTGTGTTTTCCACGTTCAGCCTCCGGTTTGAGCTGCACGAAGAAGCGCCGGATCTCGTCGGCGACATCGCGCGGTTGTGTCAAAGTACGCAGTCGGCCGTTCTGGGCCACGGAGAGCGTGCCGCGTTCTTCGGAAACGACGAGGCACAGGGCGTCCGCGCGTTCGGAAAGTCCCAGGGCGGCGGCGTGGCGCGTGCCCCTGCGCCCCAATTGTTCCTGATTGCTCGAGAGCGGCAGGTGCACGGCGAAGCGGGCCACGCGTTCGCCGGAGAGCAGCACGGCGCCGTCGTGGCCGGGGGAGTGAGGGTCGAACAAGCTGAGCAGCAGCGATTCGCTGAGCTGTGCGTCGACAGGAACGCCGCCGTCGAGATAGCGGTCCAGTGGGTCGCGTCCGGGGATCACCACGAGGGCCCCCCGCCGCTGTTCAGCGAGTTCGACGAGAGAGCGCACCAACGTATCGATGTGATCGGCGAGTGCCGTGAGCGGTTTGCGCCGCAGGCCGAGCACGGCGATTTGTTCGAGGAGTTTTCTTAAATCTTCCTGAAAAACGACGACGAGGACGATGACGAAGACCGCGAAGAAGCCCTGCAGCAGCCACGCCGTGAGCGCCAGCTCGAGTTGGCGCGCTACCAGGTAGACGGCGACGAGGATCAACAGGCCCAGCAGGGCGAGGCGCGCCCGCGAAGTCCGCAGCCAGGCGATCCCCAGCCACAAGAGGAGTGAGACCAGGCCGATGTCGATCACATCAGCCGGGCGCGGTGCCATTATCATCGTTTCGATCACGGATCAGCCCTTTTGGGTTTCTCGCGCCACTCCTTTACCTCCGCTTCGGCTCCGTAGGTCGCGACCAGTTGCTCGAGATTCAATGGCAGGTTGGCCACGGCCTCGCCGTCAGAGGGCAGTGCCTCGAAACCCTGGACGTGGTAGTGGCGCGGCGTTTGGTGGTCGTCGAGCAGATCGATGACCCATTTTTCTCCGGGCCGGTTCACCGCGAGCAGCCACTCGCCCCGCACGCGGGAAGGTTCGGTCAGCGTTGAAGTCCAGTCTTTGTGCGCATTCGCATCGAAAAGTGAGATCGCCCCCGGAGCGAGCGCGGCGTCGACGCCGAAGTAATCGAGGACGGAGCGCGTAAGGTCGATGGTCTCCAGCAGGCGCTCGTCGCGGCCTGCGAGGTCCGGTCCGGCCACCACGAGGGGCACGCGCAGGGCTTCTTCGTCGGCGTGGTAGTGATAACCGACCTTGCCCTTGCCCATCATGTTGCCGTGATCGGCTGTGACGATGATGGTCGTGTCGCGGTCCCAGCCGCGCTCGCGGTAGGCGCGGAAAACGACCGCCAGACTCTTGATCGCCGTGGCGACGGCGACTTCTTGGTGCCACTTGCGCCAGGTGTCGATCGTAGCCTGCGCGTCGGGCGGATAGACGTTGTCGTTATCGTCGATGGCATCGTTCAGCGCAGCGTTGGGAGAGGCTTCATCGCTGAGCCAGTCCACGTCGGGGTTCCACCAGCGCCAGAGCGGTTGCCCGGGCTTGCCCTCGGTGTGCACCAGGAGGAAGTGGCGGCCGGGCTCGGAGCGCAGCGCTTCGACTTCTTCGATCAGCGTTTCCTCGAGCACGTTCTTGGTGCGTCCCGCGAAGGGAAGGTTGGACAGATAGGCGAAGGCCAGCTCGCGGTTGCCCATGGGTGTGCCGCGGCTCAAGAGGCCGCGGTAGCGGAACACGTTGTAGTCGAGGCCGGAAAGGGCGGGGATCCAACGATAGCCCTCCGTCAAATAGGCGGAGCGCAGACCGCGGTAGGGCAGGTCATAGGTGTCGGGCACGCCGTTGTTGTGGGCGGCGATCCAACGCGTGCGCACGCCGCGCTCTTGCAGCAGGTTCCAGAGATTTTGTTCGCTCGGGGCGGCGTCCAGGCGTCCCGTGTAGAGGATCGAGAAAAACCCGTTCGTGAAGGGATGGTTTGTGCGCGCCCCCAAGTAAAGGCGTGCGCCATCCGCGATCTCCTCGAAGTCAGGGTTGCGGACGCCCGGGTTGTACACCGGCAGGTATTCGGCGCCGAGGCCGTCGATCACGATGAAGATCAGGTTTTGTCGCGAGTGATCGGCGCTGGCGGCGACGTCCACAACATGGCTGTCCCTCTGTTCACGAAAAAAGCTGTTGCCGGCCGTGAAAACCAGGGCGCTGACCGCGACGGCGACGGCGAGCTGGGTTACCGAGCGTTGGACCTGGTTCCAGTCCGGGAGTCTGCGCACGATGTACAGACTGAGAATGCCGCCGAGGGCGAGGCACACTACGGCCGCGATGGCATCGCCGCGTTTGGAGAAAAGATCCACGCTGCCCACGGCGGATTCCAGAATTTCCAGGACAGCGTCCATGGCTTTGATGAAAAAGCCGAAGCGCCCGGTGCCTGCGAGGTGATCATTCCATTGGAACAGATAATCGGGAATGGTTAGCAGGGCGTCGACCGCGTAGACGCCGAAACCGAAGAGCAACACTGTGACGCACAGGCGCGCTAGGCGTTCGTTGGTGTAGCTCTGGGTGTTGCGGCGTGAGCGCAGTAGCGAAAAGAGCGCGAGCAAAGCGGCCAGCGGTAGCCAGAGGATCAGCGCGGTTGCACCTACAAAGGTTGCGATTTCAAGAAAGGAGCTGCGGAAGAGCAGGCGGTCCTGGCCGATGCCGAAACCGATAACGACGATTCCAAGCGCCAAAAAATAGAGCAGAGCGGCGGCGCAGGCGCCGTCCTTCCAGCGACCGTACATGCGGATTTCCTTCCGGTTTTCGTAGCCTACCGAGTGGATAGGAGCTTGACTCCCAGTTTGAGTCACCAGCTTGAGTCAGGCTCCTAACTCATTTACTGTACCGCGCTTCGCGAAGACCGCGAAATTACAGGGATTGTGGCCGGGCCGCTGTGCCGGTCGCCGCCGGACTTGCCGGAGCCCCCCGCGCCGGGGTAAGAAGGTGAGGGGGAGAAAACAGGGCGCCGTCCACACGGTGCCCGTGAGAGGAGACTTTCGTATGAGAAAACTCTGGATCGTGTGTGCAGGCCTAGTGCTGTTTTTCGCGGGTTCCGCGGCGGCGGATTCGCACACCCAAAGCAGTCAATGTCCGGGCGGTCGCTCCAAGACGTCGGCGATGTGGTTTTCCATTTTGCATCCCGGCCTGGGTGAGTGGTATTTGCAGGACTGGGGACCCTGGCGGAATCTCCCGCCGAAGAAGTTCTGGCTCGGCTTCATTCCTATCTACGGCTGGCCGGGTTATCTCCAGGTCCGCAGCGCACGCGAAGCGCGCCGCTGCATCACGAGTGACATCTAGTCCAATCCTAATCTAAGGTGGGGAGTTCCCCCGGCTTTGCCGGGGGAACCGACTGGTTTCCTACGGTGGGGATTAGCGTTCGCTCACTGCGGCTTTTGGGCTGGTGCAGCCGAACGCGAAGCTTTCGGCGGGATGCCGAGTGATGGAGTGTGTGGTCGGGCGGGCTGGGCTGCTGCGATTTCGTGCACAGTGGATGCGCCATCCGGAGATCCTTGGCAGCGTTGCGCCGGGGCGACCTGCACGTTACGGCCGTGAGCCTGATTGCTGCACAGCTTAAGGAGTTGCGGGCACTCATGCGCCATTCAATTCCGGACGGGGATCTCGGAAGGATTCTGGGGCGGGCCGTCGCGCTCCTGTTCCGTGAAGTGCGCAAGCGGAAGTTCGGAGAGGTTTTATCGCCGAGATCAGCGACTTCTGCGAAGGAAACACCGAAGGCGACACACATCCGGGCGACTCGACCGATTCTCGCCGCGATCCGCCGTGCGGTTTTCCACCGAGATGGTGGGTGTTGCGGCTACGTCTCGCCCCAAGGCCGGCGCTGCGGCGCACGGGACTTTCTCGAATTCTATCACCTGGTCCCTTGGGTCCGAACGCGGACGCATTCGGTCGATGACATCGCCCTCCGGTGTCGCGCGCACAACCAGTACCACGCACGTCGGGACTTTGGAGACCAGCACATGGAGTGGTTCCGGAAATCTTGAGGAGTGGTGTGAATCGCGCTGGCTTGTGACTCACTCGAATGCTTGAAATGTCGTCTTCGATAGCTCTCGCAGAAGATCTCGCTTCGGCGTGTTAGACGGCGCACGCTCCGGAGTCGTTGTGCAGTAAGCCTGCTCGGGAGAAAGCACTCAAGGCTGTTCAGACGCGCGCTTCTGACGGTACCAGAAATAGAAGAGGAGCGTGGGTAACGCGAGGCACGACGAGAATACTGCGACAGGTCGCCAAGCAGTCGCAAACGCATCGGGATCGGAATGCCCCGCGACGAGGACCACGAGCCACACTGGGGTGAGTACGAGTAGATCGAATGCCAGAGATCCTTACGTAGAACCAATAGACGGCGGGCGTATTCCAGGCCCGAACGAGCAAGTTTTCAATGCTTTGTATGCCGTCGTCGCTGAGAATCCACACGCTGTAAATGGTTGCGTAGATCGCGCAGACGGCTGCTGCAGCAATCGCGCCGAGCACTATCCCGACGATGAACACCGGAATTGATGCCAGGATAAGTCCGAAGACGATAGCGATTCCCGTGTCTTCCATCGTGATTCGCGCTGTCTAACGCTGCGCTTCAGCCGCGGCGCGCTCCAAACCTTGACGCGCGCGCCGTCGGCTGCAAGCGCAGCGTTAGACGACGTTTTACTTGGCGAAGTGGGCAATGCTCCCACCCCCCGTGCAGATAGTCTCGCCGCTTTTCGCGGACAGTCTCCATGACTCGTATCCGCTCGACACTTGAAGCAGTTGCAGCTGAGCCCCTCCGCTGAAGTCGATGGTCAGGTCTCCCGAGGACGGAGAAATCGCCGCCTTCTCGATCGTGCGACCGGCAGTGCTCTCGAGCACGCGCTCCGTAGCATCGACAGGCTCGGGAAGTCCGAACTGCTGGAGGTGATCTTCCGAGGTCACGACGATGTGGCCTTGGAGCAGACGCCACTGTGACTCGGTCGCAATCGTGACGTCACCTGTGAACCTGAAGAACCACGTGTGGTCCATCTTCTCTACCGACGCCAGAACGATGCCCGTGAGTGGCCTGGTGTGATTCTCCAGATCCGACGTCATGATGCGTGCCTCAAGTCGCCTAACAGACATTGAACTGCAATCCGCGCCTTATTTTGCACCAAAATAACACTGCGACGCAATCGTGTCACAGCGGTTGGAACTTCCCGTATGTACCAACGAGCGCGGCCGATCGTGAGCCTCAAAGGTGTCAGGCGGCCTTGCTGGCCTTGGCTTGCTCATGCAACGCTTCAGGAGCGATGTCCGCACCATTTGGCCACGCCACCGTGTCACCCTCGATGAAAAAACGCGCAAAGTAACCGAGGTCCTTTAAAGGCTCGAACACCGGACCCGTCAGCCACGCAGAAAAGTCTACTGTGCCCTCGACACCGTCGTTAAATGTGACGTGGATTCTGTAATCACCGCCATATTCAGCGATCACGACTGCAGGAAGAAAACTCATGATTCTCTCCTCAATCCAAGGGAGCGATCCGCTCCAGTGGTTCGCCTTCCTTGATCCGATTCTAGTTTGCCTGTAATTCAGCCCGACGTGCAAGACTCCATTCCTTAACCCGGATTATTCATGAAGCGCCGTAGCGAGACTGCGGAGATGCCCGAAATGGCGAACGATTTCGGCGTTTGGCACCGGAGGCTGACTTCCCAGTACGTCGAGGAGGCAAACGCTGAAATCGTTCGCCATTTCGGGCATCTCCGCAGTCTCGCTACGGCGCTTCATGAATAATCCGGGTTAATCAGGCGTAATGCGGTGCGAGAACGAATACTGCCGGCCAGCAACTCTCCTTCAAACGTGAAGGTCGCCTGCTGGCCTTGATATTCCACGTGGAAGTGTGGAACTCCGTGCTCCTGGTAATACATGCGGATTACGATGCCGAAAAATGTCGAAATAACCGGCATGTTGCCCGCCTCTTCGTATTCGTCCGTCCAACGGAACAACGCTAACCCAGCAACGTCATCCAGCAGAATATGACTCGAAGGTGTCGAGACATGGTGCGGTAGAGAGGATTCGAACCTCCACGGGGTTGCCCCCGCCAGCCCCTCAAGCTGGTGCGTCTACCAATTCCGCCACTACCGCACGCTGGCGTTGAACCATATCAAACCCGGGGAAGTCGCGACTGTTTTTGAAAACAGTTCGCATTGGTTGTCCGCGCCTTTTCCTTTCTTCCTCATTGAGGTGCGGGCGCGGGCTCGGAGTTTTCCTTGGCGCCGTTGGGCTTTTGAGTTTTAGCGGCCGGTGTGGGTTTATCGGCAGCGGGCGTGGCCTGGCCATCGGCTGCGGCGGATGCCTTGGCTCCGGCGCCTTTCGGCGCTGCTTGCTCCGCGGGAGGAATCTCCTTGAACTCTGCCGGGGCACTCTCTCCTGCCGCCGGGACGGAACCCGCTTCTTCTTCGAGGAGGCGCGAGCTGATGCTTTCGTGACTGCGGACCGCGAGCCACAGGCTTGTTCCCATGAAGATGATGGCGGCTCCCGAGGTCAGTTTCGTGAGAAAGTTGCCCGCTCCGCGGCTGCCGAAGAGGGTGGAGCTGGCTCCGCCGCCGAACACCGCGCCGATTTCGGCTCCTTTGCCGCGCTGCAGCAAGACCAAGAGGATCAGTATCGCGCACACCAGCACGTGCAGAGTGGTGAGAAAGATCGTCATGTGTTTTTCCTCCTCGAACTCGAAAAGCGTTCCGATTCTTTTGCGTCGCCACGGGCGGCTGTCGCAGGGGAGGCCGCGCGAAAGCGCACGATGCGCGCAAAGCTTTCCACAACCAGGCTGGCGCCGCCCACCAGGGCCCCGTCGATGTCGGGCTGCGCCATGAGCTGCGCCACGTTTTCGGGCTTGACGGAACCGCCGTATTGGATGCGGACGTGCGCGGCTTCTTCGCCGAAGAGATCGGTCAGTTCGCTGCGCACGCCGGCGTGGGTTTCCTGAGCGAGCTCGGGTGTCGCCGTGCGGCCGGTGCCGATGGCCCAAACCGGTTCATAGGCGATGACGAGAGCGGCGGCCCGCTCGCGCGCGAAGCCCGCCAGGCTCTCGCGCAGTTGTCGGCCCACCACTTCGCTGGTTCGGCCGGCCTCGCGCTCAGCCAGCGTTTCACCGACACACACGATGGGGCGGAGCCCCGCGGCGATCAGCGCGCGGGCTTTTTGGGCGACGAAGTCGCTCGTTTCGCCGAAAAGCGAACGCCGCTCGCTGTGCCCGACAATGCAATAGCGACAGCCGAGCTCGCGCAGCATGACGGCGGAAACCTCGCCTGTAAAAGCGCCCTCGCGTTCCGGATGGACATTCTGTGCGGCCAGTTGTACCGGCGAACCGCGCAAGACCTCCGCCAGGCTGGACAGCGCCGTGAACGGCGGCGCCAAGGCGATTTCAACCGCATCGATGCCGGTCATCTGCGAGAGAAACTCTGCCGCGAAGTTCCGCGCCTCGCGGTGGGTCTTGTGCATCTTCCAGTTGGCGACGAAGAGCGGTGTGCGCACGGGCTAGCGGTCCAACGCGGCGACACCGGGAAGAGTCAATCCCTGCACGTATTCGAGCGAAGCGCCGCCGCCGGTTGAGAGGTGCGTGATGCGCGAGGCGAGGCCCAGTCGATTCACCGCCGCCAGCGAATCGCCGCCACCGACGACGGAAGTGGCTGTGGACTCCGCCACAGCGTGCGCCACGGCCTCGGTGCCGCGCGCGAAGGCGTCGATCTCGAACACGCCCATGGGTCCGTTCCAGAAGATGGTGCGAGCGCGGGCGATTTCCGCCGTGAAGCGGGCGACGGTGTCGGGGCCGATATCGAGGCCCAGCCAGCCGTCCGGAATTTCTTTCACGGTTCGCGTCGGGGCACCGGCCTCGTTGCTCTCGGCCACGATGTGGTCCACGGGCAGCAGCAGTCGATTGCCGGTGTCTTGCAGCGCGCGCAGCACGCGGCGGGCGTCTTCCAGACGCTCGTCTTCCACGAGGGAATTTCCGGTCGCGTGGCCTTGCGCTTTTAAGAAGGTGTATGCCATGGCGCCGCCGATTGCGAGTACGTCGGCGCGCTGGGCCAGAGCGAGCAACACCGCCGCTTTATCGGAAACCTTGGCGCCGCCGAGCAGACACAGAAAGGGTCGCTCGGGCGCGAGCACGACCTTGAGGTTTTCCAATTCCGCGCGCAGCAAGTCGCCGGCGGCCGCGCGCGCCACGTACTTCAACATGCCTACTGTGGAAGCGTGGGCGCGGTGGGCAGTTCCGAAAGCGTCGTTAATGTAGACATCGGCCAGTTTCGCGAGGGCATGGGCGAAGCCGGGATCGTTATCGGTTTCGCCCGCGTGAAAGCGCAGGTTTTCGAGCAGCAGCACGTCGCCGTCGCCGAGAGCGGTCGCGGTGCTCTCGGCGCTTTCGCCGATGCAATCGTCGGCGAAGGCCACGGGCTGTTCCAATAATTCACTCAGACGTGCGGCGACAGGGCGCAGGGAGAGCTCCGGCTTACGTTGACCTTTCGGGCGGCCGAGATGCGAGGCCAGGATGACGCGCGCTCCGGCGGCGCACAGCTTGCGCACGGTCGGCAGCGAGGCGCGGATGCGCGTATCGTCGGCGACGCGGCCATTCGCCAAGGGTACGTTCAGATCGGCGCGCACGAACACGCGTTGGCCGCGCAGACCTTCAGGAGCGGCGAGCAGGTCGTCGAGGCTGGCGACGGCCATGGAACGGCTACGACCCGACGTGCAGGGCGAGATCGACTAGGCGGTGCGAGTACCCCACCTCGTTGTCGTACCAAGCGAGCACCTTGGCGAAAGTTCCTCCCATGACCTTGGTGCTCAGAGCGTCCAGAATCGAAGAATGGGTGTTGCCGATGAAATCTGCGGAGACCAGAGGCTCGTCGCAGTACTGCAGGATGCCCTTCAAAGGGCCCTCCGCTGCCCGGCGCATGGCGGCGTTGACGGAGTCCGCATCGGTGGCTTTGCGGAGTTGCACCGAGAGATCGACGATTGAGACGTCCGCCGTGGGAACGCGCATGGCGTAGCCGTCGAGCTTCCCCTTGAGCGCCGGCAACACGAGGCCGATGGCGCGCGCGGCTCCGGTGCTGGTCGGGATCATCGAGAGTCCGGCGGCGCGCGCACGGCGCAGGTCCTTGTGCGGTGCGTCGAGCGTGACCTGGTCATTGGTGTAGGAGTGGATCGTCGTCATCCAAGCCGCTTCGATACCGAAGGAGTCGTGCAGCACCTTGGCGATGGGAGCCAGGCAGTTTGTCGTGCAGGATGCGTTGGAGATGATGCGGTGTTGGGCGGGATCGTAGGCGTCGTCGTTGACGCCCAGCACGAGGGTGATGTCCGGATCGGTTGCCGGTGCGCTGATGAGCACGCGCTCGGCGCCGGCCGTCAGGTGTTTTGCAGCCGCGTCGCGCGTCGTGAAGTGCCCCGTGGATTCGATGATGATGCGTGCGCCGAGTTTGCTCCAAGGCAGCTTTTCCGGCGCGCGCTCGGCGAAGATCGGAATGCGCGCGCCGTTCACGATGATGGCATCCGCCTGCGCTGTGACTTCGCCGGGGAAGTGTCCGTGGATGGAGTCGTACTTGAGCAGGTGAGCGAGAGTCTTGGCGTCGGTGAGATCGTTGATTCCGACCACTTGCAGGTTTTTGCCCTGGGCGGCGCGCAAGGCCAGGCGCCCGATGCGCCCGAAACCGTTGATGCCTACCTGCACAGCCATCGCGCCTTCCTCCCGTCGAATTGAAGAGAGGCACTGTACCCGCCGACGAACCGCGGCGCCATCGCGCCCGGCGCTAAACTGGTGCTCCCGCGCGGGCGCAACGCGCGCGGAAATGCGCGGCCGCAGTAGCGGCTTGGTGAGAAATGCGGGCTCAGTTTCTTTTAGGCGGTGCGCTCGTCGTCCTGGTGCTGTGGGTCGTGTGGCTGACGCGCGCGCGCTGGCAAGCTCCCGAAACGTTGCTCCCGGAGCAGGGGACCTTGCAGGTGCCGGGGCTGATCGCTCCCTTGCACATTCTGCGTGACTCGCGCGGAATTCCCCATGTGTTCGCCGAGAACACGGAAGACGCCTTTTTCGGCCTCGGCTTTGTCCACGCCCAGGACCGCCTAGAACAGATGACCTGGTTGCTGCGTTTGGCCCGCGGACGCACGGCGGAGTGGGTGGGGGCGGCGGGTCTGGATTCAGATCGCAGCGCGCGCACCCTGGGCTTCGGGGTGTTGGCGGACTCCGGGCTCCAAGCTTTGCCGGCTGATTTGCGCGCGGTGCTCAATGCTTACACTGCGGGAGTGAACGCGCGCAGCGAGCGCGTGCTGAATTCCAAAGAAGGTTTGCCACGCGCGTTGGCCGAGCGCGGCGGCGCTCTCGAACCCTGGTCGCCTGCGGACTCCCTCGCCGTTTTGAAATTTTACGCGTGGAGTCTAGACGCCGACCTGGAGCGGCCGCTGATCCTGCTCGACTTGATTCGCCAGTTGGGACCTTTCGACGCGCGGCCCTTTTTCCCGCCCGGTGTGGACCCGAAGCGCGACGATCCTTCGCTCGATCCGCCGCGGCAGGCCTCCCGTTCTTTAAAGCCCAGCTCGCTCTTTGCTGCACAGATGGGTCTGTTCGGAGGCAGTGCGGGGAGCAATGCGTGGGTGGTGGCGGGCGCATTATCGCACAGCGGGAAACCGCTCTTGGTGGCAGACCACCACCACGCTCCCACTGCGCCGCCTCTCTTTCACCAAGTTCGCGTGCGCGGTGGTGGGCTCGACGTGGCGGGGGCCAGCATCCCTGGCATACCAGTGGTGTGGACGGGGCGTAACGAGCGCGTGGCGTGGGCGGCAGTGCGCTCGGGTCTGGTGCTCGCCGACCTGCGCATGGAGAGCGTAAAAGAAGGAGCAGTAAAAGAAGGAGTAGTGCGAGAAGGAGCAATGCGAGAAGGAACAGCGCGGGAAGGGGAGCCGCCCCTTTATCACGACGGTCAGCGTTGGCGTCCACTCGCCGTGCGGGAGGAGCGCATCCGAGTGCGCGGAGGGGAGGATGTGAACCTGTCCGTTTGGAGCACGCCGCACGGTCCGCTCGTCAACACCCTGCTATCGGAAAAGCGCGGGTGGCTTTCCCTGGCTTGGAACGGAGCGCGGGCGGAGAAGGCGTTTGCAGGCTTGCTGCGCGCCATGAGTGCCGCGAATGTCGCAGAGTTTCGCAGTGCTCTCGCCGAGCACCACGAGCCGGTCTTGGTTTTTGTATTTGCGGATACCGATGGCGCAGCGGGACGCCAAGTGGCGGGATGGGTCCCGCAGCGGAAGCTGCCGAGCAGTCTGGTGCCCGTTCCCGGCCGTTCGCGACTTTTTCGCTGGCACGGCCGCGTGCCTTTCGACGCTTTACCCCACAGCTCCTTGTCGGATACGCGGAACTGGTTGGTCGCTGCGGATCAAGCTCTTTTCGCGCCACAAGCTTTCGTGGAGACGCTGTGGCAGACGGGGGAACGCGCTGCGCACATCGGTGCGCGCCTCAGCGCCGTTTCCCAACAGTCGCTTCTGGACCTCCACGCGTTGGCGGAAATTCAGCGCGACAGCGAGGCGAACGGCGCTCAGTCGCTGGTGGAGAAGATTCTCGCCATTTCGGATATGGGGGGTTCCCTCGATCACGGTGCCGAGGAGATCGCACGCATTCTGCGCGCTTGGAACAGGCGCGCCTCCATCGAGAGCATTGGGGCTGCTGTCTATCACGTCTGCAGCGAGCGGCTGTTGCGGCGCTTCTTCGCCGAGTGGCTATCCGCCGATCTGCTCGACCGCTACTTGAGGCTTCCCCAGGCGCGCCCGGCGTACGTGGTGGAGCGGGTGTTGGCGGCGCTGGGAGTGGAAGAGGTGGGTTCCGGCATCCCGAGTGAGGGCGTTCCACGCGCTCTGGTCGAGCTCGTGCGGGCGAGCTTGCGCGATACTTGGCTTTGGTTTTCGGTGCACCGCGGCGCCAATCGCGAGCGCTGGGCGTGGGGGCGCCTGCACCGCCTACGTTTTCGGCCGTTTTTGGAAGCCGCAGCGGAATCCGTCTGGATCGAAGCGCTGGGCGATTATCCCTATCCCGGTGATTCCACGTCGGTGAACAGCGGCGACTTTGCACCGGGCCATTCCTTTGCAGTGCGCCTCGCCTCGGTATTCCGTTTCCTGGTCGATTTAGGCGAGCCCTCCATGGTCCTGACGGCTCTGGCGCCCGGTCAATCCGAGCACCCTGGTCATCCTCACTACGCCGACGAGCTCGAGCCGTGGCTAGCCGGTCGCGTTCAAGCCCTGCCCATGAGCCCGCTGTGGGTCGAACAAGTCGCCGAGTCGCGCCTGCGCTTGGAGCCGCGGCCATGAGCCGCACGGTGTTCTACGTCGAGGTTCCGAATTTCTACGCGGAGGTGGAGCGCGCGGATCAACCTGCGCTGGCCGGACGGCCTGTAGTCGTTGGGGGCGATCCGCGCAAACGAGGGGTCGTCGTTTCGCTCACACCGGAGGCGCGCGCAGCCGGCGTGAGTGAGGGCATGGAGATGCTCAAGGCTCTGGAGTGCTGCCCCTCGGCACACGCATGCCGGACGCGCATGCGCCGCTACCGCGAGGTGGCTTTTCTCCTGCGCACCTGCTTGGCCCGGGTACTACCCTGCATCGAGCCCACGGGCTTAGCAGCAGCTTTTCTCGACGGCAGTCAGCGGACTGAGCGTGCGGAGGATCTCGCGGCCCAATTGCGCCGTGGCGTTGCCGAGGAACTTCGCCTGCCGCTGCACGCGGGCATCGCTACGGTCAAGTTTCTCGCGAAGCTCGCATCCCAAACCCCTGGTCCTGAAGGAGTTCAGCGCGTTCCACCCGGCACGGAACACACCTTTCTGGCCGAACTACCTATTGCCCGTTTACCCGGTGTGGGACCGAATACAGAAGAGAAACTGGCCGCACTGGCCATTCGCACGGTGGGTCAATTGGCTGCGAGCGATCGCGCGCAACTTGAAGAAGTGCTCGGGAACCACGGTCTGGCACTGCACGCATTAGCGCGGGGGCAGGGAGACGATCGCGTGCGGGCGACCTGGCAACCCCAGAGCCTGAGCCAAGAGACGACTCTTCCCACGCCGTTGCGCGACTTTTCTCAACTTCAAGAAGTACTTGATCAGCTGGCGAAAAAGCTGCAAGAAATACTGGAACTTCATGGCTTAGCTGGGCGCCGGATTCAGATCAAGCTCCGCTTCGGAGACACGGAGTCCTGCACTCGCTCGTGCACGCTGCCGCGCTTCGTTCGCCGGGCCCAGGAAATTTCAGGGGCGGCTCTGGAATTATTGGTGCGCACCCAGGCGGCTGAACGGGCGGTGAGCAAGATCGGCGTCTCCGTTTCTTCTCTGGCGTCTACTGCCGTACCGGAGTCCCAGCTCGAACTTTTCTAGTACCGCATCACATTTGATATTGCGGGTGTGCGTGTATGCCGACTCTGCAAGCCGTGATGCACAGGACGAGTGCCCGGGCCGGGGTGTAGGCTCCTTTGCCTCCGGCCCTGTGGCTCCGTCGAACGTGCACA
>Ga0247727_10005875_pt1 | contig 24484 bp, 21 predicted proteins | sample WisWelCaveWW1625_FD_202498 | JGI IMG/M metagenome (GOLD analysis project Ga0247727, IMG submission 202498) | Biofilm microbial communities from Wishing Well Cave, Virginia, United States - WW16-25 | ecosystem: Environmental > Aquatic > Deep subsurface > Groundwater > Cave microbial mat | place... | reverse complement strand
GGGGGCAAGCCCTCGGCCAGCATCACCATCAGCGTTGTCCGCTCAGGCGCCGACAGATGATTGTAGCTCGTTCCCATCCCAACACCCTGACCTCAAGGTGTTGCACTTCAGTTTGGAGCCCGCCCTCCGAAATAATGTAGCACCCGCCCTTAAAGCAGAACGCGTCGTACACTTGGACGATCTTTGGATGGCGGACATGAACGAGAGCCTGCAGCTCCTTGAGGGCCTTCTCTTGGACCTGCGCAAAACTTGCTCCATGCGGCTTAACGAGTTTCGCAACTAACTCTTCGCCCCAGGTATCAGTCGCAGCAAATGCGATGCCAAAGGCTCCTTCCCCGATTTGGTCGGTCAGCACGTAGGTGTTTTGGGTTACAGGGCTCGTAATCCGCTCGCCGAACCCTGGCAGTTCAAGCGGCTGTTCGTCCTGGTAGCGCAATGGCGTCTCCAGGAGCGCAAGCTGAGACGTAGTCATTTCTCTTGCCGGACACCTTTAAATGGGTGCTCGTCGGCCTTTTGATCGATGAATCGGCCGGTCTTCGCATCGCGCTTCACCCAACGGTCATTTTGTGGGTTGTGCACCTGCGATCTGTCGCGGACGGCACCAATTCGGTGACCGTCGCCCTTCGGAGGATTTGTTGCCATAGTACTGGTCCATTGAATCTTAACGATCAATAGCATTGGTGCTGATTCGCTCGATCTCGTCAATCGCAGTGCGAGCTGCGAGAGCGGTCTGGAGCGTGACGGCCTTGTTTATTAAAGCTTCCGCGCCCTCGGGCCAGGCCCGAGGGCCAAAGGCTAGTGCGTTGGTCGGCGGCGAGGAACGCTGACCGTCAGGCGGCGCTTTCCTCGGTTCGCTTCAGAGCGCCGGCCGCCTCGATTTCAGCCTTGGCGGTCCAAGGTGCGATATCATAGCCGTTTGGCCATGTCGGCGCGCCGAATTCGAGGAAGACCCGCGAGAAAAACGTCGGGTCCCGAAGCGGCTCCACCATAGGGCCTTCTTCAGCTACAATACCTGCACAATCGAGCACGCCTGCGGTGCCGTCCGAGAAGCGGACCTCGAGCTTGAAGCCATCGATCGGTTTGACCTTTGTCACCTTAATCATTGTCGGCTCCTGGAATGCGCTGCATGGGTTGACGTGCGCGGCCGCGCCTCCAGTTTTCCAACAGCTCGTCGCGATGACGTTGCGACCACTCGCTCACGATGCGTGACGCCGTGCGAGGCAATTCGCCTTCGCGAAGTTCTCCGGTTTCGATATCGAATACGGCGTCGTAAGCTTGGTAGATGGCATGAAAGTGCGGTTTGCCATGATCGCGGTTATACATTCGTATCATGATGCCGAAGAACATCGAGATCGTCGGCATCGCCGGTCAGCCTAGTTATCCAGGAACGACCGCAGTTTCCGGCTCCGGCTCGGATGCTTCAATTTCCGCAGCGCCTTGGCCTCGATCTGGCGGATGCGCTCGCGCGTCACGGAGAACTGCTGGCCGACCTCCTCCAGCGTGTGGTCCGTGTTCATGCCGATGCCGAAGCGCATCCTGAGCACACGCTCCTCGCGCGGCGTCAGCGAGGCCAGCACGCGCGTCGTCGTCTCGCGCAGGTTGGACTGGATGGCCGCGTCGATCGGCAGCACCGCGTTGCGGTCCTCGATGAAGTCGCCCAGGTGCGAATCCTCCTCGTCGCCGATCGGCGTCTCGAGGCTGATCGGCTCTTTGGCGATCTTCAGCACCTTGCGCACCTTCTCCAGCGGCATGGCGAGCTTCTCGGAGAGCTCCTCCGGCGTCGGCTCGCGGCCGATCTCGTGCAGCATCTGGCGCGACGTGCGCACGATCTTGTTGATGGTCTCGATCATGTGCACGGGAATGCGGATCGTGCGCGCCTGATCCGCGATCGAGCGCGTGATCGCCTGCCGGATCCACCACGTGGCGTAGGTGGAGAACTTGTAGCCGCGGCGGTACTCGAACTTGTCGACCGCCTTCATCAGGCCGATGTTGCCCTCCTGGATCAGGTCCAGGAATTGCAGGCCGCGGTTGGTGTACTTCTTGGCGATCGAGATGACGAGGCGCAGATTGGCCTCCACCATCTCCTTCTTGGCCTGCCTGGCCTCGCGCTCGCCCTTCTGCACGGCCTTGACGATGCGGCGGTACTCGGTGATCTCCAGGCCCGTCTCGGAGGCGAGTGCGTGGATGTCGGCGCGGATCTGGTCGATCTGCTTTCGCTCGTGCTTGATGAACTGCACCCACTTCTTGCTGCCGCCCTCGGCCATGCGCTCGAGCCAGGTCTGGTCCAGCTCGTTGCCGAAGTACTCGTCGATGAAGTGCTGGCGCGGCACGCCGTAGCTGTCGGCCAGCCGCATCAGGCGGCTCTCCTGGGCGACCAGGCGCTTGTTGATGGAGTAGAGCTGCTCCACCAGGCTCTCGATGCGGGCGTTGTTGAGCGAGAGGCTCTTGACGTAGCCGATGATCTCGTCGCGCAGCTTGTCGTAGCCGCGCTGCTGGGAGCGGTTGAACTGCTCGCTCGCCACCTGCATCTCGACCTTCTTGTCCTGCAGCTTGCGCAGCTTCTTGTAGGTGGCGGCGATGTTGTCGAAGGTCTCGAGCACCTTGGGCTTGAGCTCGGCCTCCATGGCGGCGAGCGAGAGCGCGTTCTCGTACTCGTCCTCGTCGTCCAGCTCGCCCTCGGGGCGCGGCTCGCCCGTCTCCCCGTCGGCCGCACCATTGGCGGCGACGGCGGCGGGCGCCGGGGCGGCGGCAGCCACGGGCGGCGCTTCGACGTGCGGCGCCACGACCGGCGGCGGCGCGGCCTTCGCCTCGGGGCCCTCGTAGGTGGCTTCCAGATCGATGATGTCGCGCAGCAGGATCTTGGCGTTGTTGAGCTCGTCGCGCCAGATGATCACGGCCTGGAAGGTGAGCGGGCTTTCACACAGGCCGGCGATCATGGCCTCGCGGCCGGCCTCGATGCGCTTGGCGATGGCGATCTCGCCCTCGCGCGAGAGCAGCTCGACGGAGCCCATGTCGCGCAGATACATGCGCACGGGATCGTCGGTGCGCTCGGTCGGCTCGGAGCGCGTGGTGGTGACGGCCGGAACGGCTGGAGCAGGTGCAACGGCGCGACCGCCGGTCTCCTCCTCCTCCGCGGCCTCCTCGCCCTCCGGCGCAGCGGCCGCCTCCTCCTGGTCCTCGCTCTCGACCACCGTGATGCCCATATCGGACAGCATCGACATGGTGTCCTCGATCTGCTCCGACGACACCTCCTCGGAGGGCAGCACGGCATTGAGCTCGTCGTAGGTGACGTAGCCGCGCGCCTTCGCGGTCTTGATGAACTTCTTGACGGCCGCATCGGACAGATCGAGGAGCGGGCTGTCCTTCTCGGGAACGGGCTCGGTCTGCTGCGGGGTCTGCTCTTGGGCTCTTGCTGCGTTCGCCATCATTTCGCTCCAGGCCGCGCCGCTGGGGAGTCCAGCGCGCCGGCGCATAGTTCAACGGCACTGTGCCCGGCCGCTCGAGACGGCGCGGACGCACAATCAGATAACGGCCCGGAACAGCGGAAGGTCCCGCCGGGCTTGCTGGTATGCCGAAACCCCCGTGGCGAATTCGCAGGGACGGAGCGCAGGGCTCCCATGTCCATCATCGGCGGGCTAGGTACGGCATACACAACTCCGGGACGTTTTCCTACCCTTTGTTTGCCAATTCGGTTGACGATTGGAAAACTAATCACCGGCGCGCGCCTCCGTGGCGAAAATGCCGCGGGGGCAGGTCGATGCGCCCGGCTGCGGTTGAACGATGTCCATGGTCAACGGCCACCGTCGTTCTCCGTGCCGATCCCGCGCCCCAGCCGCTCCTGGAACTCCTGGATGCTGGACAGGGTCTCCTGGCTGAGGTCGGCCTGCTGCTCTGCCGCCTGCAGGGACTGCTTGAGCGCGACCTGGGCCTGGTGAAGCTCGACTGCATGCTGCCAGCCGGCTTCCACCTCGGACGCCTCCGTGTCGGGTTCCGCGAACTTGTCGCTCTTGTGGGTGATCGCCCGCTGGGCCAGCGCAACCACCTTGTCCAGGCCTAGAAGGGTCAATTGGGTTCGCATCTCCCCCCTGTCAAGAGCGATATTCCGTAAGCGACATGGCGTTTCACCCCCATCCCAGCACAAGGACATCTCAGGCTGCTCCCCTGTGCTTGGTGTGTTTTCCAGCCAGCAGTTCCTCGAGAAATTGGTCCAAGGGGGACCCGGTTGCCGTCGGTTCGGCTGTAACGGCCCGCGTGCGCTCTTCGATCGCCGAAATTTCTTCCTTTAGGTTTGCAAACTGAAGCAGCAGTTCTTCCGTAGGGTTCGCCTCAAGCAAACTCCACAGGCGATCTGCTTCGCCCTGAAGAGCGCGCAGTCGCGCACCTTCGAGGAACGCGGCGAACTGAGTCCTCACGGTACCTGGATCGGTGGCGCGGCGAACAAAGGTGACCTGTCGGTGCCCGCTGTCCTTTGTCAGGTGGTCGAGCAGGGGGGCGAAGTGGCTCGCTTTGAGCACCTCTTCCAGCGTGGGCCCGTCAAGCTCATCCTGCACGGCGTGGAGGTGCATAATGAACGATAGGATGCGGCTATGGACTTCGCTGGCGAAATCAAAGCGGATGATTTCGTCGCTGAACTCATCGAGCAACCACGGATGGGCGATTAGGGCAAGGAGGAGCGTTTCATCGGGCGAGGTCCCCGAAATAGTCAGCTTGGGCCGGGGTGTCTTTTTCGTCTGACGGCTCTCTCGCCAGAAATGCCAGAGGCGATCCTTGAACTCGCGACGATACATAGCTTGGACTTTGGCATCACGAATCTGAAGGACCAATTGATCAAGCCGATGCTCAAAGGCAGCTCGGCGCTCTGGAGTGTCGACCGGGCGCGCTTTAAGCTCTTTTTCCCAGAGCACATCGACGAGGGGGCGGGCGCCGGCGAGTAGCACTTGGAAAGTGGAACCACCTTGCTTGCGAATCAGATCGTCTGGATCGTAACCGCCCGGCAAGAAGCCAAATCCCATGCTGGTGCCAGGCTTCAAGTGTGGCAGCACCGTCTCGACCGCCCGGAAGGCCGCCCGGCGCCCTGCCGCATCGCCGTCGAAGCACAGGATCGGCTCGGCCGCCATGCGCCACAACAATTTTACCTGGTCCTCGGTCAGCGCGGTGCCGAGCGGCGCCACGGTGTGCGGGAAGCCGGCCTCCGAGAGGGCGATCACGTCCATGTAGCCTTCGACGACGATGATCTGACCCTTGTCGTGGGCCGGGCCGCGCGCCCGGTGCGCGTTGAACAGCACCGCGCCCTTGTGGAAGAGCGGCGTCTCGGGCGAGTTGAGGTACTTGGCCGGCGCGTCCGCATCGAGCGCGCGGCCCCCGAAGGCGATGGCGCGGCCCTTGGGGTCGCCGATGGGAAACATCACCCGATGCCGGAAGCGATCGTAGGCAACGGGGATATCGTCGCCCGCAATCAGCATGCCGGAGGTGGCCATCTCGGCGGCGGTGAAGCCGGCCTTGGCTAGGTGCTCTTTCAGCGCCGACCGGCTGTTGGGCGCGTAGCCGAGGCCGAAGCGGGCAATGCCGTCGGGCGTCAGCCCGCGCCGATCGAGGTAGCGGCGCGCCTCCACCCCGCCCGGCGACGCCAGCTGCGCCTGGAAAAAGCGGCTCGACGCGTCGAGCAGCGCATAGAGCCGCCCCCGCTCGTCCTCCACCTGCGCATCGCGCGGCGACGCCTTCGGCATCGGCACGCCGGCCTCCTCGGCCAGCCGCTCCACCGCCTCCGGGAAGGAGAGGCCCTCGGTCTTGACCAGGAACGCGAAGATGTCGCCGTGCTCGCCGGAGGCGAAGCAGTGGTAGAAGCCCTTCTGGTCGTTGACGGTGAAGGAGGGGGTCTTTTCCGCCTTGAAGGGCGAGAGCCCCTTGAATTCCCGCCCCGCGCGCTTGAGGGCAACCTTGCGCGCCACCACCTGGCTGACGGGCAGCCTGGCGCGGATCTCATCGAGCAGGGACGGCGGGAAGCGCATGGCGGTCCGAATCAGAGAGGGTCTGCCTCTCTTAGGTGATTCGGCGCCGATTCCGGCCTGCGGCTGCTATAGGACGCCCCGCCCTTCCCGGTTTCCACAGAAATACCGACCCTGATCTGCCAGCGCTGGAAGAGTTGCGGCACGGTGCACAAGACGCACAACTTGCGGCCGAGCATGAATGCGCATATATTTGCGTATGCAAGTGGCGATCGATGCCTTCCATCGAAACCAATACGCGAAAGATCGTCTCCCGCCTGCAAAGCGAGGGCTGGGCCAGAGAGTCCGGCGGCAAGCATGACAAGTACAAGCACCGCGATCGGCCAGGTGTTCTGATCGTCGTGCCCCGCCATGCCGAGCAGTCGAAAGGTGTGGCGCGCTCGATCGCGAAGGCAGCGGGCTGGCTCTAGAGGTGGTCGTCGTGGCCAACTATGTCGGCATTCTGGACGGAGCGGACGACGTGTGGGGTGTTCGCATCCCGGATGTTCCCGGCTGCCACGGCGGGGGAGCCTCGCCGGAGGCGGCGCTGGCCGATGCCATCAGCGCCCTGCGCGAGCTGGCTGCCCATTACGTATCGAATGAGATGCCGGTTCCTGCGGCTCGCGGAATTGCCGATGTGATCCGCGACAGGGCCGCCGAATACGATCCATCAAAGGAGAGCCTGGTCATGGTTCCGCTGCTTCTGGATCGAGCGCGCCCGGTCCGGGCCAACATTTCGCTCGATGCCGGCTTGCTGGAGGCCATCGACGAGGAGGCCGAGCGCCGCGGGTTGACGCGATCCGGCTTCCTCACGAGCGCCGCCCTCGACAAGATCGAAGGCGCCCGCCTAAGCAGCGCCCGGACCAAGGAGGGCGCGCCCAAGGAACGGAAGCGCTAACCTTTGGTGGCGCTCAGCAGCTCCTTCACGAGCCCGCTCGCCTTGCCGAAGTCCATCTGGCCGGCGTAGCGCTCCTTGAGGGCAGCCATCACCTTGCCCATCTCCTTTGGGCTCGCCGCGCCCGTCTCCTGGATGACGGCCGCAATCGCCGCCTTGGCGTCGGCCTCGCTCATCTGCGTGGGCAGGAACTCCTCGATCACGGCGATCTCGGTGGCCTCCTGCCGGGCCTGCTCCGCGCGGCCGGCCTGCTCGTAGATGGCAAGCGACTCGCGCCGCTGCTTGATCATCTTCTGCAGCAGGGCTGGGATCTCCTGGTCGGCGATGGCGTCGCGCGCGGCGATGTCGCGCTCTTGCAGCGCGGCCGAGATGAGCCGCAGCGCGGATAGGCGCGCCTTGTTCTGCGCCTTCAGGGCGGCATTGGTCTCGGCCCTCAGACGGTTGCGCATGAGTGTGGTCCTTGTTCTGCTGTTGCTCATGTATGACCCCGCACCAGGCACCGCAAGCCACGTTGACCCCTGAGCGCAGTTGTCATACTAGCTCCGCCGTCATGCCCGCGGAGGCGGGCATCCACGCCAGTTCATGAGGCAGGAACGGAGGGTTGCGTGGATCCCCGCCTGCGCGGGGATGACGATATGACCATCAACACACCCAAACCCTGGACCGAGACGCCGCTCACGGGACGGCTGGTGCTGTCGGACGGCACCGTGATCGCCGGGCAGGGGCTCGGCGCCACCGGCTCGGCCGTCGGCGAGGTGTGCTTCAACACGGCGATGACGGGCTACCAGGAGATCCTCACCGACCCCTCCTACGCCGGCCAGATCATCACCTTCACCTTCCCCCACATCGGCAACGTCGGCACCAACCGCGAGGACACGGAAACCTCCAACCTGGCGATGCGCTCGGGCGTGCGCGGCTGCGTGCTGCGCGCCGACGTGACGGGGCCATCGAGCTATCGCGCCACCGAGCCGCTCGGCCCGTGGCTGAAGGCACGCGGCATCATCGCCATCGCCGGTGTCGACACCCGGGCGCTGACCGCGCGCATCCGCGAACGGGGCATGCCCAACGGCGTGATCGCGCACGAGCCCTCGGGCACGTTCGACCTCGACAAGCTGATGGCCGAGGCCAAGGCCTGGCCAGGGCTCGACGGCATGGATCTCGTGCCGGAGGTCACCGCCGGCCAGAGCTACACCTGGGACGAGACGCGCTGGGTCTGGGGCTCGGGCTACGGCCGGCAGGTGAAGCCGGAGTTCCATGTCGTCGCCGTCGACTACGGTCTCAAGCGCAACATCCTGCGCTCCCTTGCCGTGTCGGGCTGCAAGGTGACCGTGGTGCCGGCCACCGCATCCGCCGAGGAGATCCTCGAGCGCAAGCCCGACGGCGTGTTTCTCTCCAACGGACCCGGCGACCCCGCGGCGACCGGCAAGTATGCGGTGCCGCAGATCAAGAAGCTGGTGTCGTCCGGCCTGCCCGTGTTCGGCATCTGCCTCGGCCATCAGATGCTGGGCCTGGCGCTCGGCGCCAAGACCAGGAAGATGCACCAGGGCCACCACGGCGCCAACCATCCGGTGAAGGACTTCACCACCGGCAAGGTCGAGATCACGTCCATGAACCACGGCTTCGCCGTCGATGGCGCCACGCTGCCGGCCGAGGCCGAGGAGACGCACCGCTCCCTGTTCGACGGCTCCAACTGCGGCCTCAAGCTGAAGGGCCAGCCGGTGTTCTCGGTGCAGTACCATCCCGAGGCCTCGCCCGGCCCGGAGGACAGCCACTATCTCTTCACCCGCTTCGTCAATCTGATGCGCGCCAACAAGGGGTTGCCGCCGGCCAAGGAGCGGTGACGGCTGGGTTTTAACGGCGGTCCAAGTCTGCTAAACTTGATTGATGAACGAGCTTCCGCGCCAACCCAAGACTCGGGCCACCACGCAGGCCGCCGAAGGCGTGCCGAGGCTGCGCTGGACCGTCGCCGAGTTCGAGCGGCTAGCGGAGCTCGGAATTCTAACCGAGGAAGACCGGATCGAGCTTGTCGGTGGGGAGCTGGTTCCGATGTCGCCCAAAGGAAATCGGCATGAGCTCGTGCGCGGCGCGCTTCATAACTGGCTGCGCCGAAATCTACCGCACGAGTTCGATTATCACGCTGAACCGGGCTGGCGCGCGGACGGCATCAACTACTATGAACCGGATTTCGTCGTTGGGCCTGCGGGCTTCAGCCCGACCGGCATCCGTCCTGCAGACGTCCTGCTGGTCGTCGAGGTCGCCTACTCGAGCCTCAAGTTCGATACCACGACCAAGGCCGACAAATATGCTGTGCTTGGCGTTCGAGAGTATTGGGTCGTCAATGCACGGACCTTGGCGACAAAGGTGTATCGCGGCCCATCGAGAAAAGGCTACGGCAGCGTTGTTGACGTGCGGTCGAGCAAGACGCTGATCCCACTTCTCCTGCCTTCCCTCACCGTGAAGATCGCCGATCTCAGCATCGAGTGATGTCCAGGCGAACAGCTTGCGCGGCCGGCCTGTTCGTCTTGCTGACGACCACGGCGAGCGCCCAACTACCGTGCGAGCGGGCGAGTGGCGTGGCATTTCGCGACGTGCATTGGCGGTACAGAGAAGCCGCGCACGCGCTCATCGGCCAGGTGCTCAAGGCCGGCAAGCCGATCGAGGTCGAGACTGCGGGCTGTGTCCGCAGCCCTTTGCAGCAGCTCACCGTCCAGCTGTGGCAGACCATCCGCGCCGACGGCATCGTGCTGCTGGGCGAGGTGCACGACAACCCCGAGCATCACCGCGTGCGCGGCGACATCCTCTGGCCCCGGCTCGGCCGGCTGGTGGCGACCGACAACCTGCGCCCCGCCGCCGTGTTCGAGCACATCTGCACCAGCCAGCAGGCCCAGCTCGACGGTTTCTACCAGAAGGCCGGGCGCAGCCGTGCCCTCTGGGGCGCATCCGACCTGGTGCGCGAGCTCGGCTGGGAGAGCAGCGGCTGGCCGCCGGGCAAGCTCTTCGAGCCCTTGTTCGACGGGGCGCTGTGGGCGAAGCTGCCGATCCATCCGGGCAACGCGGCGCGTGACCGCACCCGCGTCCTCGCGCGCGGCGACGAAAGCGGTATGTCGCCATCGGAGAAGGCGCGGCTGGACCTGGCCCGCGCCATGCCCGAGCCGCTTTTGCATGCGCTCGCGGCCGAGCTGGAGGCCTCCCATTGTGGAGCCGTGCCCGCATCCGCCTTCGGGCCCATGAGCCTCGCCCAGCGCTACACGGATGCCCACATGGCGGGAGCCCTTGTGGATAGGGCCGATGAACAAGGTGGCGCCTTTCTCCTGGCCGGCAACGGCCACGTGCGCACCGATCGCGGCGTCCCGTGGTATCTCCGTCGCCTGGCGCCGCAGCGCAAGGTGGCATCGGTGCTGCTGCTGGAGGTCGAGGACGGCAAGCTCGACGCCCCCGCCTACGTACCCAAGGCGCCCGATGGAGCCTGGGCGACTGACTATGTCCTGTTCACGCCCCGGCACACACGTCCCGACCCGTGCGAGGCCATGCGCCGGGGCAAGCGCTAGGCGCCAGCGCACTTCTGCACCCGTCGTCGCGCCCCGGCTATAGCCAATCCCTTTGCGCTGCAATAATAAGCGGCCCCATGCCGAAGCGCACAGATATCCAATCCATCCTCATCATCGGCGCGGGCCCCATCGTCATCGGCCAGGCCTGCGAGTTCGACTATTCGGGCACCCAGGCCTGCAAGGCGCTGAAGGCCGAGGGCTATCGCATCATCCTGGTCAACTCCAATCCGGCCACCATCATGACGGACCCGGAGCTGGCGGACGCCACCTACATCGAGCCGATCACGCCCGAGATCGTCGCCATGATCATCGAGCGCGAGCGGCCCGATGCCCTGCTTCCCACCATGGGCGGCCAGACCGCCCTCAACACCGCCCTGGCGCTCGACAAGATGGGCGTGCTCGCCAAATTCGGCGTCGAGCTGATCGGCGCCAACGCGCAGGCCATCGCCATGGCTGAGGACCGGCTGCAATTCCGCGATGCCATGACGCGCATCGGCCTCGCCACGCCCAAATCGGTGATGGCGCACACGCGCGAGGAGGCGCTGAAGGCGCTGGAGCACGTCGGCCTGCCGGCCATCGTCCGCCCCTCGTTCACGCTCGGCGGCACCGGCGGCGGCGTCGGCTACAACCGCGAGGAGTTCGCCGAGATCGTCGAGCGCGGGCTCGATGCCTCGCCGGCGCGCCAGGTGCTGGTCGAGGAGAGCGTGCTCGGCTGGAAGGAGTTCGAGATGGAGGTGGTCCGCGACCGCGCGGACAACTGCATCATCGTCTGCTCCATCGAGAACGTCGATCCGATGGGCGTGCACACCGGCGACAGCATCACGGTGGCGCCGGCGCTGACGCTCACCGACAAGGAATACCAGATCATGCGCAACGCCTCGATCGCGGTGCTGCGCGAGATCGGGGTGGAGACCGGCGGCTCCAACGTGCAGTTCGCGGTCAATCCGGTCGACGGCCGCCTGGTCGTGATCGAGATGAACCCGCGCGTGTCGCGCTCCTCGGCGCTGGCGTCGAAGGCCACCGGCTTCCCGATCGCCAAGGTCGCAGCCAGGCTGGCGGTCGGCTACACGCTGGACGAGCTGGACAACGACATCACCGGCGGCGCCACGCCGGCGTCGTTCGAGCCCACCATCGACTATGTCGTCACCAAGATCCCGCGCTTCGCCTTCGAGAAATTCCCCGGCGCCGAGCGCACGCTGACCACGTCGATGAAGTCGGTCGGCGAGGTGATGGCGATCGGGCGCACCTTCGCCGAGAGCCTGCAGAAGGCCCTGCGCGGGCTGGAGACCGGGCTGACCGGCCTCGACGACATCGAGCTCTGGGGCTTGGGGCAGGGCGACGACAAGAACGTCATCCGCGCGGCGCTGGGCCACCCCACGCCCGACCGCCTGCTCAAGGTGGCGCAGGCCATGCGGCTCGGCTTCGACCACGAGCAGATCCATGCCTCCTGCAAGATCGATCCCTGGTTCCTCGCCCGCATGCAGGAGATCATCGACGCGGAGGCGCGCGTCAAGGCGCATGGGCTGCCGGGCACGGCCGAGCAATTGCGTTCGCTCAAGGCCATGGGCTTCTCCGACGCGCGCCTCGCCAAGCTCGCGGGGCTGACCGAAGCCGAGGTGCGCCGGCGCCGCATCGGCCTCGCTGTGCGCCCGGTCTTCAAGCGCGTCGATACCTGCGCGGCGGAGTTCGCCTCGCCCACCGCCTACATGTATTCCACCTACGAGCGCGGCCTGGTCCTGTCGGAGACGGGCAAGCAGAAAGTCCTGTCGGAGACGGGCAAGCAGAAAGTCCTGTCGGAGACGGGCGAGCAAGATGGCCGGCCGGTCGACGAGGCCCAGCCCTCCGATCGCGACAAGGTCGTGATCCTGGGCGGCGGGCCGAACCGCATCGGCCAGGGCATCGAGTTCGACTACTGCTGCTGTCATGCCGCCTTCGCGCTCTCCAAGGCCGGCACCGAGACCATCATGATCAACTGCAACCCGGAGACGGTTTCCACCGACTACGACACCTCCGACCGGCTCTACTTCGAGCCGCTGACGGCGGAGGATGTCCTCGAGGTCATCCGCGTCGAGCAGTCGCGGGGCCGCCTGAAGGGTGTGATCGTGCAGTTCGGCGGCCAGACGCCGCTGAAGCTTGCGCACCCGCTTGAGGAGGCCGGCGTGCCGATCCTTGGCACCTCGCCCGACGCCATCGACCTCGCCGAGGACCGCGACCGCTTCAAGGTGCTGATCGAAAAACTGAACCTGAAGCAGCCCGACAGCGGCATCGCGCGCACACCCGCCGAGGCGCGCAGCGTCGCCGACAGGCTCGGCTATCCCATCATGATCCGCCCGTCCTACGTGCTGGGCGGCCGTGCCATGGAGATCGTCGCCGACGGCGCCCAGCTCGATCGCTATGTGGCGCGGCTGTCGGCCACGCTCGATCAGCCCTCCGAGCTGGTCGTGTCCGCAAAGCGGCCGCTGCTGATCGACCGGTATCTCTCGGATGCGATCGAGGTCGACGTCGATTGTCTCTGCGACGGTAAGGACACGTTCATCGCCGGCATCATGGAGCACATCGAGGAGGCGGGCATTCATTCCGGTGACAGCGCCTGCTCGCTGCCTGTGCATTCCCTCGATGCCTCGGTCCTGGAGCGGATCGAGACGCAGACCCGCGATCTCGCCCTGGCGCTCAACGTGGTGGGGCTGATGAACGTGCAGTTCGCCGTGAAGGGCCGCGATATCTACGTCCTGGAGGTCAATCCGCGGGCCTCGCGCACGGTGCCGTTCGTCGCCAAGGTGATCGGCAAGCCGATTGCCGGCATTGCCGCCCGCATCATGAACGGGGAGCCGTTGCGCAGCTTTGCTCTCCGGGCGCAGAAGCTCGAGCACGTAGCCGTGAAAGAGGCCGTGTTTCCGTTCGCGCGCTTCCCCGGCGTCGACACGATCCTGGGGCCGGAGATGCGTTCCACCGGCGAGGTGATGGGGATCGATCGCGACTACGCCATGGCGTTCGCCAAAAGCCAGATCGGCGCCGGCAACGTCCTGCCGCGCACGGGCGCCGTGTTCGTTTCCGTGCGCGACGCGGACAAGGAGAAGCTGCCTGGCGCCATGCGCGATCTGTCCGCGCTCGGATTTCGCATCCTCGCCACCCGGGGCACCAAGCGGGTATTGGAGGCGCACGGCATCCATTGCGAGCAGGTCAACAAGGTGCTCGAAGGGCGCCCGCACATCGTCGACCTGATGAAGAACGGGGAGGTGCACCTCGTGTTCAACACCACCGAGGGCGCCAAAGCGCTGACGGATTCCAAGGATATCCGGCGCACCGCCTTGCTCTACCACATTCCGTATTATACAACTCTGGCTGGTGCGCTGGCGGCGACTGAGGCCATCAAAGCGCTTGCGGCCGGCACCCTTACGGTGGCGCCGCTGCAATCTTATGTAAGCAACGCATCCTGACGATGCAGTGGCCTGCTACCGAAAGAAGGCTGGCCAAACCCAAACGCGTGAGTGAAACTGGATTTAGGCGTCGGCGTTTCGTCCGCGCCGCGCTGTGAGAAATTGAGCCATGGCCATGGAAAAAGTGCCGATGACCATCGAGGGGTTCAAGAAGCTCGAGGCCGAGCTGCACCGCCTCAAGGCCGAGGAGCGTCCGCGCATCATCAGGCAGATTGCGGACGCCCGCGAGCACGGCGACCTGTCCGAGAACGCCGAGTATCACGCCGCCAAAGAAGCGCAGGGCCTCAACGAGGCGAGAGTCGCCGAGATGGAGGACAAGATCGGTCGCGCCGAGGTGATCGATACGTCGAAACTCAGCGGCAGCACGGTCAAGTTCGGCGCCACGGTGACTCTGGAGGACGAGGATTCCAACGACAAGGTGAAATACAAGATCGTCGGGGAGGACGAGGCCAGCGTGCGCGATGGAAAAATTTCCATCAACTCGCCGATAGCGCGTGCCCTGATCGGCAAGGCCAAGGGCGACAGCGCCGAGGTGACGACGCCCCGGGGCACCCGCAGCTACGAGATCCTCAAGATCGAATACAAGTAGACGGCGGCCGCGCGTGCGTGGTGGGCGCGGCGGCTGCACGCGCCGCGTCAAAGCTGCCCTGCGGCCCGCCTGGGCCAGTGTGGTGCGCTGGCCAGCCCAGCGCGAAAACTTTTCCACAGCATGATGGATTGTTGTCCACAGCCGGCCGCATTGTGCATTAAGCTGAGCACGCTGGGGAATTGGCCGTGTTGGGGGTTGGCCAAAGCATGCTCATCGGTGGGGTTCTACGCAAGCCCGTGGTGCATCTAGGCCTGATGATCGGGGTCGGTGCCTTCGCGGCCGCGTGCGTCTTTGGCACGGGGGCGTGGGCCGCTCGCCGCGATCGCGGCGGGCCGAGCATCGAGGCGCCGAAGCCGCCGCCGCAGCCCCAGCCGGCGAGGCGCGCTGAGGAGCGGCCCAAGCAGCCGGCTCCCCAGCAGCTTCCGGCTAAGCCGGAGCAGCCGCAGTCCCAACGCCAACCGGAAGCGGGCGCGAGCCAGCCCACGCGCGCGGCTCAGCACGCTGCGCAAAAGGACAAGGCGAAGGGCGCAGACAAAGACAAAGACCAGGCCCGGGATGGGCAATCCAACCGCAAGTCGCGGTCGCAGGCGACGCTACCGCAGGCGTCGCAGCCGGCGGCCGCCGACGAGCCTGCGGCACGGCTGCAGCAGTCGATGCGGGGCATGGAGGTCGTGCGCCAGCAACAGCAGCTCGAGGCCAAGCAGTGGGATGCGCCGAAACCCGTGAGTTCGCTTCCTGTTTCGACCGCGCAACCCAAGCCGTCCACACCAGCCGTGGACGCGCAGGCCAAGGCGAGTGCTCAGCCTGCCGCCCGGGAGGAGAAGCAACCCAAGCTCCAGGCCGAGAAGGCGGAAAAGCCGTCCAAGGCGCAGGCCGAGCGCCAGGATAAGCTGGACAAGAAGCACGCGGACCGGGACGACAAGCCCCACAAGCAGTGCGCCGACCGTGACGACAAACCGTCCAAGGCGCCGGCCGCCCGCGAGGAGAAACCGGACAGGAAGCACGCCGACCGGGATGATAAATCCGACAGGAAGCACGCGGACCGGGACGACAAGCCCGACAGGCAGCGCGCCGACCGCGACGACAAATCCGACAAGAAGTACGCCGACCGCGACGACAAGTCCGACGGGCAGCGCGCCGACCGCGCCGACAAGTCGGACAAGAAGCACGCCGATCGGGACGATAAATCCGACAAGCGGCGTTCCGACCACGACGACAAATCGGGCAAGAAGCACGCCGACCGCGACGATAAGTCCGACAGGAAGCACGCCGACCGCGACGACAAATCCGACAGGAAGCACGCGGACCGGGACGACAAATCCGACAAGCAGCGCGCCGACCGGGACGACAAGTCGGACAAGAAGCACGCGGACCGGGACGACAAGTCCGACGGGCAGCGCGCCGACCGCGACGACAAGCCGGACAAGAAGCACGCCGACCGGGATGATAAATCCGACAGGAAGCACGCGGACCGGGACGACAAGCCCGACAGGCAGCGTGCCGACCGCGACGACAAGTCGGACAGGAAGCACGCCGATCGGGACGATAAATCCGACAAGAAGCACGCGGATCGGGACGACAAGTCCGACAAGCGGCGCGACGACCGTGACGACAAGGGGGACAGGAAGCACGCCGATCGGGACGATAAATCCGACAAGCGGCGCGACGATCGCGACGACAAGTCGGACAGGAAGCACGCGGATCGGGACGACAAGCCCGACAGGCAGCGCGCCGACCGCGACGACAAATCCGACAGGAAGCACGCGGACCGGGACGACAAATCCGACAAGCAGCGCGCCGACCGGGACGACAAGTCGGACAAGAAGCACGCGGACCGGGACGATAAATCTGACAAGCGGCGTGCCGACCGCGACGACAAGTCGGACAAGAAGCACGCCGACCGCGACGACAAGTCGGACAGGAGGCACGCCGATCGGGACGACAAATCCGACAAGCAGCGCGCCGACCGCGACGACAAGTCGGACAAGAAGCACGCGGACCGGGACGACAAGTCCGACAAGCGGCGTGACGACCGCGACGATAAATCCGACAAGAAGCACGCGGATCGCAACGATAAGCCCGACAAGCGGCGCGACGATCGCGACGACAAGTCGGATAAGAAGCACGCGGACCGGAACGATAAGCCCGACAGGCAGCGCGCCGACCGCGACGATAAATCCGACAAGAAGCACGCGGACCGGGACGACAAGTTCGACAGGCGGCGCGACGATCGCGACGACAAGTCGGACAAGAAGCACGCCGACCGTGACGATAAATCCGACAAGCGACTTGACGACGAGACACCTGCCACGACGACGGTCGCCACGACCGCCACTGTTCGGGAGGATAAGCAACCGGCGACCACCGTTGTGGCAAAGCAGCCCGCCTCGGTCGCAACGCAGGACATCGAGCTGCCGTCGAGCACGAACACGAACACCGCGTTCGTGGAGCCTGCCGTTGCGACGTCGACGGCCAACAGCACCACCGGGTCGACAGCCCCCGCCACCACGACCCGGGAATCCACGGCATCCGACGACCTGCCGGGAAAGATGTCGCTGAAGGGGCCCGCGGAGCAGACGAAGGATACCGGCGCCGCCGCCGACAAGCAGACCGAGCCGCAGATCGACAAGCAGGCGGTTCAGCAAGCCGAAAAGCAGGTCGACAGGCCGAGCGCGCAGCAGGCCGACAAGGCAGGCGAGAAGCAATCCGACAAGCAGCCCGAGAAATCGGCGGACAAGCCGAGCGACAAGAAGACCGACGAGGCGAACAAGAGCAAGGCCAAGACGGACCAGCCCGGCTCCAAATCCACGGCTGGGAACGCGGCGGTGATCCTCGGCACGTTCAGCCCCCGGGAAATCCTGGCGCCCAGCCTCCAGAGCGACATTGCCAAGAAATTGGAGGCGCGCGGCTACCGCGCCGCGCCGGGATACGCGCGCGATCTCACGCGGCTGCTCGTGCCCGACCACGTCGACGTGCTGAAGGAGTTGCCGAAGCTCGTGGCCGAGTTCGAGGGGCAGGGGCAGCCCTTCGGTCTGAACTTCAGGTACCAGCCGTATCGCGCAGCGACCCCGCAAGAGAAGGACAAACCGGACGCGCCGCCGCCCGGCGTCGGCGCCGTCAGGGATGCCGAGTGCGAGTCCGCGCGCTGCTACGGACGCAGGCTCGTTGGCTGGTCGCCCGCGATCGCCGCGTGCGCGGTCGGCGTGCGCGTCGGCATCATCGATACCGGGGCCGACGTCACGCATCCGGCGCTGGCTAGATTACATGGCTCCGTGCGCCGCAACCCCGCGGACAAGACGGATCGGGCGCCCGACTGGCACGGCACCGCCGTTGCCGCTCTGCTGGCTGGCACCCCCGAGAGCCGAACCGCCGGCCTCGTTCCCGACGCGAAAATCGCCCTGCGAGACGCGTTCTTCCAGAACAGCAAGGGCCAGGCCGAGACCGACACCGATCGGCTGCTGTGGGCCCTCGATGAGCTTCGCGCGTGGGGCGTGCAGGTCGTCAACATGAGCCTGGTCGGGCCATCCGACCCCATGCTGCACGCGCGGATCATCGAGATGTCGCTAAAGGGCGTGGTGTTCGTCGCCGCGGCCGGCAACGGCGGGCAGGGCGCGCCGGCTGCCTATCCGGCCGCCTACAGCAACGAGGTCATCGCCGTCACCGCCGTCGACCAAGGCAGGCGCAACTACGCCGAGGCCAATCAAGGCGAATACATCGACGTTGCGGCACCGGGCGTGCGGATCTGGACGGCGCTGCCCGGCAATCGCGAGGGCGCGCTCAGCGGCACCTCGTTTGCGACGCCGTTCGTCACCGCGATCGCGGCAGTCATCTACAACAGCACGCCCCTCGCGGCGATGCGCGACGGTAAGGGGCCGATCGTCAACCCCAAGCAAGCAATCCTGGACCGGATCTCGGTCGACAAGGTTGCCGGCGGTGCGCGAAACATCTTCGGTCGTGGCCTTGCCAAGGCACCCAGGACCTGCTCCCCGCCCGCGCAGAATTGGCCGCCGGCAATGGTGGAACGGGCGCCCGCTATTGTGCCCCCCGCTATTGTGCCCGCTGTCGCGGCTGCCCGGCGCGCCCCTGCTTACGAGGCGGGTGCGCAAGCGACCACGCTGAGCTGGAGCAGGGGGACTGTGATCAAGCGCACGGCCGGGCCCTGAGGGGTTTCGGCACGATTGCCTCGACGCTGTTGCCCTGAAATGATTGTCCTCGGACATAAAAAATGGCCCGCTTCTCGAGCCGTCCCGGCATGGGCGCCGGCACGGTCGGGGAAGCGGGCCAAGGCGACGGGCCCGGCTGCGCGGAAAGGGCAGATGCAGCCGGGTCCGCCTTCGACCGAAACCGCGCCGCTGAGGTGCGGGGTGTATCAGCCGCGTGGGCCGGTCAAACCAAGCAACGTCACGAGTGCGTCGACCGTTCGAGCCTCACGGCTTGCGCGTCCAACGGTCTTCGCGCAAAAGCCTCCTCTCCTCGTCGGCGGTCAGGGTATTTCCCTTCCTGAGCTGGTCTCGGTAGAGATCGAAGGCCTCGCCCTCGGGGTTGACGGGCAGCCCCTGACCGGAGCCCAGGATGGTGCCCGGCGGACTGGCGGGGCGCGCCGCCTCCTGGAGCAGCACACGCCAGTTGCCGCCGCTCTCGCGGCACGCGAGGCCCGGAGCCTCCAGATCGCCCCTATAGGTCAGCACGTATTGCCGGCACCATTGGTCGTGCACGTTCGCGAACGTGGCCTTGGGACTGAGCCCGACGCCGGCGCCGACATCCACCTTGGTCCCGCTCGGCGTCGTCTCGAGCGCGGTGCGCAATGACCCCGCCGCCATCACGCCGCGCGCATCGAGGTCGACGCTGCTGTTGCGCATGGCCTCGCTCAGCAGCCAGCCGGCCGGACCGGCGATCAGCATGGCGCCGACCGCGGCCATCGCCACCGTGCGCCAGCGGGCAGTGCGGATCACATCGAGGAAACCCGCCCGGGAGCGCGGCTTCGGCGCCGGCTTCGCTTCGCCGGTGACGGCGGCGATCAGCCACTCGGGCACCACCAGGGTCTCGTCGAAGGCTCGCTGGACTGGACCTTTGGTGAAAATGAAGCTGTTCATGCGCTTCACCAGCGCGGGGCTGTGCGGCAGCGCGGCCGCGATCCGGCGCCGTCGATGCGGCGGCAGCTCTGGATCGCCATCGATATAGGCCATGAGCATCTCGTCCGTGATCTCCTCGTCCGGCATCTTGTCTTCGGGCTCGGTGGTCATAGGCTGAACCCCGGCTTCGATGGTGGCGTTGGTTGCGCCGTGTCCTCTGTTCCCTCGAGGCGCGCGTGCAGGTGACGGCGCGCGCGGGCGAGCCGGCTCATGACGGTGCCGATCGGCGAGCCCGTGATCTCGGCGGCTTCCTTGTAGGAAATCCCGTCGATGCACACGAGCGCGACGAGCACGCGCTGTTCCTCGGGCAATTCCGCCATCGCGGCGCTGACGGCAGCGAGTGTCAGCCGGCTGTCGACGACATCGCGGCCATCGGGGCCGGAGACGTCTCTGGCCGCCTCGAGGTCGACGCGCTCGCCGCGCACCTTCCTGGCGCGTACGCGGTCGAGCCACAGATTTTGCGCGATACGATACATCCAACTATCGAGCCGCGTGCCCTCTTGCCACTGCGAGACCCGCGACAAGGCACGCATACAAGTCTCTTGGACGAGGTCGTCGGCCTGGTCGAGATCGCCCGTCAACGCGACAGCAAATCGCCGCAGACGGGGCATCAGCTCGACCATCCGGGTGCGGAACTCGTCCGTCACGCGCTTGCCTCCCCGCGGGTCAGTGTGACAACGGCTCGGGGAGGTGAATATTTCCGATGTGTTGATAAAGTACTTTTCTCTGCGCGCACGGTGTTGCAGCGGCAAACGCGCCTCATTGGCGCCGGCGCGCGTGCGCCAGCGCCACGGGGATGCCCGGCTCGAATTTGACCCGGCGGATGACGAGCGTGGTTTTCACGCTGGCGACGTTGGGTGCCGCCGTCAGCTCGTCGATGATGAAATCCTGGAACGCCGTGAGATCGGGAGCAACGCATTTCAGCAGGAAGTCGGTTTCACCCGAGAGCATGTAGCATTCGCGCACCAGCGGCCAAGCCAGCACGCGGTTCTCGAACGCGCGCAGGTCGGCTTCAGATTGGCTGTGCAGGCCCACCATGGCGAAGGCGATGACCTCGAAGGCCAGGCTCTTCTCGTCCAGCAGGGCGAAATATCCGGTGATCATCCCGGCCTGCTCCAAAGCGCGCACGCGGCGCAGGCACGGCGGGGGCGTGATGCCGACCTTGCGGGCGAGCTCGACGTTGGTGATGCGGCCGTTGGCCTGCAGCTCTTTCAGGATGCGCCAATCGGTAGCATCGAGGCGGGCGCGCATGCGGCTATGACTCCGCGGCAGGATTTGTCGCCCCGAGTCTGGCGGAGTACACATCTTTAAGCAACTTTGTTTCGTGCGGGCGACAGAAAACCTACCAAGCCTCGAAACATCGATGACGCAAGCGCTCGACAGCGTGGTCGGCCGACAGGGCTGGATCATCAGCGACGGCAAGGCCGGCAACGACGTGCAGGCGCGCGGCGTGTTCGACGCGCTGCACCTGACCTATGAGACGAAGCACGTCGCTCCGAGGGGGCTCTTTCAGTGGCTCTCGCCGTGGGGCCCCGTGAGCCCGGCCGAGCGCTTCGGCACGCCCGCGAGCCAGTTCCATCCTCCGTGGCCCGAGTTTGCCATCGCCGTCGGGCGCCTGACCATCCCCTACATCCGCCGCCTCAAGCAGATGGCCGGCCGCGCCACCTACACGATCATCTTGCTCGACCCCAAAGTCACCGAGAGGGCCGCCGACCTGTTCTGGGTGCCCGAGCACGACACGCGCAGGGGCCCCAACGTCATCACCACGCTCACGGCCCCGCATAGCTTCACGGCGATCCGCCTCGCCGAGCTGCGCGCGACCATGCCGGCGCCGATTGCCGCCCTGCCGCAACCGCGCGTGGCCGTGCTGCTGGGCGGACCCAACGGCGACTTCGACTACACCGCGGCGGCTCTGCGGCGGCTCGCCTCGGCGCTCGGCTCTCTCGGCGCGCTCGGCGCCGGGCTGATGATCACTCCGTCACGGCGTACGCCGGCGCCGATCGCCGAGTTCGTGCGCGATGCGACGGCGGGCCTGCCGCGCGTCCTCTGGGAGGGCGCGGGCGACAATCCCCTGCCGCAGTTCCTGGCGCACGCCGACGCCTTCGTCGTCGCCGCGGATTCCGTCAATATGACCAGCGAGGCGTGCGCCACGGGCAAACCGGTGTACGTGTTCGAGCCGGAGGGCGGATCGCCGAAATTCGCGCGCTTTCATGCCGCGCTGCGCCGCCACGGCGCCACCCGGGCGATGCCCGAGCGCTTCGAGCGGCTGGAGACGTGGAGCTATGCCCCGCTCCATTCGGCCGAGGCGATTGCCGGCGAGATCGCGCGGCGCTGGGCCAAGCGGCGGCAGATGCTGGGCCCGGCGGCCGCGCGCGCGACGGGACGGACCTGATCTCCCGTGGCGATCCCCATCATCCCCCTCGTTGTCGCCACCGCCCTCTTCATGGAAAACACGGATTCGACCATCCTCGCCACGGCGCTCCCGACCATCGCCGCGGACCTCGGCCTCGATCCGATCTCTCTCAAGCTCGCGGTCACCTCCTATCTGGTGAGCCTTGCCGTATTCATCCCCGTCAGCGGCTGGGTGGCGGACCGGTTGGGCGCGCGCACGACGTTTCGCATCGCGCTCGCCGTGTTCATGGTCGCCTCCATCGGCTGCGCCTATTCGAGCTCGCTGGCGCAATTCGTGTTCTGGCGCGCGGTGCAGGGCGTGGGCGGCGCGATGATGGTGCCGGTCGGCCGCATGGTGGTGGTGCGCGCCGTGCCGAAGCACGAGCTGGTGCGCGCGCTTTCCTTCATCGCCATGCCGGCGCTGATCGGGCCGATGCTGGGCCCGCCGCTCGGCGGGCTGATCGTCACCGTGGCCGACTGGCGCTGGATCTTTTTCGTCAACATCCCGATCGGCATCCTCGGCATCGTGCTGGCGACGCTGTTCATCCCCGATCTCAAGGAAGAGACGGCGCCGCTCGACGTGCGCGGCTTCCTGCTGTCGGCGGCAGGGCTCGGCGGGCTGATCCTCGGCACCGCCATGACCGGGCGGCGCATCGCCCCGCCCGAGGTGGTGGCGGCATGCATGGTGGTGGGCGCGGCGTGCCTCGTCGGCTACGTGTTTCATGCCTTGCGCGTGCCGCGGCCCCTGCTCGACCTGAGGCTGCTGCGGTTCAAGACGTTCGAGGCCGGCATCCTCGGCGGCACCTTCTTCCGCTTCGGCGTGGGGGCGAGCGCGTTCCTGCTGCCGCTGATGCTGCAGCTCGGCTTCGGCCTCGACCCGCTGAGCTCGGGGCTGATCACCTTTGCCGGCGCCTTGGGGGCGATCGCGGTCAAGCCGCTGGCGCGCGCGATCCTGCTGAGGTTCGGCTTCCGCCGCTTGCTGATCGTCAACGGACTGGCGGCATCGGTCATCCTGATGGGCTATGCGCTGTTCACGGCCTCCACGCCGCACATCGTCATCATGGCGGTGCTGCTGTGCGGGGGCTTCCTGCGCTCGCTGCAATTCACGAGTTTGTCGGCCATCACGTATGCGGAGCTGGAGTCCAGGCAGATCGGTGCTGCCACCGGCATGGCGAGCGTGGCCCAGCAGGTATCGATCAGCCTGGGCGTTGCGACCGGAGCGATGGTGCTCGAGGTTTCGGAATGGGTGAGCGGGCGTGCGCACCCGGCCGCAGCGGATTTCTCGGCGGCGTTCGTGGTGGTGGGACTGGTATCCGTCGTGTCGGCGGTGCTGATGGTCCGTCTGCCGGCGACCGCAGGCGACGAGATTTCGGGGCGGTCGATGCCGGCCGGGGAGCCCGTCAGCGCGCCCGAAGGGCCCAGAGACCGGTAGCCGACTTCGCCGTGCAATGGGCCGACGAGTGGGGCGCCGTAGCCGTTATCCCCAGCGATACGCCGAGCCGACATGCTGCTGGTGTACGCCGGTCGCAGGGCGCGGGAAGCCAGCAATTTCAATAGTATAGAGGCGCCGCAGGTTCGACGCACCGAGCCTCCCCAAAGGACACCTAACGCAGCATTGCGAATCGTGTGTTGCCGTCGCAACACAGTCAACGTATTGTGACGGCGTGAGTTTGGTGAGGGAGCGTAACGACATGTTGGTGCGCAAGGTTCTGCCGGCCATTGCGATATGTGGCGTTCTGGCATTCGGTGCGACAGCGGCGTCCGCAGACGGACGTTACCATCGCGGCTCCATCAAGGATGCCCCCTACAAGTTTTCGTGGACCGGATTCTACGCGGGAGCCAACATTGGCTACGCTTTTTCCGGTGACGAGGAGATTGGGCTCACCACCAACCTGGGCGGGTTCGCGCGCGCTGGCGATTTCGAGCTGAGTGGCTTCTTCGGTGGCTTGCAGGCAGGCTACAACTGGCACCTTTCGCCATCCCTCGTGTTCGGCATCGAAGGCGACATCCAGCTGTCCGGCGTAGACGACAAGGTCGGACCGAACGCAACCGTGCCCGCCGGCGGTATCGTGCGTGGTAGCAGCGATGTGCAGTGGCTCGGTACACTGCGTGGGCGCCTCGGCTGGGCCGCAGACCGCACGTTGTTCTACGCCACCGGCGGACTTGCCTTCGCCGGCGTCGACTACGTCGTGAATTTCACCAACGGGGTGAACACGTCTGTGATGAAGAACGACGACACGCTCACCGGCTATGTCGTCGGCGGCGGCATCGAGCACGCGTTCTCTAATCGGTGGTCGTTGAAGTTCGAGTATCAGTACATCAATCTGGGCAAGGAAGCTGTGATCGGCCCGCTTGTCCCACCTGTTGCGGGGGTCACCTCCCTAAGGACACTTCGCATAATAGTTGAATCGCGATCAGTGAGCGTGTGACCGTGTGACTCAGGGTGGCGGGATTCCGCCGTGCTGCGAACAGTCGTACGCGTTCGCATGATCGACAGGCAAGCGATAC
>Ga0247727_10005874_pt1 | contig 24495 bp, 20 predicted proteins | sample WisWelCaveWW1625_FD_202498 | JGI IMG/M metagenome (GOLD analysis project Ga0247727, IMG submission 202498) | Biofilm microbial communities from Wishing Well Cave, Virginia, United States - WW16-25 | ecosystem: Environmental > Aquatic > Deep subsurface > Groundwater > Cave microbial mat | place... | reverse complement strand
CTTTTCCCGCCTCAATGCGGAAAATCCGGCAAACCTGCAACGCCCCAAACCGGCCTTACGCCAACGCCGTCAACGCCTTGCGATTACTTCACGGACGACTACTTCGGCGATCAACCATAATACCCGTGTTTTCGGAACTGGTTTGCGAGGATCTTACCCGCGCTGAACTGCATCATAGATGCGTCGACCCGGCGCGCACAAAATGAATTTGATGGTGTAATCGTCTTGGACCCGCACGCGACCTTGCTACGTCTGCTATTGCTTGCGCTGCACAGAAAAGCCAATCGTGTAACCGGTGAACCAGCTAACGCCAGACATTGTATTGCCATCCGCCGACACCGTCATTCGTTCCTCACCCTTACTATGTTTCAAGACAATCCGCCCTTCGGTGCAGGTCCAGGTTCCGACCGACCCTTCTGTAGTATGTGTAGTATGAATAAAGGTGCCATTTCGTCTGACTATTACGTCTCCCGAGCCCAATACCCAAGCCCATGTACCAATAGCCTTCGCGCAGAGCGGATCTCTTTCCAATTTTGTTGCAGGTGAGCCTTTGGCTTTTTTGACTTCGGGAACCGGCTGCTTGGATTGTCCTCCCGACAAGGACTGATCAGTCTTTCCAAGCGTCCCACCGGTGCTGCCCTGTGCCATTGCAGTAGCGGAGACGCACACCACAAACAGGAAGCTGAGCAACATTGCAAACAAGGTGCCACGAACCATAAAGAGCCCCCAATTGTTCAACGGCTCACTGTAGCGCTTCGAGGCGCTCGCACGAAACCCTGCGCGACTTCGTCGCGTGGTTCTCCGAGAAGAGCGGCAAGCCTCACCGGCTGCTGTCGGAGGCCGAGCGCGAATATAATGACACGCGTGGGCACGGCGGCTCTATCCTGGTCGAGTCCTATACCCGCGTCAAGAAGTGAACTCACCACCTCACCGTACTCTCAGAAATGAGCAGGCGTCTGGCAACAAAGCATCGGAAGCGGACACGAGGGCCTCTGGCCAAAGGTTGGCCCGGCTAGGAAACTCTGCTTAGCATGGCCCCCGCTGCAACTTTCCAAGCTGCCCAAGGGCCCGATGCGCGGCACTCCGAGACCGGCGGCGCTCCTCGACGCGCCGGAGCCATCGCGGCGAACGGCCGAGGCGGCGCTGCCGCCGGCCTTTCGCGCTTGGTTGGCATCGCGGGGCTGGCAGCCGCGCGAGCACCAGCTGGCGCTCCTGAAGCAGGTTGCAGACCGCCGCTCGACCTTGTTGATCGCGCCGACCGGCTCCGGAAAGACGTTGGCCGGGTTTCTTCCGAGTCTGGTGGCGTTGGCTGAGCGGCGGCGGCAGAAGGGCGCCGGCATCCACACGCTTTACATCTCGCCGCTCAAGGCCCTGGCGGCCGACGTGGAGCGCAACCTGCTCGTCCCATTGCAGCAGATGGACCTGCCCATCGGCGTCGAGACCCGATCGGGCGATACCTCCGTGGCCCGCAAGGCGCGACAGCGCCGGCGGCCGCCCGACATGCTGCTGACGACGCCCGAGCAGGTGGCGCTGCTGCTTTCGCACCCGGACTCGGCCCAGCTTTTCGCGGACCTCGACACGGTGATCCTCGATGAGCTGCACGCGCTGGCGCCAACCAAGCGCGGCGATCTCTTGGCCCTCGACCTGGCGCGCCTCGCCACGCTGGCGCCGGGCCAGGTGCGGATCGGCCTGTCGGCCACCGTGGCAAGGCCCAGCGAGCTGTGCGCCTATCTCGTGCCGCAGCCCGACGGCAGCGCCGCTCATCTCGCCGATGTAATTAGCGTCAAGGGTGGCGCACCGCACGATATTCGCATGCTGGAAACGGAGGCGCCGCTGCCTTGGGCGGGCCACACGGCGCGCTACGCTATCCCAGAGATCTACGCCGCCATCAAGGCCAACCGGCTGTCGCTGGTGTTCGTCAATACCAGGAGCCAGGCGGAGCTGCTGTTCCAGGAGCTGTGGCGCGCCAACGAGGACAGCCTGCCGATCGCCCTGCACCACGGCTCGCTCGACGCCGCGCGGCGTCGCAAGGTGGAGGCCGCCATGGCCGCCGGCACCCTCAAGGCCGTGGTCGCCACCTCCACGTTGGATTTGGGCGTCGACTGGGGCGATGTCGATCTGGTCATCAACGTCGGCGCGCCCAAGGGAGCGAGCCGGCTGATCCAGCGGGTCGGGCGTGCCAATCACCGCCTCGAAGAGTCCTCGCGCGCGCTGCTGGTGCCGGGCAATCGTTTCGAGGTGCTCGAGTGCCGCGCCGCCATCGATGCGGCGGCCGCCGGCGCCCACGATGCCCAGTACACGCGCACGGGCGCCCTCGACGTGCTGGCGCAGCACGTCTGGGGCACGGCCTGCGCTGGCCCCTTTGTCCCGGATGCGCTCTACGCCGAGATCCGCTCCGCGCTGCCCTATGCGCACCTGACGCGTTTCCAGTTCGACCGCATCGTCGACTTCGTCTCCACCGGTGGCTACGCGCTGCGCAGCTACGAGCGCTATGCGCGCCTGCGGCCCACGGCTGACGGGCGCTTGCGCCTTTCCCATCCCCGCCTCGCACAGCAGTACCGGATGAATGCCGGCACCATCGTCGAGGCGCCGATGATCAAGATCCGCCTGGTCGGGCGGAGAATGAGCAAGCGCAAGCCGGGTATGCCGCGCCCGCTGGTCGGCGGACGCGTGCTGGGAGAGCTCGAGGAGAGCTTCATCGAGCAGCTCACGGTCGGGGACAGCTTCGCCTTCGCGGGCGAGGTGCTGCGCTTCGAGGGCCTGCAGGATACCGATGCTTTCGTCACCCGCAGCGCCGATCCCGATCCCACCATTCCCTCCTACGCGGGTGGCAAATTCCCGCTTTCGACGCACCTCGCAGAGCGGGTGCGGACCATGATCGCCGATCCGCGTCAGTGGAGCGCCCTGCCCGAGCCCGTATCCGAGTGGCTCAGCATTCACGCGGAGCGATCGGCCATCCCGGCTCCGAGCGAGGTGCTGGTCGAGACCTTCCGCCGCGGACAGCGGCATTTTCTCGTCGCCTACCCCTTCGAGGGACGGCTCGCGCATCAGACGCTCGGCATGCTCCTGACACGCCGGCTCCACCGTGCCGGCGCCAGGCCGGTCGGGTTCGTGGCCAACGACTATGCGCTGGCGGTGTGGGGCATCGGCGACTTTGCCGAGCTTGAACGCAGCGGACGGCTCGACATCGCCGAGCTGTTCGCCGAGGACATGCTGGGCGACGACCTCGATGCCTGGCTCGCCGAGTCGAGCCTCATGAAGCGGACCTTCCGCGTATGCGCGGTAATCGCCGGGCTGATCGAGCGCCACCACCCCGGCAAAGCCAAGACCGGCCGCCAGGTCACCATCTCGTCCGATCTGATCTACGACGTGCTGCGCAAGCACGATCCTGGCCACATCCTGCTCGAGGCGGCCTGGACGGATGCCGCCTCAGGCCTATTGGACATCGCCCGGCTCGGCGACTTCCTGCGGCGGATCAAGGGGAACATCCGCTACCAGCCGCTGTCCACGGTCTCGCCGTTGGCGGTGCCGGTGCTCCTGGAGATCGGCCGCGAGCTGGTGTATGGGGGCGCCGTGGGAGAGGGCATCATGCGCGAGGCGGCCGAAGAGCTCGTGCGCGAGGCCATGCAGAGGGGGTAGGCATGCTCGAGCTGAAGCCGGAACGGTTCCGTTTGGCAGAGGCCGTGTCGCAGCCGGTGGCGGTTTGCGGAAAAGAGTTCATCGCCGACAATTCGGGCGCGCTCTATTGGCCGGGCCAACACACTCTGCTGGTGGCGGACTTGCATCTGGAGAAGGGCTCATCCTATGCCGAGCGCGGCACATTCCTGCCGCCCTACGACACGCGCCAGACGCTCGTCAGGCTGGCCGAGGTGATCGACCGCTACGAGCCTGCCAGGGTCATCGCACTGGGGGACAGCGTGCACGATCGAGGTGCAGCGATGCGCATGGCCGCCGAGGATCTGGAAATCCTGCGCATCCTGCAGGAGGACCGCGAGTGGATCTGGCTCACCGGCAACCACGATCCCGACATTGCGCCGCGACTCGGCGGCAGGGCGTGCGGAGAGCTAGAGATTTCCGGCATCGCGCTACGCCATCAGCCGGCCTCGGGTTGGGCGACGCACGAGATCGGCGCACACATGCACCCGGCCGCGCGCCTCTCCATGTACGGCTACTCGATCCGGCGGGCCTGCTTCGTGGGCAACGGGCGCCGGCTGGTGATGCCGGCCTTCGGGGCGTTCACCGGTGGTCTCAACGTGCTCGACGACGCATTCCGGCCGCTGTTCGGCAGCGGCGGCATGGCGGTATGGATGCTGGGGCAGGAAGGCCTCTATCCTGTGGCCACCCGCTTCCTGACAGGCGATTGACGCTTCCAGCCGTCGCCATCTCCCGGCCGGCTCGAGCGCAGACTCACGCCGTCCCACCTTTGCGGAAAGCCGTCGATGCGAGCAGGCCGGCGCCCACGGCAATTGCGACCGTCGTGAAGCCGTAGAGAACCGGCAAGCGGTAGGCGAACGCGTGCAGATACCATTCCAGCCCTTCGCGGCCGAGCGTGTGGCGCACCGAGACCTTGTAAAGGTGCTTCTCCTCGCGGAAGAGATACACGTGGGTCACGAACGGCCCGACGGTGACATTCGCCGGCAGCACGACGCTGGCACGGAACAGGCTCTTGCCCGTGAAGCCGGCACCGAATTGGTTTTCCACGTACAGGCGGCTGGCGCGCTTGAGACGGACGACGGCGTCGCGATACTGTTTGATGTCCTCGTTGGAGAGCGGGTGGCTCTGGCCGACCGCCGGCGTAAACTTGATGTGCTGCAGGCCGATGCCGTGCAGCGCCCTGAGGTCCTCGGGTACGATCTCGTCGATGGGGCGGTTGGAGGCCACCGCGTAATAGCTCGGCACGTTGTCGAAGATGACGGAGCTCGTGTTGAGCCACAGGCCGGCCACGTTGCCCTTGCGCCGCACGACCATCCGGCCAGGCATGCCTTCGACCACGATGATCAGGTCGTAGTAGCCCGATTCCGCGCTAGGTTGCTGGCTGCCGTCGACGGCGCCAAAGACGACAATCTCCGTGCCGTTGAAGTTTGCCGTCACCGCGATATTGCGCGCCGACACGTCGGCCTCGACCGACTCCTTGGCGCCCGGCTGTTGCTCGCGCTTGATGTCCTGCTGCCTGCTGCCCGGCGCCTCCTTGGCGACCGGCGGCGGCGCCTTGCGCTTCTGTGCCACGGTCTCGCTGATGCCCGGCGCCAGCAAGCCGAGAACTAGCACGCCCAGGAACGCAAGGATCGCGCGGCGTCGCCGAAGCCGATGCTGGCGCATCATCAGATCGCTCCCATCCCGCCGATGGAGTACAGCTCCGCGGGCGGCGCTATCAGCTGCCAGGCGAAACGTGCACACACGAACAGAATGAAGGTGGCTAGCAGGAACCGCAATTCCTCACCCTTCAGCCGCTGGCCGGCTACAGCGCCGAATTGCGCACCGACCACCCCGCCGGCCATCAGGATGACCGCCAATACCACGTCGACGTTTTGATTGAGCGAAGCCTGGAGCACAGTGGTCGCCGCCGTCAGGAACACGATCTGGAACAGCGACGTGCCGACGACGACATTGGTCGGCATGCGCAGCAGATAGATCATGGCCGGTACCATGATGAACCCCCCACCGACGCCCATGATCGCCGCAAGCAACCCGACGAAAAGGCCGAGCAAGAGAGGCGGAATGGCGCTGATGTAAAGCTTCGAGCGGTGGAAGCGCACCTTGAAGGGCAGCCCGTGCACCCAGTTGTGCTGGCCTGAGCGGCGCGCGGTGACAACCCGGCCGGCGCGGACCTGGCGTATCGTGTTGGTGCTTTCGATCAGCATCATGAGGCCGATCACCCCGAGAAATGTGACGTAGCAGGCGGACAGGAAGAAATCGAAGACGCCTTGCCGCCTGAGCGCTCCCACCAACTGCACGCCGAAAACGGAGCCCACTAGTCCACCCGCCAACAGCACCGTGCCCATCTTTACGTCGACGTTGCGGCGCCGCCATTGCGCCAGCGCGCCCGACACCGAAGCGGCAAGGATTTGCGCGGCCTCTGTGCCGACTGCCACAGCGGCCGGGATGCCGGCGAAGATCAGCAGCGGGGTCATCAGGAAGCCGCCGCCGACGCCGAACATGCCGGAGAGGAAGCCCACCGCTCCCCCCATAGCGAGGAATACCAGGATGTTCGCCGACATTTCGGCGACAGGCAGGTAGAAATTCATGCGACCCACGTCCACGCATTGCGGCAGCGCCGCGCCGTTTTCGGCTGCCCCTCGGAGCAGGGCATGCGCCGCCCGATACAAGGGCAACCGGTGTGCCCGACGACACCGTCAGGTCGAAAGAACGGACCCCACACCGCGTCGAATTCGCGCCGGTCCAACAAGCTGGCAACTTCGGCTTCTACCTGGGGCTTGACCCGGCAGTCGCGGCCTCCTGGTCGGCCCGAATTGTCCGCGGCTGATAGGGACACCATGTGGCACGGAAATGCAAGTCTCGAGGCGCCAATAACTTGGGGCCTAGAGATGGAACCGGCACTTCGGAATGTCGGTTGGGACAGCCGCCACGGTGGCAACCCAGCGGGCGGAGCACGTTGCCGCCGCCAATCGGTCGCCCCATGGCGTCTGCCAACCCTGCTTGGCGCCCGAGGGCTGTACGCTGGGTTCGATTCTGGCAGGGCTGGTCGGCAATGGCGTCGGGACCATGAACGCTTGGAAGAGCAAGTACGCACCGCCGGCCAGGAATGCAACGCCCGCAATGAGGAGGAGGCTGGGCGGCGTGCGTTTAGTCGCTGTGGGCTTTGGGGAAACGTGCTCGGCTGGCGCGAGCGCGTCCTGCTCGTCGGTGGCCTCGGTGGCTGGAACCTGGGCTTGCCGAAGCTTTGCCCGCGCCGCAATGATCCGGGAAGCCCTGGGTCCCGATTGCCCCGCGACCGGTCTGCTCAGACCGGCGCTGGCAGGTTCTGCGGACCATCCGATGTTGGCGTCCGGCGACGTCGGCAGCCCTCCTCCTGCCACGGGGCGCGCCGCCGCCTCGCTTGTTGCGGCTGGCCGCGTTGCTTCTGGTGCCGATTTCGGGGCGTAGTCGGCCGCGTCGAGCATCGAGTGATAGGCTTTAGGCGCCGCCGCGCGCTCGCTAGCGGCATGCAGCTGCGCGAGGGGATCGCTAGCGATGCCGCCCCGTCCGGGCACAGGGGCGCCGAGCGTGGGCAGCGACAGGTCCAGCGCCGGCTTCGATGCCTCCATGGCGTCCACCGTATCGCCGAGGCGATTGATGGCCTCCTCCAGGTTGTGGAGGGCGCTCGCGGTGCGCTGTTCGCTTTCGCGCCACTCGGCGACATACTCGCGCAGGAGCTTCCTGTGCGTGCCGAGTTGCTGCAGGTCCTCTTCGTCGACCCGCCGGGCAAGCAAGCGCAAGTGGTCTTCGAGGGCGCCGATCTGTTCCAGGCGCTCGCGTGTCCGCTCGAGGTGAGTGGCGAGCTCCAGCACGTGTGCTTCGATCGATCGCAACCCATCCAGGTCTGCGCGCTGCGCGACGCGCTCGAGTGCAACGCTGAAGCGATCCTCGATGGCTTCGAGTCGGCCGCTCAAGGCGGCGAGCGATTTCCCGGGATCGAGCCGCGCCAGCGAGGCATGCAGTCGCTGGTCGAGGTCGGAGAGTTGTCGCTCGAGCCAGGCCCGGTCGTCGGTGCCGGCTTCATCCGCTGGCGTCGCAGATGATGACTTCGGCTGCGGTTGCGTGCGGCGTGCGCGCTCGCCGGCTCGAGGTTTGCAAAGCCTGGCCTCATCGGACTCGTAAAGGCGGGTCAGTGCTTCGGCCGACTGGGCGTCCCAAGGTTCATTCGGGTTGTGGTTGCGGACCCGATCGGGGCCCACGGGATCGCATGCGTCGCCCGCCCCTTCGCTGCCGGCCTCGGGAGTCCCGGCGCCATGTTGCGCCGCGCGCGGGCGGCGCCCCCCCGGCGGCTCGAAGCGATCGGAAGAGAGCATAAGTCGTCCCTGTGGTAACGCATGCGATGGCGAATGCGCGAAGCCCGGCGTCGCCCAGGGGGTATCCGAAGCGCCTTGGTTTTCGCTTCGTTCGTGCCGGCAAGCGCAAATTGCCCGGAACGCGGCACTAGATGGAACGCAACGAGCGTAGAGTCGCAACGTCCCGTAAAGTTTTCGTTAAGCTTATGGGCGGCCGCCGGCGTCGGCAGCTTGCGCGCTCTGACGCGGGCTGATTGGCTGAGCCGCGCGATGGATGATCGGAGTGTCGAGTCGCGCGGGGGACCGACCACGGCGTGCCGCCACCGTAGGAGCCTTTCGTGCTGCAGCAAGCGCATCATGTCATCGCCGTGGAGACCAATGGGCCCGGCTTCACCGATGTGACCGCCGCAGCGGCCGGCTGGCTCGATTCGATCGGCGCCGGTGACGGGCTGCTGACGCTCTTCATTCGTCACACGTCAGCCTCGTTGACGATCCAGGAGAACGCGGACCCTGACGTCCTGCGAGATCTGTCGGCGGCCCTGGAACTGGCCGCTCCGCGGACGGCGCGCTACCGCCACAGCATGGAGGGGCCGGATGATATGCCGGCGCATATCAAGTCGATGCTCACTGCTGTCACGCTCGGTGTGCCGGTCATCAGCGGCAAGGCGATGCTCGGCACGTGGCAAGCGATCTATCTGATCGAGCATCGGGACCGCGCGCGCAGGCGCGAGATCATCCTGCACTACGTCGGCACGTTAAAGTCGTAAGCCGCCCCTGCCACAGAAGCGTGGAGCTCCGACCTAACTGGCGGCCGATCCCGCGAGCTGGGGGTCGCAAGGGGCTTCGGGGAGATCGCAGGGGTCGGAATCCGGTCGTAGCCCTTGATCTGGAAGGCCATTTACTGTGGGGCCGCACCCGGAAATCGCTCAGCAGCTCTTCGCCCCTGCGTCGCCACCGCGGCTCGCACCACGGCCGACTGGGGCCATCGCATGATTTGGCGCCGCTTTTTTTCGGAAGTAAGTGGTGAAATTCTGCACCATCTCTGCCCAAGGATTCATCCCCGGTTCAGTAACGGGCGGGCAACCTCATATTGGCCGTAGGGGCCGGCGTGCGATCAGTGGGGCGAGGGAGGGATTGCCGCGATGGACGACCGTGGGAGCCTGCCCGACAGCGAATTGTCTGCTGAAGCCGGAGTGCCGGTTGTCATTGCGGCGGACGTGGTAGGCGGAGCGAGCCTGCTGATCGTTGCGCTGTTTGCCTATCTGAAGGTGTCGCTGACGCGGATATTTCGCGTTGCAGCGTGGCTGCTCAGGGGGCGAGAGCATCTTGAACGCAAGCTGGCCGAGGCTGGCGTTGCCCCGGCGCTGGCCCTCAGTCCGCGCTTGGCGACCTTCATCGTGGCGGCGGCTTCGGAGGGGCGCGCGGTCTATCTCGTAGCGAGGAAGTGCTCGCCGCTGTTGGAAGCCCTCGCCGCGCGTCACCCCGCAATTGCCGGGATCGTGGTCGATCTGGGCGCCGGCGGCATGGCAACGAGCTACGGGGCGGCTAGGCTCCTCGATCGTTTCCCGGATGGATATGATGCCATAGTTCGCCGGCGAGGCGGCGTTGAGGTGAAGCGGCATGCGCCGGTGGGTGCTCTTAGGCGGGGGTTTGTATCGGGCCGGCCAGCCGCGACAGGGGAGGGGGATTTCCCTCGCGTCTCGTTCGTGCGAGAGCTCGCGAAGGGCTTGCGCCTGCATCAATGCGTCAAGAACATTGTCGTATTCGTGCCGATGGTACTCGGTGGCGGTATCACCGACCTGACCGCAATCGCCCACACCATCCTCGCGTTTGTCGCGCTGAGCTGCGTGGCCTCGGGTACCTACCTCCTGAACGACATTTGGGATATCGCCGACGATCGCAATCACTGGTCCAAGAGGGATCGGCCGATCGCGAGCGGACGCCTGTCCGCCGCTACGGCGCTGACCGTTGCACTCTTGCTTATCCCTGCTGGGATACTGCTGGGGGGGCTGGTCTCGTGGATGACCTGTGCCGCACTGCTGCTCTACTTGGTGCTGACGCTCTACTACACGCTGCACCTGAAGACCGCTCCGTTCGTCGACGGTCTCACGCTTGCGGCCCTTTTCACCATTCGCCTGGGCATCGGCGCGGTTGCTGCCAGCGTTCCGCCATCGGCCTGGTTGTTCGTATTCTCGATGTTTCTGTTTTCCTCGCTCAGCTATGCCAAGAGATACACGGAGATCAGCAGGGCAATTGTGCTCCAGTCGCACGGCATGAACGGTCGAGGCTACCGGCCGGTCGACGCACCCATGGTGCTGGCCGTCGGCGTGTCGACCGGGGTCGGCGCCGTCATGATCATGGTTCTCTATATCGTCGAGGAGGCCTTCCGGAGCAGCTTCTACGGCAGCACCGGCTGGCTATGGGGCTTTCCCCCCCTCGTGTTCCTGTTTGTCGTACGCGTCTGGCTGGTCAGCGCGCGCGGCGAGATGATGGACGACCCGGTAGCCTTTGCAATCAGGGATCGGATGTGCATTGGCCTCCTGGCTCTATTGCTGATTTGCTTCGGCGTCGCGTGGCTCGGGTAGCCAGGGCATGAAGGCGCCGCGGACACTGATACTGGCCGGCCTTGCCCTCCTGGGTTCGGCAATTCCCAGTCCTGCCAGTATACAGGCGCAAATGTACTGCTGGGCGTTCGACTCGGAGTTTCCCGTGCCCTGCGACCAGCAGGGCGACGAGGAGGACGAGCAAGCCGTTGCGGACGGCGTCCGGCCAGGATGACGCCGCATCGCGGCGGCGGCATCAATTGATCGGCTTTGCCTGGGCTTGCTCGCGCCGTTCCTGCTGGCGCTTTGCGAACAGGTTGGCAAAATTTATGGGGTCGAGCAGCAGGGGCGGAAAGCCGCCTTCGCGCGTCAAGTCCGCGACCAGCCGGCGTGCGAACGGAAACAGCAGGGCGGGGCAGTCAATCAGCAAGAAGGGCTCCATCGCCGCCTCGGGCATGTTCTCGACCTGAAACATGCCGGCGTAGGAAAGCTCCAGATCGTAGATGGTCCCGAGCTTGTTGGTAGCCTCGGCCTTGAAGTTGATCGTGCTCTCGAATGTGGTGTTGGTGATCTTGCTGGCGTTGACATTTACCTCCACGCGCAGGCTTGGCGCCTCTCCCGGCCCATCGAGCAGCTTGTGCACGTTGGGGCTCTCGAACGAAAGGTCCTTTATGTACTGGCCGACTACCCGCACCTGAGCTTGCTGCGCCGCGGCGGCGGGTGGACTCGAGCTCCCGCCGTTGCCGGCCTTCGTCGCCTCAGCCATTGGCTGCGGTCCCCTTTTCTCGCCCTGCCTGGGCGCCCACGCTTGGCGGTGGCTAGCACAATCGCGCTCCCCTCGGCAACGCTACCCGCGGGCCAGCTAAGGCTGTGGCGTGCGCCTGCCGCTGTCCCGGGGCTTCGTCGGATCGTCCTGCAAGCGCTGGAATTCTCCCTCGATAATCGGTCCGTCGCCGGCACCGGGGGGCCTGCGCGGTGTCTCGGGAGCCGAACGCGCGGTTCCCCTGTATACCTTGACGTTCAGGCGCGCCCCGCGCACCAGCCACCGCACGCTCGCCCGTGCTACCGCGCGGCGGAAAGGCGGCACCAGAAGGGCAAGCGCGACGGCATCCGTAATAAGGCCCGGCGTCAGCAAGAGGGCCCCGGCCAGCAGCAGGAACAGGCCGTCGAGCACAGGAGTTACCGGCGGGCGCCCCTCGCTCAAGGCTTCCAGCGTCCGGCGCAGGACCGCAAGGCTCTGTCGCGAGATGATCATGGCGCCAGTCAGGGCGGTGGTAACCACGAGCGCGACGGTTGCCCACACACCGATGATTTGCCCGGTCTTGATGAGCAGCACCAGCTCGAGCATCGGCACGACGATGAAAGCCAGGCCTACCGCCAAACGCAGCATGGTGCGATCCTTCGGGCGCGCTCCAATTACCATTCCGATTACCATAATGTAAGCCAATCCGGTTGGCTTGTGCCTTGCAATGCCGTAAGGTCCAGCGGCGGCGAAGAACCGGGAGGCAGGAAGTCGAAGACGGCTACCGTGTGGTCTGGTTCTTGCTGCCGCGGCAACCTACATCAGGTACGTTGAGCTCTGGCACGAAAGCTAAGGTGATGGGCGGCAACATCGACGTACTCACGTTGGTTTTCCTGGTTCTGGCGGTTGTTGTTTTCCTCAAGCTGCGCAGTGTGCTCGGGCGTCGCACCGGCCACGAGCAAAGCCGGTTCGAACGCTACAAGGCACAACAGGAAGCGAGGCAGCGCAACGGCGAGTTGGTCGGCCAGGACAAGGTTGTCACCTTGCCGCGGCGGGAGCGCGAGGAGGCGGACGCGCGGCCTGCCACCGGGCAACAGGCTCAAACCGGTGGCGAGCAGCGGGTGAGGGAGTTCGCCGCCGGCAACAGCGCGCTCAGCCAGGGACTTGTCGACATTTTTCGCTCCGATGCAAGCTTCGATCCGGACCATTTCGTACAGGGTGCCAAGGCCGCGTACGAAATCATTGTCACGGCCTTTGCCGAGGGCAATCGCAGAACGCTGAAAAATCTCCTGAATGGCGAAGTCTACGAAGGCTTCAACGGCGCCATCGCCGAGCGCGAGAAGCGTGGAGAGCAGATCGACCAGAGCTTCGTCGGCATCAAGTCGGCGGACCTGGTAGAGGCCGAGCTGAAGGGCGACACCGCTCAACTCACCTTGAAGTTCGTAAGCGAGCTGATCTCGGCCACCCGCGACCGGGCCGGCGTAGTGATCGGCGGCGATCCGAAGCGGATCAAGGAAGTAACCGATATCTGGACCTTCGCCCGCGAGATGAGCTCGCGTGATCCGAATTGGAAGCTGGTCGGCACGCAGGCCGCAAATTAGCCAATCTTGCGTCGGAAACACGCGCGAGTTTCCGGACGGGGGAGACGCACTGTGTTTTCGAGCGTTGCTGTTCGACGCGCCGCTACCGGCGTGCTTGTGGCGAGCGTGGCTGCGGGGTTTCCGGCCGCGGGCAGGGCGGAGCCTGAGGCCAAAGAACCTGAGATCGGCTGGAAAGTCAGGATTGTGAAGGCCAAGGCTGCGGCCCCATCGAAGAGCCCCGCGACGAAGAGCGCCTCGCCCTGGTACCGTCCGGTCACGTTCTCAGACCTTCCCGGCTGGGCGCAGGACGACCACTTGGCGGCCTTCAAGACCTTTCTCAGATCTTGCGAGCGAGTCGTCGCCAACGGGCGCGAGCGGGCGGCAAACGATAGCAAAGCCCCGCAACCGCCATTTGCCGCACTAGTTGCAGTTTGCGGTCAGGCTGCCCGGTTGGCCGGCGAGATTACGGGCAAGGACAAAGCGCGCGCCTTCTTCGAGGCGAGCTTCACGCCCCACGCGGTAGTGAGAAAGGGGCGAACGGGCCTCCTCACCGGCTACTACGAGCCCGTGCTGGAAGGCTCGCGCAGGCCGGAGGGGCCGTATCAGACGCCGATCTACAAACGCCCGGCCGACCTTGTGAACGTTGTTGACGATACGCGGCGCGGCACCCTCAAGCCCGGCGCGCTCACGCATGTGCGCAAGACCGCATCGGGCACCGAGCCCTACTTCACGCGGGCGCAAATCGACGGCGGGGCCCTCAAGGGCAAGGGCCTGGAGCTGCTCTATTTCGCCGATCCAGTCGAGGTCTTCTTCATGCAGATTCAGGGGTCGGGCCGCGTCAAACTCACCGACGGCACCACCGTTCGCGTCCACTACGATGGCAAGAACGGCCACCCTTACAGCTCGATCGGCCGCTATCTGACCGAGAAGGCGATCCTTGCCGCCGACAGGGTGTCCATGGCCGCGCTTGCCGCGTGGCTCCGCGCAGACCCTGAGCGGGGCAAGCAGGTCATGTGGCAGAACACGTCCTACGTCTTCTTCCGCGAGATCAAGGACGATACCGGCGCGCCGCTGGGCGCGATGCGGGTTCCGCTGACGCCCGTGCGAAGCCTGGCTCTCGACCCGGCCTACCACGCGCTCGGTACGCCAGTTTACGTCAGCTCGCCGACCATGAAGCACGTTCCCAAGGCGGCACCCTTCAACCGCCTGATGATCGGACAGGATGTCGGCTCCGCCATCAAGGGCGCCGAGCGCGGCGACATCTATTTCGGGTCGGGCGATGAGGCCGGGAAGGTCGCCGGCGTCACCAAGCATCCCGGCCGCTTCTTCGTGCTGGTGCCCAAGTCGCCGCCCGCTGAGACCGCGGCCGGGCCGGCGGCCCAGAAAGCGCAGCAATGAACCGCGCTGGCGGCGGGTCCGGCAGAACCGGCCGCCGTGTCACGCCCGACGAGGCCGAGCTGTGGGACCGGATGACCCATTCGCTCGACAGGGTAAAGGGCAAGCCGCGTGTGGCGGCCCATGCCGGCGAGGCGCCGCCTCCTCTGCCAGCCGAGGTGGCTTCCGGAGGTGCCAAACCCAAGCCCGCCGCGCCCCCAAAGGCTGCCGTGCCGCCTCCGGCGCCAAAGCGGGCCGCCCCACTCGCGGATTTCGACCGCCGTGCGTTTCGCCAGGTCGCGTCCGGCAAGGTCACTATCGATGCCCGCCTGGATTTGCACGGCCTGCGCCGGCACGATGCCCACATGCGTTTGCGGGCTTTCTTGCTGAAGTCCCAGGCAAGCGGGCATAGGATGATCCTCGTCATCACGGGCAAAGGCAGCGAAGCCGAGGCCGGCGACCACCTCGCGGGGATGCTCGGCAAGCCCGAGCGCGGGGTATTGCGCCGCAGCGTGCCGCAGTGGCTGGAGGAGCCCGAGTTGCGCGCCATTGTGCTGAGCTATGCGACGGCAGGCGTGCGCCACGGTGGCGACGGCGCGCTCTACGTTCGGCTGCGCAAGGCGCGTGAAGCCTAGAGTCCGCCGGCAATAAGCGTATAAGCCTGCGCATAAGACGGCGGCAGCAACGGAGCCCCGAATGACTATCGTGAATGGCTTTGAACTGACCGGCGAGCGGGCGCTTCCCGAAGCCAACTCCACTGCGCTGCTCTACCGGCATGTCAAGACGGGCGCCGAGCTTCTGTCGCTCATCAACGACGATGAGAACAAGGTGTTCGGGGTCTCCTTCCGCACCCCTCCCCGCGATTCGACCGGCCTGCCCCACATTCTCGAGCATTCGGTGCTGTGCGGGTCGCGCAAGTATCCGGTCAAAGACCCGTTCATTCAGTTGGCGAAGGGCTCTCTCAACACCTTCCTCAACGCCATGACCTACAACGATAAGACGGTCTATCCGACCGCCAGCCAGAACCTGCAGGACTTCTACAATCTGGTCGATGTCTATCTCGACGCCGTCTTCCACCCGCGCCTTACGCCCGATGTCTTGAAGCAGGAGGGCTGGCACTACGAGCTCGACGCACCCGATGCGCTCATCACGTATAAGGGCGTCGTCTTCAACGAGATGAAGGGCGCCTACTCATCACCCGACGCGCTGCTCCACAAGCTGGCGTCGGAGTCGCTGTTTCCGGACAACGAGTACGGCCGCGATGCGGGCGGCGACCCCCGGTACATTCCCGATTTGAAGTATGCCGACTTCAAGGCGTTTCACGAGAAGTACTACCATCCCTCCAATGCCCGCTTCTACTTCTACGGCGACGACGAACCGGCCGATCGGCTGCGTCTGCTCGACGGCTACCTGCGGGAGTTCAACCGCAGCGAAATCGATGTTCCCGTGGCGCTGCAGCCGCGATTCATCTCACCCAAGCGGCTGGCGCGGACCTATCCGGCAAGCGATGCGGCGGCGAAGGCCGTGATGTCGGTCAACTGGATGCTTGCCGAGATCGGCGATGTGGATCGGGAGCTTGGGCTCAGCCTGCTCAACCACATCCTGTGCGGAACGCCGGCGTCGCCGCTGCGCAAGGCGCTGATGGATTCAGGGCTTGGCGAGGAAGCCGGCGGGAGTTTCGAGGACGGGCTGCGGCAGAGCCTGCTCACCGTCGGCATGCGCGGCATCGACCCTGCCGATGCGGACGAGGTCGAGGCCCTAATTCTTGCCACGCTCGAACGCCTGGCGAAGGACGGCATCGAACGGCCGGCGGCGGAGGCTTCGCTCAATACGTTCGAGTTCAGTTTGCGCGAGAGGAACACCGGTTCCTTTCCGCGCGGGCTGGCGCTGATGCTGCACGCGCTGTCCTATTGGCTGCACGGCCACGATCCGCTGTTGCCGCTCGCTTTCGAGGCACCGCTCGCGCGCATCAAGGCGCGCGTGGCGTCGCGGGAGCGCTATTTCGAGGACCTGATCGCGCGGCACCTGCTGGCCAACCCGCATCGCACCACGACCATCGTGACGCCCGACCCCGAACAGACGCAGCGGGAAGCCAGCGAGGAGCGGGACCGCCTCGATGCCGCCCGGGCACGGATGAGCCAAGGTCAGGTGCAGGCGCTGGTTGAAAGCACCCGCGCGCTCAAGCTCATGCAGGAGACGCCGGACCCGCCCGAGGCGCTGGCCACCATCCCAAGCCTCAAACTGAGCGATCTGCCCCGCCGCAATCGGCCGATCCCGCGCGTTGTGACGTCGTGTGCTGACACCCCCCTCCTGTTCCACGAGCAGCCGACCAACGGCATCGTCTATCTCGATGTCGGGCTCGATCTGCATACCCTGCCTTCCGGCCTGCTCCCCTATGTCGAGCTGTTCGGACGCGCGCTGCTGGAGACGGGCGCCGGGGATCTGGATTTCGTGCAGCTCTCCCAGCGCATCGGCCGCGCCACCGGAGGCATCGCGGCACGCAGCTGGTCGTCTGCGGCCCAGGATTCTGAAACCGCGGCGGCGTGGCTGTTCCTGCGCACCAAGGCCATGCCCGACAAGACTGACGAGCTGCTTTCGATCCTGCACGATGTGCTTTTGCGGGCGCGGCTCGACAACCGGGAGCGCCTCCACCAGCTGGTCCTCGAGGAGAAGTCTCAGTTTGAATCAGGGGTTCCCCACATGGGGAGCCGCTACGCTAGCCTGCGGCTGCGGTCGGGTCTGCACGAGGCCGGCTGGGCCGCCGAGCAGCTGGGCGGCATCAGCTACCTGATGTTCCTGCGTACCCTCGCAGACAGGATTGCCACCGATTGGGATGCGATCCATGCGGCTCTCGAGCGGATACGGCAGACGCTTGTCACGCGCAGCGCGATCATCTGCAATGTGACCACCGATGCCGCGAACTGGCGCCGCTTCGAGCCTCGGCTCGCGGATTTTCTCGGCCGGCTGCCGAACACGCCTGGCACTGCCCCCCGCTGGGAAATTCCGTCAAGCGCACGCTCGGAGGGCCTGACGATCCCGACCAAGGTCAACTACGTCGTCAAAGGTGGCGATCTCCGCCGCCTGGGGGTCGAGCCCAGCGGCGCGACGGCCGTGATCCAGCACTACCTGAATACGACCTGGCTGTGGAGCAAGGTGCGCGTGCAGGGCGGCGCCTACGGCGGCTCCTGCGCCTTCGACCGCCTTTCCGGCGTATTCGCGTTTTCCTCCTACCGTGACCCCAACCTGCTGGGGACGCTCGAGACCTACGATCAAACCGGCGCCTTCCTGCGCGAGTCCGATATCGGCGAGGCCGAGATCACCAAGAGCATCATCGGGGTGATCGGCCAGGTCGATGACTACCTGCTGCCAGACGCCAAAGGCTTCACCTCCCTGCGGCGCTATCTGGCGCGCGACAGCGACGAGAGGCTCCAGCGATTTAGGGACGAGATATTGTCGGCCAGCGTCGCGGATTTCCGGGCATTCGGCGATGCCCTGGCCGAGTTCGCCACCACGGCGGAGGTAGTGGTGATGGGCTCGCCGGAGGCGATCGAGGCGGCCAATGCCGAGCGGCAGGGGTTTCTGAGCGTCGCCAAGGTTCTCTAGCATTGGTTCTTCACCCGCCTGGTTAACGGGTTAACGCGGCGGCGCCTTCTGGGCCGCCGCGCGCTTCGTCTCGGCCCGGTCGTTCAATGTGGCGCCAGGACGCCTGCCGAGGCCAGCCAGCGGCCTCGCGCCGCCTCGGGGCCTCCCCCTACCGGCGGGACAAAGGACGCGCCAGCGGCCAAATTTGTCGGGGACATGCAACCGTTAGCAACTGCCGCCGCGTCTCGGTCAGCGGGCGCTCCGGCCGACCTTCCGGCTGGCGAGGCGCCGGCCGGCCGGACCGCCTTCCCCAAGCGGCCGGGGTGGAAACCGGCCGAGTGAGCGTACCCGGTCGTACATGACGATCGCACCCGCCATTGCCAGGTTGATGCAGAAGCTGGTCGGGATGCGCACGATGTAGTTGCACTTGGCTGCAAGCTCGGGCGAGAGTGCCCCGCGTTCCGGTCCCAGCACGTACGCCGCGCACAGAGGATGGCGGAAGTTCGGCAGGTCGACGGCGTCGTCCAGCAGCTCGACGCCGACCAGGCGGCATCCGGCGGGCAGCACCAGCTCCTCCACATTCGCCCAATTGTAGTGCGGCAGGTGCTGCGCGCCCTTGGAGGTGTCGGCGCGCGCCTCGAGCGCCTGATAGGTGGCGCCGATGGTAAATGTGAAGCTGGCCCCGAACCCGTGCGCCGAGCGCATCAGGTTGCCGAGGTTGAGGGCCTTGGAAACCCGTTCGGCGCCGATCGCGAAATAGCCGCGGGGAAGCGTAGGCGGGGCAGGTTGGTGCATGTTCGTCTCGTTTTGCCTGCCACGGGTGTAGGTCGATGCCGGATGCCGGGCAAGTCCGTGCGACCGGGCAAGCCCTTGCTCTCGCAGCGCGGTTTCGGGTAAGAGCCAAGACACAAGGGTCAGGCCAAGGATACGCCGGCCCGTGAAGGCTCAGGGAGGTTGTTCGGATGAGATTCAAAGCGCTCCTGGCTCTCGGCGCCGCCGCGGTGATCGGCGCGTCGACGGCCCATGCCCAGAGCAAGCAGCTCGAGATCGCCACGGGCGGCACCGGCGGCGTCTACTACCCCCTCGGCGGCGGCTTCGGCAACATCCTCGGCAAGGAGCTTCCCGGTGTCACGGCGACAGCGCGGGTGACCGGAGGGTCCGTCGCCAATCTCCAGCTCATCGGCTCCGGCAAGGCCGACCTCTGCTTCACGCAGGTGGACGCCGCGTGGGATGCCGTCAACGGCACGGACAAGTTCACCAGCGGCAAGCTGCCGATCCGCGCGCTCGCCGTGATGTATGCCAACTACATGCACGTCGTGACGGTCGAGGGCACCGGCATCACCAAGGTCGAGGACATGAAGGGGCGGCGGGTCTCGACCGGCTCGCCCGGCAGCGCCACCGAGGTGTTCGCGCTGCGCGTGATCGAGGCCGCGGGTCTCGACAAGGACAAGGACATGACGCGCGAGCGGCTCGGCGTGGCCGAGTCCGTCAACGCCATCAAGGACAAGAAGATCGACGCGTTCTTCTTCGTGGTCGGCCTGCCCACGTCCTCCATCACCGATCTGGCCAACACGCCCAACACCAAGATCAAGATCATCGACCACGACCAGTACCTGGACAAGATGGTCGCCAAGTACGGCAACATCTACGCGGCCGGCACCATGCCGAAGGCGACCTATGCGGGGATGGAAAAGGATGCCAAAGGCATCACCGTGTGGAACATCATGGCGGTCAACGCCAGCACCGACGAGAAGCTGGCCTACGATCTGACCCGGATTATGCTGGAGAAGCGGGACGAGCTGGCGCTGGTGCACAAGGAGGCGCTCAACATCAAGTCCGAATGGCAGACGTCGGACCGCGCCGGCATCCCCTGGCATCCGGGCGCCCTGAAGTACTTCAAGGAGAAAGGCATCAAGGTCGAGTAGCGCTGTCCGTCTTAGAGAGGGCGCGATCTTCGGGGCATGCTTGTCGCCCTCTCTTCGCTCTCCGCCCCTCGGGCGGGGAGGCGCGCCGCGTGTGCCGGCGATCTTCGTGACTAAGTCAAATGCAAAAGCCGGTGTTTCAGGAAGACGCCCTGGTAAACTACCTGTCCCATGACCGCAGTCCGTCTCAGGCTCGTGCTCTTGTCGATGGCGGGCCTCGCTGTCGGCGGAATGACGGCGCTGGCGCTCATCCCCGAAGCCCGCGAGCGGTTGCTTCCGGCGCCCAATGTCAAATCCTGGGGGCAGGCGCTCATCGGGGGCCCGTTTGCACTTACCGATCATACCGGCAGGCGCGTCACGGATGAGGATTTCCGCGGCCGCTACATGCTCGTCTTCTTCGGTTTCACGTTCTGCCCCGACGTGTGCCCGTCGGCGCTACAGGTCGTCTCGGCAGCCCTCGACAAGCTGGGTCCTAAGGCGGAGCGCTTCGTGCCGGTATTGATCACCGTCGATCCCGAACGCGATACACCCGAGCAGCTCGCACTCTACGTCCAGAGCTTCCATCCGCGCTTGATGGGGCTGACTGGCACGCCCGCGGAGATCGAGGCGGTCGCCAAGGCCTATCGCGTCCATAGCGTGCGGAAGCGAGTGGATCCGAAGTCCTCCGCCGGCTACACCATCGATCATCCGGCTCAGGTCTACGTCATGGACCCAGACGGGCGGTATCGCGCGTTCCTGGACTATACCAAAGGTGTAGAAAGCGTAGCTGCAAGCCTGGCCAGGGTGTTGTAGGGAGGTCGCGGACTTCAACCATCTCGCGAATTGATGCAAATTGCACTTGTGGGGCGCGCCGAGACTTGATCACCCTGTTGATGGCTCGGTATTCGCATCACGCTGAACGGTGCGGATGCGTCTGCAGGCTGGGGATCGAAATCGGGGGATATCTTGGTGCTCTACCAATGGTATGAGCTGGGTCGTGCGGCTGTGCGACCAGCGCGGGTGGCTGCACGCTCTTGCCGGCTTTTCTTCAATCCGCTGAACCCGTGGACGCATACTGCCATAGGGCGCAACGCCATCGCCGCGTGCGAGGTGTTCGAGCGGGCGACGCGCCGGTATCCCAGGCCTGAGTTCGGCATCGCTCACACGCTGGTCGATCGCGCTGCGGTTCGGGTGAGAGAGGAAGTCGTCTGGCAGCATCCCTTCTGCCGGATCGTGCACTTCAAGCGCGACATCGATCCTGCCCGCGCCGCCAGCGACCCGCGGATCCTGCTCGTCGCCCCCATGTCGGGTCACTTTGCAACGCTGTTGCGCGGCACTGTTGAGACATTCCTCCCGGATCACGACGTCTACATCACCGATTGGCAGGACGCGCGCGACGTGCCGCTTTCAGGGGGGCGTTTCGATCTCGACGACTATGTCGACGTCATGATCGAAGTCTTCCGTTTCTTCGGCGGCGATGTGCACGCCTTCGCCGTATGCCAGCCGGCCGTGCCGGTTCTTGCGGCCACTGCAATCATGGAGGCTGACGGCGACCCGCGCGTGCCGCTGTCGCTGATCCTGGCTGGGGGGCCGATCGATACGCGTATCAATCCGACCGTGGTCAATACGCTGGCCGAGCAGCGCGGCACCGACTGGTTTCGCCGCAACGTCATCACCAACGTGCCATGGGGGCGGCCCGGCCACGGGCGCCAAGTCTATCCCGGCTTCCTGCAGCTCTCGGGCTTCATGACGATGAACCTCGACCGGCACATGCAGGCGCACAAGGACATGTTTCTGCATCTCGTTCGGGGCGACGGCGACTCGGCGGAGAAGCACCGTGAATTCTACGACGAATATCTGGCTGTGATGGACCTTACGGCCGAGTTCTACCTGCAAACTGTGGACACGGTTTTTGTGCAACACTTGCTGCCGCGCGGACAGATGACCTATCGCGGGCGCGCCGTCGATCTTGCGGCCATCCGGCGCCCCGCTCTGATGACCGTGGAGGGCGAGAAGGACGATATAACGGGAATCGGCCAATGTGGCGCCGCGCATGGCCTGTGCGTGAATGTTGCATCGGAACGCAAAGTCCACTTTGAATGCCCGAGGGTTGGGCACTATGGCATCTTCAACGGCAGCCGATTCCGCTCCGAGATCGCCCCGCGCATGGCCAAATTCCTGCGCGCGCATGATCCGTGTGCCGGCACGAGCCTGTCGATCGCGCAGCTCGAGCACATGGCGACCATGCCCGACCGCGGCCACCGTGCGCACGAGCTGGAGGCGCTGGCCTTCAGCTTTCCCCGTCCCGCCTGATCGCGAGTCAGCTGCACACCCTGTCGCGATCACGCCACACGGCCGTCATCTATATTAAGCAAGGGTCGAACGATGCTGACCGGATCGCGGAAAATTTGCTAGGCCAGCATCTGCGATCATTGCGCGAGGCGCGGCGCGCAGGTTCACAACGGGTGTACGCGGGCCGGGGCCCGCGGGAGGGCAAAGAATGCCAACGGGCAGAGGGCGGAAGAAATCCTTCAGGAGTGAGCTCGAGTTGGAGGCGCTCGGAGCGCCGATCGAGGTGCGGCGCCACCCGGCGGCCCGCCGCCTGACGCTCAGGGTCAGCAAGACGAAGCGCGCTGTCATCGTCACCGTTCCCGCCGAGTGCCGCATCGAAGAGGCCGGCAAGTTCCTGAAGAGCAATCTCGACTGGGTGCGCGAGCGGCTCGGTCGCGTGCCGGAGCCGGTTCCCTTCGCCGACGGCGCCAAGATTCCGCTGCGCGGCCGCATGCATTGCGTGTGTTTCTCCGGCGCAGGGCGCGCCAAGGCGGTGGTGGAGGTCGCAGAGCCGGCCGGTACCGTGCCGCGACTCCTTGTTTCGGGGCGATTGGAGCACGCCTCGCGCCGGTTGCGGGACTGGCTATTCGAAGAGGCACGCGCGGATCTCGACACCAGCGTCATGCTTCATGCCAAAACCCTCGGCGTGAAGGCACGAAGCATCAGCCTGCGCGACCAGACCAGCCGCTGGGGCTCGTGCACGGCCGGCGGACTGTTGTCGTTCTCCTGGCGGCTGATCCTGGCGCCCGCACAGGTTCTCGACTACGTCGCGGCGCACGAGGTCGCGCACCTCGTCGAGATGAACCACGGGCCCCGCTTCTGGAAGCATGTGGCGCGCTGCATGCCGCGGCTGGAAGAGGCCAAGCGCTGGCTGCGCAGCCATGGGGCCGACTTGCATAGGTACGGCGCCGCGCCCTGATTTGGCGCCGAGCGGCCCCGACCTATCCAGCTCTAGCCCCGCACCCGGCTCGCCGATTAACCGGCGGTTAGGCGAATCAGCGCCGTGGTCCCGTCTCGTACAGTCGAGAGTGGGACCCACATATGGTCGGTTTGCGCAGGTCGGTGGCCGCGTCCACGCGTACTGGGAGTACCGCCGCGGCGAAGCCGGCGTGGGGAACGCAGGACGATCGTTCACCGATCGGCAAGTTCATTCCCGTCAATGGAACCCGCCTCCACTATCTCGATGGTGGCGCCGGCACACCGGTCGTGCTGCTGCACGGAAACGGCAGCATGATCGAAGACTTCGTAGCGAGCGGCGTCATCGAGGGCCTAGCCGGCGGTCACCGCGTGGTTGCCTTCGACCGCCCGGGCTTCGGCTTCAGCGATCGCCCGCCCGACCGGGCGTGGACGCCTGCCGAGCAGGCGAAGCTTCTGCTCGAGGCGTTCTCGGTTCTGGGCATCGAACGGCCGATTGTCGTCGCCCACTCGTGGGGAACGCTGGTAGCAGTGTCGCTCGCCCTGGAGGGGCCGGAGCGAGTCGCAGGCCTTGTGCTGCTATCGGGCTACTACTACCCCACGCCGCGCGCGGACGCCGCGGCGATGGCGCAGGCTGCCGTATTGTTGGGCACGCCGGTCGCACCTCTCATCGGCCCTCTGATGGCGGCAGGCGCGGTCAGGCGCGCGTTCGCGCCGTGCGCCGTGCCGGAGACGTTCAACCGGGTCTATCCGCTCTCCCGCGCCCTGTGGCCGCCGCAAATGAGAGCCGTCGCCGAGGAAGCCGCGATGATGATAGGCGCCGTCCGGTTGCTCAGCTACCGGTACTCGGAGCTGAGCGTCCCGGTGCACCTCATCGCCGGCTCGGACGATCGCATCGTCGAGACGGACCAGCATTCCGCACGTCTGCATCGGCAACTGGCGGGCAGCACGTTTCGCCGCGTGCCGGGCAGCGGCCACATGGTCCATCACGCCGCCCCGCATGAGGTGGTCGCCGCGATCGCGGCGATGTGCGAAGCGCGCCAGGGGCCGGCCAGACCGCCCGCGGGAGAGGCTGCGCGACGCCATTGGCTGCATATTGGCGAGAACTCTGTCGACGCGGGGCGCAAGCTCGCCACGGCCTGAGTATAAATCGATGGCCACACCGGCTCGGTCTATCGTCCGTCAACGAACAGCAGGTTTCCCTGCGAAGGGACCGTACGAAAGTGTGCCGACGTTAGTCCGATCACGTTTAGCCCTTGGCCCACTTGAAAACCCGTTCATTTCACTTTCAAGATTGAAGCTGCGATCGAAGGCTCTGAACACCCTGCTTCGGGCGCGCCGCAACCGTTTTCGAACAACATGAAGCTTCGCGACTGGAGCGCACCGTTGCACTACGCCGAGAGACTTGCCGCAGCGTAGCGTCAGGGTAAATCCAGGAGAGGAGGAAGGGATGTAGAAACTCGGAAACCTCTCAACGCGATCCAGAGGGTTCAACTCCCTCCCGGCAAAGGCGAGCCAGCCAGCCGGAAGCGAGTCTTG
>Ga0247727_10005873_pt1 | contig 24498 bp, 22 predicted proteins | sample WisWelCaveWW1625_FD_202498 | JGI IMG/M metagenome (GOLD analysis project Ga0247727, IMG submission 202498) | Biofilm microbial communities from Wishing Well Cave, Virginia, United States - WW16-25 | ecosystem: Environmental > Aquatic > Deep subsurface > Groundwater > Cave microbial mat | place... | reverse complement strand
GTGGTCGAATCCGCCAACAAGTACCTCGGTGCGCGCATCGGCGATCCGGTGAGCGTGTTCGCCGCAATCAGAGAATGGAAAAATCGGTTCTAATGCCGGCTATGCGACAGATGGCGAACCTGTCATGGCTGTGCGCGGCGGCAACGTTACTCACGGCCTGCGCTTCGCAGCCAGTTGCCGACAGCATGGAGGCTGCTACTGCCGGTGGATCGGCGCGCGCACGCCCCGAGTCTCCCGTGCTGGGCTTCCGCGAGGATCCGGACGAGGCGCGCAAGGCGCGCGCCCGTGTGGCGCTGGCGAATCCCCTGGACGCTACCCGCCTGCCGCCGTTCGAAGGCAAGCGCGAAGACCTCGTCGAACCGCCCGCGCTGGCGCGCGTCGATCGCACCGTGCGGCAGGACGACGTCTGGAAGCGCATCCGCGACGGCTTCTCGATGCCGGACCTGGCAGGGCCGCTGGTGGCCGAGAAGACCGCCTGGTACGTGGCGCGGCCCGACTACCTGAAGCGCGTGTTCGAACGCAGCCGGCGCTACCTCTACCACATCGTCGAAGAGATCGAGAAGCGCGGCCTGCCCACCGAGCTGGCGCTGCTGCCGATGGTGGAGAGTTCCTTCAACCCGATGGCCTATTCGCGCGCCCACGCCTCGGGCCTGTGGCAGTTCATTCCCGGCACCGGCAAGCGCTACGAGCTGGCGCAGAACTGGTGGTACGACGGGCGGCGCGACATCGTCGCCTCCACTTCGGCGGCGCTGGATTACCTGAAGGATGTCTACGAGATGAACGGCGACTGGCACCTGGCGCTCGCCTCTTACAACTGGGGTGAGAACGCGGTGGCGCGCGCGCTGGAGAAGAATCGCCGGGAAGGCCGGCCACTTGACTACTCCAGCATCACCATGCCGGCAGAGACGCGCCACTACGTGCCCAAGCTGCAGGCGCTGAAGAACATCATCGCCAACCCCGGGCTGTTCGGCATCGAGCTGGATCCGATCCCGAACCTGCCCTATTTCACCACCGTCACCAAGACGCGCGACATCGACGTACGCCTCGCCGCCAAGCTGGCCGAGATGCCGGTGGAGGAGTTCATCGCCCTGAATCCGGGCTTCAGCCGCCCGGTGATCCGCGCCGAGCACACGCCGCGCATCGTGCTGCCCGCCGACCGGGTGGACGTGTTCCACGAAAACCTCACCAAGTACGACGACAAGTCGCTGGTGTCCTGGCAAACCTACCAGCCCAAGCGCGGCGAAAACCTGGAGGCGATCGCCAAGAAATTCGGCGTTGCGCTGGCGCAGCTGAAGGAAGTGAACGGCATCACGCCGCGCACGCGCGCGCTGCCGGCACTGCTGGTGGTGCCGGCCGAAGGCGCTCGCGACCTGGGCCGCTTGCCGATCATGTACGCGCCGCCGATTCCGCTGGCCGGACCGCGTACCTTCGTTCACACCGTCAAGGCCGGGGAAACGCTGCCCGGCATCGCGGGCCGCTACCGAATCAGCGTGGACGACCTGCGCCGCTGGAACAAGATCGGCCGCCTTAGCGCTGGTCAGCGGCTGGTGGTGCAGACCAGGGGTACCCCGATTCGTGTCAAGGCGGTCAAAGGAAAACCTCGTCAAGAGAATATCGTAATACATATCAATAAATCAAATAAATAGATCTGTTTCCTAAAGTCGTTTATTCATAGCTGCTGCGTCGCGGCAACCAATAGACCTACGGTTGCCTAGAATGAGTCTGTGGGCCGATGTCTCCGGAAAGGTGTCCTTTTCACCCTGCTTTTTGCAGGCGTTGTTGCGCCCGCAGCGGCGGACCCCATTCTCATGTTCCTGATCGGCGTCGCGCGCGACATGCTGATCGACCATGCGATGTCCTCGCGCCGCGCCAGCGCGCCCGCGCTGCCGATGCCGGACCTGTCGCGCGTCTATCCCGGCACCACCGTCGAGCCCGACCACCTGCGCCGGCTGATTGACGACAGTTTCCTCTACCTGGCTGACGGCCAGCGCCGCGAAATCTTCGATACGCTGCATGCCGCGCTGATCGATCCCAAGAACGCTGCCGTACGCGGTGCAATGATCCAGTACTTCGCCGAGAAGGCGCTCACGGTGCGGGCGGCGCAGCTCAAGCTCGCGCAGCTTTCCTGGCGCGACAAGCAGCGCATGGCCGAGGAGTTCAAGGCGGAACTCGCCGCGCTGCCGGCGGAGGACCAGACCCAGCTCGGCGAGCTGCTGCGCAGCGGCCTGCTGCCGGTTCCCAGCGACCTGAATCAGCTGCTGCGCGCCGCCTTCGACGCGAGGTAGAGAACGCAATTCACCGACCGGCTGCGGCCGACCTGCACGGCTTCTGGATAGGCTTCGCGGCACTGCGCCATCGCCTTGGGGCAGCGCGGATGGAAATGGCATCCCGCGGGCGGATTGGCCGGCGAAGGCAATTCCCCCGCCAGCCGGATCACGCTGCGCCTGCCTGCCACCGTCGGCACCGCCGAGAGCAGCGCTTCGGTATAGGGATGCATCGGATTGCCGAGCACCTCCTCCACCGTGCCGCGCTCCACGATCCGCCCCAGGTACATCACCGCCACCTCGTGCGCCATATACTCCACGATCGAGATGTTGTGGGTGATGAACAGGTAGGCGATGCCCAGGCGGTCCTGCAGCGACTTGAGCAGGTTCAGGATCTGCGCCTGCACCGAGACGTCGAGCGCGCTGGTCGGTTCGTCGCACACGATCAGCTTCGGCTCTACCGCCAGCGCGCGCGCAATGGCGATGCGCTGGCGCTGCCCGCCGGAGAATTCGTGCGGATAGCGCGACAGCGCCTCCAGCGGCAGGCCGACCTGCTCCAGCAGCTCCGCAATGCGGTACATGCGGTCCTTCTCGTCGCGCCCCACCCCCAGGCTGCGCATCCCCTCGGAGAGGATGTCGGCAATCCGCATGCGCGGGTTCAGCGAGGCATACGGATCTTGGAACACGATCTGCATCGCGCCGCGCCGCGCGCGCAGCTCGCCGCGCGGCAGCGCCGCGAGGTCGCTGCCCGCGAACAGCACCCGGCCGGCGGTCGGCGCGATGAGGCGCAGCACTGCCTTGCCTACCGTTGTCTTGCCGCAACCCGATTCGCCCACCAGCGCCAGCGTGCGGCCGGTACGGACCGCAAGGGACACGCCATCGACCGCCCGCAGCTGCCCGACCGTGCGCTTGAACAGTCCCCTGCGGATCGGGAAATGCACTTTCAGGTTCTCGACCTCCCCAAGCACCGGCATCCCGGCGACCGCGACCAGCGTGCCTTCCCCGGCCTGCGCCGCCGACGCGGCGCCCGCCGCGGGCGCCAGGCCCTGCTCGCGCAGGTGGCAGCGGACCCGGCGCAGCCCGTCCGGATCGCCTGCGATCGCCAGCGGCTGGGGCGCTTCCTGGCGGCAGCGCAGGTAGGCGAATTCGCAGCGCTCCACGAAGCGGCAACCGGCGAATTCACCGGTGAGCGGCGGCACCTGTCCGGCGATGACCGACAGTTCGGCGCCGCGTTTTTCCGGCGAGGGCAGCGCCTGGAACAGTTTTTGCGAATACGGATGCTGGGGCGCCGCGAAAAACGCGTCGCGCTCCGCGACTTCGACGATTTCCCCTGCGTACATCACCGCCACGCGCTGCGCCATGCGGGCGACGATCCCGAGGTCGTGCGTGATGAGCAGGATCGCCATCGAGCGCTGCGACTGCAGTTGCGCCAGCAAGTCCAGGATCTGCGCCTGGATGGTGGCATCCAGCGCCGTGGTCGGCTCGTCGGCGATCAGCACTTCGGGTTCGGCGGCAAGCGCGGCGGCGATCATGACGCGCTGCTTCAGGCCGCCCGAGAGCTGGAACGGGTACTCGTCGCAGCGGCGCGCGGCGTCGGCGATGCCGACCGCGTCGAGCAGCTCGAGCGCGCGCTTGCGCACCGCGGCGCCGGAGAGCGCGGTATGCCGCTCGATCACCTCCTCGATCTGCCGCCCCACGGTGAGCACCGGGTTGAGCGCGGTCGAGGGTTCCTGGAAGATCATCGCGACCCGGCGCCCGCGCACCGCGCGCATCGCGGCTTCGGGCAGCGCCAGCAGGTCCTGCCCGCCCAGCAGCACCCGGCCGTCGGCGATGCGCCCGGTTTCGGGCAGCAACCGCATCAGCGACAGCGCGGTCATGGATTTTCCGCTGCCCGATTCGCCCACCAGCGCGAAGCATTCCCCCCTGCGCAGCTCGATATCCACGCCGTCGACGGCGCGCAGCGTGCCGCGCGGGGTGTCGAGCTGCGTCCTGAGTTCGGTGACGCGCAGTACCGCGTCGCCCGGGTTTTCCTTCACGTGCGCGGTCAAATGCGCACCCTCGGATCGAAGCCGTCGCGCACCGCGTCGGCGAACAGGTTGGCCGCCAGCACCAGCGCGAACATGAAGGCAAACGCAGTCGCCAGCGCCCACCACACCACCGGCTCGCGCGACATTTCCAGGCGCGCGGCGTTGATCATGGTGCCGAAGCTGTTGGTCGAAGGATCCACGCCGACCCCGACGTAGGACAGCACTGCCTCGGCGAGCACCAGGCCGGAGAAATCCATGACCATGGCGATGATGACGATATGCGAAACGTTCGGCAGGATGTGGCGTGCGAGGATGCGCGAATCGCGCACGCCGAAAGCATGCGCGGCCTGGATGTACTCCAGTTGCGACAGTTTCAGCGTTTCGCCGCGCAGCAGGCGCGCGAGGCCGGTCCAACTGGTCAGGCCGAGGATCGCGCACAGGAACAGCAGCCGCAGGTCGGCGCGCTGCACCGCGGTCGGGAAGATCTCCGGGTGCAGGTCGATGTAGACCTGCATCATCAGGACCGCCGCCGCGATCAGCAGCACGCCCGGGATCGAGTTGAGCGTGGTGTAGATGTACTGGATGAGGTCGTCGATCCAGCCCCGGAAATAGCCGGCCATGGTGCCGAGCGCGATACCGAGCGGCAGCAGCACCAGGGTCGTGACGGTGCCGATGACCAGACTGGTGCGCACCGATTTCAGCGCCAGGTAGAACACGTCCTGCCCCACCTTGTCGGTGCCAAGGACGTGATAGCCGGTAGACAGCGCCACCGCCGGTCCGGCGAGCAGCAACAGCACGCCGAGCGAGACGCTGGCGGCATGCCAAGGAATATCGGGTCTTTTGGCTTTCAGAGTTCTGATGAAAAATAAAGCGAACAAGAACAGGAGAACCGACACCGCAATTCCCGCCAGCGTGCGCTTCGCCACGTCGCCTGCCCAATGCGCTTCCTCCTTCAGATGGGCGCCGCCGAAGCGCAGCCGCGGGAAATCGCGCATCTGCCGGCCGCCCGGAAGCTCGACCTGCTCCTTGGCGTAGGAACGGGTGGCCAGCGGCGCCGAGTAGGTCTTTTCGCCGCGGCCGCGCAGCTGGGCGAGACCGAGATCGAGCACCGAGAGCACTTCGGAGGCATAGGCATCGGTCGCACCGGCCTTGTGCTCCAGCGCCGGGCGGAAATGCAACGAATCGAGCAGCCCGAGCGCGATGTACGCGGCCAGCACCACCGCCGAAGCCATGGCGGCCGGGCTCCTGAATACCCGCGACCAGGGCACAGCAAGGTGCGCGTGGCGGCGGCAGTAGACTGCATAGCCCGCGGCGGCGGCGGCCAGCAGCCAGACCAGCACATCGGTGGCGAGGACGACGGGCACGCTATTCCAGGCGGATCCGCGGGTCGACCAGCGTGTAGGAGATGTCGGTCAGGATCAGCCCGACGATGTAGAGCACCGAGCCAATGAACACCATCGAGCGCACCACGGCGAAATCCTGCGCCTGGATCGCATCGATGGTGTAGCTGCCGAGCCCCGGAATGCCGAAAAACGACTCGGCCAGCAGGCTGCCGAGGAACAGCAGCGGGATCACCACCACCGCGCCGGTCAGGATCGGGATCAGCGCGTTCTTCAGCACGTGGCGGAACAGCACCACCGTTTCCGCCAGCCCCTTGGCGCGCGCCGTGCGCACGTAGTCCCTGCCCATCTCCTCCAGGAACAGCGTCCGGTACCAGCGGCTGCTCGCGCCGATGCCGCTGATTACGCCGATCAGCACCGGCAGGACCAGGAAGCGGGCCGCATCAAAGCCGCCCGCGTAGCCCGAGATCGGCACCAGGTGCCAGAGCTTCGAGGCGATGTACTGTCCGCCAATGATGTAGAACAGCGTGGAGATGGACATCATCGCGACGCACAGCACCACGCCCCACACATCCAGGTAGGTGGCGCGGAAGAACGCCATCAGCAAGGCGAAGGTGATGCACACCGCCAGGCCGACCAGGAACACCGGCACGGCCAGCGCGAGGCTCGGCCACATCCGCGCGCGGATTTCGCCGCCGATGTCGCGCTTGTCCTCGGAGTAGCCGAAATCGAAGATGAAAAGTTTTGCGGATTTCTGGGCGAATATTGTCTTGCTTGCCTTGTTGATTAAAGATTCTTCCTTGGAATTCCAAACCAAAGGAAGATCGTAGCCGCGCTCGGTTTTCCACTTGTCGATCGCCTCCGGCGTGACGCGCTTCGCGCCCAGCTGCATGCGCGCCATGTCATCGGGCGTGTTGACGACGAAGAACAGCGCAAAGGTGATCAGGTTGACCCCGATCAGGATCGGGATCGCGTACAGCACCCGGCGGACGATGTAGGCGAACATCGCGTCAGACGGCAGGGCGGGCAGCCATTCGTTCCCGCCTTCTGTAGGTGATCACCGCCGGAATGACCGAAATGATCAAACCGGATAGAAAAACAACAACAGGCCAAAGCACCGGCTGGTTCCATTCGCGCCGCGCCGGCTCGCGCTTCACCGTGTCCACGCGCAGGTACTTCAGCTTGTTGTCCGACATCTCGTTGGCCTTGGCGTTGCCGAGCCAGCTGTGGAACAGGGCGAAGTTCTTCGGATGGAAGCCGCCGATCCAGGGCGCGTCGCGGCGGAAGATCTCGGTCATGCGGTCGATGATCTGCTGGCGTTCCGGGCCGCTCGGCATGTTGCGCATGCGCTCGAACAGCGCGTCGAATTCCGGGTTCACGTAGTTGGAGGCATTCTCGCCCTGGGTCCTGGCGCGGCTCTGCGGACCGTGCAGCAGGAACATGAAGTTCTCGGGGTCGGGATAGTCGGCGCTCCAGCCGACGATGAACAGTTGCGTGCTGCCCTTGCGCAGCTTCTCCTGGAAGCGGTTCCAGTCGGTCTGGCGCGGCTCGAACTGGATCGAGACCTTGGCGAACTGCTTGCGCCACCAGTCCACCACCGCCTTGTCGCCCGGACCGCGCTGCGTCGTGTCGAGGTACAGCACCAGCGGCTGGCCGGTCTTCGCGTCGCGCCCGTCCGGATAGCCGGCTTCGGCGAGCAGCTTTTTCGCCGCCTCGAGCGGCCGGCGCCGCGCCTTGCCGTCCTGCCATTCGTGCGTCACCGGGTTGATGCCCTGCGCGCCGTCGCGGTAGCCGAAGATGCCCGGCGCGAGGGGGCTGTGCGAAGGCACGCCGCGCCCGTTGGCGAAGATCGACAGGTACTCCTCCCAGTCCACCGCGATCGCCAGCGCCTGGCGCAGCTTGCGAGCGCGTTCCGCCGAGTCTCCTCCTTTCGATCCCCCGACCACGGGGTCGAGCCAGTTGGCGCCCAGATAGAAGATGGTCGGCGCGATCGAGGTATCCAGCCGGATGCCGCGCGACTCCATCTCCGGCGTGAGCGTCGCCTCGCCTTCCAGCGACACGCGCACGGCCTGGTCGAAGCTGTCCGAACCGATGCCCGAAAGGTCGTAATAACCCTGCAGGAACTTGTTCCACAGTGGGATGCCCTCCTTCTCGCGCGTGTAGACCGCCTTGTCGATGAAGGGCAGCGTCTTGCCGGCATCCGCCAGCAAGCCGCGCCCGGCGTCGCCGGGTTCGCCCTCGGCAGGATAGGTTTCGCCGCGGAAATTGGGATTGCGCTCCAGCACCATGCGCGCGTTCGGGTCGTTCAGCGACAGCATGTAGGGGCCGGTCCCGACCGGCCACCAGTCGAGCGTGAAATTCTTTTCGGCCATGCCGGGCTGATGGAAGAACCGGTCGGCCTCCCACGGGATAGGCGCGAAAAAAGGCATCGCCAGCCAGTACACGAACTGCGGGTAGCGTCCCTTGAGCGTGACGCGGTAGGTATGCGTGTCCACGCGGGTCACGCCTTCGATGGCGTGCTCGCGCAGGTCCAGCCACGCGCCGGGTTTCGCGCTTTTCTTCAGCCGCTGCGCAACCTCCTTGAGGCCGACGATGTATTCGGCCATCAAGCCGAAGATCGGCGAGTGCAGCTGCGGGTGCGCCAGCCGCTTGATCTGGTAGATGTAGTCGTCGGCGGTGAGCTCGCGCGTTCCCAGGGGCAGGTCATACGGGCTCTTTAGTTTTTCTATTTTTTGTTTATTTAAAGACAAATTTTCTGCAACAAATCCCGGGTGAGGTTGGTACTTGATGCCGGGCCGGATGCGGACGTCATAGATGCTGTAGGTCGCGCCGCCTTTCTCCACGAAGCGCGGCCGCGGAATCTCCGCCGCCGTCAGCGGGATGAGTTCGTAGGGGCGCTTGAGGTAGTGGTACTGCAGCGGCGGTTCATAGACCTGGCGCGTGAACACCGCTTCGTCCGAAGCATAGGATTGCGCCGGGTCGAGATGCTTGGGCCGCTCGGCAAACACCGAATAGAGGATGTTCCTGCCACGGTCGGCCACCGGGTAAGGGTCGTTCCACACCTCTCCGCAGCCCCCGAGCAAAGCGAGCCACGCCGGCAAAGCGAGCATCAGCAGCAGCGCAGGCATGGCGGAAAGTATAATGCCCGCATGGCATTTCTCTCCGGCAAGAAGATTCTCGTCACCGGCCTGCTCAGCAACCGCTCGATCGCCTACGGCATCGCGAAATCGGCGCAGCGCGAAGGCGCCGAGCTGGCCTTCACCTACGTGGGCGAGCGCTTCAAGGACCGCGTCACCGGCCTGGCGCGCGAATTCGGCTCCGACCTCGTCTATCCCTGCGACGTGGCGAGCGATGCCGAGATCGCCGACCTGTTCGAGTCGCTGCGCTCGCGCTGGGACGGCCTGGACGGACTGGTGCACGCCATCGGCTTCGCGCCGCGCGAGGCGATCGCGGGTGAGTTCCTCGAGGGCCTGTCGCGGGAGGGATTCCGCATCGCGCACGATATCTCTTCGTACAGCTTTCCGGCGCTGGCCAAGGCGGCGCTGCCGCTGATGCAAGGGCGCCGGGCCGCGCTGCTCACCCTCACCTATCTCGGCGCCGACCGCGTGGTACCGAACTACAACACGATGGGCCTTGCCAAGGCCAGCCTGGAAGCCTCGGTGCGCTACTTGGCGGCCAACCTCGGGCCGAAGGGCATCCGGGTGAACGCCATCTCGGCGGGCCCGATCAAGACGCTGGCAGCGGCGGGCATCGCGGGATTCGGCCGGATCCTCAAGTTCGTCGAGGACAACGCGCCAATGCGGCGCAGCGTGACCATCGACCAGGTCGGCGACGCGGCGGCATTCCTGCTCTCCGATCTCGCCTCGGGAATCACCGGCGAGGTATTGATGGTGGACGGCGGCTTCAGCCGCGTGGTCGGCGGCATCGCCGCCGCGCCCTAGGCGGCACCCTCGGGGCGCTACTTCCGCTCCAGATTCGCCTTGCGGATTTCGACGCTGGCCTTCGCCCGGAGGTTGGCAACATAGGCCTCCAGCTGCTCGGCGCCCGCCTGCCGATCGATGCGGGCGAGGAGTTCGGCGTTCTGCGGACCGGCCTTGGCCCCTGCCGGGATCACCTTGACTATGCGGTAGAGCGCGTAGCCCTCCTCGCCGCGCTCGAGCCCCGCGTAGGCCGGCAGCTTCGCCGCGTCGGCGGTCATGACCTTGCGCAGCGCCGCCTGTGAAAGCCCCTGCGGGTCCTGCCGCGATACCGCCTTTGCCGCAGCCCACTGCAGGCCGGCGCCTTCGCCCCGGGCGAGCGCCGCGAGCTTCTCTTCGCCTTCCTGTTTCGCCAGCGCCGCCGCCTCGCGCCGCGCCAGCTGGCGCGCGACCTCGGCCTGCACCTCGTCGAACGGCCGCTGTTTTTCGGGCTGGTGCTCGGCGATCCGGGCCGCGACCAGCAGGCCGGGCGCGACTTCCACGGCGTCGGTATTGCGCCGCTGCCGGGTCGAGTCCGGCGAAAACAGCGCGGCGAGCAGCTTCGGGTGGGCCAGCGGCCCGATCTCGGCCGGGCCCTGCCGGCTGAACCAGCCCGTGGCCCCGAGCTTGAGTTTGTAGCGTTCCGCCGCGGGCTTCAGGCTGTCGGACTGCTCGTAAACGAGGTTGCTGAAGCCTTCGGCCGCTTCGGCGAATTTCTTCGCGCCCTTTTGCCTGGCGATTTCCGCGCCGAGCTCGTTGCGCATTTCATCCAGCGAGCGCGACTTGCCGGGCTGGACCGCGGTCACCCGGATCACGTGAAAGCCGAACTCGGTCTGTACGACGTCGCTGATCTGGTCCGCCTTCAGCCCGAAGATGACCTCTTCCAGCGCCTTGCTGGCGATCGCGCCCCTGGCGTTCAGCCCCAGGTCGCCGCCGTTTTCGGCCGAACCCGAGTCCTGCGAGTGCTGCTTCGCCAGTTCGGCGAAACGCTGCGGGTTCTTGCGCGCCTCGGCGAGGATCCTTTCGGCCTCCTCTCTGGCCGCCACCAGGATATGGCTCGCGCGACGCTGCTCCGCCACGCCCAGTCGTCCGGCGCGCGCGTCGTAAGCGCTCTTCAGCTCAACCTCGCTCACGCCCTCGCCCCGGCCCAACTCCTCCGCCGACAGCACGATGAACTCGGCCCGCACGCGTTCCGCCACCTTGAACTCAGCGGGATTCGCTTCGTAGTAGACCTTCACCTTTGCATCGTCGAGCCTGACCCGGGCGACAAACGGTCCGGCGGCAACGAAGGCCTCGGCGATCTCGCGCTGCTCGGTTTCCAGCGCGGCCAGCCGCGCGGCCACGGCGCGCGGCTGGAACGCCGTGCCGCTGATCGCGCCCGCGAGGCGCGCTGCGGGTATCTCCACGCGCAGCCGCAGCACGTTGCCCTCGTCCGACAGGCCCGCGGTCCTGAGGTAGTTCGCGTAGCGCTCGCTGGAGAAGCGGCCGCCTGCCTGGAACTCGGGCGCGGCGAGGATGGCAGCCACCACCTCTTCCCTGGAGACCGCCAGGCGCGCGTTCACAACCTCGTTCGTCATCAGCCGCTGCGCGACGAGCGATTCCACGATCGCGACGCGTAGTTCGGGCGTATCGAACTGGGACAGGTCCGCTCCTTGGCCGAGCACCTGGCGCAGCCGGTCCTGCTGCCGGCGCGTCTCCTCGGAGAATTCGCGCATGCTGATCGGCGTGCCGTCGACGCTGGCGGCATCCCCGGCGCCGCCCGACGAGCGCGTGTACGATTCCAGGCCGAAGAACACGAACGGGATTGCCGTCAGCACCAGGACGGCCTGCAGCAGGCGCTTGTGTTTGGCGACGAAATCGAACATGGATGCGCGGCAATTTTATCAGTCATCGCTCAGATCCAAGCACAAAGACTTCAGCGAGACGATGAAGCCGCCGCTCAGATTGCCGCGCACCATCGCTTCCCGGCCCTTCGTCGTCGTGTCGCCCCGCGCTTCCAAACTATCGAACGCTTGTTAGAATCTTTTTCAACGAAACTTCCGCCGCTCTTTTCCAACCTAATTTCGCAGTTGCCGCGCCCGGCGACAATTCCCGAGCCACCCAGGAGCTTCCATGAAATTCAGCGACTTCCAGCACCTCAAGTTAAAGCACCTCCCGAACGGGGTGCTGCTCATCACCATCAACCGGCCCGAAGTGATGAACGCGACCAACGCGCGCCTGCACTGGGAGCTGACCAAGATCTGGGGAGTGGTGCAGGAGGATGATCGGGTAAACGTGGCGGTCATCACCGGCGCCGGCGACCGCGCCTTCTCCGCGGGCGGCGATCTTGACTGGATCGGCACGATGGTCGGCAACCCGAAAGGCGTGGCGGCGGTGATGCGCGAGGCCGCCGACATCGTCTACAACATGCTGGCCTGCGACAAGCCGATCATCTCGGCGATCAACGGCGTCGCGGTCGGCGCCGGGCTCGCCGTGGCGATGCTCGCCGACATCAGCGTCATGTCCGAGACGGCGCGGCTCACCGACGGACACGTGCGGCTCGGCGTCGCCGCCGGCGACCACGCCGCCATCGTCTGGCCGCTGCTTTGCGGCATGGCGAAGGCCAAGTACTACCTGATGACCGCGGATTTCATCGACGGCAAGGAGGCCGAGCGCATCGGCCTGGTAAGCCTGTGCGTGCCCCAGGACAAGCTCATGCCCAAGGCCATGGAAGTCGCCGCCAAACTCGCCAACGGCAGCCAGCAGGCGATCCGCTTCACCAAGAAATCGCTCAACAACTGGATGCGCGTTGCCGGCCCGCTCTTCGACAATTCGCTGGCGATGGAGATGCTCACCTTCCTTGGCGAGGATGTGCCGCAGGGCGTGGCCGCGGCGCGGGAAAAGCGCGCCCCGGCTTTCCCCTCGGCGCAGCGCGGCAAGGCGACGTAACGCCGACGCGCAACGCGATGGCGAACTGCGCGCGCTCGCCGCAGCGTGAGACCTCAATGAGACCTCGGCGGCTAAAAGTGCGGTAAGTGCTTGGTGGATATGGCGGAGCGGACGGGACTCGAACCCGCGACCCCCGGCGTGACAGGCCGGTATTCTAACCAACTGAACTACCGCTCCTATGCTTTTGCTGAAAGTCCGCGCCGCGCTTTTCGCGGCGCTTCGTTGTTGTTCTGGTGGGTGCTGACGGGGTCGAACCGCCGACATTCGCCGTGTAAGAGCGACGCTCTACCAGCTGAGCTAAGCACCCCGTTCTTTCGAAGGGGCGCTAGTTTATTGCATCCTTCAAGGCCTTGCCAGCGCGGAATTTAGGGACCTTCGCCGCGGCGATCCTGAGCGCCTCGCCGGTGCGCGGGTTGCGGCCGGCGCGCGCCCGCCGCTTGCCGACGTAAAAGGTGCCGAAACCGACCAGCGTCACCAGCTCGCCCTTTTTCAGGCTGGTCTTGATCGCGCTCACCAGCGCGTCCACGGCGCGCTCGGCGGCCGACTTCGACACTTCGGCCGCCCGGGCGATCTGCTCGATCATGTCCGCCTTGTTCACTCCGCCTCCCTCCGGTCCTAGTGCTTGACCGCGGCGGGCGCGCCCGGCTTCTCCTCGGCGGGCGGCAGCGCGGCCACCACCGGCTCGGCCAGCGGCTGCGGTTGGCGCTCCAGCGCCACTTCGAGCACCTTGTCGATCCATTTCACCGGGATGATCTCCAGCCTGTTCTTGACGTTGTCCGGGATCTCGGCCAGGTCCTTGACGTTCTCCTCCGGGATCATGACGGTCTTGATGCCGCCGCGATGCGCCGCGAGCAGTTTTTCCTTGAGGCCGCCGATCGCCAGTACCTCGCCGCGCAGCGTGATCTCGCCGGTCATGGCAACGTCCGCGCGCACCGGAATTCCGGTCAGCACCGACACCATCGAGGTCGCGATGCCGATGCCGGCGCTGGGGCCGTCCTTGGGCGTCGCACCCTCGGGCAGGTGGATGTGCATGTCGTTCTTCTGGTAAAAGTCCTCCTGCACGCCGAGCTTGCGCGAACGGTTGCGCACCACCGACAACGCCGCCTGGATGGATTCCTGCATCACCTCGCCCAGTTTGCCCGTGGTGATGGTCTTGCCCTTGCCCGGCATCGTCACCGTCTCGATGGTCAGCAGTTCGCCGCCGACCTCGGTCCACGCGAGGCCGGTGACCTGGCCGACCTGATTCTTTTTCTCCGCCATGCCGAAGCTGAACTTGCGCACCCCGAGGGACTTGTCGAGGTTGCGGGGCGTTACCGTGATGCGCTTCGTCTTGCCTTCGTTCTCCTGCCTATCGGTCAGCAGCTGCTTCACCGCCTTGCGGCAGATCTTCGAGATCTCGCGCTCCATCGCGCGCACGCCCGCCTCGCGCGTGTAGTAGCGGACGATGTCCCGAATCGCCGCCTCGGTAACCGAGATTTCGCCTTCCTTCAGCCCGTTGTTCTTCATCTGCTTGGGCAGCAGGTATTGCATGCCGATGTTGATCTTCTCGTGCTCGGTGTAGCCCGAAAGGCGGATCACTTCCATCCGGTCGAGCAGCGGCGCCGGGATATTCAGCGTATTCGCGGTGGCGATGAACATCACTTCCGACAAGTCGTATTCGACCTCGATGTAGTGGTCGGTGAAGGTGTTGTTCTGCTCGGGGTCCAGCACCTCGAGCAGGGCCGAGGACGGGTCGCCGCGCCAGTCCATGCCGAGCTTATCCACCTCGTCGAGCAGGAACAGCGGGTTCTTCACGCCCGCCTTGCTCATGCATTGCAGGATCTTGCCCGGCATCGAGCCGATGTAGGTCCGGCGGTGCCCCCGTATCTCCGCTTCGTCGCGCACGCCGCCCAGCGACATGCGCACGAACTTGCGGTTGGTGGCCCTGGCAATCGACTGGCCGAGCGAGGTCTTGCCCACGCCCGGCGCGCCCACCAGGCACAGGATCGGCGCTTTCATCTTGTCGACCCGGGTCTGCACCGCGAGGTACTCGACGATGCGCTCCTTGACCTTTTCCAGACCATAGTGATCTTGGTCGAGGATTTCCTGCGCCACCTTCAGATCCTTGCAGATCTTGGACTTCCTGCGCCACGGCAGGTTGACCAGCGTGTCGACGTAGTTGCGCACCACCGTCGCCTCCGCCGACATCGGCGACATCAGCTTCAGTTTCTTCAGTTCGTTCTCGGCCTTCTTGCGCGCGTCCTTGGGCATGTGCGCCTTGCGGATGCGCTTGTCCATCTCCTCGAGGTCGGCGCCCTCCTCGCCCTCGCCGAGCTCCTTCTGGATCGCCTTGACCTGCTCGTTCAGGTAGTACTCGCGCTGGCTCTTCTCCATCTGGCGCTTGACGCGCCCGCGGATGCGCTTCTCCACCTGCAGGATGTCGATCTCGGTCTCGAGCTGGCTGAGCAGGTGCTCCAGGCGCGCCTTGACCTCGAACATCTCCAGCACCTGCTGCTTCTGCTCGAGCTTCAGCGGCAAATGCGCCGCGACCGTGTCGGCCAGGCGCCCGGCTTCGTCGATGCCCGAGAGCGAGGTGAGGATCTCGGGCGGAATCTTCTTGTTCAGCTTGACGTACTGGTCGAAGGCGGACAGCAGTGCGCGGCGCATGGCCTCGACTTCGGGCGGCGGCGCGCCGTCGGCCGGGATCGGGGTCGCCTCCGCCACCCAATGGCTGCGCAAATCGGTGATTTCGCCGATGCGGGCGCGCGTGCCGCCCTCTACGAGTACTTTGACTGTTCCATCTGGCAGCTTGAGCATCTGCAGGATGCTCGATACGCAGCCGATCTCGTACATGTCCTGCGCACCCGGGTCGTCCTTCGCCGCCGAACGCTGGGCGACCAGCAGGATCGACTTGCCGCTCTCCATGGCCGTTTCCATCGCCTTGATGGATTTCGGCCGTCCGACGAACAACGGGATCACCATGTGCGGGAATACCACTACATCGCGCAGGGGCAGCAGCGGGTACTGCGCCGCGCCGGCGGCGGGGGATGACCCGGGGGATTGTTGCACTTCGTCTGCCATGGGGACCTCTATGCCGTGGGACGCTCCATGACCATAGGAGTTCCCCGGAAAAAAAGCAAACCGCCTAGGCGGTACTGCCGGCGACCTTCGGCGGATCGGAATAAATCAGCAGCGGCTTGCCCTCCGCCGAGATCATCTGCTCGTCGACCACCACCTTGCTGACGTTTTCCAGCGTGGGCAGTTCGTACATCGTGTCCAGCAGCACCTGCTCCAGGATCGAACGCAAGCCGCGGGCGCCGGTCTTGCGCGCCAGCGCCCTGGTCGCCACCGCGCCCAGCGCGGCGGGGCGTACCTCAAGCTCCACGCCTTCCATCAGGAACAGACGCTGGTACTGCTTGATCAGGGCGTTCTTGGGCTGGACCAGAATCTCGATCAGCGCTTCCTGGTCGAGTTCCTCGAGCGCCGCGACCACCGGCATGCGGCCGACGAATTCCGGGATCAGGCCGTACTTGATCAGGTCCTCGGGCTCGACTGCCTTGAGCAGATCGTAGATCGCCTTGGAATTGTTCGGGCTGCGCACCTCGGCGCCGAAGCCGATGCCGGTTTTTTCGGTGCGGTTGCTAACGATTTTCTCCAGGCCGTCGAAGGCGCCGCCGCAGACGAACAGGATGTTGGTGGTGTCCACCTGCACGAAATCCTGGTTCGGGTGCTTGCGCCCGCCCTGCGGCGGCACCGAGGCGACGGTGCCCTCGATCAGCTTGAGCAGCGCCTGCTGCACGCCCTCGCCCGACACGTCCCGGGTGATCGAGGGGTTGTCCGACTTGCGCGATATCTTGTCGATCTCGTCGATGTAGACGATGCCGCGCTTGGCCTTGTCGACGTCGTAGTCGCAGTTCTGCAGCAGCTTCTGGATGATGTTCTCGACATCCTCGCCGACGTAGCCCGCCTCGGTCAGCGTCGTCGCATCGGCGATCACGAACGGCACGTTGAGCAGCCGCGCGAGCGTCTGCGCGAGCAGCGTCTTGCCCGAGCCCGTCGGCCCGATCAGCAGGATGTTCGACTTCGCCAGTTCCACCTCGTCGTTCTTCGACAGGTGTTTCAAACGCTTGTAATGATTGTAGACCGCCACCGCGAGGATTTTCTTCGCCTGGTCCTGGCCGATCACGTACTGGTCGAGGATGGCGCGGATTTCGTGCGGCGCCGGCAGGTCCGACTTCTGGCCCTTGCCGCCCTTGTCGGTCGCGCTTTCCTCGCGAATGATGTCGTTGCACAGTTCGATGCATTCGTCGCAGATGAACACCGACGGGCCCGCAATCAGCTTGCGCACCTCGTGCTGGCTCTTGCCGCAGAAAGAGCAGTAAAGCAGCTTCTCGCCCGAGGCAGGCTTCTCTGACATCTAGGCGTTCTCCCTTGACACCAGCACCTTGTCGACGAGGCCGTACTTTACTGCGTCCTCGGCAGACAGGAAGTTGTCGCGGTCCGTGTCCTTGGCGATGGACTCCACCGATTGCCCGGTATGCCCGGCGAGAATTTCGTTCAGCCGGCTGCGCAGGTAGAGGATCTCCCGGGCGTGGATCTCGACGTCGGAGGCCTGGCCGGAGAAGCCGCCCATCGGTTGATGGATCATCACGCGGGAGTTGGGCAGCACGAAGCGCTTGCTTCTCTCGCCCGCCGCCAGCAGCAGCGCGCCCATGCTGGCCGCCTGCCCGACGCACAGCGTCGACACGTCGGGTTTGACGAACTGCATGGTGTCGTAAATCGCCAGGCCGGCTGAAACCGAGCCGCCAGGCGAGTTGATATAGAAGAAAATGTCCTTGTCCGGGTTCTCGGATTCGAGGAACAGCAACTGCGCCACGATCAGGTTCGCGGTCAGCTCGGTTACCGGCCCGACCAGGAACACCACCCGCTCCTTCAGCAACCGCGAGTAGATGTCGTAGGCGCGCTCGCCGCGCCCGGACTGCTCGATGACCATGGGAATCAAGCCCAACCCGCGAGCGGGTTCCATCCCCGACTGGTCCTCAGGCTGGTTTTTCTGCCAGAACAAATTCTTCATGCGGCACCGCCCATCAGTTCGTCAAAAGCAACCGCCTTGTCCTCGACTTTCGCCTTCGCAAGGACCCAGGCGACGACGTTGCTCTCGAGCGCGAGGCCCTCCATTTCGGACAAGCGCTGCGGCTGCATGTAAAACCATTTTACCACCTCGGCCGGATGCTCGTAGCCCTGCGACTCCGCCTCGATCAACGCGCGCACCTCGGCCGGTTCGGGCCGCAGCTTCTCGCTGCGCGCCAGTTCGCCGATGATCAGGCCGAGCGCCACGCGGCGCTTCGCGCTCGCCTCGAGCGCCTGTGGGTCGAACGGCAGCTTCTCGATCTTCATGCCTTTCGCCCGCAGTTCGGCTACCGCCTGCTCGACCAGCCGCTGATGCTCCATTTGCACGAGCGACTTCGGCAACTCCATCGGCGCCGCATCCAGCAGCGCCTGCAGGGCTTGCGCCTTGAGCCGCGCTTCGACGCGCTTGTTCACTTCGCGTTCGACGTTCGCTCGCACTTCGGCGCGCATCTTCGCCAGGTCGCCGTCGGCCACGCCCAACTGCCTGGCGAACCCTGCATCCAGCTCCGGTAGCTTCGGCGCCTCGACCTTCTTCATTTCGATGCTGAACGCGGCGATCTTGCCGGCCACGTCCTTGCCGTGGTAATCCTGGGGAAACCTGACTTCGAAGTTCTTCGTTTCGCCGGCCTTGAGGCCCGCCGCGCCGGCCTCGAACTCGGGCAGCATGCGCTTCTCGCCGAGAACGAACGCGAAGCCGGCGGCATTGCCGCCCTGGAACACCTCGCCGCCGATCCTGCCTTCGAAATCGACCGTCAACCTGTCGCCCTCCTGCGCAGCGCGTTCGGCCGCAACGTAGCTCACCCGCTGCTGGCGCAGAATTTCGAGCGTGCGCTCGACCGCGGCATCATCGACCGCGAACCGCGGCCGCTCGATGCGCTTGCCGGAGACGTCGCCAACTTTCACTTCGGGGTAGATTTCGAAGGTGGCGCTGAATTCGAGGGCAGGCGCATCGGCCGCGCCGTCCTTCTTCTCGATCTTCGGGTAGCCGGCGACCTTCAGCTTGGCCTCTTTCACCGCGTCGGTGAAGGCTTTCTGCACGGCGTCGCCCAGCACCTCGGAGCGCACCTGCGGTCCGTACTGCTGCACTACGATCTTCAGCGGCACTTTGCCGGGACGGAAACCCGCCATCTTCACGTTGCGCGCCAGCTTCTTGAGGCGATCGTCCACTTGACGATCGACGTCCTCGACCGGCACAGACATCGACAGGCGCCGCTCGAGCGCGCCCAGCTGTTCCATGTTCACCGCCATCCCGATCGGTTCCTCTGTTCAGAAATTGGTGCGAAGGGTGGGACTCGAACCCACACGCGGTTAGCGCCAGAACCTAAATCTGGTGCGTCTACCAATTCCGCCACCTTCGCATCCGAAAAGCTTCACGAAAAACAACGTATTATAGCCTGCAAGTGTCGGTCGGCCATTACGAGAACTTCCCGGTCGCGTCCCTGTTGCTGCCGCGCGCATTGCGCGACGCTGTGGGCGTCATTTACCGGTTCGCGCGAAGCGCGGATGACTTCGCCGACGAGGGAAACGATCCCGCCGAAGTACGGCTGGCAAAGCTGCAAGGATATCGGTTTGAACTGCAGGGAATTAAATCAGGAAAAACTCCGCACAACCCCCTGTTCTTGGATCTTGCGCGCGTCGTGCGCGAGCACGGCCTGCCGCTGCAGCTGTTCCACGAGCTGCTGGACGCGTTCAGCCAGGATGTCGTCAAGAATCGCTATGCGGACTTCGCCGAGGTCCTCGATTACAGCCGGCGCTCGGCCAATCCGGTCGGCAGGCTGCTGCTGCATTTGTTCGATCGAAACACGGTTGAAAATTGCGAACTCTCCGATCGCATCTGCTCGGCGACCCAGATCATCAACTTCTGGCAGGACGCCGGCATCGACTATGCGACGAGAAACCGGATCTACCTGCCGCAGGACGAAATGCGGCGTTTCGGCGTCACGGAAGATCATCTCCGGGAGCGGCGCTGCGACGAACCGTTCCAGGACCTGATGCGCTTTCAGGTCGAACGCGCTCGGCGCCTGATGCTGGCGGGAAAGCCTCTGGTGAAGCACCTGGCGGGGCGTTTCCGGCTGGAGATCGCCGTCACCGTGCAAGGCGGCTTGCGCATCCTGGAAAAACTTGAACGCGAAAATTACGACATGTTCCGCCGGCGTCCCGCGCAGCGCTGGTACGACTGGCCCCTGCTCTTGCTCCGGGCACTATGACAGCGGACGAGTACTGCCGGCAGAAGGCCGTGGCAAGCGGCACGAGTTTCTATTACTCGTTCTTGTTCCTGCCGCCCGAGCGCCGGCGCGCGATCACCGCGCTGTATGCGTTCTGCCGCGAAGTGGACGACGTAGTGGACGAATGTTCCGACGCGCAGCTCGCGCGCACCAAGCTTGCCTGGTGGCGCCTGGAAGTCGGCAAGCTGTTCGAAGGCAGGCCCAGTCATCCGGTCATGAATGCTCTGCAGCCATCCATCGAAAAATTTAAGATAACAGCCGCGCAGCTGAACGAAATCATCGACGGCATGGAGATGGACTTGACGCAGACGCGCTACCTGGACTTTGCCGGGCTCGAGCGCTACTGCTACCACGTCGCCGGCGCCGTCGGTCTGCTCGCCGCGGGAATATTCGGCTACCGCAATCCGCGCACGCTCGACTACGCGAAAAACCTCGGTACCGCGTTCCAGCTCACCAACATCATCCGCGACGTCGGCGAAGATGCCCGCAAGAACCGCATCTACCTGCCGATGGACGAGCTGAAGAGGTTCGAGGTCCCGGCGGCGGACATCCTGCAGGCAAAGCATTCGGAGAGCTTCAGGAAATTGATGGAATTTCAGGCCCGCCGCGCCGAGTCGTTCTACGACAAGGCCATGCAATCCCTTCCGACGGAGGACCGGCGCACGCAGCGCGCGGGTCTCATCATGGCGGCGATCTACCGCGCGACGCTCGCCGAGGTCGAGCGTGACGGGTTTCGGGTCCTCACGCAACGCACTTCGCTGACCCCGCTGCGCAAGTTCTGGCTCGCCTGGAAAACTTGGGTAAGCGCATAGCAATCGTGGGCGCCGGCTATGCCGGCATGGCCGCCGCCGTCACACTCTCGGAGCGCGGGGTGCCGGTCACCGTGTTCGAGTCGGGCCCCGTGCCCGGCGGTCGGGCGCGCCGCGTGAAAACCGACGGCCGCGAACTCGACAACGGCCAGCACATCCTCATCGGCGCCTACTCGGAACTGCTGCGCCTGATGCGGCAAGTGGGCGTCGGCGATGAGGCGCTGCTGCGGCTGCCGCTCGAATTGCGCTATGCCGACGGTTTCGCAATTCGTTCGCTCTGGCTGCCCGCGCCGTTTGGCCTGCTTGGTGGCTTGTTTTTCTCGGCAAGAATTCCAATTGGAGAGCGCATTCGCGCCATTCGATTCATGCTTGCCTTGAAAAGAACGGGGTTTCGCTTGAATCAGGACGATTCAGTAAACAACCTTCTGCAGCGACACGGCCAGAACGGCGCAATCGGCCACTATCTATGGCGCCCCTTGTGCGTCTCCGCGCTCAACACGCTGCCGGACTACGCCTCGGCGCAGGTCTTTGCAAACGTGCTGCGCGATTCGCTGGGCGGCGAACCGGAGGCGAGCGACCTGCTGCTGCCGCGCGTGGACCTTTCGCGCCTGTTTCCGGAACCTGCTTGCGAATTCGTACTGAAAAAAGATGGAGAAGTGCGAACGAGCTCTCCCGTTCGGGACCTCGCCGCCCTGCAAAACGACTTCAGTTCAGTCATCGTCGCGGTCGGACCGCACCAGCTCAAAGCACTGCTGCCGGAGCTTGCACCGGAGTACGAGTATCAGCCGATCTACACCTGCTACCTGCAATACTCGGAGACGACGAAGCTGCCCTTCCCGATGCTCGGCCTCGCTGGCGGCCTGGTGCAGTGGGCCTTCGATCGCGGCGCGCTGACTGGCGAGCGGGGGCTGATTGCCTGCGTCATCAGCGCGCAGGGCGACCACCAGCAGATGGCGCAGGACGAACTCGTCGCCACCTGCCACCGCGAGCTTGCTTCGGCGCTGAAGGGGTTGCCGGATCCCGACTGGTCCCGCGTGATCGCCGAAAAGCGCGCCACCGTTGCCTGCACGCCGGCGATGAAGTCATTGAGCTTCCAACCCTCGCTTGCTGGCGTCTACCTTGCCGGTGACTTCACCGACCACGACTACCCGCCTACGCTCGAAGCCGCCGTGCGCAGCGGCGTGCGCGCCGCAAACAACGTTCTGCAATCCTAGGCTTCATGCGATTTCTGGCGATCCTTTGCGCCATCGTCATCGCGGGCTGCGTCGCCGGCATCGAACATGCGCAGCAACCATCCCTCGCGCCAGCGGCACATCGCCCGCCCGACGCGCGTTACGAGCCTTCGCCGATGGACGTGGTACAGGCCATGCTGGAGTTGGCCAAGGTGAACGCAAGCGACGTGGTGTACGACCTCGGATGCGGCGATGGGCGCATCGTGATCACCGCGGCACGCCGGTTCGGTGCGCTCGGCGTGTGCGTGGACATCGATCCCCAGCGCATTGCCGAAAGCCGGGAGAATGCGCGCAAGGCAGGCGTGACAGATCGCATCCGGTTCCGAAATGAAGATCTCTTTGCAACCGACATCGGCGACGCCACCGTGGTCATGCTCTTCCTGACAGTCGAGCTCAACCTCGCCGTGCGCCCCAAGCTCCTGCGCGAGCTCAAGCCGGGCACGCGCATCGTCTCGCATTCGCACAACATGGGCGACTGGAAGCAGCAAAAGACCCAGTACGTCCAGAGCGATACCGGATGGCATTCTATTTTTCTGTGGACCGTAGCTGGACGCTGAGGGCTACAAACGGCCCATGGATGCTCGGTGGCTGGTTGTCACCCTTATTCGATCACGCGATCGGCACGCAGAAGGATCGCCTGCGGGAATTTCACGCCCTGCGCCTTCGCAGTCTTGAGATTCAGCACCAGCTCGAAGCGGGTCGCCCGCTCGACGGGCAGCTCGGCGGGATTCGCGCCTTTCAGAATCTTGTCGATGTAGTTCGCGGCGGCGCGCAGGTGCTCGGTCAGGCTGAACGCATACGACATCAAGCCGCCCGACTCGACGCTCGCCAGCCAGCGTCTTGAAAGCCGTGGCGAGGTCCTGCTCCGCTTTCGCTTCGATCAGCCGCAGAACGAGCCCGACCGACTTGCTTGCCTCCTTGAGTATTGCAAGCACTGGCGCCTGAGTCGCCTCGAGCGGGTTGTGCAGCACCGCCAATTGAGCGGCCGACGGGAAGACCTCCTTAATGAGTTGCAGCCGCTTGCCGTGCAGGTCGGCGCCCAGGGTGCTGATTCCCGTGACATTGGTTCCCGGACGTCGCAAGCTCTTGACGATTCCGATGCCTACCGGGTCGGCAATCGAAACAAACACGATCGGAATCGTGCTCGTCGCCTTCGCAGCCGCTAGTGCGGCAGGCGAGCTGCTGACGAGAATGACGTCTGGCTTCAGCGCCACGAGCTCCGCCACGAGTTCGGGCAGTCGCTCGGGCCGCCCTTCGGCGTAGCGGCGCTCGATTACGAGGTTTTTCCCCTCGCGGTAGCCGAGCTCCTGGAGTGGACGAGGAACTGCCGGCGTCGTGGCCTGTTCACGCGAATCTGCCTTCGTCGGCAGTTTACGCCTAGCGTTACCTCAGATTGGCAGTCATGCATTGTTGACCCGGTGGTGCCAAGGTAATCCTTGCCAGAGTAGCGACTGGCTATTATACTGGCCATTAAATGGGCTATCGAGGAATGTCATGCCTCATGTCGATCAATTCGTGTCCGTGACCGAGGCCAAGAACAAGTTGCTGGACTTGATCCGCAATCTCAAGGCCAGGCAGGAGATCGTAGCCATAACGCGGGACGGGGTGCCGGCCGCCGTACTGCTGAGCATGGATCAGTTCGAGGGCCTGACAGAGACGATCGAGATCCTCAGCAATCCGGGTGCGATGCGGTCATTGAGGAGGTCTCTCAGGCAGTCCAAGGCAGGCAAGTGGGTCAGCCACGAGGCGGTCTTCGGGCGCGAGCGTGCGTGAAGCGCGCTATCGCGCGCGCTATACCCCCGAGGCAGCGAGCCGGATTCGCAAACTGCATCCGCAGATAAAGAAAGTGATTCGGGAGGGAATCCGGACATTGCTGCAGACGCCGATCGCCGGCCACCCGCTGCATTTCGAGTTGGCTGGCTACCGCTCCTACCGGATTCGTACCCACCGCGTCACCTACACGGTCAATGATGACGAAGCGACGCTCGAAGTCGTGTTCGTCGCGCGGCGGCGGACCGTGTACGAGGAATTGAGGGAATTGCTACTCGAGCGAAATCGCCGCGGCTAGGCCCTGTCTCGTTTGCGAAACACTCAACCCAGCAACTACTCGATCACGCGATCGGCGCGCAAGAGGATCGACTGAGGGAATTTCACGCCCAGCGCCTTCGCGGTTTTCAGATTGAGCACCAGCTCGAAGCGCGTCGGTTGCTCGACGGGCAGCTCGGCGGGATTCGCACCCTTCAGGATCTTGTCCATGAAGATCGCGGCGGCGCGGTAGTGCTCGATCAGGTTGGTGGAGTACGACATCAGGCCGCCTGCTTCCACGAAGTCGCCAAATCCGTACATTGCAGCAAGGCGCTGGCGGTGACGCCCAGCTCGCACGCGAGCGCCCTGACTTGAGCGCGCAACTTGGGGTCGATCTTGACGGTCAGCACCGGATGCTCCGGTATTACCAGATGGTATTACACCCCATCCATCTGCGTTACTCAGCAGTCGGAAATATAGGCGACGGACGGGGCGCGGAAGAATGAACGCACGAGCGGGCGGTTGCGCTGCAACGCAAGCAACTCGGCTTCGATACGAGCTTGCAGTTGCTCGCCTTTTTGGA
>Ga0247727_10005872_pt1 | contig 24500 bp, 21 predicted proteins | sample WisWelCaveWW1625_FD_202498 | JGI IMG/M metagenome (GOLD analysis project Ga0247727, IMG submission 202498) | Biofilm microbial communities from Wishing Well Cave, Virginia, United States - WW16-25 | ecosystem: Environmental > Aquatic > Deep subsurface > Groundwater > Cave microbial mat | place... | reverse complement strand
GAAAGCGTGTCGCGAGTAAACGTATTTTTCTCCAGTTTGCCAAACTCCCACAGATGGCCCGCCGAAACGATGCCGTGCAACGTCAAGCGTTCATCCGCATTAATCTGTTGACAGGCAATGAGCACAGACAGGCATTGCGCCCATCCACCCTCGAAATCCTCTCGCTTGGCCTGCGCCACCGCCAGCAATGGCGTGTACACGAGTCGATCAATGACTTTGCCTTCCGTCGAAGCTGAAACAAAATAATCCGGCTCACCGGACAGTGTCTCGTCATACCGCAAGGGGTGATTGACCCAAAGCTTCAATTTGAGATGACATTTCCAAGCTTCTTGCAAAAAAGGGTAAATATAACTCTCGCGGAAAAACACTTCGCTTTCTCCGGCGACTTGTCGTTTCTGAGAAAAATCAAGATTATCAATAAACCACTCCGACAATTCAAGCCGCACCTCGGGGAGAAATCTTTCCCGCTTGATCTGCAGCGGATACTTTTGAATGACTTGCTTGATGCTCTTGAAATCGTTGAAGGCCATGTTCTCATCTCCTTCCTGTACACGAATAGAAAGTCACTTAATTTTGCCGTGCCGGTCCGATCATGCAGCAAATTTGAGCAACGAATACGGTTGAATGAGAATCTCTGCTGCAATCCCAAGTCCGGAATGCAAACGCCGTATCATGTCAATCGACAAAGCGCGTCTGCGACTTAACACTTCGCCAACAACTGCGTCGTTGCCAACGTATGGCGCCAAATCGGCGCGAGACAAACCACGGCTCTCGAGATGATACAGAATGGCCGCAATTGGGTCCGGCAAAGGAATATGATACTTTTGCTCCTCGTAAGCTTCGACCAGAGTCGTCAACACTTCCAAACGATCTCCTTCCGGCGTATTGGGGGCGGCGTCAAACAGCCGCTCGATTTCTTCCAGCGCCGCTTGATAATCGGTTTCGGTTTTGATTGGTCGAATATTCATGATCAAATCTCCTGCTAAATTGTGGCAGCATCTATCTTGTCGTATTCCGCGTGAGTTCCTACTACTATTCAAACTCCGTTAGGAGTGCAATGTTTATAGTTAAACGTTAATTCAACAATGAAAACTCCGTAGGAGTGATATGTGAGCAAGCGGCGGAGTTTTCAAGCTGTTAAACATCATAGCATTTTCACATTTCACTCCAAAAGGAGTTGGAAAGTCATAGGAATTTCGGAGCTATAAACATTTTACTCCTACGGGGTTTGAGCAATGCCTTAGCTTGACCACCTAAATTTTTATTCATTAAGAAATCCGTCGTATTCCTCGAAGTCGGCCTCAACCAGCCACGAAGGCATATCATCTGAAACACGTCGATATCCAACATGTTCCACTCTTTCTTGATTTTTACTATACCACCAATCGCCCGCTAACCGTTCGTCATCATTTGAAAGCATCATATGCCCGTGACCTTCAAACTTTCCACCAAGCCATTTCCACCTATATTCTAAAACACGGTCTTTAAAAGTTCCAACATAAACACCAACTTTATTTTTTCGTCCATCAAAATCGTACAAGCCTACTACTCGATCACCAACCTGCTTAAAAAATACAGTATCATTATCAGCAGGATCAATCCATTGCCCACATATTTTACTTTGTACAACAGAGCCTCTATCAGAAAGACTGCTTACTAGAGACTCAATTTCGCTTGGCGTTTCGATCATATGAGCTTGATATCGCCTAACAGGATCAATCAACTCGTGAGGCTTAACGAACATCAAGACTGGAATCAGATCTTTCTTCAATGCCCACGCCGCACCTGATTCTACAAGTACCCAATGGCTATTTTGAGAACGGGGCGTTATCAAAAGAAGAATTTGTTTCGCAAGATGAATAGCGTCCCGAATTTTATTTTCCCATTGTTCTGCTGGTGCTATATCTTTCTCAGCCATAAAGCATCGCAAACCGGCTTTTGTAAGTTTCGAATAAAGCTCATTTGCAATGTTGCCATCTTCATGGGAGTAACTGAGAAAAATATCGTATTTTTCATTCATCTTCGCGTTCTCTACAAATAATCCGATATTAGCAATGGCTAAACAAATTTTTATGCAACAACAACTGCCGCTAATTCCTCACAATATTTCTCCGCCATCGCAGCATTTGGCGCTTCCGGCATCATCCGCAAAATCGGCTCGGTATTCGGCGCGCGCACTTGCACCCATGACTGGTCGCGTAAAATCTTGATGCCGTCCTGCGTGTTGAGCGTCCCGCGTCAAAAGCCGATTGATCATCGCACTGATTTACGAGAAGTTTTCACTTTTACAGACTTCGGCATCGTCGTAATCAGTGCGCGAAGAATGGCATTGACCGATTCCGAAGTCGTGAAGATTCTCGAAATATCCGGATCAAGAATGACCACACAATGATCTTTGTAAATCCGTTCGGCAAAACGATTCGGACGCGCCTTCCGATAATCAAAGCGGTATTCCGGCAGCATGTCATCCGCTGCACGGGGTTGCGATTTAGTGATATACTTTTTCTTCAAGCTAATCCCGTTCTCTGAGTTCGACTCGGAAAATTGTTGAAAGTATCTTGATGCCAAAAATTATCGCCAAAATACTTGCGCTAATCAACAACAATGACGATCTTGTAACGAGCAACAAGGGCAAAATGGCGATGCCAGGCGCAATTAAAAAACGCCAGACGTATCGATTAACCAATTGCCCGAAAGTCAACTCAAAAATTGTTCGTTGATCAAAAGTCATATTTTAACTATTTGAGCACGCCACCACGATTTCACGAATTATCTTTCCTCCTCACGTCGACCTAAAAATTTTTATGCACCAACAACCGCCGCTAATTCCTCACAATATTTTTCCGCCATCGCAGCAGATTGCGCTTCCGCCATAATCCGCAAAATCGGCTCGGTGTTCGACGCGCGTACTTGCACCCACGATTTGTCGCGCAAAATCTTGATGCCGTCCTGCGTGTTGAGATTCTCGTGCCGATATTTCTGCGCGATTTTTTCCAGAACCGCTTTCGGATTCAGGCCGCTGCTCAATTCGACTTTGCGGCGGCGCATCACGTATTGCGGCAATGAAGCATTCAACTCGCTCAACGGCCCGCCAAAATCGGCGAGTTGCTGCAGGATCATCGCCACGCCGACCATCGCATCGCGGCCGAGATGCACATCGGGCAGAATCACGCCGCCGTTGCCTTCGCCGCCGATCACCGCGTTCACGGCGCGTATGTGTTTGGCGACATGAATTTCGCCGACTTTGGTGCGTTCGACCGAGCAGCCATTTTGCGCGGCGAGATCATCGATCACCATCGAGGTGGAGAGATTGACGACGACTTTGCCTTTGCGTTTTGGCAACAAGAAGGCCGTCGCGAGCGCCAACGTATATTCCTCGCCAAGCGGAACGCCTTTTTCGGAAATCAGCGCGAGACGATCCGCATCCGGATCAACCGCGAGGCCGATCTGCGCATGATGCTGCTTCACGGCTTCACACAATTCGCTCAGATTTTCCGGCAGCGGCTCGGGATTATGTGCGAAGCATCCCGTCGGCGCCTCATTTAAAAGAACAAATTCGCAGCCGAAATGTTCCAATAGTTTTTTGAGAATCGCGCCGTTCACGCAATCGGCGGCCACGCGAAATTTTTTCCGGCGAATTTTTTCGACGTCGATAAACGGCAGCGCATAAACCGCCGCGAGATGATCGTCCAGCGCTTGATCATACGACGACGCTTTGCCGACGCCGTCCCATTTTTTTATGGACAGCGCCGTTCCCGTATCACGAATTTTTAAAACTTCTTTACCCTGCTCTTCATCCAAAAACAAACCGTCGCTCGCCAGCATTTTGATGCCGTTCCACATCACCGGATTGTGGCTGGCCGTGATAATCAAACCGCCGGCGGCGTGCAGATTGTGCGTTGCGATTTTCACGGTTGGCGTCGGTGCAATGCCGAGATCAATCACGTCACAGCCGGTAGCCATGAGGCCGGCCGTCACCGCGTGGTGCAACATCGGCCCGGAAACCCGCGAGTCGCGGCCCACCACGACGCAGCCGCCGTTGCAAAAACTGCCCTACGCTTGCGCGAAATTAAGCATCACCTCCGGCGTGAGTCCTTCGCCGACGACACCGCGCACGCCCGAGATGCTGATCATAAGTTGAGGCACAGTGAACTCCTTTATCTTGCAATCCGAAATTGTCTTATATGGAAAATAAGCAAAAACGGCGGGAAATGCAATTTGAAAGTAGGGTTTTAATTTAAACGGCGGACGAATGGATTTTACAATCTGCGCTATGATTTTTCCCGTGTTTTTGATAATAATTTTTTTTTCACCCGGACCGGCCGCCTGGAAGTCAATCGCAGGAAGATCGCCGCCAGCAAAACCCCGGATATGACGCCACTAATACCCGTCAGAGGAAAAAGAACCGCCGGTCGAACCGATTGCACCATGAATTGAAGAAGAGTCAGGGTGGGATAGAAAGTAAGCGTCGCCAGGGTCGATCCCCACAATATTTGCGGCGAAGTTGCGCCGTACTGCTGACAGCTCAAAATCCAGGAGCAGCCAAGCAAAATACCGAACCCGGCGGTCACGATCAACGTGGCCAGCAGATATTCGTGATGCGGAAAGTTGTGCAAAAGCTCCAGCCCGTTTTGTGAGAAGGACGGCAGCGCGTGCCAGGAATATTGCCACCGCAACCACTGGCGCTGGAAATTTTCCTGCTGCAGCGTAAAATCGAACGGCGGCAACGCGATCACCGTTTGCACGGCCATGAGCATCAGCCACGCCATCAACACCGGACGCGTCTGTGCAAGCTGTTTTACGCGACTCCAAACCATGCCGACGAATTCCGGCCGCGCCAGCGCGAGCCTCACGCCGATATAAGTTCCCGCGAAGTTGGTCATGATATCATTCGTCGAGGCCGTCCGCCGATCCAACCCGAGCTGAAAAATTTCAATCACGCAACTGTAAAACAAACCGGCCAGCACGGAAGCGCGCACGCTGATACTCTCCGTGGCGCGCGCCAGTCGCCAGTGGTGCAAAAAAAATCCAAACGGGATGAACAGCAAAACGTTGCCAATCGCATCCGCCAGTGAGAGCCAGCTCCCGTCGTTATCTAAAAACGGAATCCACTCGCTGCGATTCCAGCGATACTGCAACCCCGAACGCGTCAAATTCAGCCGAAATGGAATCGCCGTTTCATAAAAAATGATCAACCCACACAGGCCTGACAAAATGCCCGCAAGCGTTCGCCGCGCCGCCAATTGCGGGTCGCTGCTTGTTGACAACTCGCCAGGCGTTGCCGGCTTGAAAATATCTCGCACCACTTTCCACCTGTTCCTTGCCTCTTGCGTCCCTGCCTAACCCGGATTTCACCTCCGGCGTTTTAAATCAATCCATCTGACCTCGGACTTCGGATCGCCGACCTCGGACTTACTTATTTCACCAATGCAATTTTCCGCGTCGCAATCTGCTGTTGTCCGTTCGGAAAAACGATTTTCATCGACAGAAGATAAATTCCGTTTGGAAGCGCCGCCTCGCGATCATCCCTGCCGTTCCAGGTCAAAAGATAATTTCCGGCCGGCTTTTTTTCCCTTTGCAACTGGCGCACGCTGCGGCCGAGCAGATCATAAATAGACGCCGTCACGAAAGCCTCGGATGGCAATGAGTAGTGTAATGTCGTTGTTGCCCCTGCCGCCGTGACGCGCAGAGGATTGGGATAATTTGACGACAGCGCAAAATTCCTAGCAACCTCGGACTTCGGACTTTCGACCCCCACCGGCAACGAGCCATCACGAACGACGTGGCGCGCCAGAATGCCGCCAAATTCACCGACCAGTTCCAGCCGCACGGAGTCGGCGCCGAAAACATGGATGCGGCCGTAAGCATCGTTGAAATCCGAGCTCATCAGCGTCTGGCCGCCGCGATTCCAAATCCGGATGCCTAAAAATTCCAACAGCGCCACGATTCTTGAATTGGTGATGTCAAGCCCGCCGGCCATAATTTCAGGCAATCCGGCGTTGGCCCCGTCGTCAATCGCGGCCGTGTGCAAATCGCCGCTGAGCACAATCACATTTTTAATCTTATTTTGCCGAATAAACTGCAAAAGCAATTCCTGCTCTTTCTCAAATCCCACCCATTTGTCGATCAACTCGACGGCCACAAACAAGCCGGTCACCTGGCCGAAACCCGGAACAAAAACCGCTGTATCCTGCAAAGCCAGCGTCAGATCGAGCGCCTGGCGGAAGCCGCGATTGAATGGCACCGAGGTCATGATGAATTTCCAATCCGCATCCGAGGCGCGCAATTCTCGCAACAGCCAATCGCGCTGGTTCTCGCCGATCAAGGTGGAATCTCCGGCCAAAATCGAATGGCGCTGATTATTGCGCACGAATTCAAATTTGCCGCGGCCATTTCGCCGCAGGGCATTCATATTCGGACTGCGCTGCGAGCGGGTATCCAGCATAAAGAAATCGGCGTTGCCGCAGGTAAACTTGTGCCAGATGCCGCCATTTGGATTGGCAAGCGGATAGCCGGGAAAGAGCTGCTGATACCCACGAATGCTGTTCAAACGCGCCTGCGGCGACGCCGGAATCTCGCGGGCGCGCATCGCATCATTGGCGGTAAAAGCTGAGGCGTTGTTGTTCAAATAATCGTGATCATCATAAACATAATCCACCGGCGCCAGGCGAAAAACCTGCTGCGCTTTATACAGCGAATCGAATTTCGCCCGATAACTCGCCTGCACGCGGCTCATCTCCAAACTAAAAAATCGCGTCGAATCTCTCGCCGTATCCGTGGTGTCGGGATAGCCCCAATCGCCGATTTGCAAAAAGAATCGCGGCTGATCTTTCGCCATCACCGTGAACGTCAGCCCAGCGTCCCGCACGTTGCGCCACGGACGGTTTTGCTGGCAGGAGCCGAACGCAAATAGAAACGGCTCGCGAGCACCTTTGAGCGGAAAGGTGCGAAACTGCCGGATGTCATTTAGTGGCGCGCCATTGATGGCGACGCGATAATAATAAAGCGTGTTCGCAATCAGCCCGGTGACGGGGACGATGACGGCAAAATCATTCGCCGCCATAGCCGCCTGCGGCGTGCCGACGCTCCATGTCGCATAATCTCTGGTGGTGGAAATTCGAATATTGACCGTCGCGGCATTATCCACCCGAACGTAGAACCGCGCCGAATTCGAAGCCACTCCGCCCGCAATCGGGCCGTGCGTGAGATTCTGCGCGAGCACATATTGAACAAAAAGCAATGTCAGAACGAGCGCGGGCTTGATTGCTCGATTTGGCGTGAAACACGGTAAAACATTCGACAACATAAAACCTCCATATCATGTTACGTTGCAGTGCGAAAGCCTTTTGAGGTTTTCATTTGGTTGTTGGCAGTTTCTTTGCTCCGCCCGACAGACCAGATCAACGGACAGATTTAAATTACCCGCGGATTGAAGAAGCCCACGGATGAAAAACTTTATCAGCAGGCTTCTTCAATCCGCGGGTAATTTCGTTTCAAAATTTTTCGTTGCAGTTCTCTTTTCGTTGCGAATTTAATTCTTCATTATTGCCGATACTCCCGCTGCAACAGTGTCCGAATCTTTTCGGCTTTGATGAGTCCGATGCCGGGCACTTCCCGCAAATCCTCCGGCGTCGCATTGAACACTGCCTGCAGGCTGCCGAACTGTTTGAGCAATGTCCGCGCGAGATGCGGCCCGATGCCGGGAATGGTTTCGAGAATATAGCGCTGTGTTATCGCCGGTGAAGGCGAACGGCGTTTGGCGTGTAGCGAGAACGCGTGCTCCCGGTCGCGATGCGTCAGTTGCGCCATCGCGTAGATCATTTCTATTGTATCCGCAGAGCTCTCCGTTTGAAGAATCGGAATTCGATTTAACACGGAGACATACAGCATCGCCCCGCGCAGCGCGTTGGGATGAATGCGCTCGACCGCGGCCTCCAAATCCGTAGTGTTGCTTTTCTCCAGCAACAAAATTGGCGACGAAAAACGCGCGCGCAACGCCCCGACCTGCGTAAACAGCCGTTTGTCAAAAATCGATTGAATAAAATCCGCCGTGGTCTTGCGCTCGATGGCGATTTTCGGCGTCAGCAGATAATCCCCGACTTCCAAACGCTTGAGCCGCACTTCCAACCCTTTTTCGCTGAGCGCCCGCGGAATGCCGGAAACCCGCTCACGCATGTCGGCAGTAATCGCGATATGAGGTTTAGCTTCATCCATACAGCACTCAAATTCACGTCCAAAAGTATGAGCCACAAAATAAGGGTTGTTGAATTTTAAAGCAAGAGAAATAAGCGAGGCTTGGTGGAAAACGTAGCGTCCCGTTCGCGGGGCAGACAAGATGTCTGCGCTACCTATTTTCATCTGGCAAAGCGGCCACACTGTGGCGTTTATTCACGTTTAAAATTCCACTCAAAAAAATACGCCGTGTCGCGCAATTCCAAAATAAATAACCACTATGATCATGACAGAATCTTCACGGCCCGAATGGCACAGCGATTGAACTCACAATGCTCGAAGCCGATTTTAAATCTGGCAACCCAACTTTTTTAACTTTTTCTTTAACCACGCCAAGGAGGCAATCATCATGAAAGCCAACACGAAAAACAACTGGCTGGTGTTGATGTTGGTCGGAGCATTCGCGCTGGTAAGCTGCGACAAAAATCCGACGAGTCCGACGTCACCATCTCAAACCAATTCAAATGCAAAAGTCGCGGCCAATAGTGCCGTCACGGTTTATCGAAACATGCAGACATTCGCGCAGATCGAACAGGCGATGGAAGGCCCCGAAGCGCTCGGCAAAATTAACTTGCCGGCGGTCGGAAGCCTTCAACAAAGCCATGCGACGATCCAACAAGCGCTGCAGCCTTTTTATCAGCAAGCGCCGCTGTTCGCGCAGCATTTGCACAAGACGAACGGCGACTCGACGCTGCTCGACCGGCGTTGGACGGATGATAAAACCGGCATCAAATATCATTTGTGGATCGTTTACAACACCGCGAACGGCAAAGCCACGGTTTACACCGTCGCGACGAATCATCCGAGCAACAGCCCGATTGATCGCGACTCGACGCGCATCGTCGTCAATACGAATTTCACCATTGCCAACGACAAAGATGACGTCGTTGAGCTGCTGGAAAATGCGAAAGATTATCGCAGCGGTTATCGCTTGCGCTATGAAGAAGGTCGCCTCACGCCCGATAAATACCAACCCGGCAGCGAGCCTAAGGGCGGCGTCATCGAAGGCAAGCGTTTGTATGCTTCCGGACAGGACACGGCGCAAGTGCAAGAGCGTCTCGAATATCACGAAACCGCCAACCCCATCGGCAGTTGGACGAAAACCGTGAGCTTCACCAATGGCACGCGCTACAGCGAAGACATCACTTTTGGCAAAACCAATATCATCTTCAATATCGTTTATCGCGATGGCACGCGCGAGCAGGGCCAATTCAATGTGCTGGATGAAAATCATCTTTCGTTTGAGAAGCGTGTGACGTATCCCGCCGACGCCGATCCGCGCTCGATTTTTGAGAAGGGAACTTTCTCACACAATCCCACGAATAAAACCGGCGAAGTCAATTTCACGCGTGAAGAGTTTTTTGCCGACGGCTCATCGAAGAAGCACACGGTCAATATCAAAGCTTCGGAGCAAAACGGTTTTGGCCGCCTCGAAGTGACGGAGACGAACAGCGACGGCACCGGCGGCAGTTGGACGCTGCAGGACGGCCCCACCAAAGCGGAGTTGAAAGGCAACTGGACGAACGAGCAAAAGCAATACGTTTTGTTCAACGGCTCTTTTTATAAAGACAACAGCGGCGATTTGCACATCGAAGTGTACGCCTCAAAAGCGGCGTACGATCGCGGCGATCAGCCCATTTTCAAAGCCGACATTCATTTCAATCCGGACGGCTCCGGCAACGGCACGATCACGAGCAAAGACGGAAATTCGACCTTCTCTTTTAATGCGGCGGGAACGCCGAGAGGTTGATTACAATCGGAGTGCCCCGCTCAGAGCGGGGCTTTAGCATTGCGCGGCGAAGCTGAAGCTTCGCACTCCGTGCAAGTAATATTTGACCGGTCGCTTTGAGCGACCGGTCTATTTTTTATATGGAAAAAACGATGTACAAGAATTTTGTCTTATTCATCCTAATATTGCTTTCGCTGCATTCCGCCTTCGCGCAGCAGCCGACCGGCAGTCTCAGCGGCTTTGTGTATGACGCGGCCAACGGTGAGGGGCTGATCGGCACGAATGTTTTTTTTCAGGGCACCACGCTCGGCAGCACGACGAATGTGAATGGTCATTATGTTATTCCGCGCGTACCCGCTGGGCAATATATTCTGCAAATACATTATATCGGATACAAATCGTTCTCGCAAGAACTTGCCATCGTGGCCGATGCGTCAAAGACAATCGATATTCGGCTGGAGAGCGAGCAGATTACGTTGAACACGATCGTGACGACGGCGACGAAGGAACGTCCGAGCGAGCAGATGTTCGAAAAAGCCATTTCCAATATCGAATTGCTGCCCAGGCAGATCAACGCGATTCCGCAAATTGCCGAGGCCGATCTGCTGCGCTCTTTGCAAACGCTGCCGGGCATCGTGCCGTTGTCGGATTTTTCCTCGGATCTTTATGTGCGCGGCGGCAACTCCGATCAGAATCTCTATCTGCTGGACGGCACCGACGTCTATAATCCGGAGCATGCGTTCGGAATTTTTTCAACTTTCAACACGGACGCGATCAAGCACGTCGAGCTTTCCAAAGGCGGATTTGGCGCGGAGTATGATGGCCGCTTGTCCTCGGTGCTCAACATCACCCATCTCGACGGCAACCGCGAAGAGTTTGAAGGAACGGGTTCGCTAAGCCTGCTTTCCGCAAAAACTACTTTGCAAATGCCCATTGGCAAAATCGGCTCGCTCTCCGGGTCGGTCCGCCGAACTTATTTTGACCAGACGGTTGGCAAAGCGTTGGATGATATTCCCCAATATTATTTTTACGACGGGAACGTCAAAGCGTTTTTTGATCTCAACGCCAGTAACAAGCTCGCGCTCAGCGGTTACGGCGGTCGCGATTTTCTCAACCTCACGTTCAACAACAAAGCTGCGGATAAATCCGGTTTGCAATATAACTGGGGCAATCGCACCGGCAGCGCGCGCTGGACGCACGTTTTCTCGCCCGCGCTGTTCGCCAATTTCTGGCTGACCGGCAGCGAGTTTACGTCGGACTTTCATTTGCAGGACGGCAATATCACTGAGAAAAATGATATTTCGGATTTGACCGTCAAAGGCAATTTAGAATATCATCTTTCACAACGCTGGATCACTCGATTCGGATTTGAGCAGAAAAACTGGGACACGGCTTTTCGCCAAACTGCGCCGGGAGTCGAAGTTGAAATTAAAAACCGGCCGCGACTTTACAGCGGTTATGCCGTTGCGATTTGGCGGCCGATGTCGTTGTGGGAAATCGAAGGCGGGTTGCGCTACAATTTATTGCGCTCGGACACCACTTACCAAAATTTTTCGCCGCGCTTTTCCGCCAAGTATCGACTCACCGACAAAAACAGCGTGAAAGCCGCTTTCGGAATTTATCATCAATACCTCCAGCGCATTCCACGATTTTTTGTCGCCGATATCTGGATGATCGCGGACCGCAATTACCGCGAATCAACGGCGCGGCATGCCATTCTCGGCTATCAGCAGGAGATCGCCGGGAATTATCAGCTCGAGATTGAAACGTTTTACAAAACCTATCAAAACATTTTGGTTTTTAACGACAACTTTCTCACCGACCTGCAGGCGACTCGTTTCAACGCGCAAAATAATCCGGTGTACAACGAAACGCGCAGCCTGTTCAATCGCGGCGACGGCTCCACGCTCGGCTTCGAGATGTTGTTAAAAAAAGATGTCGGCATTGTGACGGGCTGGCTCGGATATTCATTCTCACGCACGCAGTATGAGTTCGAGGTCATCAATCAGGGGCGTTCGTTTTATCCCCGCCATGATCGGAGCCATACGGTCAATCTGGCGAGTACGATGGATTTGGGCAATGCGTGGCGCGCGTTATGGGGCCGCGAGCCGAACGGCATGCGCGGCAAGTGGAGTCTCGGCGTCAATTTCGTTTATTACAGCGGCCAGCCTTACACGGAGCCCGGCTCCGGTTATCTCATCGGCGCCGATCCGGACGCGCGCGAACGCTTCGTGCAATTTGCGCCGACTAAAATCAACAACATTCGTTTTCCATATTACTCGCGTTTGGATTTGAGTTTGACGTGGCTCAAGCAATACAAAGGCTGGTCGATGTCGCCCTACGCGCAGGTGTTCAATATCGGCAGTCGCAAAAATGTCTGGTTTGCCAACTACGATTACACCGGCGGCGCACCGGATTTGAATGAGCAATATATGTTTCCGTTTCTGCCGACTCTGGGCGTAAATTTTAAGTTTTAATTGCTGCTGCACACGAACTTTGAACAAAATTCAAAAAATTTTATGTTTCCAACGGATTAAAAAACGACCAACGGATAAAAGCCAAAATCCGGTGGTCGTTTTTTAATCCGTTGGGCAATTTTTGAAATTAAAGCTGCCCATAAGTTTAAGGAGCCTTGTGAAAAGATTATTTTCAGTTATTTGTTTATTGCTGCCGCTTTTTTTAACCGCCTGCGGCAAAGGCATTGTCGAAGTCACCAACGAAAGTTTTGAGCCGCGCTTGGTGATCGAAGGCTTGTTGATCGCTGACGAGAAAGTTGATCACATTCGCGTCTCGCGCAATTTTCGCCTCAACGCCGATCGCGTCCAATGCGCCGAAGTACGAGCGCCTCAACCGGGCTTATTATCGCTACGAGAATAACGACTGGCGCACCGAAGCGGGCAAAACCTACACGCTCGAAGTGCGAGCGGCGGTCGAAGGCAAAAACTTATTGGTACGCTCGACGACCACGGTTCCGAAGATGGGGTTCAAAATCGCGCAGGTGAATTACGACAGCTTAAAGTATCGTCAGCATAATGCGAGCGGCGAGGTCATAAATTTTCAGCTCACCATCGACCGTTCGCCGGGAACGAATTTTTATGCCGCCGTGATTCGCCGCAGTTGGCAACGACGGACAATTTCATTTATGAAAATTCTTATGTGGATTTGAAGCCCGAAGACGTGACCGAAGACCTCGATGATTTCAACAACAAAGTGGAGTGGATTCAAGACACGCCGTTAGTTGCTGGGCAATCGCGCGTCGATATTTTCTGGTGGGACCTTTGGTTTTACAGCGCGTACAACGTTGCCGTTTATGCCGCCGATAAAAACTACCGCGAATTCTTGCAAACCTACGACAGCGTGCAGGAAGAAGACGGCAATTTCCACGCGGCCAAATTCAACTTTGAAGGCGACGGCATCGGCTATTTCGGCTCCGCGGCGGTGGATACCGTGCAAATCAAAGTATTGCGTTGATGTGGCGCAACATTTATGTTGCAGGTATTGACCATCGTGCAATCGCCGAAAAGCGGTGGAATTATAGCGACCGGTCAAGGAATTGCCTGGAAGCAATGATGCCGTTATGACGGAATCCGTGACGTGAGAAACCGGGCAAGGCTGACAAACTAAAGTTTGTCGCTCCGATGTTTCCGGGAAATTTTTTTTGGCACCGCATTACGCCATTTTCTTCAGGCTGCGTTCAATCGCCGCAATTTTCTTTTCGTCCATGACGTGCTTTCTCACCACGGCAACGGTTTTGGCGATGATCCGATCACGGCTGCTCTCTGCCAGATCACGGCGCAAGCCCTCGCCGATGTAAAGTTTCAACAAGGATTGGTAGCCCAATTCCTTTTGCATGGCGATCAACTTCAAGTGTTCAAGCGTGTCTTTCGGAACACGGATTGATACCATCTTGGAAGGGCGGCGGCGCAATGAGATGTTAACCTTCTTCATAGAGGTCCTTTTCAGGGTTTGTCGCTTTACGCGCTGAAATTAGTCTCGTGAACATTCCATACGAAGCTTTCGTCACCCAGAAAATATACGGCATCCATGCCACTAATATAAAAATTGTATATACAAAGTCAATACAAAAAATCACTAAGATGCTTATAGGCCCGAACTACGTAAAATGTCATCCCGAAGGGAACTTGTTCAATATCCAGCACCTTGCTAGTGATAATCAAGATGCTTCCAGCCCTGGCCTGCGGCTGGGCAGGCATGACATGTTGGTAGCCCATCGAGATAATGCACAAAATTATAATGCACAAAATTCATTTGCACCATTTCCAATTTTTTCTATTTTATAAAAACTCATGAAAGCCTTGTTAAGAAAAAATCTCGTCTACCTGCTGGTCTTGCTCGCCATACTGGCTGCGCTGCCGGCTCACGCGCAGGCGCAGGAAGGCCAGCTCATCGTCGAGCAGGTCAAAATCCTCGGTTTGCGCAAGACGAACGAGCAGGTGGTGCAGCGCTATCTCAGTTTTCGCGCGGGCGACGTGCTGACGCCGGAACTGATCGAGCAAAACCAGCAAACGCTGCAGGCGACCAACTTTTTCAAGCAGGTGAGCTTTCGTTCGGAACCCGGCTCCGGCCGCGGCAAAGTGATCGTGGTTTGTGAAGTCATTGAGCGGCAATGGCCGACATTTGAATTTGCCGGCGGCTACAGCGAGCTGGACGGCTGGTATTTCTCCCCGCTCGGCGTGCGATATGATAATCTTTTGGGTACAGGCCACTGGCTGGGCCTGCGTTTGATTTTGGGCGACCGTGTCGCCGGCGCCAATTTGCGTTTTTACCAGCCAAACATTTTTAACAGCGCCGCCAATTTTCAATTCGACGCCGACATCACCGGCCGCCAAATCATTCATTATTTCGATGCGCGCGCCAGCACGCAGAATATCGCCGCCGCGGGTTTGCGCCTGGCCTTGAGCGGCTCGCGCGGCCTCGGAAAATATATATCCGGCGGTTTACAATTCAGCGAGACGCAGCCCGATAGTTTTGCAACATTGGTGGGCAAAGACAGCACCTTTTTCACCTTTCCGGAAATCATCGCCAAAGATCTTGGCAAAAAGCGGCTCAGCAGCGCGTGGTTGCGCTTGCAGGCCGATACGCGCGACAATGCGCTCTTTCCAACCAAAGGCATTTGGGGCGCGATCTCGCTTGAAGCCGTCGGCGGCGATGCAAAATTTAATCGCACCATTTTTGATGGCCGGGTCTATCAGAAACTTGGCGTCGGCGTTCTGGCGTGGCGTCTGAAACTGGCAAAGACTTCCGAAGCGACGCCGTTTTACGAACGCTTTTATCTCGGCGGCGTCAATTCGTTGCGCAGTTTTGACGAGCGCCGTTTGACGCCGGTCGGCTACAGCCCCAGACTTTTTCTGAGCAATCTCGAATATCGCATTCCCCTGGAATGGGACAAACAAGGCAAGCCGCGATTCGTCGGCGTGCTCTTTTTCGATGCTGGACGAATCAACGGCTTAAAAGAAATTATCGGTGACGAGGTTGTGAAGTCACTGGGCTTCGGCGTTCGCGTTAAAGTGCCGGTGCTCGGTTTGCTGAGAATGGATTTTGCCTATCCCGAAAAACATCCCGATGATTTTCATTTTTATCTGACGTTAGGACATCTCTTTTAAGGAATCATGCGCCGTCTTAAAAAATTTTATTATCCCTTCCTGCTGCTGTTGGTCGCAGAAGCGACGGCGCAAACGCCCCGCGTGATTTCCATTCTCGCCAGGCCTATCGCGGATAGCCTCACCGTGTCCGTGCAGCTCGCCGATATTTTTTCTCCCAAAATCGTCAACACGATTCGCAGCGGCCTGCCGGCGGTCATTCGTTTTGATTTTCGTTTGCTGGAAGAACCCGATCGCGAGCTGCAGCAGATGGCGCATTCGCTGCGCCTGCTCTACGATTTGTGGAGTGATCGCTATCGTTTGCAGTTCGATCAGCGCGAGCAGATCGCGGCCAGCTTTGCCGAAATGGAAAAACTCTGCACGAAGATCGATGCGTTGAAACTGTTGCTCCGGCGCCGTTTGGTTCCGCAAAAAACGTATCAACTCCGTTTGCAGGTGGCGGTCATTCCCATCAGCGCCAGGCAGGATCAACAACTGCGCGATTGGCTGGAGGTCGCCGACGACACCGAAGAATCGGCGCCCGGCGAAGATCGCGCCGCGGGATTTCGGCTGAATCTCAATAAACTGTTTTCGTTTTTGGGCGGGGGAAAAAAAAATCCGTTTGGCGCTTCGGAATGGGCCGTCTCACCGCCGTTTCGCGCGCAGTAGATGAGGCCGGCGATGAAAACTTTGCGTTCCAAATTTATTCTCATTTTTTTGGCGCTCACGCTCCTGCCGATTATCCCGCTGGCTTTTCTCGCGGAATCCTTTTTAAAAAGAACGATGGGCATCACCTTGCAAATGCCGATGGCGGAAGGGCTCAACAGCGCCGTCGAGCTTGTCAGCCTGCAAATGAACACGGAAATCCGCAAGCTGGCGTTTCGGTTGAATTGGATAAAAAGTATCAATCAAAGTTCGACGCTAAAAAATTGGGATTGGAGCCGGCAAAATCCAGCCACTGCCATGAGTCCGGAAGATTCGGTTTTGTTGGTCCTTGCTGATCCCAATGGTGTGGCGCTCAAACAGTGGCCGGAAAATAGCGCGTTGGAATTTAACCGCGAGCTTTTAAAAACCAATGTCAAAGCGGATTCGCTAGTCAATCTCGGCGTCGATAGTGCCGCCGTTCGTTTGGCCTTGCGACTTCCGGAACACATGCAACCGGCGGCATGGCTGGTTGGCGTGCGACCGATCCCGAGCTTGATGGGACAGCGCTTCAGAAACATCGTCATGGCCGCGCAGATGCGCCAAACGCTGGATTTGCGCGAAGCTGAATATCGGCAGGCGATTCTGCTGGCATTTCTAACTTCCTATGCGCCGATGCTGCTGATCAGCCTTGTTGCCGGCTGGTATTTTTCACTGCGCATTACCGCGCCGTTGGAAGAGTTGGCCATCGGCGCGCGAAAATTGTCTGCAGGCCAATGGGAGCATCGTGTCGCCATCCGCGCCAAAGATGAAATCGGCCAGGTCGGCAGCGCGTTCAATCAAATGGTGGGTGATTTAAAGCACCAACAGGAGCAGGTGATTGGCCTGGAGAAAATGGCGGCATGGCGGGAAATCGCGCGCGTGCTCGCGCATGAAATCAAAAATCCGCTCACGCCGATGCAATTGATGGTCAGACAAATTCAAGATGAATACCACGGACAGGACGAAACGTATCGCCAAACACTCACCGAAGGCTGTAAAATTATCGATGAAGAAATCGATAAGCTGCGGCAGCTCGTGCGCGAATTCTCCGATTTTGCGCGCATGCCGGAGTTGCATCCGACGTTAGGCTCGTTGAATGAGCTGGCCGCGGAAGTCGCCAGGCTTTATGCACAACGTCCAATCGAGTTGCAATTGGAGCCAACTTTGCCTAAATTAAATTTCGATTGGGACGCGATGCGCCGCGTCCTCATTAATTTGATTGAGAATGCGATGCAAGCTTCTTCAACGGCGAAAATCACCATACGAACTTTTCATGAGTCGCAAGAGAATTTGATCGCTATCGTCGTGGAAGATACCGGCCCCGGCATTCCGGCGGAAAATCTCGTGCGCATCTTCGAGCCGTATTTTTCGACGAAAAAATCCGGCATGGGATTGGGGTTGGCAATTGTGAAACGGATTATTGAGGAACACCGGGCAACGATTTCAGTTGTTAGTGAAGTTGGGCGTGGCAGCAGTTTTAATTGCAAATTTTCCAACGGATGAAAAGCGGCCAATGGATTTATTGCAAGTTCTTGTATGATGTCATTCTACAGGAATCCTTTTTCAATTCGGCACTGTGCTTGACAATAAGAAAGATGCCTTCGGCATGACATTTTCCTGTATTTTGCTTTACTTTTTTTTCGCATGATAATTATGCCAAAACCCCAAATTCTCATCGTCGATGACGAACGCAACATCCGGCGTTCGGTGGAAATGATTTTGAAAGGCGCCGGCTACGACGTGAGTGAGGCCGCGTCATCGAGCGAAGCGACGAGCAAACTCTCCGAACAACATTTCGATCTCATTCTGCTCGACATCGTGATGCCGGGCAGTGAATTGGATGGCTTGCAATTTCTACCGACGTTGAAACAACTTTCCCATCGCCCAACGGCGATTATTATCTCCGGCAATGCGACGATCCAGAACGCGGTGACGGCGACGCGCGAAGGGGCGTATGATTTCATCGAAAAACCGATTTCAAAAGACAAGCTGCTGCTGGTGGTGAAGAATGCGCTGGCGCAGCGGCAATTGACGGAAGAGAATGCGCGTTTGCGGCGCGAGATGACCGGGCAGTTTGCGATGATTGGCGCGAGTCCGGCGTTGCAAAAAATCAAAGAGCAAATCTCCCGCGTCGCGCCGACGAACACCCGCGTGCTCATTCTCGGCGAGAGCGGCACCGGCAAAGAGTTGGTGGCGCGCGCGATTCACGAAGCCAGCGAGCGCAAACCGCAGGCCTTTATCAAAGTCAACTGCGCCGCGATTCCGGAAGATTTGATCGAAAGCGAATTGTTCGGCCACGAGAAAGGCGCTTTCACCGGCGCGAGCGCGACGCGTGACGGCAAATTTCTGCAGGCCGACGGCGGCACGCTTTTTCTCGATGAAATCGGCGACATGAGTTTTCGCGTGCAGGCCAAAGTTTTGCGCGCGTTGCAGGAAGGCGAGTTTGAGCGCGTCGGCGGCACGCAAACATTGCGCGTTAATGTGCGCGTCATTGCGGCCACCAATAAAAATCTTGCAGAAGAAGTTCGGCGTGGCCGTTTTCGCGAAGACCTGTGGTTTCGCCTAAATGTCGTGCCGATTTACATGCCGACGCTGCGCGAGCGTAAAGATGATATTCCGCCACTGGTGCAACATTTTTGCGAGCTTTATTGCCGGGAAAACGGCTTCCGCCAAAAACAGATTGCCCCCGAAGCGATGATGCGTTTGCAAAATCATGATTGGCCGGGAAACATTCGCGAGTTGCGCAATGCTATCGAGCGGTTCGTGATTATGACGGCGACTGATGCGATTACTGCGGCGGATCTGCCGCTCAATTTGCAAGTTTCGCAGCCTCTACTTAAAAGCTCGTTTCAACCCGGCCAAACTTTGCGCGAGGTGCGCGACCAGGTCGAGCGCGATTATATTCTCGCCTGTCTCGAGTCGACCGGCGGCAACATCACGCAGGCGGCGCAGATTCTCGGCATCGAGCGCAGCAATCTGCATAAAAAGATGCGGGCGCTGGAGGTCGCGCGCGAACAAAATTAATTCCCGCTTTGATTTCTCTCGCGATCTTTTTGCATCTTTTTAATCTCGCCATCAATGTCATCGAATTTCTGAAAGATACTTTCGAGCTCAAGCGTCCTGTTGCGCCGTTCCGCGTGCCATGCCGCAAGCTGCAACGCTTCGCCGACTTTTTGCGAAGCATGAGCGCCATTCGCCTCGGCCAGCCTTAGCGCTTCGCCAAGCTGGGCGCAATGCAAATAACATTCGGCCAACAATGTATGGCTTTGCCAGGGCGAAGTGTTAATGCGATGGATTAATTTTTCCCAGAGTGCCAGCGCTTCCGCGGGACGCTGCAACCTTTCCATCAACAGCGCGCGATGATACAGCACACTCGGATGCGTCGGATAGCGCTCATGCAACCACTCGTTGACTTCCAGGGCTTTGTGATTTTCGCGGCTATACAAAAGAACATTTTGCAGCGTCAAGGCGCCTTCCACGGTGGAGTAGCGTCCATGTTTCCAAACCCGTTCGATGATGACAAAAGCCTCTTCGCGCTCATGGGCATATAAATCGACGCCAAAACCGAGTTTTTGGCTTTTCCAATATTTGTAAAGCCCGATCGTCAGGCTGGCGTCAACGAAAGATTCATCTTTTTGCAGCGCGCGATTCATCGCATGCAGCGCCACCGCCGCATCCCGCAAAGCGGCGGACCACTCACCCTGCTGAAAACGATAGAGGGCTTGCAGGCCGCGTGCCGAGCCTTGCATGAAAAACATCTCGGCGGTGGGGTGCTCCTTAATTTTTTTCTCGGCTAATCGCACGGCATTCTTGCTGAGCGAATCAAATGCCGCTTCATGCCGGCGCACGCGAAAATTTCGCATTTGGGTTTGATAAAGGCTCATTTGCAAAACATCCGCCGTGGGATCGTCCGGCCACTGGCGGCGAATCATCGCGCAAGCAGTGAGCGCGCTATCATAGGCCTCGTGGTGAAGTTGTTGCAGGACGCGCTGCACCAATTGTTCACGGTGAGCGCCGGGGGCTTGTGTAAATACGTTGTTCGCGGCCAGGGCCGAAATTGCGGCCAACCATAGCGGGGCAAGTTTTCTGTTCAATAGGCTCGAAGTTGAAGTTCGGTGTTTCAATTTTAGTATCCTGCCAATATAGAGCATTTTTATTCCAAACGCAAAAAGAAATTACCCGCGCTTGTTTTTTTCGGAAATTTGTTTACTTTGAAAATATGTTCAAGCGAAACATTTTTATGGAGCAAACATGACAGCGCAATTACGCTGGCTCGGGCCAAACATGCAACTGGAAGGCACAACGGCGTCCGGGCAAATCGTTAAATTGGACAGCACGTCGGATAAAGCCGCGGCCATCGGGCCGTCGCCGCTGGAGCTGGTATTGCAAGCGCTCGGCGGCTGCACAACGATGGATATCGTGTCGATTCTGCAGAAAATGCGCCGCACCATTACTTCGCTAACGCTAGATATTTCCGCCGATCGCCGCGACGAATATCCGCGAATTTTTACGCAGATTCGCCTTCTCTATAAACTCGTCAGCCCCGATACCACGGAGAATGAGTTGGCGCGTGCCATCAAGCTTTCGGAGGAGAAATACTGCTCGGTTTCCGGCATGTTGCGGCCAACGGTGAAGATCACGACGAGTCATGAATTGCGTCGGTGGTAAAAGTTCAATTTCTGGCACAGGAAAGTTAAGAAAGGGATTTCACAACAATGGTGTTTGTTCATTAATAGCGTTTCGTATCTTGCGGCAATATGGGCGCTGGCCGCGATGCGTTTCGAGAACATGCCGATTCGCAAAACTGCGCCGAAGCCGCTCGGAAATTCGATTCGCGAAATTCTGCTTTACGTGCGTCGAACACCCCGGGTTTACAGCCTTCTCATGCTGGTGAGTGTCATAACGATTTTCGGCTGGTCATTCTGGATTTTAATTCCGGCTTTTGCCGGGCAGTTGCGGGAAGGTAGCGCGGTGGAGCTGGGAAAACTCATGTCCGCCGGCGGCTTCGGCGCGTTGGGCAGCGCCTTGTTGGTTGCCGCGGTCAATCATCGGCTTTCGTCGTGGCGCTTGCTCTTTGCCGGCGTGGTGATCTTCGTCGCCGGCGTTTCGGTTTTTGCTTTAACAAAGAATTTCCATCTGGCGCTGATCGCCATTGCCGTTGCCGGCTTTGGCATCATTCTTTTCTATATCAATGCGAACAGCTCCCTGCAAAGACGCGTGCCGAATCATTTGCGCGGCCGCATGATGGGGGTGTATGCCTTTTCTTTTGGAGGCCTCTCGCCATTGGGGAATTTGTTGATTGGGTTTGTCGCAGAAAAATTCGGGGCGCCGTTGGTGGTGCTCGGCGACGCCGGCATTTGCATGGTTATGGCTGTTATCGTTTTTCAAAGCCCCGTGATGAATCACGGGGCTAAAAGGTGGAAGGACGTTGAAGCGTCCTAAACCCATAGCGCCATTTATGGCGCTTGCACATTTTAACCGGATGATTCATCATCCGGTGCAGGAGAGGAAAAATGGAAATTGCCGGATTTATTCCGACGGGAAAAGAGCCGGATGGATTGGGGGTGGTCAGCGTTGCCGTAACGTTCGTAGTTGCGCCTTCAGGCGCTCAGGTCAGAGTTGAAAATAAAATTTTGCTCGCAACAAAGACTTGACGCCTGAAGGCGTTACTACGAGCAATTATTCCCGCGTCGATTTCAGAAAATAATAAAACGACACCGCAAAGCTCGCTTCAAACACGGCGGTGGCAATGCCGGAGTAGCGGTCGTAATCTTCGGTGCGCTGAAAAAACCTTTCACGATTTTCCGGCAGGCCGGCGGTGAGATACTGGTCGTAGAAATAATCGGCTTTGTCTTTTAAAAAAATCGCGGTGATGCCCGAGGCCAGGCTCAATCCGGCCGCGGCCAGTGAAATGCGGCGATTGCGATGCAGGCGAAAACCGTGACGGGTCTTTTCAACTTCCTGAACCAGCGGCAGGTTTTGTTCCGGTTTTAGCTCGACGGTGTAAAGACGAATTTCTGCAACGGCTCCCGGGGTTTCGCCAACCTGCAAGTGTTCGGTCTGATAACCGGCTTTGCGAATTTCAACATGCGCCATTTCCCCTTCCGGCAGCCGCACGATACACGGCGTCGTTCCCTGCAAAATGTCGTTGACGAAAACTTCCGCGCCAAACGGCGTCGAGTTAATGGAATAACCGCGTTGAAAGCGCGGGGCAAAATTTAACGTATCGCCGGCTTTGAGTGAGCAGATTTCCGCCCAATCGAAATCGAGCCAGCTTTCCGGACGCGCGCGCTTGACGGCGATTTCGTGTTTGCCGGGAGGCAGCGGCCAATATTGCAACGGCGTGAAGCCGGCTTCTTTGCCGTCAATGAGCACGGGAAGGCCGGGATATTGCGATGCCACCGAAATAAACGCAGTCGGAACCGGCGTAGAGGGCTGAGCAAAAATTGAGGCCGTAAAGATTAAAAACGCTATGCTGCAAAATGCAATGTAAAAAATTTTCATATTATTCACGTTCATGAAATTCGCTGCCCTTTTGCGCCGCTTCCCACCGGCGCCGATACTCCGTCCGCACGTTTGCATCCAGTTGTTCTTCCAGTTCAAGCGGGAGATTGACCGCCATGATCAAGTCCTGGACATCGGCAATATCGCGGATTCGATGCGGCGCGGATAAGCCGGAAGCCAGTTTCAGCTCGATCAATTTTTCCAGCGTAATGAATCGAACCGCATCTCGTTCGATGCTGGTTCCGGCTGGATCAGGAAAAACCACCGGCTTCGGCAAGCCGTCGCCGGGAAATTCGCCGGCGGTGATAATCTCGATTTTGACTTTTGATTCGGCGTCAACAAAAGTTTTCGCCGCGCCGGGAAAAGCCGCAATATATCCACGCCCGACCAGTTGTTCGCGAAACTTATTCAGTCCGGCGGGCGTCAGGAGAATATCGACATCCAGCGTCAGGCGGGGATGCCCATGCGCCGTCACCGCCATTCCGCCGATCACAGCGTAAGCGATGCCTTCGGCATCAAGCCGTTTTGCCAGCCGGCGCATCGACTCGTAAACAACCCCTTGTTCCATAAAAAAATCCTCCGCGAGATTCAAAACCTCCCGAAACGAAAACTCACTCCGTTTGGGCCGTTCGACGGTTGTTTGTTCAAGTATCGTCATGAGTAACAATCAAGGATTTTTCAATGCGACTTTTTTATTTCATTGAAAATATAGTTATTCAATCCATCACAGTCAAGTTTATAATTGGGGTCCATATGGATATTCTAAAAAACTCATTGACTCGTCTCAATAACTTTATTATCTTATTTCCCGTTAATATGGCCAACTTAATCCAACAGGTGCGCGACGCCGGCGTCATCGGCGCGGGCGGTGCAGGTTTCCCCACCTACAAAAAAATCGATGCGCGCGTCGATACCGTCATTGCGAATGGCGCGGAATGCGAGCCTTTGCTCTTCAAAGACAAAGTGCTGATGGAGCACTATGCCGCGGAAATGATTGACGGCCTCCGGCTGATCATGCAACATGCCGGCGCAAATAAAGGCATCGTCGCGATCAAACACAAAAATCGCAAAGCCATTGAAGCGGTCAAGCTGCATTTGCCGGCGAATATTTCACTTTTTGAAATGGAAGATGTTTATCCCGCCGGCGATGAGTATGAAGTCGTTTATCACAGCACCGGCCGGCGCATTCCGAGTGGCGGCATTCCGTTGCACATCGGCGTGATCGTGCAAAATGTGGAAACGTTGTACCACATTCATCGCGCCGCGCAGGGCCAGCCGGTGACGCATTCGCTGATGACGGTACACGGGCATGTCAAGCAGCCGCTCACGGCTTGGTTTCCTGTCGGGATGAGTTACGGCAAAGCACTGCAAGTGGCGGGCGGCGCCACCATTGACGATTTTGTTTTGCTCGACGGCGGCCCGATGATGGGCAAAGTCGTCACGGATTTGAGCACGTCAGTGACGCGCGTCTCCAGCGGCATTATCGTGCTCGGCCGCTCTACGCATTTAGCCGAACGCAAAACGCAATCCGAGCAAGTATACAAGCGTATCGGCAAATCCGCGTGCGATCAATGCAGCTTGTGTACGGAGATGTGCCCGCGTTATTTGCTCGGCTATCCGATTCAGCCGCATCTCGTCATGCGCTCGCTGCTCACCACCGGGCCGATGAGCGACACGCTCACGCATTGGGCGCAGGCGTGTTGTGAGTGCAACATCTGCTCGCTGTGGGCCTGCCCGGAAGAATTGGACCC
>Ga0247727_10005871_pt1 | contig 24501 bp, 22 predicted proteins | sample WisWelCaveWW1625_FD_202498 | JGI IMG/M metagenome (GOLD analysis project Ga0247727, IMG submission 202498) | Biofilm microbial communities from Wishing Well Cave, Virginia, United States - WW16-25 | ecosystem: Environmental > Aquatic > Deep subsurface > Groundwater > Cave microbial mat | place... | reverse complement strand
TGGCTCTTCGATCCGAACCAACACCATCCGGCACCGAAGTCGACGAGCAAGTCCCTCTCACCACAGCAGGATCATCCACGTTCGCCCAAACCCGCAGCAGGAGGTGCAGTGTGAGACCAAGTCCTACGAATGCGATCCGCTCGCCGTCCGGTGAGATGGCCACGAGCGAAGGCCCGCTGATGGGGCCGGGGATGGTGACACCGCGCGGCAAAGCGAGCTGGAACCGTGGTTGACGAACGGGCGGGGCTTCTCCCCTTGGGCGCCACGGGTAGAGGGTGAGGCCGGTGACAACGCCAGCGGCCACGACGAATGCGGCCAGCAGCGCCATGCGCCTTCCGCCGCCGCTCGTCCAACCCCTCGTACGCCGGACCCCGCGCAGGCTCGAGCTCGCCTGGGCGGTACCGGACGACAGCTCGCCGAGCAGCTCCTGGAGCTCCAGGCCGGCGTCGGCCACGTCGTGCAGGCGCTCGGCGCGGTCCTTTCTCAGGCTCCGCCGCAGCAAGCGCTCCAGTGCAACGGGCGTGTCCTCGGGCAGCGCGTTCCAGTCGGGCTCGCGTTCGAGGACCGCTGCCGCGGTCTCGGAGAAGGTCGCCCCCGGGAACGCCCGCTTGCCGGTGAGGAGCTCGTAGAGCACGCAGCCGAACGACCAGATGTCCGTCCGGCGATCGACCTCCTGTCCGCGCGCCTGCTCGGGGCTCATGTAGGGCGCCGTCCCGAGCACCCGGCTCGCCCCGCTCGCCGGCGACGTCGCTGTCGAGAGCTGCGAGCGCAGCTCCGGCTCGTCCTCCTCGAGCGCCCGCGCGAGGCCGAAGTCGAGCACCTTGACGCGGCCCTGCGGCGTGAGGGAGATGTTGCCCGGCTTCAGGTCGCGGTGCAGAACGCCCTTCTCGTGTGCGTCGGCGAGCGCCTCGGCGACCTGCTGGCCGACCCGCAGCACCTCCTTGAGCGGAAGCGCGCCACGGCGCAGGCGCTCGGCGAGCGTCTCGCCCGGCACCAGCTCCATCACCAGCACCGGCACGCCGTCTCCCGATTCCTCCAAACCGTGGAGCGTGGCGATGCCCGGATGGCTGAGCGAGGCGAGGATGCGGGCCTCGCGCCGCAACCGCGCGAGCCGATTGGGCTCGCGTGCGACGGTGTCCGGCAGCGTCTTGAGCGCTACTTCACGGCGCAGGGTCAGGTCGCGGGCGCGGTAGACCTCGCCCATCCCGCCCGCGCCGAGCGGGGCGAGCACCTCGTACGGCCCGATACGGCTGCCGGGCGCGAGCATGAACCTGGGGCGAGTCTGCCGGGATTGTAGCGCGCCGGACTCGGAGATCTGGGGCCTCAGGCGTCCTTCGAGTCCGTCTTGGCGGGGTCGAAGACGCGGAAGATCATCGCCACCGTGCCCAGGGCGATCCGCGCGCCGTCGCGGAGCGAGGTCGGTTCGGTGATGCGCGCGCCGTCCACGAACGTCCCGTGGCGGCTGTCGAGGTCCTCCAGGCGCGCGAGACCGTCGTGGACGGTGAGTCGAGCGTGGCGGCGCGAGACCGAGCCGTGGTCGACCCAGAGGGCGGCCTCCGGCGTCCGGCCCAGGATGTTCTCGCCTTCGTGGAGCGCGATCTCGCGCTCGCCCCAGATCAAGCGGCCCTGGACGGGGCTGGCGGCTGGGGTTGCGGCCACGCCGTCACAGAAGGCGTAGCCGAAGCCGCGCACGGTGCGGATGTAGCGCGGCGCTTGCGGATCGTCGCCGATCGCCGTGCGGATCTCGAACACGAGCGTCGCGAGGTTGACGTCGGAGACGAACGTCCCCGGCCAGATGCGATCGTGGATCTCGGCCTTCGACACGGCGGCGGGCCGCCGCTCCAGCAGCAGCCGCAGCAGCTCGTACGCTTTCGGCGTGAGGTGAACGGGCGCCCCGCGGAGCAGCAGCTCGCGCCGCGCCTCGTCGAGCGCGTACTCGCCGAACCAGGCCGTCACCGGGCCCCCAATCCGAAACCAATCGCGAAGGAACACGCCGCCAAAGACCCGGGCGGTCCCAGCTCCGAGCTTTCCAACGTATGGGCTCGCTCGACCTCGTCGCACTCCTGCTGCCGAGCTTGCTGTCCGCACACGTGGGTGAACCGGCCGCGGCGCGCGTGGAGCCGGCTTTCGCGCTCCAGCTGCGCGTAAGGAACGCCATGGCAGCGGAGGCGCTCGGCGAAGCGGGACGCTTGGCCGCGCAGCGCCTGGCCGAGCCCGGATGTGCGCGCGTCTTCTCCGACTTCAAGGACGCCAAAGGCGGCACGCTGCAGCAGAGGCTCGACCGGCTCGGCACGAGCGGCCCCGGCCATCTGCAGGCGATCTACTTCTACGACGGCGCCAGCCGCCGCGGCTGCCAGCGCGGGCGCACTCTCGCGGTGACGGAGCCCGGCAGCTACGTCGTCCACGTCTGTCCGCAGTTCGTGCTGAGCCAGCGGCGGGACCCGGAACAGGCGCCGATCACCATCATCCACGAGCTCCTGCATACCCTCGGGCTCGGTGAGAACCCCCCCTCGAGCGAGGAGATCAGCCGTCACGTCAGGGCCCGCTGCGGTCGCTGATTCTCGTAACCGGGCTTGTCGATGGTGTAGCAGATGGCCGCAGGCACCGCAAGCAGTGAGACGCGCCGCGGCGCCGTTCCAAGCGAATTCCAAGCCGCGGCCAAGCTCACTCCAAAGCAAGCAGGCGTGCCCAATCGGATGATTGGGAAGCGGCGCGCCGGCCGGCAAACGACCGTCGGGACGACCGCCGGCGATCCGCAGGTGCCACGGGGAGGTGAGATGGCCACGCCAGTCGAGCGGCGGGTGCCGATGCTGAAGCAGCGGGTCGAGGCCTACGAGCGCAGGCTGATCATGCTCGCCCTCGAGCGCGCCGAGGGCAACCAGCAACGGGCCGCCCTGGCCCTCGGCGTGCGGCCCACGACCCTCAACGAGAAGCTCAAGCGGCTCGGGATCGGCGTGGTGCGCCACGTCGTGGACCTCGGATACCCCGATCCCGAGGAACGCCGGCCCGTGACGGCCACTCTCGCGAAGAGCGACGGGCGGGTCTAGCCCGCCACGAGCTCGTCGGCCCGCAGGCCGCGGAGCCCCAGGACGCGCTCGATCACCTCGCCCACGACGTTGTTGGGGGTCGAGGCGCCGGCGGTCAGGCCGACGTTGACCGGCCCCGCGGGCAGCCAGGAGGCGCTCGTCGTCTCGTCGTCGCCGCCAACCGGGCGATGGCGGATGGCTCCACCCTCGATGCGGTCGGCGGCGCTGATGTGGTAGGTGGGCAGCTTCTCGGCGCAGATCCGGGTGAGCGCCTGGGTGTTGCTGCTGTTGTAGCCGCCGATCACCACCATCACGTCGAGCCCGCCCTCCGCGAGCATCTTCAGCACGGCGTCCTGGCGGTCCTGGGTGGCCGAACAGATCGTGTCGAAGGCGCGGAAGCGCTGGTCGAGCTCGGCCTCGCCCCAGCGGTCGCGCATCGCCGTTCGCAGCAGCTCCTGGATCTCCAGGCTCTCGGTCATCAGCATCGTGGTCTGGTTGGCGAGGCCGACCCGCTGCAGGTCGCGCTCGGGATCGAAGCCGGGGCTGGTCGCCTCGCGGAAGCGTTCGGCGATCTCGCTCGCCTCGACCGCGCCGCGAACGAAGCCGCAGACCAGCTCGGCCTCGGGGCGGTCCTTCACGCACAGGAAATGGCCGCCCGGGTGCGTCAGCGCCTGGGACGCGGTGGCCTTCGTCTCCTCGTGGTAGTGCTTGCCGTGGATCACGGAGGTGAAGCCGTCGCGGGCGTAGCGGTGGACGTTCTTCCAGACGTTGAGCACGCTGCCGCAGGTCGTGTCGACCAGCACGCAGCCCTTGCCGCGCAGGTGCGCGAGCTCGGCCACCGAAACGCCGAACGCCGGCAGGATCACCACGTCGGCCTTGTCGACGCTCGCGTAGCGCTCCTCGGGGCTCTTGTGGTCCGCCAGGATCCGGATCCCGAGCCCCTCGATGCGGCCGTTGACCTCGGGGTTGTGGATGATCTCGCCCGACAGGAAGATGCGGCGGTCGGGGAACTGCTCGCGGGCTTCGTAGGCGTACTCGACGGCGCGGTCGACCCCGTAGCAGAAGCCGAACTCGCGCGCGAGCTTGATCCTCATCTCGCCGGCGCGCGCCACGTAGCCGAGCTGCTTCAGGCGCTCCACCACCTGCGAGTGGTAGCTCTGGGCCAGCACCGGGCGCACCACGGCCTTCAGGTTGAAGCCCTTCTGGAAGTAGGTCTGCCCGCTGCCGCCCGTAGCGCTCATACCGAAGGATCAGAATAGCAGTTCGACCCCTACTTCACGAAACGCTAGCCGAGGCCTATGTCGTTGCTGATTATCCTTGAAAATCCACAGGTACCTGTGGAAGGCACGGCCCGCGTGAACGACGAAGTCGCTCACCCTACTTCACGAAACGGTAGCCGAGGCCGACGACCGTCTCGACGTGGTGACGCGCCTCGCCGAGCTTGATGCGCAGGCGCCGGATGTGCGCGTCGATGCTGCGCGCGTCGATCTCGGACTCCCAGCCCCAGACGCGCTCGAGCAGGCGCTCGCGCGTGAGCACGCGGCCCGCACGCTCGACCAGGTAGCGGAACAGCTCGAACTCCTTGTGCGTCAGCCGGATTTCGCTGCCCTTGTAGCGCACCACGTAGGCATCGAACTCGATGTCCCAGTTCTCGTCGCGGTAGCCCTGGGGGGCCTCGCCCGCGCCCGCATGGCGGCGTAGCGCGACCTTGGCTCGCGCGGCCAGCTCCTTCAGGCTGAACGGCTTCACGACGTAGTCGTCGGCGCCCATCTCGAGGCCCAGCACGCGGTCGACTTCGTCGGCGCGCGCCGAGACGATGATGATCGGCACGTGTGCCGTCGTCTGCTGGCGGCGGATCATCCGGCACACCTCGAGCCCGTCCATGCCAGGCAGGTTGAGGTCGAGGAGCACCAGGTCGACGCCCTTGCGGACCGCCTCGAGGCCCTCCTCGCCCGTGCGTGCGACGCGCACGTGGAGCCCGGCCTTCTCCATCTGGTAGCCGAAACTCCCCGTTTCGCCCGTGTTAACTCGGCGTTAACAAGGGCGTGGCTTGCGGGGGCCGACGCAGCACTCCTGGTTCATCGGTCACAAGCGGCATGGTCCACTCCCGCGGAGCATGCGGGGGGTCTGAGGGGTGCGGCGCGGCACTCGTTTGGTCATAGGCCACAAGCTGCGCGCGTAGGGGGATTCACTCCCCCGTAGCGCGCGGGGGTTCAAGGGGGGCCGGCGCAGGCCCCCCTTGCTTACTAAAAGACGAACTGCGTCTGGAGCCTGAACTCGTAGGCAGTGGTGCCCGCTCCCGAGTTGGCCGCGTCGTCCTTGAGCTGCCGGAAATCGGCCTGAACCTTGAGCGTGTGCCTGTTGTAGTAGTAGTTGAGCGCGCCGCCGATCTCCGTGCGGTCGTTGCCGCTCACGAGGTCGTTCGGGTCAACCTGCGCGTAGCGGAAAGCCAGCTCGAAGAACGAAGCCCCGGGGATCCCCGGCGCCTTCCATGCGTAGGACGCCTGTACCAGGAGACCCTTGTCGTGAAACTCCGGGGCGGCGTTGCCGGTCGCCGGTGTCTCGGGTCTCGACCTGCGGTCGCCGTACTCGCCGACGCTGGCGAAGCCCTTGTGCTTGAAGCTGTAGTCGACGGCCCAGGTCCGATTGTCGAGATCGACGGCGGTGGTGGCGCCGAAACGATTGTTGTTCGAGAGCTGGCCGGCGAGCCCGAGCAGCGGCCCCGCCGCCGATTCGCCCAGGTCGCCCTCGGTGAGCAGCGCTCCCGAGCCCCACTGGTCCATGCGCGTGTTGCCGACTGCCTGCCACATCACGCGGCCGCTCCACAAGTACTTGTTGTTGTCGTTCAGGAGCTGGGTGCGTCCGTTGCCGTTCGACATCATCACGCGCCAATCGAGCTTGTTGCCACCGAACACGCCCCACAGAGCGACGCCCGTCTCGCGGCCGTCGTTCAAGCGCGCATCTTGGATCGCGCGGTCCACGAACTGCTGGGCGCCGGACGACGTCAGCAGCTGCCGGCCGAAGGGCGCCTTGAACTGCCCGAACTTCACGCGGAACCGCTTCTTCTTCGAGATGTCCCAGTCGATGTTGGCGTCCTCGACGAACTGGCTCGACGGTGTGTTGATCACGTCCGTCCAGTTCGCCTGGAACTCGAACTCGAGCTGCGGCTTGTAGAACCAGCCTTCGAGCTTGAACTTCGACCGGCGGATGCGGAAGCTGCCCTTGCTGTCGCCCTTCGCCGGATTGCCGGGGAGCTGAACCGACTCATCGGGAAGCTCGTGGGTGAAGCGAGGCTGGATCCGGTTGGACATCTCCAAGTAGAAGGAGTTTCCGAGCGTGAAGCGCGTCTTGCCGTCGCGCCACGCGATCGTGAGCGGGGGCGCGGCGGGACGGGACACCTCGGCGGAGAGGCCGTACTTGAACAAGAACAGCTCGAGCGCCGTCTCGCTGTCCGCCACGACCGTTTCGCCGTTCGGGCCGATCCCCGGCCGGGTGACTCCGGTGCCGGTCTCGCCGCTCTGCTCGAAGGCGGCGGCTTTCTTCATGTCGTTGAAGACGTAGAAACGGCCGTCCTTCTTGAACTCCCGGTAGGCCAGGCTCTGGATCGTGTTGGCGGTGTACGCGACCTGCGCCTGGGCGCTGCCGACGCCGGGCGCGGTCACGAGCGCCGCGGCGAGCGCGGCGCGGCACAGTGCCTTGAGACTCATCGACGTTCCTCCTTGGGAATCGGCCGCAGCAAGACTTGCGAACCGCCTGATACGCTAGAAGCGCCGTATGACGGCGCCGTGACGCGCGTGTGAACGGCGCGTAAATGTTGGGGGTATCCTTCTCCGTCCATGAAGCGTGCGCTCGTCGTCGAGGACGACCCCGACATCGTCGAGCTTATCGCTCATTACCTGGGGCGCGAGGGCTTCGAGGTCGAGTCGGTGGCCGACGGCCGGCGCGCGCTCGAGCGGCTGCGCGCCGCCAGCTTCGGCCTGCTGATCCTGGATCTCCAGCTGCCGGGCCGGGACGGCCTGAGCGTGTGCGCGGAGCTTCGCCGCGACAAGCGCACGAGCGCGCTGCCGATCGTGATGCTGACCGCGCGTGGCGACGAAGCCGACCGCGTGGTCGGCCTCGAGGTGGGCGCCGACGACTACGTCGTCAAGCCCTTCAGCCCCAAGGAGCTGGTCGCGCGTGTGCGGGCGCTGCTGCGGCGAACCGAGCGCCGTGAGCCCGACGAGGCCCCGCTCGTCATAGGCGAGCTCGAGATCGACCGCGCCCGTCACACTGCTTTGGTTCGAGGCGAGCCCGTGCATCTCACCGCCAAGGAGTTCGCGCTGCTGCTGGCGCTCGTCGAGGCCGACGGACGCGTGCTCTCGCGCCAGGCGCTGCTCGAGGGCGTGTGGGGCTACTCCTACGCCGAGGGGACGCGAACGGTCGACGTCCACGTCCGCCGCCTGCGCGAGAAGATCCCGAGCCTCGCGGGCCGCCTCATCACCGTCAAATCGCTCGGCTACCGTATCGCACGGGGGGCCGACGCGTGAGGCGGGCGCTGTCGCTGCGTGGGCGGATGGTGATGACGGCGGTGGTGGCGACGGCCGTCGTGCTCACCGTGCTGCTGCTCTTGGCCGGCCCCCGGCTCGAGCGTCGCGCTCGCGACGACGCCTTCACGAGCCTGACCGCCGAGGCCCGCCTGATGGCGCGCGTGGTGGAGGACGCCCTGGCGCACGGCGCGCAGGGCGGCGCGCTCGACAGCCAGGTCGACGCGGCTGCGCGCGAGGTCGACGCGCGGGTCACGATCATCGGCACGGACGGGCGCGTGCTCGCGGACTCGTCGCTCTCCGGAGCGGAGCTGCTGGCCGTCGAGAACCACGGTGGCCGTGCCGAGGTCGTGGACGCGCTCGCCGGCCGCGTCGCGCGCGCCGAGCGCGAGAGCGCCACGCTTGGAGTCCGGCAGCTGTACGCCGCGGTCCCGATCCAGCGCGACGGGCGGGTGATCGGGGTGGCGCGCGTGAGCCGTGGGGTCGAGCGGATCGAGGAGCAGGGCCGCCAGCTCTGGCGCAGCGCCGCCCTCGCGGGTCTCGTCGCGCTCGTCGCCACCGGCCTCGTGTCGCTGCTGCTTTCGGTGTGGCTGGGCCGCTCGCTCGCCGAGATCATGGAGACGGCCCGCCAGTTCGCGAGCGGCAACCTCACGGCCCGCATCCGCGTCGACCGCGAGGACGAGCTCGGCGAGCTCGCGCGCATCATCAACCACTCGGCCGACGAGCTGCAGCGGCGCCTCGCCGAGATCGCGCGCGACCGCGGGCGCACCGACGCGATCCTGTCGGCGATGGACGACGGCGTGCTCGCGGTCGATCATTCGGGCAGCGTCACGCTCGCCAATCCCAGCCTGGCGCGCACGATGGCGCTCAGCTCTCCGCTGGGGCGCCACTACCTCGAGACGATCCGCCAGCCCGAGGTGGGCGCGCTCGTCGAGGACGTGCTCCGTACCGGCGAGAGGCGCTCCGTCGAGGTCGAGATCCTGGCGCTGCGCCGGAGTTTCACCATCACCGGGGTGCCCTTCCCCGGGGTGGAGGGAGCCTCGCACGGCGCCGTACTCACCTTCAACGACACGACCGAGCGGGAGCGGCTCGACGCGATGCGGCGTGACTTCGTGGCGAACGCGTCGCACGAGCTGCGCACGCCGCTCACCTCGATCCGCGGCTTCGTCGAGGCGCTCGAGGACGGCGCCAAGGACGAGCCCGGCACCGCCGAGCGCTTCCTCGCCAAGATCCGCACCCACGCCGACCGCATGGCGGCGCTGGTACTCGACCTGCTGGAGCTGTCGCGCCTCGAGTCGGGCGCGCGCGTGCCCGAGCCGGACGCGACCGTGCCCGGGGAGGTGGCCGCGGACGTCGTGGCATCCTTCGCAGAGCAGGCGGCGCGCAAGCCGCTCGAGCTCCGCCACGAAGCGCGCGGCGCCGTCACGCTCGTAACGGATCGCGAGCGGCTGCGCCGGATCCTCGAGAACCTGGTCGACAACGCCGTGAAGTACACGCCCGCCGGCGGCCACGTCGTGGTGACGACACGGACCGGCCCGGACGGCCTGGTGCGGATCGAGGTGAGGGACGACGGGCCTGGCATCGGCGCCGAGCACCGCGCGCGGATCTTCGAGCGCTTCTACCGGGTCGACAAGGCCAGGAGCCGCGAGCTCGGCGGAACCGGGCTGGGGCTCGCGATCGTGAAGCACTTGGCCGAGAGCATCGGCGCCGTGGTGACGCTCGAGAGCGAGTCCGGAAAGGGCTCGGCCTTCACGGTCTCGCTGCCTACCCGTCCGGGCGCGGCCCGCGCGGCTTCCCCGCCCCCCGCCTGAGCGTTCCGGCGGGCCGCTACGAGTCGAAGCGGGAGCGCAGCTCCTCCGGGATCACGGGGCAGGCGCCTTGGGCGCGCCCGAAGACGCGATAGCGGAGGCGGGCGACGAGATCGTAGAGGGCGTCGAGCAGGGGCCGCGGAATGGCGCGCATCAGGCCGCCGATGACCGGCCAGGGCCGCTCGAGGCGCCGCAGGATGTGGATCACCGCCGCGCTGCGCGTGAGCCTTCGGCCGTCGCGGGTCTCGACCACGAGGCTGTCCGGCAGCCTCTCGCGCACGGCCGGCGCCGCTGACCGACGGAACGCGTCGCTCGCGAGCGGGGCGAAGCGGAAAGCGCTCCCTTTTGGGTCGCGGGCCAGGACGAAGCGCACGGCCCAGTGGCACAGCGCGCAGGTCCCGTCGTAGAAGATCCGTTCGGGAACCCGGGCCGTCGGTAGCTCGCCGTCCGCAGGGTCGCCCGGCATCGTCTCATCCCTGCCGGGACTCTAGCACTCGCCTGGCGATCGGGACGGAGCCGGGTAGTATTGGCCTTCATGAGCCAAGCCGCCCTTCTCCTGCTCTCCTCTGTCGCGATCCTGCACCCGGCCGCTCCCGAGGCCATCGCCGCCGAGGCCGTCGACCTGCTGCTCTCGGGCGGTTCGGTCGTGACCATGGACCCGGCTTTCCGCGTGGTGGAAGACGGCGCCGTGGCCGTGCGCGGCGAGCGGATCATAGCCGTGGGTCCCGCGCGCGAGCTCGCGGCCCGTTTCAGCGCCGCGAGGACGATCGACACCACGGGCCAGATCGTGATGCCGGGGCTCGTCAACACGCACACCCACGCGCCGATGACGCTGCTGCGCGGCGTGGCCGACGATGTCGAGCTGATGGTCTGGCTCACGAAGTTCATCTGGCCGGCCGAGGGCCAGCACGTGACGCCCGAGTTCGTGACCTGGGGCACGCGGCTCGCGGCGTGGGAGATGATCCGCACCGGCACGACGACCTTCGCCGACATGTACTTCTACGAGGACCAGGTGGCGGAAGCGGCGAAGCAGGCGGGACTCCGCTGCTTCTGCGCGGCGACGGTGATGGACAAGCCGGTGCCGGGCCTTCGGAACGCCGACGAGGGCCTGCGCGCCGCCGAGGCTTTCTTGAAAAAGTGGTCGGGCGATCCGCTGATCGTGCCGGCCGTGGCGCCGCACGCCGCCTATACGGTCGGACCCGAGACGCTGCTGCGCGCGAAGGCGCTGGCCGACCGCTACCAGGCGCCGCTCACGATCCACGCCGCCGAGAGCCCGAGCGAGATGCAGATGGTGAGGGAGAAGTACGGGACGACGACCGTCGCGCACCTCGACAAGATCGGCTTCCTCGGCCCGAACGTGACGCTGGCTCACGCGATCTGGCTCAGCGACGACGAGATCGCCACGATCGCCGCGCGCGGCGCCGGGACCGCCCATTGCCCATCGAGCAATACCAAGCTCGCGAGCGGCGTCTCGCCGGTGCCGAAGCTCCGCAAGGCGGGCGTGCGAGCGGGCCTGGGGACCGACGGTCCCGCGAGCAACAACGACCTCAACCTGTTCGAGGAGATCGACCTCGCGCTCAAGCTCCACAAGATCACGAGCGGCGACCCTGCGGTGCTCGGCGCGCGCGACGGGGTGGAGCTGGCGACGATCGGGGGCGCCCGCGCGCTGCACCTGGAGCGGGAGATCGGGTCGCTCGAGCCCGGCAAGCGCGCCGACCTGATCGTGCTCGCGAACGACGCGCCCTGGGCAAAGCCCCGCTACGACGTCTACGCGCACCTCGCCTATGCGCTGAAGGCCTCGGACGTGGTGACGACCATCGTCAACGGGCGCGTGCTGATGGAGCACGGCCGGATGCTGACGCTCGACACCGCGGCGATCTCGGCGCGCGTGCGCGAGTACCGCGAGCGGATCGCGGCCACGCTGCCCTCGCGATGAGGCTCACCACAGGCTGCTAGCCTAAGATCCGGCCGTGGTTCTGGATCATCTCGTCGAAGACGCGGCAGAGCCGCGCCGTGCGGATGCTGCAGGCTTGGCGCAGCCCGGCAAAGCGGAGACCGCTTGGCCGAACATGGCGCTCGAGCCTTCTACCGCAAGCGGGACACGACCTCCGCGCGCAGGCGCGCCTGGTCGTGACGCGAGGCGCCCTCCGGAGGCAAGCGGTGCCGATACGAAATGCCGGTTTCGTCCGTGAGTCGGTCGAGCCGGTCCCGGTCCAGGAGGCTCCACTCCATCTCCTCGAGACGAGGGTAGAGCCCCTGCTCCTCGGCGAGCCAGCACCAGTCGAGGAGCGCCTTCTCCGGCGTCGCCACCGGGACGCTCTCGCCCTCGAAGGACTCCACCCGGTACCCGAACCAGAGGTCCCGCGGAAGCAGGTGGTGCTCGACGGGCGTTGCCGCTACGTCGCCCGCTCCCGCGCGGTCGAGGCTCGCCACCTGGACTGTGGTCAACCCCTCCACGATCACGCCATGATGAACGAGCGCCGAGAGGAACGAAACATATCCGATCGCATGGCCGCGGTTCCACAGCTCGTCGGAAAGCCGCGTCATCGCGAAAGCTCCTGGTAGAATTCGAGAACCCTGCGGACGGCCTGCCGGGGGTCGAACTTCTCCAGGTATGGGCGCGGCAGCACGTCCCGCAGCTCCGCCCGGAGCCGTTCCGCCGCCACCTCGTCGAGTAACGCCGCCGGTCCCGCGAGCGGCCCGAGGTCGCGCGGGAGGCCGTAGTCCGAAAGCTTCGCGAGCACGAGGTCGCGCCCCGGGCGGCCAAGATCGAGGAGGAAGGCGATGTCGAAGACGTCCCGGAGCTTCATCATTCCCCGCGCGGCGAAGCGGTCCACCGCCGCCACCACCTTGTCCGCGATGATCTCCGCGGGAGACTCGACCCGCACCGACTCCGGGCGTCCGAGGGCCGGCCGAGTCTCGGGCTCGTGGACCGGGACCTCGTACCTCTCGATCGCGAGCACGTGGGAGGTGCCTGCGTCGATCGCGACCCGCAGCTTCTGGCGGTGCAACCGCCCCTTGGAAGGCGACGCCTCCAGCGTGCAGGCGCCCCATGTCCGGCTCGCCTCGGCCGCGGCACTCGAGAGCGCCGCGGCCAGCGCGGCCTCGTCGAAGTCTGGCTGTTGCGCGAAATCCAGGTCCGCGGAGAACCGGGGCGACCCGAAGACATGGTGCAGGGCGCCTCCGCCCTGGAGCACGAGGCCCGCGACCCTCGACGTGCTCCCCAGCACCTGGCGGCCGAGGTCGGACTTGAGCACCAGCGACAGCGGCACGCTCAGGTCGGAGGCCGTTTCCGCGAGCGCCTTGAGCGACCGCATGCGGAGCGATTGTAGCGTGGCGCGACTAGTCGCAGCGATGTTGGGTTGGCGCGGTGTTGATATCCCAAGCGGCGTGGACACGTTCCGGATTACGGAGAAGGCGCTGGCAACGGCTTCATTGCTGTCTGCAGTCTTGGGGATTGCGTTGATGTAAAACGAGGCCCGGGCAAAGCGATCCGCCGCCCGATTGGTTCCGGGCAGCATCGTAGTACCGCCGAGAGCGGATCGCGGCCACGCTGCCCTCGCGATGAGCCCCCGGCCTCACTCCTCGACTCGCGGGGGGCTCATGCGCGCGACCACCAGGAACACGACCGCCATGAGCGCGTAGCCGGTGGCTGCGGCGGGCGCAGCCCCAAAGCCCACGCGGTCGGCGTGCATCAGGCCGACCCACGACAGCGCGGCGGCTGCAATCGCCCACGCGGCAGCGGTGAGGAGCCGGCGATCGATGAGTGCGATCGTCATCGCGCACAGCATCATCGACGTGACGAGCGAGCCCGCGCCCAGGGTGCGCAGGCCCGTGTAGCCGAGGCCGGCCTTCTGGATCGCGTCAGCCCCGATCGCCTGGACCGAAGTGCCGGCGGCGGTCGCCAACGTGTCGAGGATCCCGGTTCCCCACGCGGCCAGGTGCGGCACCAGGGCGAACGCCACGGCCGGGAAGTGGCGGGGCGGTGTCACCTCGAAAGCCTGGGCGGTGATTACGAGGCCGACGAAGAGCAGGATCGCGGACGCGGACTCCTTCGGCACGATCGCGAGCACGAGGCCCATCAGCCCGGTGATGCAGACGATCGTCATCACGACGCCGTTCAGGATCGAGTAGCCCTGGCGCGCCCCGAGCGCCTTCCAGGCCGGGTGGCCGATGTAGACGGTGGTCGGGAAGCAGGAGCCCAAGAGCGCCCCCGCCATGGTGGCCGCGCCGTTCACGATCATCGTCGGGAACGGCTTGAAGCGGTCCCCTGCCGCGGCGGCGCTCTCGACGCACTGCAGCGTGCCCATGAAGTTCATCACGGCGAGCGGGGCGACGGCCGACAGGAACGGCAGCACTTCGGGAAGGCCCGCAATTACGGCAGCGAGCGACAGCTGCGGCAGGTAGAGGCCGAAGCTCGCCGCCGCGGGCCCGATCGCCGCGCCGCTCATCTGCCCCGTGGCCCAGGCGAGGGCGCTTCCGACGACGACGGCGACGAGGCCGGCAGGGAGATTCAAGGGCAGGCGCACGCGGGCGAAGTAGCCGAGCAGGATGATGGCGAGCGGCACCAGGCCCACGACCGGCTGGCCGAACAGGTCGAGCGTCGGCAAGAGCGCGATGTAGGCGAGCGCCGCCCCCGCGAGCGTCGCGAGCAGCGCCGAGCGCGGCGTGATGCGCTGCAATGCGCTTCCCACGAAGGCGCCGGCCGCCTCGATCACTCCCGAGAGGAAACACGCCGCGACGCCCACCTTCCAGGCGAGCTCGGGGTCGTGCGTCCGCAGGTAGACCGGGTACATCACGAGGTAGAGAAACAGGAAGACGGTCGGCGTGTTCAGCCCGAAGGGCTGCGCCGTCACGTCGTCGCGCCCCTCGGCTTTCGCGAGCTGGCGCGCCTGCCACGCATAATAGAGGTTGCCGACCAACAGCGAGAGGCCGGCCCCGGGCAGGATCCGGCCGAAGATCAGCTCGTCGGGCAGCTGCAGCAGCGCGCGCCCGACCGTCGCGATGATGATCAGGTCGACGAGGTTGTTGATCGCGAGCCCGAAGAAGGCATCGAGATCGCGGCGGACGAAGAGGGGATAGCGCAAGCGTCAGCGTTTCCGCAGCCAGTAGTCCCGGAAAGCCCGGAGGCGCGGGAGCGATTCGCGGTCCTTCACGCGGTTCGCGGCTTCCTTGCTGCGGATGATGTCGTCCGGATGGCATACCGGAAAGCCTTCGACCTCGACGTGCCGGGCCCAGGCGTCCGCGAAGGTCTCGATCCCGTCCGGAGCGAACACGAGGTCGAGGTCGAAGGGCCCGTTCTTGAGCTGGATGAAGTCCTTACCACGTCGAATCTCATCCGCCTGCGCGTCGGTCAGGGCAAAGCCGAGCTCGCGAAGCGCGAGCGCCGCGGCCAGGCCGTTCCGTTCCGACTTCTCCAGGAACAGGTCGGCATCCTGGGTCGTGTCGGGATAGCCGAGCAGGATCGCCCCGGACTTGCCGATGAACAGGTAGCGGACGCCGTGCCGCGCGAACGCGTCACGGACCTCCTCGGCCTGGGCGTACTCAAACCGCGGGGCCATACCCCAGCCAGGAAGGCAGCTCCGCGGCGCACCACGCCCTGTACTCGGCGAGCGATGCGAACGAACGATAGCTCGCGTCATCGAGGACCGGCTTGTAGGTCCGGATGAAGGCGTACCGCAGCCGTGTCTTCAGGGGACGACGGGCGGCCGCCTCGAACTCCTCCTGCCACTCGCGGCGCTCGTGATCGCCCGGCTCGTTCGCCTGCACGGATGCAATGATAGGCCCTCCGACAGAACGATCGCAGCGCCTCGGACGCCCTGGCGAGTGTTCATGGTCCCGGGCCCTCTTCCCATGTGGCGCGGAGCGCCTCGATCTCCTGCTCGTGCAGGCGCATGAACTCGAGGTTGTCCCTCGAGACTCCGGGCGGCGGCTGCTTGCCCGGACTCGACTTCAGGAGGGCGTAGGCGATGCCCGTCTGCAGCAGCGCGAGCTGGGCGGTGGCGAAGTCACGCGTGGTCATTCCAGCTCCACGCACCGCCGCGGCGAACGCCGGCACCGCGTCCAGCCGCTGCACCATCTCCGAGAGCGTCGTGGCACCGTCGAGCGTCACGTCCGAGTCGGCGCTCTCCTCGAGCCGCGCGATCTCGTCGGCCAGGGCGGCCATGCGCTCCTGCTCGGCATCCGTGGGGTCCTCCTTGCTCTCGAGGGCCGCGAGCTCCGCCTTCTTCTTCGCGATCTGCTGCCGCTTCGGGTCCTTCGCCTCCGCGGCCGCCATCGCCTTGTAGACGGCGGCCAGCTTGCGGACCACGTCCATCGAGAGTCGATAGCTCTGGACCTCCTGCAGGTCGCGGTCGCCCTGCGCGGGAGCCGTCGTCGGGGCCGCAAGGCCGGGCCCTGCTGCCGCCCAGAGGCTTCCCACCAGGATGCCCATGGCCAAGGCCGTGCTCGAATGGCTCATCGTCGCCCTCCGGGTTTTCCCGATCATCTCATCGTCGGGGGCCTGGTGCGGCGTCGACTGACTCAGATTCCATCTGTCCACCGCGCGTCGCGGCAGCGGAAGGGAATACGGCGCCTCGCAGCCATGGGAAGATCCGGATCGAGTGACGGAAGGCGGCCGCGTCGAGAGCCCTTCAGCTTCGCAACGACTGGACGTGTGGCTCGACGTCGCCTGCCTCTTCAAGACACGCTCCCTGGCGCGAACCGCGTGCCTGGGCGGCAAGCTCGAGGTGAACGGCCGGGTGGCGCGGCCCGGCCGGCTGCTGCGCAAGGGCGACGAGCTGCACATCACCCGGGGTGCCGGCCGGCGCCAGATCGTCGTGGTGCGGGACTTCGCCCATCGGCATGTCGCGAGGGCCGTGGCTCACGCTCTCTACGAGGACCGGAGGCCCCGCCCTCGCCCGAGGAGCTCGAGGAGCGGCGGCTGCGGCGGAGCCTCGGCGTGCGAGCCCCATCCCGCCCTGTCAGCAAGCGCGATCGGCGGGCCCTGCGGCGGCTCAAGGAAGGCGGCTGAGGCGGTCGCGCCGATGCCAGACCGCGGCTCGGCTCCCGCTCAAAAACGCGGGGACTGGCAACCTCGATGAACAGGTAGCGGACCCCATGCCGCGCGAACGCGTCACGGACCTCCTCGGCCTGGGCGCTCAAGCGGTATGGGCGAGGCGGAGGGGCCGGCCCCGTCTCCGGAGTCCCGGCCCCTTCGCTCGGGGCTACTTCGTGGCCGCGTCCGCCGGGACCAGGTCCCAGGCGGCCTTCGCGACGATGAAGAGCACGCAGTCCGCTCCCGCGTCGCACGTCGTGCCGTGCTTCTTCTTGCCGGTGAACTCGAACCACGAGCCCGGACCCAGCTTCTTGGCCGTCCCGCCTTCCGGCGTCATGGTGAGCGTGCCGGCCACTACCGCCACGTGGTGATCGGCGCCGTGGCTGTGGAGCGGCGCCGAGAACCCCGCGGGGAGCTTGAAGAACGAAGCGTGCGGGCCCTTGGCCGCGTCTCCATTGACCGTCGCCATCTTCGCCGGCGTGTCGGGGACGTCGACCCACTTCAGCTCGCCCGCGGCCACGAGGTTGGCCTTCGGTGCGGCTGAGGCAGGCGTCTGCGCGGCGGCCTGCGCCGCGGCCGAGACGGTGGCCAGAGCCACGAGCGTCGAACGCACGGCTGCTTTCAAGAGCATGGTCTTCTCCTCATTCTCAACGGCAAATCCCCGTTCCGGGCCTGGCTTCCTGGGGTTTGTGAGGCAGGGTACACCAACTGGGGCTCACCGCACCCCCAGGATCTGCCGGGGCGCCAGATCAGCGGATCGCGAGTGGGCGGCCGGGCGAGCCCGTCGCACCCTTGAAGCGGACCGGCGTGAAGACGAACAGGAACTCGTAGGCCGAGTCTCGCGCGAGCTCGTCGAGGGCCAGGTTCTCGATGTTGAAGATGCCGTTCTTCATGATCAGCTCCTGGTGGACCGGAAACACCAGGTTGGGATCGGGGTTTGGGAGGACTTCGGTTCCCGACTGATCGCTTCCCACCATCGACGCCTTGCGTGCCGCTACCCAGCGCGCGACCTCGAGGCCGATCCCGGGAGGATCGGTGTTGTACTTCGCCGGCTCGCTCCAGAAGCTCGCCCAGCCGTAGCGGAAGAGAAGCGCGTCGCCCGGCCGGAGATCCGTCTCCGACAGGCCCTGGCGGGCGAGGGCGCCACGCACGTCGGCGAGGGTCACTTCGTAGCGCGCGGGAAGGTTCGGAACGCCCTTGTACCCCGCGAGGTCGATCAGGATGCCTCGCGTGAGAATCGGCTTGATGTTCTCGACGCCGAGCTTCCGCAGTCCGTAGGGGCTGTACATCTCGGCCCCGGTGAAACCGTTGTAATAGACGTCCTCGACCGAGCCGTCGGCCATCGTGACTTTCATCCCGATGTGCCCCGGCCCGTCGAACTGGGTGCCGACCTGGCCGATCTCCGCGCACAGGAACTCGTCGTTTCCGACGATGCGGTTGCTGCCAGGAAGGGAATAGCTGGGGGCTCCGGGGCTCAAGAGCGCGTACGTCCGCGCTCCGAAGAGTGGCATGCCCTTTTCGTAGACCTGGCCGATCTCGTAGATCTTCCCCGTCTTCACGAGGCGCGCGGCCTCGAGGATCTTCTCGGGGGTGATCCAGTTGGAGGCTCCCGCCTGGTCGCCCCGGCCCCAGGTCGGGTTGGGCCACCAGGGACCGGTCTCCCGCGTCTGGGCGAGCGCCGTTCCGGCAGACAGAAAGAGGATGGTCGAAGCGACTGCGATTCTCATGCTTCCTCCCGAAAGGGAACTCTGGCGGGCCACGCTCCGATCGACTTCACGTGGTTGAGGTACCCGCGGCCGAGACGGGCGACGCCTGCGCTGCGCCGGCGGCGATCTGGGCGGCGAACGTGGCGTGGTCGATGTTCGCGCCGCACAAGATGACGCCGACGCGCTTGCCGCGCAGGCGTTCGAGCAGCGGCCCGCAGAGAGCGGCGGTGGCGGCGGCGCCGGCGGGCTCCACGGCCAGCTTGGCGGAGGCGAACAGCAGGTACATGGCACGGCGCAATTCGTCGTCGCTCACCAGCACCAGCTCGTCCACGTAGCGCCGGCACAGGCCGAAGCTGTAAGGCGCGGCGTGCGGGGCTCCCAGGCTGTCGGCGATCGTGCGCACCGCGTCGATCTTCTGCGGCGAGCCCGCCGCGAAGCTCCGGTGCATCGAGTCGGCCCCCTCGGGCTCGACGCCGAAGACGAGCGTGCGCGGCGAGGCGAGCTTCACCGCCGCAGCGACACCGGCGCACAGCCCGCCGCCGCCGATCGGAACGATCACGGCGTCGAGGCCCTCTGCCTGCTCGACGAGCTCGAGGCCGAGTGTGGCGGTGCCGAGCGCGGTCTTCGGACCCTCGAAGGGATGTACGAAGCTGCGGCCCTCGGCCGCTTCGATCTCCTTCACGCGCGCGAAGGCCTGGTGCACGTCGGAGACCAGCTCGACCGTCGCGCCAAGCGCGCGGCAGCCCTCCACCCGGAACGGGTTCGCCGACTTCGGCATCACCACCTTGGCGGTGGTCCCGAGCACGGTGGCGGCGTACGCCACCGCCATCGCGTGGTTCCCGGCGCTCACGGCCGTGACGCCACGCGCCAACGCCTCGGGGGACAGGTCCAGCATCACCGCGAGCGCGCCACGCGCCTTGAAGCTGCCCGTGCGTTGGAACAGCTCTTCCTTCAGAAAGACGCGCGTCTCGGGCCCGACCACGCGGCTGAGGGCCCCGTCCTGCCACAGGCGAACCGGAGTTTCGAGCACGCGCTCGCCCAGCCGTGCACGAGTGGCGCGGATCGCCTCGAGCGTGGGCCCCGGGTCCACTCGCGTGCTCAACGGGCCGCGGCGGGCAGGCTCGGCTGGACGATCTCCTTCTTGTCCCGGGCCTTCGCCTCGAGCACGATCCGCCGCACGTCGGCGAGGAGCTTGCGGGCGTCGTAGACGATGCCGTCCTTGATCGTGTACTGGACGCCGCCCACGCGCACGGGCTCGTTGTTCGCGTCGAGCCGGATCGCGCCCGTGCCGTAGAGCGAGGCCAGGTTCTGGAGCGGGTTCTCCTCGACCACGACCAAGTCGGCCAGCTTGCCGATCTGGACCGTGCCGATGTCCTTGGCGCGCCCGAGCGCCTCCGCGCCCTTGAGCGTGGCGGCGCGGATCACCTCGAGCGGATGGAAGCCCGCCTCGCGCAGCAGCTCGAGCTCGCGGATGTAGTCGAAGCCGTAGAGCTTGTAGATGAAGCCGGAGTCGGAGCCCGCGCAGACTCTCCCGCCGCGGTTCTTGTAGTCGTTCAGGAACCGCATCCAGTGCCTGTAGTTCTCCTTCCAGGCGACCTCGTCCTCGGTCGTCCAGTAGAACCAGTACGACCCGTGGGCCTTTCGGCTGGGCCTATAGAAGTCCCAGAGCGAGGGCAGCGTGTGCTCCTCGTGCCACTCGGCGCGGCGGGCCCGCATCAGGTCGCGGCTCGCCTCGTAGATGGTCAGCGTGGGGACGAGCGTGAAGTCGAGCTTCAGCAGCTCGCCCATGACCGCGTTCCACTTCTCGCTACCGGGCGGGGCGGCCTGCTTCCACAGGCGGCCCGCCTGCCCGAAGCGGTGTTGCTCGTCGTTGTAGTTGTAATCTAGCGGGAAGTCCTGGACGGTCCTGTCGTCGAACAGGGCCTCCGGCAGGCCGTACCAGTGCTCCATCGAGGTGAGGCCGAGCCGGGCCGAGTGGAGCACGTTGTTCCAGGCCACGTTGAGCTGGGCGTGGTGACTCGCGGTCCGAAGCCCGCGCTGCCTCGCCTCGTCGAGCGTGGCGGCGAGGATCTCGGGCGGAAGGCCGAGGAGCTTCAGCCCGTCCGCCCCGCCTTTCGCCTGCTCGGCAACCCAGGCCCGGGCGGCTTCCGGTGTCGCGAGCGGCTGCTTGCTGCCCCGCCCGAAGAAGATGTAGGCCTCGATGCGCGGGGCGGTGATCTCGTTGCGCGCGCTCTGCTGCTTGGCCTCGACCGTCCAGGCCAGGCCGTTGCCGCTGCCGGGCTCGCGGATGGTGGTGATGCCGTGTCCCATCCAGAGCTTGTAGACGTACTCCGCGGGCGTGCCCTGGTCGTGCCCGCCGATGTGCGCGTGCATGTCCACGAAGCCCGGCAGCACGTAGCGCCCGGAGAGGTCGATCTCCTTGTCGCCGGCCTCGGCCTTGGGCCGCTTCGTCTCGTCTATGGCGATGCCGGGGAATCCGACGCTCTTGATGTTCGTGATGCGGTTGCCCTCGATCACGATGTCCACCGGCCCCTGGGGCGGGGCCCCGGTGCCATTGATCAGCGTGGCGCCGCGCAGCACGAGCCGCTTCCACGGTCCCTCCCCTTCCGCCCGCGGCGGGGCCTTGGGGATGGGGGGCTTGTCGTCCTCCTGTGCCGAGACGGCACCCACGGCGAGGGCGAGCAGCGCGGAGACGGCCAGCCAAGGGCGACGATAGAAAACCATGCGGCTCCTTTTGTTCGCGGCAGGCAGAGCCTAGGGCCAGGGACGCGCGCCGGTCAAGCAAAGCCTGCCCCGAGGGAAGTACACTCTGGACGTGAGCGCGACCAGCGTCGAAACGCCCGCGGGGTTCGGCCGGCAGGTCGGCGAGCCGCGCTTCACCGTCTACGGCGTCCCCTGGGGGGCCTACGTCGCGATCCGCGACGCCTTCGATCGGCCGAGCTTGCGACTCAGCTATCTTGCAGGAGCCCTCGAGTTCATGAGCCCTTCCGACCTGCACGAAAGCCTCAAGAAGCGCATCGCGCGCCTGCTCGAGATCTTCGCCCTCGAGCGGGACGTCGCGCTCTACGGGTACGGCTCGACCACGTTCCGCAAGCAGGCCAAGGAGGCCGGGCTCGAGCCGGACGAGTGCTACGTCCTGGGCCGCGAGCTGGACCGGGTCCCCGACCTCGCGATCGAGGTCGCTTTGACCAGCGGCGGTGTCTCGAAGCTCGAGATCTACGCACGCCTCGGCGTACGCGAGGTCTGGTTCTGGACCGAGGCGGGTTTCACGCTCCACGCACTCACCGGGTCAAGCTACGAACAGGTCCAGGCCAGCCGCCTCATCCCGCAGCTCGACTTCGAGTTGCTGTCCCGGTACGTCACCCGGTCCGACCAGCCGAAGGCGATCCGCGAGTATCGGGACGCGATCCGGGAAAAGCCCGAGTAGCCTTCAAGGCGGGTCGTCGCCGAGCCGTTCGTCCTCCTCGTCCATCCGGCGTCTCTCCTCGATCAAGCGCTGCTGCTCAGCCAGAACGCGCCGAACCTCTTCCCGCACCCGCGCGTTCGGGTGCTCGAGAAAGCCTGAAACTGTTGCCGGCGCCGGCGTGGGCCAGAGCTGATCCGGAATCGTTCCTGGATCTCTGACGACGCGGTAGAATCCGCTGCACCTCCCTCGGTTTCGAAAGCCATGAGCGTCAGCGAAGGCGATCGCCTGGGCCCCTACGAGATTCTCTCGCGCATCGGCGCCGGGGGGATGGGCGAGGTCTTCCGCGGCCGTGACACTAGGCTCAATCGCGACGTCGCGATCAAGGTGCTGCCCGCGGCCTTCGTGCAGGACCACGAGCGCGTCGCGCGCTTCCGGCGCGAGGCTCAGCTGCTCGCCGCTCTCAACCATCCCAACATCGCGGCGATCCACGGGCTCGAGGAGGCTAACGGCGTCCTGGCGCTGGCGCTGGAGCTGGTGGAGGGCGAGGACCTCGCCGAGCGCTTGAAGCATGGCCCGATCCCCGTCGCCGAGGCGCTCGAGATCGCGGGACAGATCGCCGCGGCGCTCGAGGAGGCGCACGAGAAGGGCATCGTCCACCGCGATCTGAAGCCCGCCAACGTCAAGCTGACGCCCGAAGGCAAGGTCAAGGTCCTCGACTTCGGCCTCGCCAAGGCGTGGGAAGGCCAAGGCGCCGCCTCTTCCGATCTGTCGCAGTCCCCGACGCTCGCCCACACCGGCACCGCGGCCGGCCTCATCCTCGGCACCGCCGCCTACATGTCGCCCGAGCAGGCCCGCGGCAAGGCCGTCGACAAGCGCGCCGACGTCTGGGCCTTCGGCGTCGTTCTGTACGAGATGCTCACCGGCCGGCGGCTCTTCACGGGTGAGACGGTGAGCGACGTGCTCGCAGCGGTGTTGCGCGCCGAGGTGGACTGGGGCGCGCTGCCCGAAGGGGCGCCGCCCGCGACGCGCCGGCTGCTCGCCCGCTGCCTTGAGCGCGACCCGCGCAAGCGCGTGCGCGACATCGGAGACGCGCTCCACGATCTGCAGGACGCGAGCGTCGCCCCGCTGTCCGGGCCTGCGCTTGCCGCGACGACGCCCGCGGACGCGGGGGGCATGAGGCGCACCGCCCTCCTGATGGCCGCGAGCGGCCTTGCGGCCGCGGCAGCGATGTTCGCCGTCATGCCGCTCCGGCCCGCGCCTCGGAGCCAGGACCCGATGGTCTTCCCGGTCGCGGCGCCACCGGAGACGCGTCTCGAGCAGGTGGTCATCTCACCCGACGGCCGCTTCCTCGCTTTCGCCGCGGAGTCGGCGTCCGGGGCGAGCCATATCTGGGTCCGCGAGCTCGGGAGTCGAGACCCGCGCCGGCTCGAGGGCACGGACGGCGCCCGCGATCCCTTCTGGTCGCCCGACTCGCGCTTCGTCGGCTTCTTCACCGAAGAGCGGCTGTCGAAGATCGAGGTCGCGACGGGTGTCTCCCAGGCGCTGGCGGAGACATCCAACACGCGCGGCGGCACCTGGAACCGGGACGGCGTGATCGTCTTTGGAGGTGACAGGCTCAGCCGAGTGGCAGCCAGCGGCGGCAAACTCGCGGCAGCCGTCGTCGAGGACGCCCAGGCTGGCGAAAACGCCCTGCGCTACCCTTCGTTTCTCCCCGACGGCACGCACGCGCTGTTCTATTCCAGGAACGCCAAGGACCGCGCCGTGGCGGGGCTCTGGGTCGTGTCGATCGATACCGGGGTCCGCAAGCAGCTGACCGCGGCTGCCTCGTCGTCCGCTGTGTACGCGGAGCCCGGCTACCTGCTCTACCGGCGCGACCGCCACCTGGTCGCGCACGCCTTCGACGCGCGGCGACTCGAGCTCCTGGGCGATCCGAAACCCGTCGCCGATGACCTGTGGTACGACCCCGGCGTCACGGCGCTCACGAACCTGAGCGTCTCGACCACGGGCACGCTCGTGTTCCGAACCGGGGGCGAGGAAGTCAGCGAGCTCGCCTGGTTCGACCGGCGCGGACAGGCTCGAGGTGTGGTTTGGGAGCCGAAGGGCTTCGTCAACGTCGCGCTGTCTCCCGACGGCAGGCAGATCCTCACCGGTTTCCCGGGCCAGGGCGTCGAACGACACGTATGGCTCTACGACGTCCCCAGCGCCACGGCGCGGCAGGTGACCTCGGCCGGCGACAACGCCGGAGGAAGCTTGTTCTCCAGTGACGGCACGCGCGCGATGCTCGGCCTCACCGACGACCAGCCTCGCCTTTTTCTCATTCGCCTGGGAGGCGGCTCCGCACCCGAGCCCGTGTTGGCCGGCACGGGCATCACCGCCACCGATTGGCGCGGCAACCTGGTCGTCTATGGACGCAGGTCCGGAGAACGGCGGGACGACTCGCTGCATCTGCTGGACCTCGACACGGGCAAGGACCAGCCGCTCGTCGACACTCCCGCCGACGAGAGGTTCGGCGTGATCTCTCCGGACGGCCGCTGGCTCGCCTATGCGTCGGATGGGACGGGACAGTGGGAGGTCTACGTCGAGACGTTCCCGGTGACGGGCGAGGTCTGGCGCGTCTCCACGGCCGGGGGCCACCAGCCGCGCTGGCACCCGAAGGGGTCCGAGCTCTTCTACCTCGCGCCGGACCGCCGGATGATGTCGGTGCCGGTGCGCCAGGGCGCGACCAGCTTCCAGTGGGACGCGCCGCGTGCCCTGTTCCAGACCGCCATCATCGACCTCGGCCCGTACCGCGGATCGTGGAAATATGCCGTGGCCCCGGACGGCGAGCGCTTCCTGATCCTGACGCGCCGGCCCCAGGCCACGAGCCCCGCCGCCCTGATCCTCAACTGGCGTTAGCTCAGTCGTCGCCCGGCGCCGGGCCCAGCAGCCGCGAGGCCGTGGGCTTGAAGTCCGCCCGCGCCCACGCCTTCTCGAAACGGGTTCGCACCAGCGCGGCC
>Ga0247727_10005870_pt1 | contig 24502 bp, 23 predicted proteins | sample WisWelCaveWW1625_FD_202498 | JGI IMG/M metagenome (GOLD analysis project Ga0247727, IMG submission 202498) | Biofilm microbial communities from Wishing Well Cave, Virginia, United States - WW16-25 | ecosystem: Environmental > Aquatic > Deep subsurface > Groundwater > Cave microbial mat | place... | reverse complement strand
GAAGTGCAGATTCTCTACGAGCTGAAGACCGGCGGAGCCTCGCTCCACCGATGATGCTCGGCCTGCTGCGCCAGCGCTACTTCGCGCCGCCCTTCAGCGGCAGGGGGCTGGCGGGCGCCCTGGGCGAACGGCGCCCTTGATGTACGCAGCGTGCGCGGTTTTTGCCGCCGGCGGCGGCGTCGGGCCGCGCCGCAGCAGAGTCCATAGTCACCGGTCGGCGCTGTCTGCCTGAGTGGGCCGCCCGCGGCTGCCAGGCGCCCTCGGCGGGCTTGCTGCTGGCGTCGCCGCCTGGATCACTCGCGCACCGCCAGCGTTACCCCTGGCTGGGTCGCAGCAGAGCCTATAGTGACTTGCAGCGGGACGTTGTCGGCCGGGGTGATATCGGCGGGCACCACGGCGTTGACTTGCAGCAGTCCGGCCAGGCCCGGGGCGAGGCCGGCGAAACGCATGTCGGCGTTCTGGCCTCCGATGGTGACTGTCACTTGCAGGACCGGCACGGGCAGCGGGGGACGCGGCAGCTCGCCGGTAATGGCCGCCGGCAGGGTCGCGCCCTGGCCGGTCAGGAAAATCTGCACGATGCTGCCGCGCGCGGCAGGATTGGCGGCGCTGTTAACGGAAAAGTCTTCGTTGAGGAGAGCCGCCTGGCCGCGGCCCGGCGCGACGGCAAAAATGCCGGGCGCGGACGCCGTCACCGGAATCGCGACCGGGGCGCTCGATAAATCCAGATACCGCGCCACGACGCGCGCCGAGGCCTGGCCGGCCAGCTCGTAGGGAACCTGGACGTTGATTTGCCGCTCCTGGGCGTAGAGGATCGGACCAGCTATGTCGTTAAACAACACAGTGACCCCGGCGCGCGCGGTTTGGAGCCGGCCCGTCGCCGGGTCGAGCGCCGGACCCGCCTCGCCGGCCGGTCCCAGGCTCGACCCGAAGATCGAGACGATCTGGCCGGGCGCGACCGGCCCGCGGTTGAAGCTGGCGGCGTGCACCACGCCTTCCGCGGCGAAGGTTGGCGCCGGCGCGGCCAGCGGCCGCACGACCAGCGTCACGCGCACCGTCTGCGGGCTGTTGATGGCCTCGCCGCTGCCGATCGTAATCGCCCCGCTGTACTCGCCGGCCGCGAGATTCGCGATCGACACGGACACAGTGAGCGCCGCCGGCGCGCCGGCCGTGACGCTGCCGGAGGCGGGCGTAACCGTGAGCCACGCCTGATCGTCGCTCGCCGTATAGCGGAGCGCGCCGGCGCCGGAATTCGCGAGCAGCAGCGTCTGCGCCGCCGGGTTCGCGCCGCCGGCAGTGGCCGCGAAGCTCAGCGCCGCGGCGGAGACGGCCAGCGCCGGCGGATTGAACACCACTTTGCGGATGCGGTCGTTGTACTGATCTGCGATGTAGAGGTTGCCGTCGCGGTCGAAGGCGACGCCGCCCGGGCGGTTGAGCGCCGCTCGCAGCGGCGGCCCGCCGTCGCCGGCGAAGCCTTCCGCGCCGCTCCCCGCGACGGTCGTGATAATACCGTTGCGGTCCACCCGGCGGATGCGGTGGTTGCGCTGATCGGCGATGTAAAGGTTGCCGGCCGCGTCGAAAGCGGCGTCGGAGGGGTAGTGGAGCGAGGCCAGGCGCGCCGGGCCGCCGTCGCCGGCGTGGCGGGGCTCGCCGTCGCCGGCGAAGGTCGTGATAATGCCGTCGGGGGCCACCCGGCGGATGCGGTTGTTGTGCTGGTCGGCGATGTAGAGAGTGCCGGAGGCGTCGAAGGCGAGGCCGGCCGGAAAGTCGAGCGCCGCCGCCCGGCCGGGTCCGTCGTCGCCGCTGAATCCGTGCGCCTCCGGCCCGCCGCCCGCGTAGGCAGTGATGATGCCGGCGGGCGTCACCCGGCGGACCTGGTTGTTCTGTTGGTCGGAGACGTAGAGGTTGCCTTGGGCGTCGAACGCGAGGCCAGCCGGATAGTCGAACGACGCGGCGAGGGCGCGGCCGCCGTTGCCCGAGAAACTGCGGCCGCCGTTGCCCGCGAAGGTCGTGATGAGACCATCGGGGGACACCCGGCGGATCCGGTTGTTGTGCTGGTCGGCGATGTAGAGGTTGCCGCTGGAATCGAACGCCACCGACGCCGGCCAGTCGAGCGCCGCCTCGGTCGCCCGGTCGGCGGTGTCGAACCCGTGCACCCCGTTGCCGGCGATGGTGACGATGCTCCCGTCGGGGAGCACCCGGCGCACGCGGTTGTTGACCTTGTCGGGGATGTAGACGCTGCCGTCGCCGGCCACGGCGATGTGGGTGAAGACCTCCAGGTCGGCGGGAATGATGCCGAGCGGCGTAAGGAACAGGTCCGCCCGAATCGCGGGGATGCCGTCGCCGTTGTAGCCGCGCACCCCGGCGCCCGCTATTGTCGTTATGATACCTGTAGGCTGCGCCCAGGCCGCGGCGGCGCAGCAAAACAGCAGGAGCCGCGGAGCCCTCATCGCTCCGATCCCCCGACGCGATGCAGCTTGATCATGTCCGTCTTGCCGCGGATGGCGAAGGGCGTCCCGGCGACCAGGCAAATCAGGTCGCCGCGATCCACCAGCCGCTCGCGCAGCAGAACGGCCTCGGCCGCCAGCGCGAGCTGGTCGACGTCGGTGACCTCCCGCACCAGCCGCGGCTCGACGCCCCACAGCAGCGCCATCTGCCTGCAGATATCCGCGTGGCGGGAGAGGCCGACAATACACGCCGCCGGCCGGTGTTTCGAAACCAGGCGCGCCGTGTAGCCGCTCTCGGTATAGACGGCGATGGCTTTGGCGCCGAGCTTCGCCGCCAGCGAAACGGCGGTTTCGGCGACGGCATCGGAAACTTCCGCGGGGTGACCGGTGGGCGGCGGGACCGGGTGAGTCTCGACCGCCTCGGCCCGCTCGATGATCTGCGCCATCATGGCGACGGCCTCGACCGGGTAGCGCCCCACGGCGGTCTCGCCGGAAAGCATCAGCGCGTCGGAGCCGTCGAGCACAGCGTTGGCCACGTCGGAGGCCTCGGCGCGCGTCGGACGAGGATGAGTGATCATGGACTCCAGCATCTGGGTCGCGGTAATGACTGGCCGGCGCAGCGCCGCCGCCCGCCGGATGATCCGCTTCTGCTCGACCGGCACCTGGGCGGGCGAGAGCTCCACGCCGAGGTCGCCGCGCGCCACCATCACGGCGTCGGCCGCTTCCAGGATCTCGTCGAGGCGCTCGAGCGCCTGCGGCTTCTCGATCTTGGCGATGACCGGCGTGGCCGCGCCGGCCCACTGGATCAGGTTCTTTACCAGCCGCAGGTCTTTCGGATCGCGAACAAACGAAAGCGCCACGTAGTCGACTTTCTGACGCAGCGCGAAGTCCAGGTCCGCCTTGTCGCGCTCGGTGACCGAGGGAACCGACAGAGCCGCGCCGGGCAGGTTGACGCCTTTGCGCTCGCCGAGCAGACCGCCGTGAACCACCGCGCAGACGATCTCGCCGCCGGCGAGGCCCGTGATCCGAAGCTCGATCTCCCCGTCGGCCAGCAGAATGCGCTGACCCGCCTCGACTTCCTCGGCCAGTCGCGGATAATCGATAACCAGGCGGCCCGCGGTGCTCAGGGCGGCGTCGTTCGCGGGGATCAGGCGCACCTCGGCCCCCGCGGCCAGCTCCACCGGGCGGCTCCCTTCGAGGCGTCCAGTGCGGATTTTGGGACCTTGCAGATCGGCGATGATGGGAACGAAGCGGCCGGCCGCGGAGACTTTTTCGCGGACGCGCGCAATCGTCGCGGCGTGATCCTGGTGCGCGCCGTGCGAGAAGTTCAGCCGGACGACGTTCATGCCGGCTTCGAGCAGGCGCGCGATCAGCTCCGGGGAATTGGAGGTCGGTCCCAGCGTGCAGACGATCTTGGTGCTCCTCAAAACGGCCTCACTGACTCCATTTTAGCCGCCGCGCCAGTACCGCGGCCGCGCAGCCGGCGGCGACGCCGCCCAGGGCGTCTACCCCGTAGTGATATCCTCCGGAGACGGTGGCGGCGGCGATGCCCGCGGCCCAGGCCAGAAACCACAGTCCCCGCCGCCGGTTGAACTCGAAGTGCGCGAACCCGAAGGCCACCGCCGCCGCCACATGGCTGCTCGGAAAGACGTTGCCGCCGATGCTGAACCGATCGAGAATCCACAGATTGATCGACTGCATCGCCCCCGCACTTGAGAACTGCCCCTCGAGCAGCCGCGGCGGGGTCGACGGAAACCACGGAAACAGCAGGTCGCAGATCAGGTAGCTGAGGCCCACCGTGATCCACAATCGCCACAGGGCGCGGCGGCCGGCGCGCGCGTACAGCAGCCACGGAGCGAGCGGCACGAGTAGGTAGTAGGAGAAGTAGAAAAACTCCAGGAGCTCGAGCCCGGCGCCCGGCAGCCGCTCGTTCAGCCACAGGCCCGGAAGCGCGCCGAAGATGCGCTGGTCCCATTCGAGGAGCAGCGCGTCGCAGAGAGGCCGGCCGAGCCGCCGGCCCGCCCATCCGGCCAGATGGTACGAGAGGAAGATTACCGGCAGCGGCAGCCAGTCGAGGATCCGGTCGCGCATGCGCCGGCCCCTACGCGACGCATTCCAGTATGTAGTACTTCTTGCCGTTGTCCTTGGCGATCTGGCCGGCGATGACCCACTCCCGGCCGTCGGCTAGGTAGACGCGGCGGTAGGAGTCGTACTCGACGCCGATTTGCAGGTCGATCTTGCGCGTCTCGACTTCACGCGTGTCGCCCGGCGACCAGTTCTGCTTGACGACCTCAAAGGGATTCATTGGATCAGCCGGCGTGAATCACGCGCCGGGCCGGGTCGTAGACCATGCGCGTTCCGCGGACAAGGGCCTCGTCGGCCATAATCACGGCGACCGAGTGCGAGTATCCGGCGTCGATCGGCGCGTTGGGCGGCTGGCGGCTGCGCAGGCAGTCGAGCCAGTTCCGCATGTGGTGCGGGCTCTCCACCTCGGGCAGCGCCGCGCCCGGCGGGACGCGGTCCGGCTCGCCCGATCCTTCGCCGGTGAGCAGCCAGGGCTGCCCCCAGCGTGTGGCGTCGAGCACGCCGCGCGTGCCGAAGAACTTCAGGTAACTGCCGGCGTTGGTGCCGAACGTCGAGTTGTACCGAACCAGAAAACCTTCCTCGGGGTAGTCGAGAATAGTTTCGACCGAATCGGGCGCGGTGCGAGCGTCCTTCCAGCGATAGGTACCACCGAGGGTTACGACGCGCCGCGGGATCTTCGCGCCGGTGACGAAGTGGACCAGGTCGATGAAGTGGACCATCAGGTTGGCGTGCGGGCCGCGCGAGAACTCGCGGTAGCCGTACCAGCCGGCGTACTGATCGGCGTCGAACGGCCGGTACTTGCGGTGCATCAGGAAACCCTTCCAGTCGACGTCGGACTCCTCGACCGGCCGCTCGCCGTAGCGGTGCCAGTAGGGACGGTAGGAGTTGCGGGACTGCTCGACCTTGAGGACCTTGCCCAGGCCGCCGGAGGCGACGAAGGCGCGCGCCGCGGCGGCGGCCGGGAAGCTGCGAACCTGTGTGCCGCATTGCACGACGCGCTCGCGCTTCTTGACCTCGTCGACGGCTTCGAGCAGCTCCTTCATCTCCATCGCCAGCGGCTTCTCGATGTAGGCGTCCTTCCCCGCCCTGGCCGCGGCGGTCAACTGCGCGCAGTGCTGATGATCCGGCGTGCCGATGACCACCGCGTCGATCTCCGTGCGGGCGAGAAGGTCCTGGTAACGCACGAAGGCCTCGGGCGCATTTCCAGACGCCTCGCGAACCGCCGAGACCGCTTTCTCGCGCTGCTGGAGCCAGGTGTCGCACACGGCGCGGATCTCGACGTTGGTTTCCGGCGCGAACTTCAGAACTTCGCGCAGCAGACCGCGATCTCCGCAGCCGATGATCCCGATACCGATGCGGTCGTTGGCACCGAGGATTCTCTGCGACCGCAACGCCGCCGCTGCCGCCAGACCCACAAAATGTCGCCGCCTCATATTCTGACTCCTGATTTCCGACTCCTGACTTCTGATTTTACTTGATCGCCAGGGGATTAATGGGGCTGCCCGTGGCGCGCACCAGGTTGAGCGGCTGGGCCACGAAGAGAAACTCCCAGACGCCGTCTTGCGCGCAAGCCTCGCCGATCTCTTCGAGGTTGAAGATCTCGCCCAGCATCATTCCCTGGTTACGTATCAATTCATAGTGGACGGGATAGGGAAAACCGGGCAAGCCGACGGCTTTGACCGAATCGGGCTTGGCCGGTTGCACCTCGACCGAGAGCGTGTCGGCGGCCACCGCGGCGATCTGCTTCCGCTTGAGCCACTGGCTGGCGGCCCATCCGATTCCGGGCGCGGTCGTTTTGAACGCCGCCTGGTCCTTCGCCCAGATGCGCAGCCAGCCGGTGCGGATCAAAAGGGCGTCGCCGGGGCGGATCTCGACGCCCTGTTTCTTGGCGGCGGCTTCGAGATCGGCGGCCGTGATCTCGTCGGTCGCGCCAAGCGAGCCGCCTTTGTAGCGGGCGACGTCGAGCAGCACGCCGCGGGTGACGACGCGATTGGCGGCGCGGCCGATGGCGTTCTTGGCGACGCCCAGGTGGGTGATCTCCTTCTGCGGGTCGTAGCCGTTGTACATCTTGCCCTGGCCGTAGAAATGCGAGAGCGAGTCCCAATGAGTAGTACCGTGCGTGGGCATCGAGATGTGGTCGTCGGCGAAACCGGGGCCGGCGCCGGCGTTCTGGCCGGTGGCGGTCATGAAGTGCTGCACGACGCGCGGACCCCAGATCGGCTGGCCGGGCGCCAGCGGTATTGCCAGGCTGTAGACCTTGCCCTGCCGCACCAGCGCGGCGGCGCGGCGCACGATCTCCGGCGTGATGTAGTTCAGCGTGCCGGCCTCGTCGCTGGCGCCCCACTTGCCCCAGTTATTCGACTGGGCGGCGAGCGCGCCCGCCGCCGCGGCGGCCAGGGCGGCGCTACAGAAGCGGCGCCAGTTCGTCGAGCGCCGGATTGTCGAGAATCGGTCCTTCATAGATCGCCTCCAGTGTTTCGGGCCATTTGGCGCTCGACCATCAGCCGGTTCTCGCCCCGTTGCACGACCTCGCCGCGGTGGTTGATCACTTCGAGCGCAAGCGTCACGACGCCGCGGTCGGGCTTGCTGCGCGAGGCGTGTTTCGCGGCCACGCGCAGCCGGACGTGAATCGTGTCATCGAGAAAGATCGGCCCGGCGAACTCCCAGTTCCAGCCGAGCGAGGCGATGGCGCGCACCTGAAACTCCGAGCGGTTTTTCAACCCGTCGGCCAGAGCCAGCCCGAGCAAGCCGTGCGCCACGCGGCGCCCGAAAATCGTCCGCTGCGCGAACTCTTCGTTGGTGTGCAGCTCGAAGAAGTCCATGCTCAACCCGGCGAACTGCATGACGTGGTAGTTGGTCACCGTCACGCCCGGCGTGACATATTCTTCGCCGGTATCGATCTCGTCAAAGTACCGTTTCGGCATTTGTTATTCTGACTCCTGACTCCTGACTCCTGACTCCTGACTCCTGACTCCTGACTTGTTCTTCATGCCGTCTGATCGTAGCAGGATGCACAAACCCGTAGTCGCCGCCGAGGAGGCCGTGGCCCAGATTCGCGACGGCCAGACGATCGTCATTGGCGGCTCCGGCGCCGGCCACTCCATCGCCGAGAAGCTGCTCGAAGCCCTGGGCCGCCGCTTCCGCAAGACCGGCTCGCCGAGGGGGCTGACGCTGGTCCACCCGTTCGGCGTCGGCAACCAGAAGGATCGCGGGCTCGAGCACCTCGCCGACCCGCGACTGGTCCGCCGCGACATCGGCGGGCACTGGTCGATGTCGCCGTCGATGGCGCGGCTGGCAGCCGAGAACCAGATCGAGGCCTACAACCTGCCCGCCGGCGTCATCGTGCAGTTGCTCGGTGCAACGGCGGCGGGAAGCCCGGTCTGGATCACCGAGATCGGCCTAGACACCTTCATCGACCCGCGCGCCGAGGGCGGCAAGCTGAACGCCGCTGCCCGCGAGGACCTGGTTGAATTGATGGCGCGCGACGGCCGCGAGTATTTGTGCTACAAAGCCTTTCCCGTTCACGTCGCGTTCATCCGCGCCACGGCCGCCGATCCACTCGGCAACCTCAACATGGACGAGGAAGTCTCGCCGTGGGACAACTGCCTGATGGCGCAGGCGGCGCGCGCCTCGGGCGGCATCGTTATCGCGCAGGTGAAGCGTCTGGTTGGGATGCACGAGATCGATCCCCGCACCGTGCGGGTGCCGGGCATTTTCGTCGACTACCTCGTGGTCGATCCGGAGCAGGGGCAGACCTTCCAGATCCACTACGACCCGAGCCTCTGCGGCGCGGCCCGCAAGCCCGCGGAGGCCTTCCCGCCGTTCCCGCTAAGTATTCGTAAGGTCATCGCGCGGCGGGCGGCGCTCGAGCTGGAGCCCGGCGCGACGCTGAATCTGGGCTTCGGCATGCCCGACGGCGTCATGAAGGTCGCCCGCGAGCAGGGACTGGACGCCGAGGTCACCCCGACGGTGGAGCACGGCCAGATCGGCGGCATTCCCGCCGAGGGGCTCGATTTCGGCGCCTCCTACAACAGCACATCGTTCCTCGAGACTCGCCACCAATTCGACTTTTATCACGGCCGCGGCGTCGACCTGGCGTTTCTGGGCTTCGCGGAGGTCGACGCCGAGGGCAACGTCAACGTCAGCCGCATCGAGTCGGCGGTGATCGGCACGGGCGGCTTCATCGACATCGCGCAGAAGGCGCGGCGGATCGTTTTTTGTGGAACGTTGGCGGCGCGCGGAAAGTTCGATCTGGCCGGCGGGAGACTCCGCTTGCTCGCGCCCGGCACGCCGAAATTCGTGCCGCGCGTCAAGCAGGTGACCTTCAGCGGCCGGCGCGCGCTCGGCGACGGCCACGAAGTGCTCTACGTCACCGAGGCTGCCGTCTTCCGGCTGACCCGCGCGGGCGTCGAGCTGATCGAAGTAGCCCCGGGCCTCGACGCCGAGCGCGAGGTGCTGCCGTTGATGGGCTTCCGCCCGCCGATGGCGAAGAACGTCGTGCCAATGCCCGAGGAGTTGTTCCGGCCGGAGCTGTTGTCGGTTGCTCTGTTCCGGCGTTTCAGCCGCCTCGAGACGAAAACCTTGGAACCGCAGATGAACGCAGATTAACGCCGATGAACCCAAGGGACGCCTGGAGGCGTTTTTTCAATTTGCGGAAGTGCCAGGCGTGCACCGGCTTTAGGGGGTTATCGGCGTTAATCTGCGTCCATCTGTCGGTTCCACTGGTTTTCGGTTGTCTAGCGCAACCCGCGCAGTCTCAGAAACGCGAGTAGCGGCTCCGGATCGTCAGTGATGATGGCGTCGACGCCAGCGTCGATGAGCCGCCGCCAGTCCTCGGGCTTGTTGGCGGTCCAGGCGACCACCTGGAGACCCGCGGCGTGAGCGGCGCGCACTTTTTCCGCGGTGACGAAATCGTGGCGCGGCGAGATGATGCCCGCGCCGGCCTGGCGCGCCAGGACGACGAAATCCTCTTTGCCCCGATCGTCGAGCGCCGCCAGCGGCATCTCGGGGGCGAGCTTTTTCATGGCGTGGAGCGAGCGGTAGTCGAACGATTGCAGAATCGTGCGGGACTCCACTTGGTGTCGCCGGACCGCTTCCAGCACCAGCGCGGCGAAGCGCTCCGGCGGCGGCGCCAGATCCGGCCGCTCGCGCATCTTCGTCTCGATGTTGAACCAGACCGCCGTGCCGGCCGCGAGCCGCAGCACGTCGTCGAGGCGCGGAATCCGCGATCCGGGCACGGGAACCTGGTGCGGGTATTCGGGGTTGCGAACCGCGCCGCAGTCGTAGCGGGCGAGCTCGGCGTACCGCAGCGAGCGAATGGCGATCTCAGTTTCGATCTTCGCGCCGCCCGGCGCGCGGCAAATTACGCGGTTGATCGCCGGATCGTGACTGACCACCAGCAGATCGTCGGCGGTGACGCACAGGTCCATCTCGAGCGCGTCGACGCCGGCGCGCAGGGCGTGCTCGAAAGCCGGCAGCGTGTTTTCCGGACGCACGGCGCGGCACCCGCGGTGGCCATGCACGAGAATGCGGCGCTGCGGCATCAGGTCGATTGTAGTCCGGCCGGAGCGCCCGGCACCTGCCTAAATTTAGGCAGGTTTTACAACCGGCGCCCGGCCAGCGCCCGCGCCAGGTTGGCCCGAGCGTCGGCGTTTTGCGGCTCGAGGCGCAGGGCTTGGCGGTACTGCTCGATGGCATCGGCGGAGCGCCCCAGCTCGTCGAGCGCCACGCCCCAGTTGTTGTGCGCATCGGCGCGGGCCGGATCGATCGCCAGCGCCTCGCGGTAATGCCCGATGGCGCGCTCGAATTGCCGCTGCCGCTGCAACAAGTTCGCCAGATTGTAGTGCGCGTCGGCGTACGCCGGCCGGTAGCGCAACGCCTGTTCGTAGTGCTCGAGCGCCGCGTCCAGGCGGCCCGCCCGCGTATAGCAGTTGGCCAGATCGTTGTGGGCGGCGGCATAACCGGGCTCGGCCTCGATCGCCCGCAGAAAATGCTTCGTCGCAGCGTCCAGATCGCCCCGCTGCTGGCGGGAATGACCCAAATTGTAGTGACCGTGCGCATAGTGCGGCTTGATCTGAACGGCGCGCTCGAAATGCGGCAGCGCCTCCTCGAGGCGGCCGGCCGCCGCCAACGCTTCGCCGAGATTGTTGCGCGAGACCGCCGAGTCCGGCGATCCGGCGACGGCGTGGGTCCACAAACGGACCGAATCGTGCCACACGCCGGCCTGTCGGTTGGTCAGTACCCCCAGTGGCAATACTAATAGGGCTACTGTACCAACCGCGTACCGAACCGTCAGCGCGCTGACACCCGCCGCGGCGAGTAATGCTAGTCCCAGTGTCGCCAGGTACGTGTGATGATCCGCCACGTACTGCTGCGGATCCACGCGCGCGATTGACAGGACCGGGAGCAGGCTGGCCACGTAACAAACCCAGACCGCCAACGCCGCCGGGAAACGCCGCCGCCAGGCGACCAGGAGAATCGTAAGCCCCGTTACGATTGCGCCGCTCCAGAGAATCCGCAGGTCCGCCGGCAAAACGTCCGGGGCGTAGACGTATTGCGGGTAGAGCGCGAGAGGCCAAACGGTTTTCCAGAGATAGAAGGCCAGGCCGTAGACGGAAAGCCCCAGCCGCAGTGCAGGCAGAACCGTGGCGTGCTCGGCGAATCCGGAAACCCCCGCCGGTTGCAGCGCCAGCGCGGCCACGGCCGCGCCGCCACCGAGCAAGACATACGGGATCTTTTCCACCAGCAGCGCAGCCGACCATCGCCGCCGCAACGGGTAGAAATCGAGCGCCAGCAGCGCCACGGGCAGACTCACCACAATCACCTTCGACAGGAGGGCCGCGGCAAAAACCACCACTGAAACGACCATCCAACGTCTTCGCGGGCCTTCCTGCTGCGCGCGCAGATACGCCAGCGCCGAGAGCAAATAAAACAGGCCGGAGAGAACATCGCGCCGCTCGCTGACCCAGGCCACCGACTCGACCCGCAGGGGGTGCAGCGCAAACAGCGCGGCCGCCGTTGCCGCCGGCAGAGAGCGGCCGCCCAACAGCCGCCGCGCCACCCAGTAAAACACTACGCCGTTGGCAGCGTGCAACAGGAGGTTCGTCAGGTGATACCCCCTAGGATTCAGCCCCCAAAAGGTGTAGTCCAAGGCCAGGCTCAGCCAAGTCAGCGGATGATAGTGCCCCAGGTGGAACGTGGTGAACATCCACCGGAGGTTGGCGGCGCCTAGCCCGCGAAAATGCAGGTTTTTCAGGAAATTCTGGTCGTCGTCCCAGTTGAGGAACTGCCCGTCAACCAAGGGCCAGAAGGCGAGCAGCGTAACACCGGCAAGCGCGGCGGCGACCCCCCAGGGTCCGCTGGCCGGGGCCGATCCGGTTGCCAACTTTGCCTTTGACTCCGTGCCCGTCACTTCGGTATTCTAGCCCCTGGGCGGCAAGGATCGACCCAAGCTCGCGCGACCGATTTGGAATGGACCGTGTTAATATAGTATAAGAGTAGCCGCATGGACACGCAGACCGCCATCACGAAGACTCGGCCGAACCTGTTTGTCCCTCATCCGAACCTCAGCGATGAGATCAACCGGGCCATCATCCAGTCGGAGATCGAGGGGGGGGTATACCTCGATCAGCTGCCCAACGGCGCGGCCATCGAGATTGAAACGCAGAACCGTTTCTACACCATCATCAACCAGGGCCAAGGCCACGCCCTGATCTGGGGACACCCGAAGTTCTGCCCCGACCCGGTGCTGGTGAAGATCCACGGCTCCAACTGGGGCGGGTCGATGCTCAAGGTGCGCTTCATCGGCCGCGGGATGCACCTGGAGTTCCGCCACCCGGAGTTCCGGACCATCGTTACTTCGCGCGTCGTGGATATCCGCCAAGTCCAGTAGACCGGATGAACTGCGCCGTCTTTCACGGACCGGCCGACCTGCGCGTCGAGCGGCGGCCGGCTCCGGAGATCGGCCGCGACGACGACGTCCTGTTGCGCGTGGAGGCCGCCAGCATCTGCGGCACCGACCTGCACATACTCAGCGACCCGCCCGGCCACCCGGCGACCCCGGGCACGATCCTCGGCCATGAGTATGTTGGCGAGGTAGTGGGCGCCGGCGACCGGGTCGAGGGCCTGCGCGCCGGCGATCGCGTGGTGGTGGATCCCAACATCAGCTGCGGCCGCTGCGCCTACTGCCGGCGCGGCGCGCGCAACCTTTGCCTGAACATGACCACGCTCGGGATCTTCCGCGACGGCGGTTTTGCCGAATTCAACGTGGCCCCGGCCGCAGCGCTCTACCCCATCAGCAAGCAAACGCCGCTCGACGAGGCCATCTTCGCCGAGCCGCTTTCGTGCGTGCTGAACGGGTTCGGCCAGGCTAACCTGCGTCTGGGCGACTCGGTCGTCATCCTTGGCGCCGGGCCCATCGGGCTGCTGTTCCTGCTGTTGTTCCGCGCCGGGGGCGCCGGGCGCGTCGGGGTCGCGGAGATCTCGCCGGGGCGGCGGCGTCTGGCAACTGAAGCCGGCGCCGATGCCGTCTGGGACCCGCGCGACAAACAACTCGGCGATCAAGTGGGCGAGTGGAGCGGGCTGGGCGCCGACATCGTGGTCGATACGGTAGGCTCGCTGCTCGGCGAAGCCCTTCGCCTGGTGCGCCGTGGCGGCCGCGTGTTGCTGTTCGGAATGGATCAGCGGGCGGCGCCCGCCGTGAGCCAGTACGAGATCACGCGCCACGAGATCAGCATCGCGGGAACCTTCATCGCCCGGGAAACTTTTCCGCTGACCGTCCGGACGCTTGAGAGCGGCCGTCTGGAGCTCAGGCCGCTGATCACGCATCGCATCGGTCTGGAGGGCATTCGCGACGTGCTCCCCGCCCTGCGATCGGGCGAGGCGATCGAAGTGGTAATCCGTCCGTAGGAAATCACAAAGAGGTCGGCTCGGCCTCGCGGGCGGCCAAGTGCAGCACCGGGAACCGTTTCAGCGCGAAGTACCAAACCCCCAGGTTCGCCAGATACGTCGCGATCAGAAAAACATTGGCATGCCACCGGAACTGTGGAGAAACGCGCAAGGCGTGGGCTACGGCCGCGCCTGTCAGTTGCAGGCCCAGCCCCGACGTGAGCAAATAGATCTGCTTGTTGTCCTGCCGGGACCGCACCATCGCGAACCATAGAATGGCGTTCAGAAGGACGGCGCTGAAATAATAATCGCGGCCAACGTAGGTGAGCCACCGGCCCATCGAAAAACCCCGCGCCTGAATGGCCAGAAAGCCCGTTACGCCGACGACCACCGTGCCCAGCAGCAATCCCCAGTACACCATCGCCGCATGGCGGTGAATGCCCATCGCCATCCGAATGAGGTGAATGATGATCATCAGAATCAGAAGCGTGCCCAGGAAGTCGCACACCCAGTATGCCTGGATGAACTCTCTGGATCTGGCGCCAAAGTAATGCTTAAAGGAAAACTGGACGATAGACGAGAGGAGGTTGACTACTACATAGGCGAAAACGAAGGGATAGGCGCGAACGGCCCCGTGCAGTAATGCCGACAAAACGAGACACTGCAAGCCCAGGCCGACAATGAGCAGACCCCACTCGAACGGCGACATTCAGTCCCTAGCTTCGCCAGACACAATGACCCTCGAGCCAGATAGGACCGCCGCCAAGCCGCCGAACGATTCACCGAGCCTCGAACGGGGGCTCGGAATCTCCCGCCCTACCTCGGAATATCAATCGGATCGGGCGGCCAAATCGGGCCGTTCTTCGCAATGCCCGGGATGTCGATCGGATCCGGCGGCCAGATGGGGCCGTTCTGAACCACGATCCCCGACGTCCCCGGCGGTATTACCGCTGCCGTCACCAGCGCTACACCTGAAGTCTCCGGCCCCAGCAACCCTAACGGTCGTTGGGCGAAAACCGCCAGAACGAACAGCGCACAGATTGTAACACAAACCGCACCCTGCCTAAGCAGTCGCATGAGCATAGCCTCCTTGGGCCTCTTACCCTAAGCCATCCAACCAGCTAGCACTAGGGGTACAGGGAGTATTGTGAGGTTTATGACCACCGGTGATGAATAGGGTTTTTCGGACAAAGCCTACAGATTTTTCCTACGCCTAACGGGTCCGGCGATAGGTTATTCTGGTAGTTTCGATAGAGGCGCGGCGATCAAGAGTACCCGGGGTTGACGGTTCGCACTGAGGCGCGAAACCGCGGGGAAAGGGATAGCGGGGAGCCGCCGAAGCCGCTGCGACAGCCCGGAGCCGGCAGCGGTTGGGGGATAGGGCTAATACCCTTCCACTGTCACCGAACGCCAGGTTCGGTGGAGAGCTATCGGTAAGCGCGGTTTCGGTCATCCCGCCCTTCCGGTTCCTCCACCCTCCTCGCGCGGTTCATTCCTATGCAACTGTTCGAGCTTACGCGCGCGCTGATCGACATCGAGTCGATCAGCGGCAACGAAAAACCGCTGGGGGAATTTCTCTGTGAGTATCTGAGGCCGCTGGCGGAATCCCACGGCGGCCGGCTGGAACGCCTGCCGGTCGAAGCGGACCGCTTCAACGTCTTCGCGCATTGGGGCACGCCGGACATCGTGCTCTCGACGCACCTGGATACGGTGCCTCCTTTCATACCGTCGCATGAAGATGACGAGTTCATCTGGGGACGCGGCGCCTGCGACCCCAAAGGAATCGCCGCCGCCATGATTCATGCGATCCAGGGCCTGCTCGAACAGGGCGTTCGCCACCTGGGCCTTCTGCTGGTCGCCGGGGAGGAGCGCAACAGCATCGGCGCCCGCTGCGCGAATGGGCGGCCACGCGGCTCGCGCTACTTGATCAACGGCGAGCCGACCGGCAATAAGCTCGCCGTCGCGACCAAGGGAGCCTGGAGAGTGGAAGTCGAGGCGCGCGGCCGGATGGCCCATTCGGCTTACCCCGAGCTGGGAGAGTCGGCCATCGACAAGCTCGTGGAGGCGCTAGGCCGGCTGCGCGCGATTCGCTGGCCCACCGACCCGGTGCTGGGCGAGTGCACTTGCAACGTCGGAACCATATCCGGCGGCCGCGCGCCAAATGTCATTCCCGACCAGGCCTTGGCCGAAGTAATGATCCGGCTGGTGGGCGACTCGAGCGGCGTCCGGCGGCAGGTTCTCGAGGCCTTGGGCCCGCGGGTGACGACGCGAGAGGTGCTGGAGGTTCCGCCGGTGCGGCTGGGCACGCTGCCGGGCATCGAGACTACGGTGGTCAAGTTTACGACCGATATTCCGGAATTGACGGCCTGGGGCCAGCCGTTCCTGATCGGCCCGGGGGACATCGCCGTGGCGCACACCGCCGAGGAGCGTATCCCGAAGGCGCAGCTGGCCGCAGCCGTCGGATTGTATCAGTACATCATAAGGGAGCTGCAAAAGCGCGATGGCCAACAAGATTGAGGTCGGCGTGCTGGGCGCCACCGGGATGGTGGGCCAGCACTTCATCAGGTTTCTCGAGGGGCATCCGTGGTTCGACGTGCGGTGGGTGGCGGCCAGCGAGCGCTCCGCCGGACGCCGCTACGGGGAGATCGCCCCGTGGCGGCTCGCCGGGGCGATTCCCGAAACCGTCGCCGGGTTGCAGGTGGAAGAGTGCAAGCCCGGCGGCGGGCCGCGGCTGGTGTTCTCGGCGCTGGACGCTTCGGTGGCCGGCGAAATCGAGCAGGCGTTCGCTCGCTGCGGGCACCTCGTGGTGTCCAACACGCGCAACCACCGCATGGAGCCGGACGTGCCGCTGCTGATTCCGGAAGTCAACCCGGACCATCTTGGGATGATCCCCGTGCAGCAAGGGAAACGCGGATGGAAAGGGGCGATCGTGACCAACCCGAACTGCGCGGTCGTGGCGCTGGCGATGGGGTTGGCGCCGTTGCGGCCGTTCGGCATCACGCGGGTGGTGGCCACGACGCTCCAGGCGATTTCGGGCGCCGGTTACCCCGGCGTGGCGTCCCTGGACATCGTGGGGAATGTGATCCCTTTCATTCGCGGCGAGGAAGAGAAGGTCGAGATCGAGGTCCAGAAGATTCTGGGGAGCTGGGTATCCGGCGAAGTGCGTCCTCTGCCGGCGGTAGTGAGCGCGCACTGCAACCGCGTTGCGGTGGTAGACGGACACACCGTCACGGTCTCGGTGGGGCTCGAGAAGTCGCCGCCCATGACGGACCTGGCCGCGGCCTTCGACGGTTTCCGCGGCCTGCCGCAGGAGCGCTCGCTGCCCAGCGCTCCCGACCGCCCCGTGATCCGAATGAGCGAGCCCAGCCGCCCGCAGCCGCGCCTGGACGCCGAGCGGGAGCGCGGCATGGCGGTGTGGGTCGGCCGGCTGCGGGAGTGTCCGGCGCTCGGCTACAAGTTCGTGGCGCTGGCGCACAACGCCATTCGCGGCGCCGCCGGCGCGGCCGTGCTGAACGCGGAGCTGATGCATTCGGAAGGGCTGCTGGAGTAACCGATGATCGTAATGAAGTTTGGCGGCAGCTCGGTGGAGAGCGCCGCCGCCATGGAGCGCGTCGCCGCCATCGTGCGCGGCCGGCTGGAGCGGCGGCCGGTCGTTGTGATATCAGCGATGGGTACGACGACCAACCGGCTGCTCGAGATCGCGCGCGCGGCCGTCTCGGGCGACCGCCGCGGCGCCTTGCGGCTCATCCACGAGCTGCGGGATTACCACTCGCGCGAGGCGCGCCAGGTGATCCCGCTGGCGGACCGCGCCGAGCTCGACCTGCTGCTCGACGAGCACTTCCAGGAACTCACCGAACTGATCAAAGGCCTGATCGTGGTGGGCGAAGCCACGCCGCGCTCGCTCGACGCCATCGCCAGCTACGGCGAGCGTCTCTCGAGCCACATCGTCGCCGGCGCTTTCGGCCACCTCGGCGTCCCCGCGCAGCACGTGGACGCCCGCAGCGTGCTCGTCACCGACGACCGCTTCACGCAGGCCGCGCCGCTCTACGCGCCCACCGGCCGAAGGCTCGTCGAAACGCTGACGCCGCTGCTGGACGCCGGAAGGGTGGCGGTCCTCGGCGGGTTCCTCGGCGCCACCGAAGGCGGCGTGACGACCACCCTCGGCCGCGGCGGGTCGGACTTCTCGGCCTCCATCATCGGAGCGGCCCTGGGCGCCGAAGAAATCCAGATCTGGACCGATGTAGACGGTTTGCTGACCTGCGATCCGTCACTGGTTCCGGAGGCGCGCCGGGTGAAAATCATCTCGTTCAACGAAGCCGCCGAGCTCGCCTATTTCGGGGCCAAGGTGCTCCACCCCAGCACCCTGGCGCCGGCGATGGAGAAAAACATACCGGTGCGCATCCTGAACTCGCGGCGGCCGGAGTGCGAGGGAACGCAGATTCTGCCCCAGGCGCCGCCCACCTCGAGCCTGGCCAAGTCGATCGCCTGCAAGAAGAACCTCACGGTAGTAGATATTACCTCGACGCGGATGCTCATGGCCCACGGCTTTCTACGCCGCATCTTCGAAGTTTTCGAACGCTTCGAGACTCCGGTCGATATGGTGACCACCTCGGAGGTCAGCGTGTCGCTGACCATCGATTCCAGCGCCAGGCTCGACGAAATCACGCGCCAGCTCGGCCAGTTCGCCGAAGTCCGTCACGAGAACCATCAGGCCATCATTTGCCTGGTCGGCGACAACATCCGTTATACTCCGGGGGTGGCCGGGCGCATCTTCGGCGCCGTGGGGGGCGTCAACGTCCGAATGATTTCCCAAGGCGCCTCGGTGCGCAACGTCAGCTTCGTGGTGCAGGAGAGCGACCTGAAGCCGGCCGTCGAGGCGCTGCACCGCGAGTTTTTTGGCCAGCTCGATCCGGAGATATTCGCGTGAGGCTGGCGATCGTCGGCTACGGCAAGATGGGCAAGCGGATCGAGCAGTTGGCGGCGGAGTTCGGCTTCGAGGTCGCCCTGCGGCTCGACATTGAGAACAACCGGAAGGGGGCCGGCATCACACGGGAGAATTTCCGCGGGATCGAGGTGGCCGTGGAGTTCAGCCAGCCGGACGTGGCGGTGAGCAACATCGAATGTATCGCCGCCCTGGGCGTCAATCTGGTCGTCGGAACCACGGGCTGGTACGACGAGCTGGCCCGCGTTCGCGACGCGGTCGGCCGCGCCGGAGCCGGCTTGGTCTACGGCGCGAATTTTTCCGTGGGCATGGCGCTGTTTGCCGAGCTCGTCAAGACGGCGGGCCGCTGTTTCCGCGAGGAGCCCGACTACGACGCCTGGGCCTACGAGATCCATCATCGAATGAAAAAAGACGCCCCCTCGGGTACGCTCTTGCTGCTGACCAAGCGGCTCGAGGAGTCGGGCTACACGCGCCGGATTGACGTGTCCTCGAACCGCGCCGGCATGATCCCCGGCATGCACCAGATCGGGTTCGATTCCGGACCCGACACGATAACTCTTACTCATACCGCGCGCAACCGGTCCGGTTTTGCCCGCGGCGCGCTGCGGGCCGCCAAGTGGGTCGTCGGCAAGAAGGGCGTCTACGAATTCGCCGAAGTTCTGGCGGCGGGAGGTTGAGATGCGCTTGCAGGGATGCGGCACCGCGCTGGTGACTCCTTTCCGCCGCGACCAGAGCCTGGATGAAGAAGCGCTGCGGCGCCTGGTGCGGCGGCAAGTGGATGCCGGCATTCACTTCCTGGTCCCGTGCGGAACGACCGGCGAGAATCCGACGCTGTCGCGGCGCGAGCACTTGCGTGTCATCGAGATCACGCTGGAAGAATCGCGCGGCACGGTTCCGGTGCTGGCCGGGTGCGGCGGCTACCACACGGCGGAAGTCGTGGAGCTGGCGCGCGAGATCCAGGCGCTGGGCGCCGGCGGCCTGTTGTCTGTTACCCCTTACTACAACAAACCCGCGCCGGAGGGCCTCTACCAGCACTTCCGCGCCGTGGCCGCCGCGACTCGATTACCGGTCGTGGTCTACAACGTTCCCGGCCGCACTGGCGTCAATGTCGACGCCGCCACTCTGGCCCGCCTGTCGACGATTGAGAATGTCGCCGGGGTCAAAGAAGCCTCCGGGAACATCGCCCAGATGGCCGCGATTCTGAACGCCGTTCCGGACAGTTTCGCCGTGCTCTCGGGCGACGACGCGGTGACGCTGCCGCTGATGGCCCTGGGCGGCCGCGGCGTCATTTCCGTGGTTTCCAACGAGGTCCCCGCCGAGATGTCGCGCCTGGCGGCGTTGTGCCTGGAAGGCGACTTCGCCGGCGCCCGCCGCATCCACCGCCGCTATCTGCCTCTTATGGATATTAACTTCATCGAGTCCAACCCCGGTCCAGTCAAGTACGCGTTGTCCCGCATGGGCTGGATCGAGCCGATCTACCGGCTCCCCATGGTTGCGCCGCAGCCGGCCAGTCAGGCGAGAATCGACAAGGTGCTCGAGTCGCTGGGGTTGCTCGAGGCGCAGCCGGCGCTGTCTGGCGCCGCCGGCTAGAGCGGGTTCAGGAATGCTCGCCGCCTCCATCGACCGGCTGTACGAAGCCACCGCGGAGCCCTATGGCCGCGAGCACCAGGAGGCCTTCGCCGAATTGAAAGCGGCTCTGAATCGCGGGGAGATCCGCGCGGCGGAGCCCTGGCCGGACGCGCCGCTCGGCTGGAAGGTCAATGCCTGGGTCAAGCGCGGCATCCTGCTCGGCTTTCGCATCGGCGCGATCGTCGATATGTCGGCGGATCACGGACGGCTGCCTTTCTTCGACAAAGACACCTACCCGTTGCGGCGGTTGGACGCTTCGAGCGGTGTGCGCATCGTGCCGGGCGGCTCTTCGATTCGCGACGGCTGCTACCTGGGCCGCGGGGTCACCTGCATGCCGCCGATGTTCATCAACGTCGGCGCCTTCGTCGACGACGGAACCATGGTGGATTCCCACGCGCTGGTGGGAAGCTGCGCCCAGATCGGCAAGCGCGTGCACCTGAGCGCGGCGGCGCAAATCGGCGGCGTGCTCGAGCCGGTCGGCGCGCTGCCGGTGATCATCGAGGATGATGTACTGGTAGGAGGTAATTGCGGGGTCTATGAGGGCACGCTCGTCCGGCGGCGCGCGGTGCTGGCCGCCGGCACGATTCTGACGCGCTCGACCCCGGTCTACGACATCGTCCGGGACACCATCCACCGCTCGACTGGCGAGGCGCCGCTGGTGATCCCGGAGGAGGCCGTCGTCGTCCCCGGCGCCCGCGCCCTGACCGAGGACCCCGGACGGCGTTGGGGTCTTTCCCTCTACACGCCGGTTATCGTTAAATACCGCGACGCCCGGACCGAGACCCGCCTACAGCTCGAAGACCTCCTGCGATAGGCCCCAGGCGGCCGTTTGAGGTTGCAAATTGTGACCTCAAACTGGCCGGGCATCCCCCGCCCCGGGGGCCGGATCGAGGGCCGGCCGCAAAATAAACCTGAGATTTTAGCCGCCCTCGGCGCACTAATAAGGTATGGCAAACCCCATTGTCCTTAGAACCCCTTCGCCAGCGCTGGTCGCGAGGATCGAGCGCCGGATCTACCTCGTGCGAGGTCAAAAAGTCATGCTGGACGCCGACCTGGCTGAGCTTTACGGCGTCCCGACCAAAAGGCTCAATCAGCAAGTGCGACGGAACCTGAAGCGCTTTCCGCCGGATTTCATGTTCCGGCTGACTCGCGCCGATCTTCGAACTTTGAGGTTGCAAATTGCAACCTCAAACGGCAATCGCGGGGGCCGCCGCTACGCTCCGTTTGCGTTCACCGAACTGGGCGTCTCGATGCTCTCCAGCGTTCTGCACACCGAGCGCGCGATCCAAGTCAATATCGGCATCATGCGCGCCTTCGTCAGCGTTCGCGACTTTCTGGCCAGCTACAAGGAGCTGGCCCAAGAGGTTTACGGCATGGAGAAACGATGCCACGCCCGCCACGGGTCGCTGCTGCGCGCCGTCCGCAAGATGCTGGCGCCGCCGGACCGGCCCAGGCGCCCGATCGGTTTCACCGCTCCGGCTCGCTCCGAGTGAGTCACTTTTTCTTTCGCTCCAGCGCCGGCGCTGGCGGACTCGGATCCGCGGTCCGAATCTCGAAGCGGGTTTCGGCGCCGACAGCGGCCTTGAGCGGCAGGATTCCGCCTTTGCCTGCTGGCCGCGGAAGATGTTTCTCCTCACCGGACTTGACCCAGTAGGTGCGACCCGCCTCCAGCCCTACGACAAAAACGTCCTCGCCCTCGGCCAGCCGCACTTGAAACGCCGCCTCGCCGCGCGCCGGCATTACCGCCAGTTGCGGAAACACGATCGGCGACGCTTGCGCCAGCGAGTCGACGATGCTGCGGCTGCCGTCGGCGAACAACTGCAGCTCGCCGCCGGCGTATCCCAGCCAGGTTGCATCATCGTCCCAACTGCTCCGCGCCAGCAGCCGCCCGCCGAGATCGTCGTGCAGATGCAGCGGCGTGTTGTAGTAGCTCAACCCGGGCTGGTATGGGTTCATCCAGAGGAATTCATGCCAGGCGCCGGTAGGCGACCGCAAGCGGTAGATGTCATGCGTAATCCAGCCTTGGAGAAACTGCGTTTCCACGCTGTTGGTGTCGTAGGCAGCCGTCAGCAGCTCCACGATGCGGGCCAGTTCCCCTTCCACGGCGGGGTCCGGCTGGCCCGTTCCGAATCGAGCCGGCTGGCGGTAGCGGTGTCCGTCGACGACGACGGGCGCCGGGTAGTAGTTCAGCAATAGGTAGGTGGGGAACTGCCGGAAAAACGCCGGCGCCTGGTCCCATAGCTCGAGGTTGAGGTTGTCGCGCGCCGCGTGACAGATTTCTAGAAGCGCCACGGTGTCGGCGGGTGTCTCCGGACCGCGGCCCTCCCGCAACGCCGGCAGCAGCTCCAGCCGCCACTTCTTTTCGAACAGTCCGGTTAGCGCTTGCTCCGAGCCCCGCCAGTCATCGGCGGCCGCAATCGCTCCCAGCACCGCCGCCGAAAAGGCGCCGTAGCCCTTCTGCCCGGCTACCGTCTCCACTCCGCGCCCGATGCGCTCTGCCACCTTGACTCGTTCCTTCTCGGGGAGCAGCGGGAAGCACCAATCAAACACCAAAGCCAGAACACGCAGCTCGGCGCGGTCTGGAGCGCCGGCCGCTGACGCCCGCTGCAACGCCCAGGCCGCCGCTTGACGTCCCGCTTCTTCGCGGCCCGCAACGGCATACTCCAAGGCGCGCGCCAGGGGCTCCTCCCGCAGCGCGGACTTTGCCTCCCAGATCAACTCGAGCTGCTGCCAGCGAACCGACTCCCGTTTGTGCTCCCGTTGCAGCAGCCGCAGCCGGCGAGCCTCCAGCCACAGCCGCGGATGCTCGGTGTACACGCGGTAAGTCTGATCGCCGGGAGCAACCACCGGCAGCAACGCCAGCATTACCAGCACGCGACGCATCAACGGAAGGCTAGCACAAACCAGGTGTGCGAAAATGGCGCCGGAGGAACAGCCATGCTCGACCGACGCCGCTGGATCACCGCCGCGCTGAGCGCCGCTTCGCTCGGCCGCCTGGCCGGCGCCAACAACAAGATTGGCGTCGGCGTCATCGGCGCCGGCGGCCGCGGCCGCTACCTCACGTCGGCCTTCAAGGAGGACGCCAACGCCGAAATCCGCGCCGTCTGCGATGTCTACGAGCCGAACCTTCAAAAGGGGCTCGCCGCCGCCGGCCCGCGGGCACGGTCTTATGACGACCATCGACGCCTGCTCGAAGACAAAGAGATCGAAGCCGTGGTCATTGCCACGCCCGATCACTGGCACGCGCAGATGATCCTCGACGCCGTGGCCGCCGGCAAGGATGTCTACGTCGAGAAGCCCATGTGCCACACCATCGAGGAGGGCTTCCGGGTCATCGACGCCGTCAAGAAGTCCGGCCGCGTGGTCAGTGTCGGCACGCAGCGCCGCAGCTACGACTTGTTTCTTGAAGGCAAGCGAGTCATGGACTCCGGCCGGCTCGGCCCGGTTCACCTGGTGACGGCCTGGTGGATGAATCACCAGTCCGGGCTGCGGCGCGCGAAGCTCGAAGGGAACCTCGACTGGAAGCGCTGGCTCGGGCCGGCCTCCGCGCGGCCGCTCGATGAGACGCGCTTCTTCAACTGGTATTACTTCTGGGATTACTCCGGCGGCATGATGGTCGGCCAGGCGGCGCACATCGTCGACACCATCCACTGGTTCATGAATGCTACCTACCCGTCGGCCGTCACCTGCAGCGCCGCGAGGGTTCATCTGGACGGCGCTGAGGTTCCGGAAACAACGAGTATGACTGTGGAATACCCGGAAGACTTCCTGGCCGTCTTCTCGGTCGGCTACCGCGCCATGCGCTACGCGCCGGCCGAGGACCAGATCAAGCAGTTCCACGGAACGAAAGCCCGCCTCGACATGCGCCGCGAATCCTTCGCGCTCTATCCGGAGAGCCGCGAGGAGGTTCTACGCCCCGAGGCCGAGCGCCAGCAGTTCGGCAGCTTCGAACGCGCCAGCCGCACTCATATCGCGAACTTTCTGGAGTGCGTTCGCAGCCGAAAGGCTCCCAACGCGACGGTCGAGATGGGCCAGCAAACCAACGTCGTGCTCTGCCTGGCGATGGAATCGCTGAAGACCGGCCGGCGCGTCCGATGGAACGCGGCCCGCCGCGCCGCGGAGAGTTAGACCGACACACTCCGTGTCGTTCTGACCCAGTTGAGGCCTCGCGACCGCGGTCTTGTTCCAATCTTTTCAGCGAGTTACGGAGGCGAGGGGCTTGGACTCCAGCGTGCGTATTCCAAAGACGAATTGGTGCTAGAACACCTCTTCAAACCTGCCCTCTGCTGTACTCGGCAGATAGCGGGACGTTAGGTATGAGGACAACGTGCTTGCGGGAGCCGGTGTTTTCGATGACGAGCCTGACGTCTTGTCCTGCTGAGTACAACAGAGGGTTTTTTTGTCCCCTTCCCGGGTCCCGACTCCGGTAGCTGGCCGGCGTTCCTGGTCGATGGAGCTGGACGCGGACACCAACCAGGGACGACGCTCGAAACGAGCGGCTCTGGCCCAGCCTGGC
>Ga0247727_10005869_pt1 | contig 24502 bp, 23 predicted proteins | sample WisWelCaveWW1625_FD_202498 | JGI IMG/M metagenome (GOLD analysis project Ga0247727, IMG submission 202498) | Biofilm microbial communities from Wishing Well Cave, Virginia, United States - WW16-25 | ecosystem: Environmental > Aquatic > Deep subsurface > Groundwater > Cave microbial mat | place... | reverse complement strand
AGTACCCGCGCAGCACCGACACGGGACCCTCGCTCCCCCGAGATTCGGTCGAGTGGAAGAAGACCTCGCCGCCCAGGCCGCGGTATACCCAAACACGGCTCTTCCGCGAGCGCTGATCGCTGCCTTCCTGGATCACGACCGGCGTGTCGTCGGTCTGCACGACGCCGGAAGCCAACGCGTCCTGCTTGATCTGCTCGGCGATCGGCGCGAGAAGCTCCGCGCAGCGCCCGGCCGACTCGCACAGGACCGAGCGCGACAGCTCAAAACCCTCGGAGGCGTACTTCGCCTCGAGCCGGTTGTAGGGCATGTGATCTGCGAAGCGCTCGACCAGCACGTGAGCGAGGAAGCCGACACCCAGGATGCCCTTGTCGATCACGCGATCGGGACCCGGGGCGATCTTCACGCCGCCCTGGCAGGCCTTGCAGGCGTACTTCTTGCGCGCGATCTCGTGCACGACCGCGATCTCCAGGCGCTCGAGCTCCTGGGTCAGATCCTCGCCGATCTCAGCGAGCTCTTGCCCGCAGGTGCAGCGGCGCTGTTCGGCGGGCAGCTCGAAGGTCGTGCGGATCACCGGCAGGTGCGGGGGGAAGTGCTTGCGACGGCGCGGCGTCTTCTTCTGGCCATCTTTCCGGATCTCGACCGAGCCTTCGACCTGCTTCTCGTCGGCCACGCGCTCGGCCGCCTCGATCAGCTCAGGAAAGAGCAGGTGCATCTGCCCTGGCTCCAGCCGGAAGTCCCGCGTCGGCCGTCGCTCACTGCGCGGCGCGAAGAGCGCCTTGCTCAGCACCTGCACGCGGTGCTCGAGCTCGCGGATCTGCGCATCGCGCTGCTCCAACTCTTCTCCGTGTTGTGCTTCGAGCTGGGCGATCAGGCCCTTCAACGACTCGACGTCACTCGGCAATTCGCGCGCGCTCACCATCGTCAGCACGGCGATCGATACGCACAGCACGCGAGAAATGTCGGCGGAATCTCGATCTTTTCGTGTCGATTCCTTCGAGCAGCATCGACATCCTCGCGCGATCGATCTCGACGCGGCGTCCGCGTCCTTCGACGCGCTCGAAGGTGCCGCGCTCGAGGCGCTTGTAGTGCATCCAGAAACCGTTCGCATCCCACACGAGCAGCTTGACCCGGTCGCGACGGCGGTTGAAGAAGCAGAAGACGTCGCCGCCGAAGGGATCGCCTACGCCCATTCGGGGCAGATCAGCTCTGCCTGCTCGAGCCGAAGACCGCGCGTTCTCGATGCCGCGCTGTCGCTACCCCTCGTGGATCAGATCCGGCCCGAGCGAGCACGGTCTCGGCGCCCCTACCTGCCGAGGACGACGTCGATCGCGTTGGACAGCTTCGCTCCAGGATTGCCGAAGCAGACTCCCTGAGTATACGCGGCCAAGCCGCACAAGGCGGGGTCGTTGGGAACTGGAATGATGAAGCTGCGTACGTTGCCGCTGTGGGCCACGGACGTCCGGAAGAAAAACTGGCCCCCGACGAGAATCTCTCCGGCTCCGATGATGGGGCCAGTAACGGGGGAACCATATACGAGGAAGTAGGCGAGGGATGGAGCGTGACCGATGCAGTTGATGTCCAGGCGCCAGGAAGCTCCGAGAACTGGAAGCGTGACGTTCGCGAGAAGGGCAGAGTTGACACCCGTTCCGTTGCGACTTGCGGCGGAGGCGGACGGGCATTCTAGGCGGAGAAGCCAAACCGCTCCTCGATCCGGGCCAGCAGTGTCATCGAAGGGAGCCCCCACAAGGAGGTCGAGGACTCCGTTCCCGTCGAAGTCCTGTACGGGAACGAGAGCACCGCCGAAGTAGTCATACAGGTTCAAGTTCGCGGGGAGCGTCCCCGCAGACTCCCCTATCTTGTAGCTTGCAAGCGCGGTCCCGTCGGGCTTGAGAAAGACGGCATAGGCCGCGCCTTCCTGATCAAAAGGAGCCCCAATCACAAGGTCGGATGTCCCGTCACAGTTGATGTCGCTGGTGCCTGCGGTCGCCTCTCCAAAGAACCCGGGGCTGATCGATGAGAGCCCTCCAAGATTGGTCCCCAGCCTCTGGGCGCCCTTGACGGTGCCGGTCGGATTGAGGAACAGGATCCAAGCCTCTCCCGTTCCGACCGTGCCGGCATGCGGTAGGCCAACGCAGATGTCAGGAAGGCCGTCGTCGTCGATGTCCCCGAGAGAGGAAACCGACCTGCCGAGGTTCGCGACCACGGAAGGGACATACGGAAGATTCCCGCTCGTGGCGCTGATCTTCTGTTCCGCACGAACAGTGCCGTTGGGGTTGAGGAATAGGAGCCAGGCAGCTCCGGCATCGCCGTTCCCGTCGTCATCTCCAGGGGCGCCGACGGCCAGCTCAGTCAAGCCGTCGCCATCGAGATCGCCGATGGCAGCAGCGGCGGAACCGAATTGATCGCCATCGTGGAGCGGACCAATCAGCCCACCGCTCGTGCTGCTGATCTTCCATTGGGCCCACACCGTGCCATCGGCGCGCATGAAGAGAATCCACACTGCGCCGCGCTCTTGGCCGCCGTCGTCATCATCGAAGGCACCGACTGCAAGTTCGGGCAGGCCGTCTCCGCTGATGTCACCGAGGCTCGCGACCGAAAACCCGAATCCGTCGTAGTCGTCGAGGACTCCAGCAAACCCGCCAACCACATCATCGATGAGCTGGGAAACCTTGACGGTTCCATCGCTGTTGAAAAAGAGAATCCACACGGCGCCGCGACCCACTCCGCCTCCGGGGGCAAACGGAGCGCCCACGGCAACGTCGTCGACACCATCTCCGTCGAGATCGCCGAGGTTGGCCAGTGAGTACCCGAAGGTGTCTCCGTCGTGCAGAGTGCCGGTGAACCCGCTGAGACCGGACGTGATCCTGGTAGCGGAGGAGACGGCTCCGCACTGGGCTTGGGTGCGAACGACGAGCGCCGAGAAGAGTGCTACGAGGCCCAGGAGTCGACCGATGTGGTTGGCGAGCACGGGAGGATCCTCCTCTTCACGAAGTCGGCTACCCTGCGTGATCATAACCAGGGCCTTGCAGGTGGGGTGGGCAGGGGCACAGTCTCAGCCCCCGTGACGCGGGGAGTGTTACTGCGAGCCCTTCGGCCCGCCGCCGAATTTCAGGTACTAAACCGCAACGCCCCGTCCCCAGTTACGTTGCCGCATTCTCCTGCGCTGCCATAAGCCGACCGAGACACGCCACTTACGCTGGAGCGGGCGACGGGAATCGAACCCGCGACATTCAGCTTGGGAAGCTGACACTCTACCAGCTGAGTTACGCCCGCGTCGGAACTGGAGACTAGCGTAGCCTCGCCGGCGCGGCGCTGTCCAACGGTTCGTGTGAGGTGGGAACTCGCCTCGTTTCCGATCCTCGGAGATCCCTCGACGTGGCGACGTGGAGCCTTGCGCTTCATGGGTGTGCACGAGATCACCCGCCGAGTGGATCACTTCGTCCCGGACCGCGTCGCTGTCCGCGCCCCAGGGGATCTGGGCCTCGCGCAGATCGTTGCCGATCAGCTGAATAGCTCGGCACTCGGTTCCGGCGACGTGCACGAACTCCGTCGTGCCGGGGGATGCGCGACAGCCGCGTAGAACCGCGCCCTCGACGCGCCTCAGCAGGATCGCCGGCTCTCTTCCGGCCGACGGGGGCTGGCTTCCCGAGAAGCCGTCGAGCCGAAGCCCCTGGACCTCTTCGACCACGAGGGCGTTCTTTCACCGGGGAGACTCCGGTGAGTCCCAGACGACCGCGACGTCGCGCAACTGGAGGTTCCGGCCTCTGCGGAGCGAGAGGGCGTGCTCCGCGCGGTCGTACGGCGCGGACGGATCCAAGGACATGTGCAGGGTGAGTCCATCGATGGTGACGTCCTCGAGCGGGCTGTCGGGGTGTCCCTCGATCGAGCTCTCGCCCGTGCCTCGGGCGATCACTCCACGGATGAGGACGTTGCGGATCGAGCCCGCGGGAGGTTCCTCTGCGCGCGGTCGTGAATCGATCTCGCTGCGCCGCTTGACATTGAAGTGGATCGGATCGCCGTCTCCCCACCAGAACCAGTCGCGCCGCGTGCACTCGATGGTCAGGTTCGAGATCACGACGTCGCTGACGTAGCCTCCGTCGAAGACCATGAAGGCGATGCCGCGGTTCGAGTTCGTGATCACGCAGTTGTCGATGGCGACCCTGCGGACGCAATCCTGGTTGCCGTCGCAGAACTTGATCGCGCTCGAGGAGGACGTGAGCCGGCAGTTGGTGACCGTGATGTCCTCGCACGGGCGAGCCGGTCCGAACAGGTTCGTCGAATAGAAGACCAGGGCATCGTCCCCGGTCTCGATGACGGAATCGGAGATGCGCACGTCGCGACAACCGTCGGGATCGATTCCGTCGGCCCACACGCCCTCGCTCAGGCTGCTGCGGATGTCCAGCGGTCGATGACGACCCGTTCGCAGCCCCACAGGTGGATGTTCCAGCTCGGGGAGCGCACGAAGGACAGGTCGCGGATCTGGACGTCCTTGCAGCGCACCAGCCGAACGAGGTGGCCGACTGCATCCGGTCTGGGGAAGGGGCGCAGCAAGGGTTTCCCCGCCGCTCGCATGAGGAGGAGATTGGGGTAGATGTAGCTGTCCTCGATGTCGTTCTCGCGCCACTCGTATTCGGCGCGGCCGTCGAGCGTGCCCCGGCCCTCGAGCGTGACGTTCTCGAGGTCCTCGCCGTGGAACAGCGCTTCCGTGGGAAAGGCGTCGCGTCCCTTGGCCGAGTAGAGGGTCGCTCCGGCCTCCAGGACGACTCCCACATGGCTCCTCAGCTCGATCGATCCCGAGGTGTACGCCCCCGGCGCGAAGACCACCGTTCCGCCGCCGGCCGCGGCACAAGCGTCGATCGCGCGCTGGATCGCCGGGCGAGCGTCGTCGCCGGGCCGGCCGCTGGCTCCGTAGTCGCGCACGTCGCAACGAGCCTCGAACGGCTCGGGCGCAGACGCGCACGCAGACCCGAGGACGAACATGCGAGCACGCCGGGAGCGACAAACCAGGGAACGCGCATCGTTCCTCCTCCTGAAGACGGTGTCAGCGTGCGGATGGACCCCGAGTAGAGGATACCCGAGGGTCGTCGGGATCCGTTGCGAGCCGGGTCGAGCGCGACTTGGCCTGCGCGCATCCCGAACGAGCCGGGAGTCGTTTCCGGCCGCGGGGGCCCGGTCCAGGCGCGCCCTGCGCCCCCATAGCGACGGCCAGCGATGACGCGCAAACGCGGGGAGGCAGAGCGGTTACAGCTTTCCACCCCGGGTCCTTCCTCGGCGAACGGGCATCTTTCGCTACTTTTGGTGACCGTTTCTCGGTGGGGAAGTCCTACCCTGTGTGCCGATACTCCTCCCCGCCCGGTCTCGCGCCGCACGTTCGCCTGTCCCTTGCCAGCCTCGCCTTCCCTCGTCCCTCGCCCGTGCGCATTCGAAAGGCCGGCGCGACCGCTTCGAGCCCTACGTCTCTCATATGGGCAGCGACTCGGGGGACCTCGTCCAGGGTCGTGGCGCAAGCCTCTGCAGACTGGGCTGTTCACACTGGACTCTTCATCTCGCGACGGGGCCGTGAGGGAAGGACATACCGAGCAACGGGATCCGCACGACGCGCTCTATCGATCGCGTCCGGAAGACCCGTCGCAAGCGCTTCTCAATTCGACAGGCGTTTACCTCTGACTCTGGAAGACCGAATGATCCGCGCCTCCGATCCTTTCCGCTGGAACAGGTGAAGACGCAGACCAACGGAAAGGAAACGATTCTCATGGGAACTCGACTCTACGTCGGAAACCTCTCCTTCAACACCTCCGAAGACGACCTGCGCGCCTTGCTCAGCGAGGGCGGACGCACCGTCAAGGAAATCCATCTCCCGACCGATCGTGAAACCGGTCGGCCTCGCGGCTTCGCGTTTGCCGACATGGGCAACGAGGCCGACGCCCAGGCCGCGATGAAGGCCCTCGATGGCCAGGAAGTCGACGGCCGTCGCCTCAAGGTGAACGAAGCCCAGCCCCGTCCCGCCATGGGCGGCGGCGGCGGTCGCGGTGGCTTCGGCGGCGGCGGCGGCGGCGGCGGCGGTGGTGGCGGCGGCCGCGGCAAGCGCCGCGACTGGTAGGAAGGCTCGCTCGAGAAAGGGCGACGCCAACGAAAGCAGGGCCGCGAGCACGAACTCGCGGCCCTGCTCGTTTCTCGAGGATCTTCGACGCTGGACGCAGTGGGGGTGGGAACCCCTCTTACTCCACCGGGCGCACGAGGTCGTAGTATCCGATGAACATCTCTTCCCAGGTCTGCTCGCCCCAGCTCACCCAGGCCTTGGGATCGGGATTGTTCGGGTTCTCTGCGGAATTGTCGAAGTGTCCGATGCACTCGAGACGCGTGCCCGCCGGCAGCGGAAGCGGATCGGCGAGCAGATAGGACTCCTGCCAGTTGAAGTCGTAGTGGGAGAAGAGGAGTTCCTCCTCGTTTCCGTCCGGATAGTGAGCCACGTAGCGGAAGTCCTTGCCGCGCATGTGCATGTGCGGGAAGAAGGCGACGAGTCCGGTGTCTTCGGCGAGGGTCAGTTCCGCACGCACTTCATGAGCTTGCGCTCCCGGTGGGATTCGAAAGCGGTCGTTGACGACGGCGTGGGTCACGACCTCGAACTCCGGCACGTTCCTGCAGAATCGAATGGCCACGGAGGAACGATCGAAGCGTTCCTTGCCATTCGGCGTGTAGTGCATCTGGAAGATGAGCACCGCTCCAGCCGGCAGGCGCTTGGCGTATCCCTCGGGATAGCTCGAGGACGTGTCACCGGGCACGGCCACGGCGAGGTAGGTGCGGAAGTCCAGGCCCGAACTCGGCGTCTTTGGATCTTCGATAAGGATGAGCACGTGGTGCACGACGTCGGCTGAACCGGGGCGCGTTTCGATCGCCTGGATCCAGCGGTCCTCGGGCCAACTAGTCTCGACCGTGAAGTACTGGTAGTCGACGACGCCCTCGCGCGGGACCGAGAAGCCCTCGGGAGGGAGCCGTGAACCGTCCTCCATCTTGTTCTCCATGGCGAGGACCACGTCCGGCTCTCCGATCGACCAGCCCGTGGGCCAGGCGACCGCAGGCGGATCCTCCTCCGGGTTCCCGCGCGGCATTCCCTGCTGGAACCACGTCAGGATCTTCTCCTTCTCCGTCGCCGGCAGCCGCCTTTCGTTGGCGAAGACCCCGTCGTACTTCGGGTCTGCATTCCAGGGAGGCATGATCCCGCGTTCCAGCACCTGCGCGATCGTCTTCGCCCGCCCCTTCACCTGCTCATAGTCTTGGAGCGCGAACGGGCCAGCCTGACCGGGTCGGTGGCAGGCTTCGCAGCGCCTCTGGACGATCGGGGCGATGTCGCGCGACCAGGTCAGTGATTCCGGAGACTTCTCCTCTCCCAGGGGAGCGAGTTCGAGGAGGGCAAGGAAGATCGCTGAACAGGAAAACATGTTGTTGCCGGGGTAAGGGGGTTGGACTCCGTCTGCACTGTACTCGAAGGCCTGAGGCCCGAGAGCCCGAAAGGCGCGAGGGTACGTCCAAGCACCGAGCTCGTTTCCGGCGAAACTCGATTCAGCTCGCTGCGCGGGGGATCCGCCCGCGCCGAGGCGCGAATCGCGCTAGGCCTTCCTGCGGCGCGCCCGAACTCGGCCAGACCGTCCCCGGAAGTAGCGCATGCCGCGCCGCTGTCCGGTGGTGCGGAGCTTTCGAACCTTGACCAACTTGGCGACCGGGCGCTTGAGGATCCGGGTAGGCGTGCCCAGGACGACTCCGATCTCCTCGAGGCGCTGTCCCGGGTTGGACCCGACATGGGTGAGCACTTTCGCGGCGATCGCTTCGACTTCCGCGCTCGAGCGCCGTCCGCGCCGCCTGCTCCGCGCCGGACCAGCGGATCTGCGTCGAGCAGAAGTCCGTGCCCTGCGCACCCTCGGCCCTGCGCTCAGGGCTCTCTGGACGGAGTTGAGTGCCGCTTCCTTGACGAGCGTGGAGAGTTCGTGGAGGAAGGTATCGATTCTCGTTTGGATCTCTCGGTCGAGATTGCGGTCGGTCATTTCGGTTCCGAAGGGGAAGACGGGGATACAGGATCGTGCTTTGTGGAGTCGCTCGAAAAGCGATCCAAAGACGGACTGGATCAAGTATTCAGTCTCGCTTGTCTAAAGTAACAATCAAGAGGGGTTGGGTGCAAGAGCGCCCCGGAGGATGGAATAAAGACGTGTCTCCTAGTTCATTAGACACGTGCCTTTGCTTTGGATGCGACCGCGTTCATCTTCCGGGACAGGAAGGGAGACCGAAGCAAGGAACGATCTGCCGAAGACAATGTCTTCGCCGCGAACCGTGACCGAGACCTGTCGCTCGGACGCAATCCGGCGAATGAAGGCGCGGAAGCGGCGTAGTCGGCGCGCCGAGCGTCCTTCCTGCTCGCCGTCTTCCAAAGGAGAGTCAGAACCGATGGGACTCATCAACTGGATCTTCGACATCTATCAGCATACGCAGATCGACAAGGCGCGCTCCGAGGCGGCTTCCATGCGCTCGGAGCTCGCGGCGGTCCGTTCCGCCCGCGGAGGGATCGACTCCGAGCGGCTCGAACGGGCGTTGGGTGAGCTGGCGCTCGCCACCAAGACCCTCCAGCGGATGATCACCGAGAAGGGCGTTTGCACTACCGAGGAGTTTGCTCGAAAGCTCCGGGAGATCGACCTGGAGGACGGACGGCCCGATCAACGACTGCCCATCGGTTGAGGCCCTCCCCCGGCCTTCATCTGGCCCTCTAGGCGAAGTTCCGTGGGGCGGCCGGTCTGCTTGCCGGTACCCCGCTCGGCCCCCTCGGGCGGTCCCACTTGAGGTAGGGAGAGACCTCGCGTATTCTCCCCGCCTCGGCCGCCCGCCCCTCCGGAATGCAGTCGCTCGTCGTACCTTCACCTTGCCGAACCGGGGCCCTGCCGTTTGCCGTCCGGTCGAGAGTCTAGCCCGTTCCGAATCCACGCCTGAGCATCCTTCGATCGTGCCGGCCACCGTCGCACCTCCCCATGAACGGGCTTCTTCGAGCAACGGGTCTCCGCGAGCATTCCAGTCTGGGAAGGCTCATGAAGGAGGTCCGTCGCAGTGCCTTCCACGTCGGATGGCGCCGTCCTTCAGCATCCAGAAAGACCGATGATCCGCGCGTTCGAACCTTTCCGTCGTAGGGACAGGGAGAAGACGCAGGGACACACGGAAAGGAATTGATTCATGGGAACCCGACTCTTCGTAGGCAACCTCAGCTACAACACGTCGGAGGACTCACTTCGTGCGGCCCTCTCCGAGGGCGGCCGAATCGTCAAGGAGATCCACATGCCCGCGGACCGGGAGACCGGTCGTCCGCGCGGCTTCGCATTCGCCGAGATGGGCAGCGACGATGATGCCAAGAAGGCGATCGAGGCCCTGAACGGTACCCAACTCGACGGCCGGACCCTCAAGGTCAACGAGGCCCAAGAGCGTCCGCCTCGTCCGTCCGGAGGCGGTTTCGGCGGCGGTCGCGGAGGTTACGGTGGTGGTGGTGGCGGCGGCGGCCGTGGCGGGGATCGCGGCGACCGCGGCGGATACGGCGGCGGCGGTGGTGGCCGCGGACGTCGGAACGACTGGTAATCGATCGGGCCTCGCCGCGCGCGCGGCTCTGGCCTCCGGAGTTGGACCGAAGGCAAGGCCCGCCGGAAGAGCCGGCGGTCCTTGCCTTTCTTCTTCATGGGACGATCGATTCCCTCGGACGAAGGTCGAGGACCGCTCTACACCCGCTTCGTGGGCTCGAGCCTTCCTGGAGAACGGACGGCTCGGGGTGTAGGAGTGGCCACTGGAGACGATCGAGCTCACGGGTCCGGCGCGAGGCCCCTGAGGCCGCCGAGACCGATCGGTGTGCGCAGCCTGCTCAAAGGAGGCGGGTCTCGGCCTCGCCGGTAGCCTGGGCCCCAGCGGCTGGCCTGTCCGGAGAAGATCGCGAGGGTCAACGAGGGTCGGCCGGGCCTTCGCCCTCCGACCAGGGGAAGACGAGCCGATACTCGACGGCACTCTCGACTTCCAACTGCTTGCATTCCTCCGGGGAAACGGAACGACTCGGATCCGGGAGCGGGGCAGAGGACCCGGCGAAGACGGAGAACGAATAGGACCCCGGGGCGAGGTCGTCGCAGTGCAGGCTCGGATTCGAGCCTTCGAACTCCTTCCTCACGACGGTGAAGTCGTGCCGCCCCGTTCCCGGGAGTTCTTGGTGGCGCGCCACCTCGAATCCGCGCTCGTCCTCCCCTTCCGTCGTAGGGGCGACGTAGCGGCAGCGCACGACGGCCGGTGCGGGAAGGACGACTTCGAGGCGCCCCGTGGCGATCATCGCATCCGTGATGGGGCCGGCCTGGAACGCGCGCAAGAAACCGGGCTCGTCGATCAGGACGTAGAGTTCCGTGGGGATCATCGGTGCGGAGACGAGGAAGCTCCTCGAACCGTATTTCTCGACCGGATGGTAGGAAAGGCGCGAGATCCCCGGTTCGATGCCCGACCATGCGTCGAGGGCGAGTTGGCGATCGAAGACGATGGGGGTGAGCGAGTCGGGGATCGGCCGCTCATCGAGGGTTCGCAGCACGAGTTCGAGCCGCCGGCCCGGGGAGAGCGCGACGCGCAGCTCCTGGCGGCCGACGTCCTCGAGGGGTGCGCGCCACAGGGCATGGCCGCGCGCTCGGACGAGGACTTCGCAGGTCCCGGACAGGGGCCATCGGCCCGGCGACGGGAGCAGGAGCGCGCCGCCCTCCACGGAGATCCATTCGCGACCCGACTGGGGATCGCCGATGCGTCTCAGGAGAGCCTGGGCATCAGGAACGGGAGCCCCTTCTTCGTCGACGACCCGGATGCGAATCGTCCGGCCCCCGAGCCCGCAGACTGCGCAGGCGGGCAGGAGCACGAGGAAAGGGAGCAGCCAGCGAGAAGGGGCGCCGAACATGCCTTCCATCGGATTGCGGTCCTTCGCGATTCTAGGCGCGCTTCGCCGTGCCGTGCTCTTGGGGGGCCGAGGTCGAACAGGAGTCCTGCATAATAGCCGCATGATCTTCCTCGAATTCGGCTCGACACTCCTCCTGCTGCTGCTCGGACCCCAGGAAGCTCCGACGACGCCCCAGCGCGGACTGCGAATCCACGAAGACGGAGCGTTCCCGGGCTACACGCTGTTCGCGCCGCTCCAGACGGGCAGCACCTTCCTGATCGACATGGAAGGGAGCGTCGTCCACGAATGGAAGACCCCGTACGGGCCCGGCGCCTCGGTCTACTTGCTCGGGAACGGCCACCTCCTGCGGTGTACCCGGGTCGACGACAACCCGCGCTTCTGGGGCGGAGGCATCGGGGGACGGGTCCTCGAGCTCGACTGGGAGGGGAACGTCGTGTGGACGTATGTGCTGTCGGACGAGGAGCACTCCCAGCACCACGACATCGAGCCGCTCCCGAACGGGAACGTCCTGGTCATCGCCTGGGAATACCTGTCGCGCGAGGAGACGCTGCGTCTGGGGCGGGACCCCGACTTGGTCGCCGACGAAGGGCTCTGGCCCGATGCCATCTTCGAGGTCGAGCCCGTTCGGCCGGAGGGCGGGAGGATCCTCTGGGAGTGGCATGCGAAGGACCACTTGATCCAGGACCGGGACCCGGGGCTCCCCAACTTCGGCTCGATCTCCGACCATCCCGAACGTCTCGACGTCAACGGGGATCGCCGGACGGCGCCACCGCCTTCGGAAGAGGAACGCAGGAAGCTCGCGGAGCAGGAGGAACAGCTGCGGGCCCTCGGATACGTCGGGGGCGACGCCGAGCCCGAGGAGGAACCCATGGAGAAAGGGGATGCGCCCCGGGAGAGGCGCGGCGACTGGCTGCACACGAACTCGGTCGACTACGATCCGATCAACGACCTCGTCCTCATGAGTACGCCGCACTTCGACGAGATCTGGATCGTGGACCATTCGACCACGACGGCGGAAGCCGCGGCAGGCCGCGGCGGACGACGAGGCAAGGGAGGCGATCTGCTCTGGCGCTGGGGCAATCCGCGCCGCTTCGAGCTAGGTGGCGAAGCCGACCAGCGACTCTTCGGACAGCACGACGCACAGTGGATCGAGGCGGGACTTCCGGGCGAGGGGCACGTGCTGGTCTTCAACAACGGCAGCGGGCGCCCGGAGAAGGAGTTCTCTTCCGCGGACGAGCTCGCGCTGCCCTTCGATCCCGCGCACGGTTTCGCGAGGGAACCGGGTCGATCTTTCGGTCCCACGGCCTTGGCCTGGACCTACTCGGCGCCGAACCCCGAGGACTTCTATTCCTTCTTCATCTCGGGTTGCCAGCGCCTCCCGAATGGGAACACGCTCATCTGTTCCGGAAAGCAGGGGCGCTTCTTCGAGGTGACGAAGGAGGGCCGCATCGTGTGGGAGTACTTGAATCCCTTCGGGGGCGAGATCCCGGCCAGCTTCGGCGGTGCCGCTCCCAGGAGAGGAGGACCGCACGATGGTCCGTCGCCGGTGGAGCCCGTCTCGACCTTCCGCGCGACGCGCATTCCCCTGGATCATCCCGCCCTCGCCGGCTGGAAGCTGGAGAAACGCTGAGAGTCCGCGGGGCCATCGCGCTCGGTGAGAGAGGCCGGTGAGGGCGGAATGGGGAATGAGGCCGACGTCGCGGTAGTGGGAGCCGGTGCGGCCGGCCTCATGGCTGCGATCGCCGCGAGGAGCGCGGTGCGCGCGAAGGGGCTCGCGAGGCGCATCATCGTGCTCGAGGGAGCCCAGCGCTTGGGCGCGAAGATCCTCGTGTCGGGGGGCGGACGCTGCAACGTCACCCACGACGTGGTGGACGAGAAGGCCTTCGCCGGGTCGACCCCGAACGCGATCCGGAGGGTGCTCAGGCGTTTCGACGTCCCGCGCGTCATCGGTTTCTTCCGCGAGCAGGGCGTCGAACTCAAGCGCGAAGAGACGGGCAAGCTCTTCCCGACGAGCGACGACGCGCACACGGTCCTCGCGGCGCTGCTCGCCGCGACCCGCGCGGCCGAGGTCGAGATCCTCCATCCCTGGCGGGTCGAAGCCGTGGAGTACGACCCGCGTTCGGCGCTCTTCGTCCTGTCCGGACCGGCGGGAAGGATGGGCGCACGTCGTCTCGTCCTCGCTACGGGCGGGAAGAGCCTGCCCAAGACGGGATCCGACGGCGGGGGGTACGAACTGGCGAAGAGCCTGGGGCACTCGATCACCCCGCGACTCTTCCCGGGGCTCGTGCCGCTCTGCCTCCCCTCCGACCACTGGATCCCCCGCCTGACGGGGCTCTCCGCTCGAGCGACGCTCGAGGTGCGCAATTCCAGCGGGAAGAGGGTGGCAGCTTTCACCGATGCGCTCCTGTGCACGCACTTCGGCCTCTCGGGGCCGGCCGTGCTCGACGTCAGTCGCTACTTCGTCGACGCGAGTCTGGGCGATCCAGGCGCGAAGCTCGTCGCGAACTGGCTCTCCGGCGCGGACTTCGAGGGCGTCGATCGGGCGCTGCTCGATCTCGGCCAGCAGAGCCCGTCGCGCTGGCTGCGCGAGCGAGGCGTGCCCGAGCGCCTGGCCCAGGCGCTGTGCGAATCCGCCGGCGTGAACGGCTCGGCGAGCGCCCGCACGCTCTCTCGTGAAGGGCGCCGCGCCCTCTCCCAGACGATCGTCGCGACCGTGCTGCCGATCATGGGCAACCGTGGCTTCTCGCATGCCGAAGTCACGGCGGGCGGGGTGCCGCTGGCCGAGCTCCGGCTCGACACGCTCGAGTCGCGCGTCTGTCCCGGGCTCTACTTGGTCGGTGAGATCTGCGACGTCGATGGCCGGATCGGCGGATACAACTTCCAGTGGGCCTGGGCGAGCGGATACGTGGCCGGCTCCGCGGTGGGCGCCGCAGGCGAGGCTCAGTAGCGATCGATCGAGGCGCGCCGCCTGAGTTCCTCGAGCCCCGCGCCGTTCGTGGATCCGCGCAGCGCGTCGAATGGCACCTGGATCACCAGGTGTTCGGGTGGAGCCTGTTGCGCGAGCAGGTTCGTCAAGGCGGAGGTGCCGTCCTTCGCCGTCTGCTCCTGGGCGCGTCCCGTGCGGGTGAGTCTAGGCGAAGCGCCCGAGGATCCTTCGATGAAGAGTGCGACGACGATCGTCTCGCCCGGGGCGATTCCCCTCAGACGGCTGCCGTGCTTGGCCAGGATTCGAAGCACCGCGTCGACGGCCTCTTCGCGGGCCTTGGGATCGATCCCCCAACGCCCCTGGGAACCGGCACGAAGGGCTGCGTCGAAGTAGATCTGGTACACGGCTCTCGTGTCCTCCGATGTCCCTCCGCGCACTTCGCGCCGGGTGCGTTCCCAATCGTCGTCCTGCGCCGCGGTCGAGCCTTCCCGGGAAGCGGCCTCCTGCTCCAGCGCCACCGGGAGTTCGAGGTCGAAAGAGTAGAAGACCCCGTTCCCGGGAACGCGAAAGCCGCGTGATCGGCCGGCACGTTGGCTCCCCGCATAGTAGGTCACGACCGATTGCGACGCCGTCAGTCCCATCAGGGAGAGGGCCCCGGTGTCCGGGTCGAAGAGAGTGCCGGACCGCTCCGGCTCGAGCGCTTGGACGAGGAGCCGCCGCAGGATCTCGACGTCCTCCGCGACCTCTTCGAGGCGTTGGGATTCCTCCTGAGGTCGGGCCGGGAGCGTGGGGCGGGTGAGGAGGGGAGCGACGTGGAGGGCGAGCAGGGTCGGGAACAGCATGGCGGTTCCTAGCGGGCGGTTGGGGCTTTCTGGGGAGTGGTCACGAGCGAAGCGAGTTCGATCAACGCGTCGCGGGTGCGTTCGTTCTCTTGAACGCTGTGCGAGGCGAGGGAGTCGACGAGTTCCAGGAAACGGCGCCGGTCCTCGGCGCGCGCGAGGTCGAGCGCTCGGATCAGTCGTGCGCGCTCGCGGTCCTGGGCCGCCGCAAAGTCGACCCAGAGCTCGGCTTCCTGGCTGGAATGACGCAGCACTTCTTCGCGCGCGATCGCCTGGATGCGGGACTCGTCGAGGACCGTCGCGGGCACCGCGGACGCGCCTTCGGAACGCGGCACCGAGCGGCCCGGCAGGCCGAGACGGACCACCATCTCGGCGCCGTCCACACGCACCTCGCTCTCGAGGACGCACAGGAAGACCAGCACGGCCGCGGCGGCGATCCAGGAGAGTCGCACCCACTTCCGCGCCGTCCGTGGACGTTCCCAGTCGGACGCGCGGGCGGCGGCCGCGATCGCGTGCGGGTCTCCGGCGAACGGCTCGAGCTCCCACAGGTCGAGCGTGTGCAAGGTGGAACGGAGCAGGGCGAGCTCCTCGCGGCACGAGAGGCAGGTCTCGAGGTGGTGCGCGAGGGAGCGCCGCGCCTCGGGGCTTGCCTCGCCGTAGAGGAGATCCGGGAAACGGGTGCGGATTCCGGAACAGGAGGTACGGTCGTTCATGACGGGTCACCTTGCAATTGTGCGAGCCGCGCGCGCAGGAGTTCGAGCCCCTTCGCCATGCGCGATTTCACGGTCGTGACCGGGGCCTCGAGGATCTCGGCGATGGCCGGGAAGGGGAGCTCGTGGTAGTGGCGCAGGACGACCACTTCCCGTTCCCGCGGAGGGAGTGCGATCACGGCATGCGCCACGCGTTGGGCGAGATCGCGTCGCTCATGGATCTCGTCGGGGGTCGTCGGCGGAAGGTCAGCGGGGCGACGGGAACGGAAGCGTTCCTCGGCCTGGTCGCGGCTCGCGTGCCTGCGCCTCCGGTCATGGCACAGGTTGAGCACGATGCGGTGGATCCAGGTCGAGAGGCGGGCGCGGCCCTCGAACCGCCGCAGTCCTCGGTGGATCTGGATCCAGGCCACCTGTCGCACGTCTTCCCCTGAGTCTCGATCCCCGGTCATCCTCCAGGCGAGTTCGAGCACGGCCGGGTCAAAGCGCGCCACGATGTCCACGAAGGCGGCCTCGTCCCCCGACTGGAAGCGTTGGACCAGGTCCTCGTCCGAGGGATGCATGGGAGAGGGTCACGGGGACCGCCGGCCTCCTTGGACGGCCGCCGGCGCGAGGGGGACGAGGGAATCCGGCCGTTCCGGTCCCCAGTAGGGCCCGGCTACGCCCCCGGACCCGACGCGTTGGCCCTCTTCCCATCGAGCGCGGATGAATACATGAATACAATGGGGGCAAAGCCCGAGAACCTCATGAAGATCCCGACGCGGCTCGCCCTTCCCCTCTTCTGGAGCTGGCTCCTCTTCCTCCTCGCCTCCCCGGCGGGTGCCGTTCCCCAGTGATGCCCGCGCGGTAGGGGAGCGGTCGCTCCCCCAGCTCCGGCCCCGCGAGGACCCGCGCGCTCGGGGCCCGTCGGTCCCGATCCCTCGACTCCGCCCGGCGCCACGCGCTCCTCGCCGACCGCGCCGGCTCAACCCGCGAGTCCTTACCTCACTCACCCGCGCCGCGCCACGAGCCGCGGCGAGCTCGAGATCGATTGGGAGTACCCGGTCACCTCGCAGCGGGCGAAGGATACGGGAGAGCGTTCGGTCGCGGTCGAGGCACGTCACGCCCTCACTTCCGCGGAGGCCTTCGCCTTTCTCGCGGGAAACGATGCTCGTCCGCTGCTCGTTCTCCGGGACTGCACGACGTGCACGGGGACGGACGACGCCCTGCTGACGCGCCAGGCGGACAACGAGAAGACCCTGCTCTTGACGCGCTGGTTCCACTGCATCCGGATCTCCCCGGACGTGCTGGACGAAGACCACCCGTTCCACGAGCTCTTCGCGGGCAACGGTCCGCCGCACCTCTTCGTCGCGAGCCGGGACGGATCCAACCGGCACGACTTGGACGGCCAGCAGTCGCGAACGGAGCTGTGGCAGACGATGGAATCCGCCCTCGCTTCGGAATACGAGCCCGGTCACGAGTCCGCCCTGAAGGAGCTCACGAAACTGCTCGACCGCTTCGATGCGCTGGACCAACGCACCGAGGAGCTCGAACAGGCTCTGGACCGGGAGATCGAGAGCCGCGGCCCGGACGGAGCGAAGGTGTCGAGGCTGCGCAAGGAGCTCGCCGGGATCGAGCAGGAGCGCGCTCACCTGCGCGAGCGCGCCGCCGAGCTTTCCAGCCTCCGATTCCGGATCGAGGAGCCGGGAGCGAAACCGCACGCCCGGTAGGGCGGTTTCCGGAGCCCCCGCGGTCGCCAGGGGCACGTCCGATGGTCACCGCCGCCCGAGGAACGGGTATTGCCGACTTGTGTCCAGGGCACGGGTCGGGTGTACTCGTGCTCGATCGCCATTCTCAGAAGGAAAGCAGGGACCGGAATGAAGCTCCTCCGACGAACGATCGGTGTCGTTCTATCGAGCTGGCTCCTCTTCATGCTCGGATCGCCCGCGGGCGCCGCGCCCCAGTGATGCCCGAAGGGACCTCCGACAGGTCTCACCCCGCCGGTGGCGGGGAATCCGGGTGGCGTCGATCCGCTGAACCCCCTCGCTCCCGCGGGTTCGCCCTACCTCGCCGCTCCCCGCGGTCCCACGAGCCAGAGCGAGCTCGAGATCCGTTGGGACTATCCGGTCTACGCCCCGAAGGTCGAGACGCCGACCGGTAGGACGGTCGCCACCTTCGAGAAGCGCGTGCTTCCCCTGCTGGAGGCGATGGCCATCCTCGCCGGAGCGGATCGACGTCCCGTGCTCGTGCTGCGCGAATGCCAGACGTGCACCGGAACGGACGATGCCCTGCTGACGCGCCGGGCCGACAACGAAAAGACCATGCTGATGTCGCGCTGGTTCCACTGCGTGAAGCTTCCCGCGGACGTGCTCGACGTCGATCACCCCTTCCATGCGCTCTTCGAGGGCGATTCGCCTTCGCACCTGTTCATCGCGGACTGGGATGGTTCCGGGCGAACGAACTTGAACGGGCAACAGTCGCGCACCGAGCTGTGGTCGATCATGGGCGAGAAGCTCTCGGCTCGATACGCCTCGACGCACGAAACCGCTCTCGCGGAGCTCTTCTCGATCCTCGGCGAGCTCGACGCGCTCGACGACAAGGTCGGCAGCCTGCGGCAGCAGCTCGACGCCGAAATCGAGAAGGACGGGCCGAAATCCGCCCAGGCCGCGAAGATCCAGAAAGAGATCACGCGCCTCGCCAACGAGAGGTCCGAGCTCCGTGAACGCGCCGTGCGCGTCTCGGCGCTCAAGCTGAAGGAGCGGCACCGGCCTGCGAGTGCAGGAGCGCCCTCCAGCGAGAAGGCCTGATCTCGGGGGACGAGCCATGATTCCTCTGCGCGGCGGCGGAGGCCTCCAGCCCGCCGCCGTGCTCGTTTTCGCCTCGCTGGCAGCCCTGGGCCGTGCCGAGGTCCAGGGCGAAGGCCGGACGCCGCGACCTGCGGTGGATCCGTATACCCAGGGGGATCCGCAGGCGGCGAAGTCCGCCGGCTACGTGTCCTTCGGCCCCTTCCTGTGGGGCGACGACCACACCAGCGAGCGGGTCCAGGCCGTACTCGGGGGTGAGCCCCTGATCTGGGTCGAGACGGCGCACTTCCGTCTGGGCTCGAGCCTGGACGAGTACGACTTTCCGAGCGACCGGATCGAGCGCAAGAAGCTCGAAGGCGAGCTCGCGCGTCTGAAGGAGAGGCTCTCCGGGCTGAAGGGCAAGGTGAAGAAGCTCGATCCGTGGTTGCGCCTCCATCTCTACGCGCTTCGCCTGGAAGATCTCTACTCCGACTTCCTACGAGAGTTCGCGCTGGAGGAATCCGAGTTCCCCGGGCCGGCCGGCGCGCGCCCCATGGGCCGGGGGCCCTATCTCGGGATGGCGGACAAGTTCACCGTGCTCCTGCTCGAGAAGAAGAGCGCGCTGGCTCGCTACACCTCGACCTACTGCGAAAAGGCGTGGGAAGCCTCCTTCCGCTACTACTTCACGAAGTCCGATGGCCTGTTCTGCGGGCTCTCCTACGACGCGCTCGAAGGCGAGCTCCAGAACGACCTCGTCTTCCACTACGCGCTCGTGTTCCTCGTGACGCAGAACCTCTACGGAGGCTTCCGCGGCTACGACTCCGAGGGGCCCGTCTGGTGGCAGGAGGGCCTGGCTCGATGGTTCGCGCGCAAGGTCGACCCGCGCTGTCTGCTCTACACCGCAGGGAAGGACGAGACCTTGCGCGACGAGCTGGAGGCCGACTGGGAGCCCAAGGTCCGCGCCCGCGTCGGGCACGCCTACTTTCCTTCCGTGGAGGAGATGCTCGCCTGGAAGGACCCGGAAGAGTGGGAGTTCTCTCGGCACATGATGGCCTGGTCACGCGTGGATTTCGTTCTGCGCAGGGACCGGGCGAAGGCCCGTGCACTCCTGATGGACCTGAGGGAGCCGATCCCCTGGTCGCCGGAACGACCTCGAGAGGAGCTCCTCGCCGAGCGTTCCAGGAACGCGCTCCAGTCCGCGCTCGGGAAGGATCTCGCCGCGTTCGACCGCGAATGGGCGGCCTGGGTGTTCGAGAACTACGCCAAGCGCTGAATCCCGGCTGTTCAGGCCGGCCTCCGCCGGTATCCTCTGCTGGTCTCCAGGTCCTCCTCTCTCCCCCGCGCCCCGCTCCGCTGGCTCACACCATGAAACGAATCGCGCCCTTCCTGTTCCTCGTCGCCGTCTCCACCGTTTCCGCAGCCCAGGATCCTGCTTTCCACGCGCGTCTCCGCGACAACCTCGACGTCCCCGGATCGGTCTATTCGGACGTCTGGGGCGATGGGACCGTCGGCTACATCGGGCGTTTCTTCCAGAGCCAGTTCGACATCATCAACGCCGCCGATCCCGACAACCTCTCGCTCTACTCGACCTTCAGCGTGCCGGCTCCGAACAACACCGCCAGCACGCAGGACCATCAGGTCGGTACGGTGCCCCTGAATCGAAGCAAGAAGCTGCTCTTCGTCGCCCTGGACAGCAACGGCAACGACGGAGTGGCGATCTTCGACGTGACGACTCCCACGGCTCCGGTGCAGCTCACGCGCATCGACGCCAACCCGGGGACGTACGAGGACATCCACGACGTCAGCTACCGGAGCGACGGCTGGCTCGCGATCTGCGATTCACGCGACCCGACGCTGGCGATCATCGACCTGCGCAGCTACAACCCGAACAGTCCGCCGGCCACGATCACGAGCTGGACCTACGAGATCACGAACCTCGGCACGGGGTTCGTTCACGACATGACTCTCACGGACGATCGGCTCTACATCTCCGCCTGGGACAACTTCTACGTCTACGACGCCTCGAACCTGGGGGGCTCGGCTCCGACGTTCCTGGGAGCGGTGCGCGGGAGTGCTTGCCACTCCGTCTGGCCGACCGACGACGGCCTGTTCGCAGTCACTTGCGACGAGCGCTCGGGCGGAGCGAGCCGTCTCTACGAGGTCGTCGACAACGGCTCCTCCGTGACGCTCTACCAGCGCGATTCGTTCGTGAGTCCGCTGACGGGCGTGGGGCTGGCCACTTCGCCGCACAACCCGCTGTTCTTCGGTGAGCGCGCCTACGTGTCGACCTACGAGGCCGGCGTCGTGGTCTTGCAGATCGACCGCACCACGAAGACTTTCGAGAAGGTGGCTTCGTACGACACGTCGACCGTCGGCACCACCGGCGGATTCAACGGCTGCTGGGGGGTGTACCCGCGCCTCGGGCACGATCGCGTGCAGGCGAGCGACCTCGACAACGGCTTCTTCGCGCTCGACTTCAGCGCGATCCAGATCTCCTTCCCGAGCCCTCGCCCCAAGACCGTCCAGCCCTTCGTGACGACGCCGATCACGATCCAGATCGACGCCCTCGGGACGGACGTCCTGGACGCGGCGAGCGTCCAGGTCTTCACGCGCGTGAACGGCGGCGCGTTCGTCGCCTCGCCCGCGACGAACCTGGGCGGGGGACTGTACGAGGTCGAGCTGCCCGCGATGGCCTGCGGGAGCAAGGTCGACTACTACCTGTCGGCCGCCGAGCTCGGCGGCGAGGTCTTCGGCAGCCCAGCGAAGGCGCCCGACGCCTTCCACACGGCCTGGGTGGCCGAGAGCCTGACGACGGTCTTCTCGGACGACTTCGAGACGAACAAGGGCTGGACGGTGTCGAACGACGCCAGCCTGACGAGCGGCGGGTGGGAGCGCGTCGTGCCCGTCGATTCCGGGGCGCAGCCGGGATACGACTCGCCGGACGACGGCGTCTCGACGCGCGGCTACGTCACCCAGAACGGCGCCGTCGGCGGCTCCATCAGCGCCAACGACGTCGATGGCGGGCCCACGCGGCTCACGTCGCCCAACCTGAACTTCTCCGCCGGCGACGGCCTGATCAGCTACACGCGCTGGTCCTTCTCGAACGGCGACCTGAACGACGGCCTCGAGGTCGAGGTCTCCAACAACGCTGGCGCGAGCTGGGTCGCGGTCGAGGACGTGACCTTGAAGGGCGGAGGCTGGATCCGGCGCTGCTTCCGCATCTCGGACCACGTGACGCCGACGAGCCAGGTGCGCGTGCGCTTCAGCGCCTCCGACAACCCCAACAACTCGACCACGGAGGCCGGCGTCGACGACTTCCTGGCCCAGGGCTTCTCCTGCACGAATCCGGCCGCCATGGCGGTCTTCCGCAACGGAACCGGCGTGAATTCGAGTTGCTACGCGGCGAATCTGCCGGTCCTCGGAACGACCTGGACGGGTCAGGTGAACGCCGCAGGGCACCCCGGTGCGACGCTCACGGCGGTCGTGTTCTACTCAGCCGGAGCGACGGGTCCGATCCTCTCGGGCGGCGAGATCCTCGTGAACATGGGGTCCACGAAGCTCTTCCAGAGCCTGGTCGTCGCATCGGGCGGCGTGGACACGCACTCGTTCACGATCCCGAACGATCCGAGCCTCGTCGGGACCTTCAGCGCCAGCCAGGGGATCATCCTTGGAGGGCCATCGGGCTGGCAGGCCTGCAACGCCTACGACCTCACGGCGGGATACTAACGGGGCTCCGCCCCAGCCCAACAAGCATGTCGAACCGCTTCAGAACAAGAGCGTCCCTTCGGGCCGATCGCTTCGCGCTGCGCGCGAAGGATGCCTGCGGCGCACGGCGCTGACGCGCCGGGCGCGGCCATTCGGCCGCGCGACGTCTTGGGGGGGAGAGAACTTGACTCATTCTTCAAGCTCCTGGCCCCCAAGACGTCTAGCCACCCCGTGGGGCGCGCCGGTCCGCGCAGGCGACGAGGGGAATCCGTCGAGTAGGATCGGATCCGCCATGGTCCGGCGTCGACGGTCCTCGTCCAGCGCGAGCGCGGTCCTCATCGGTCTCGTCGTCGGCTGCGGCTCGAGCCAAGAGCCGGCCCCGGCCGAGAGCACGCATCCCGTCGAGCGCGTGATCCTGATCACCTGCGACACGCTGCGCGCGGATCACCTCGGTGTCTACGGCTATCCCTACGCGACGAGCCCCAACCTCGACGCCTTCGCCCGCGAATGCTTGGTGTTCGACGAGGCTTGGTCCTCGGCGCCCTTGACCGCTCCCGCGCTCGCGACGGTGATGACCGGGCGGCTGCCGGACGAGCTCGGGATGTCGTCCAACCTGGTGCTCGCGCCCGCCGCGGCCACGACCCTGGCCGAGGTCCTCTCGGCCGCGGGGATCGAGACGGCGGCGGTGGTCTCGAACTGGGTGCTGCGCCGCCGCGAGGGGCGCTCCGGGGAAGGCCTGGAACAGGGGTTCGCCACCTACGACGATTTCATGGAAGAGGTCGAGAGGAACCGCCCGACGGTCTGCGAACGCAGGGCCGCCGCGACGACGGACGCGGCCCTGGAGTGGCTCGAGAATCGTCAGGGCGGGCGCTTCTTCCTCTGGGTCCACTACCAGGATCCCCACGGGCCGTACACGCCGCCCGAGGATTGCGTGCGCGCCGTCGAGCGGCCGTTCACCGAGGAACCCGAGCTCGTCGTGGGGGCGACCCAGGTCGGCTTCGGAGAGATTCCCAAGTACCAGGCTTTCGGCGACGACCGTGCACCCGAGTCCTACCGCATCCGCTACGACGCCGAGATCCGCTACTTCGACCGCGAGCTCGGACGGCTGCTCGCGAGCCTGCATGTCGCAGGGCCCCTCGATCGGGCGCTCGTGATCTTCACCGCGGATCACGGGGAGTCGCTCGGGGAGCACGGTTACTGGTTCGGCCACGGACAGAACCTGTATCGCGAGCTCCTGCGCGTGCCCCTGCTCGTGCGTTACCCGGCCGGCTTCCCCGCGCCCCTTGTCGCCCGGAGGGAAGGCGACTGGAGACGCGTGCCCGGGATCACGGGGCACGTCGACCTCCTGCCCACGGTGCTCGATGCCTTCGGGTTGCCGCCGCTCCCCGCGCACGGGAAGAGCCTCCTCACCGTGGCGTTCCCCGAGTCACGCATCCTGCCGCACACCCTGCGCGCCAGCGGCACGAAGGAGCGCTGGGAAGGGGCGACCGACGGTTTCTACCACTTCGTCGCGGGCCCCGGGGGACGGTGGCTCTTCGACCTGGAACGAGACCCGGGCGAGACCACCGACGTCGCCGCCTCCCAGCGGCCGCGCCTCGCCCTGCTCGAGGGGGCCGTTTCCGCCATGGCCGCGGCGCTCCCGCCGCTCGCGTCGAAGGGGGCGGTCGAGGAGCTCGATCCCGGGGTCCAAGAGAAGTTCGACGACCTCGGCTACACGGGCACGGACGGTCTCTGAGCGGCGACCGCCGGGCTCGGGGCGAACGAACGAGCGAGCCCGCCCGGACTCCCGCGAGATCGGGTCAAGTCGCTCGAGGCGGCGGGTCGAACCATGGATCCGGAAGACCCTTCCGATAGGAATTCCCGTGTCAGGTCCCGTCGACCGCCCTTCCCCCCCGACGACACTCCGGATCGGTTCCCCGCGCGCGGCCGAGTGCTGGGCAGATCTCACCCGTTCGCTCACGCTCTATCCGGAGACGAACTCGCGGGTCCTGCGTTCGCTCGCTTCCTTCCTCGAAGAGCTGCGCGCGAGTATCGACCCGCAGACGAAGCGCGTGGAACTGGGCTTCTCCGGCCGGGTCGTGTGGGTGGACGAAACCCCCCATGACGTCAGGCCGGAGAGCAACCTCGCCTGGCTCAAGGAGCGGCTGGATCGCGCGGACCTCTCGGGAGCCCTCTTCGCGGAGAACGTCGACGAAGCCTCGCTGCTCGCGTTCACGAAGAGGCTGCTCGAGCTGTACACGCGCCGCGACATGGGCCTCGGTTTCGAGGCTCTCTGGCCCCAGGCCTATGCGGGCATGGCCTTGCTCGAGCGACGCTTCGAAGGCGCGTTCTCCGACCGCGACGACGAGGAGGCCGGGAAGGCGCGTCCCAACGTCGCCGGCCGGGCGCGCCGCAAGGCGAAGATGCTGCGCAACGCACTGACGCTGGACGAGCGGATCCGCGCAAGGATCGAGGGGATCCAGGGGAGGCTCCGCGCGGGTTTCGAGCCGGGGAGCGAGTTAGGGCTCGCGCAATAATAACCTGAACATTCAATGCGGCGAGATGGTGTAGTTCCACTCGCCATGAAAGGTGTGCGGGGCCAGTCGAACGGCCGCGAGTTCCTCGTCGCTCACCTTGATTCCACT
>Ga0247727_10005868_pt1 | contig 24505 bp, 28 predicted proteins | sample WisWelCaveWW1625_FD_202498 | JGI IMG/M metagenome (GOLD analysis project Ga0247727, IMG submission 202498) | Biofilm microbial communities from Wishing Well Cave, Virginia, United States - WW16-25 | ecosystem: Environmental > Aquatic > Deep subsurface > Groundwater > Cave microbial mat | place... | reverse complement strand
ACATGGCCGGGGTGGTGCGCACCTTGGAAGCAGGCCTGCCACGGCTGGCTGGGGATCGAGATCGCGTGCGGAGCATCTGCGCCTGGCCCTGGATAGTTAGTCTCACCTTGAACGCGAACTAGAATTAATAGTGCAGATTGCTGACCACGAGTGGCTATCCTCTTGAATGTTGATTATGACGATCTCGCCACCGAAAAATCAGGATCGCTGACACAATAGCCACGATGTAACCGATCGGAGGACAAATGGCGACTATCAGCAGTGCCCAACCTAATGCCTCATCTTCCGGAAGATGTGATACGACTGGGCCGGCGGCAGTATAGACGACGGCCGTGAGCAGAATGGGAAGGGCAACTACCTAGGCACTTGCTTCTGCAGCGCGCTTTAGGCTCCGGTGCCAACATGCGATCAGACAGAAAGGCACGCCAATAGCGACCAGACAAACCAACCACAGGGGAAAGCCGCAAATCAGAATACTACAAATCATCTCAGCACTCGCCTTCGGGTTAATTCGCCGTCGCCAGCGCGGCGCGCTTTTCGGCGATCAATTTCAGCAGCGCCTTGTGCGGGTCGGCGAACTTGGCGGTGCCTTCTTCCATTAGCTTGTCTTCCATCTTCTGCTGGTCCACCAAGCGGTCGATCTCGTCGAGAATCGCTTTCGGAGGGAGCTTGTCCACCTGCCGGGAGTATTTCTTACCGAGCTTTTCGACGGCAGCGTTCGTCGCGGGCGGATTGGTTTGAATGTCGCTGCCGGCTAGTGCCTCGACGTATTTATCGGGCGGATCGCTGGGTTTCTTGGTGCCGGTGCTGGCGAAGATAATTTCTTGTTGGAGCAGCGTTTTCTTGTCTTTCCAGAATGCCTGGTTCAGCCGCCAAAGCCGTTTCGCGTTCACGATGCCCACCTGTCCCTGCGCGGCGGGGCTGAGTTGCGGGACGTGTTTCTCGGTGTACACGTCCACGCGCGAGACGAAGATGCTGTAGACGCTCTTGAACTGGTCGAGCGACTTGCGGCGTTGCGCCCCGCGCCACATGGCGTCGCGGGCGATGCCGTACTGACGCTCGGAGAAAATCAGCGTGACGTTGAGGTTGATGCCGGCCGCGCAGATTTCCTCGATGGCATCCAAACCCGCGGCGGTGGCCGGCACTTTGATCAGCCGGTTGGCGCGGTTGGCGCCCCATTTCTTGCCCAATTCAATGTAGCGCCGCACCCGCTCCGCGTGTGGTGGTGCGAGTTGACGATCTTCCAGCAACGGATCGAGTTCGAAGCTGACGTAGCCGTCGTTGCCGCGCGACTGTTCCCACACGGCGCGAAATACTTTCTGCGCGTCGCTGACCAGTTGATCCGTTAACGCCCACGCGATGGATTCGTCGTCCATACCTTCCTGCGCGAGTTGGGAGATGCGCGTGTCGCTTTGCCCGGTCTTGATGATGTCGGCGATGATGATTGGGTTGGAAGTCGCGCCCGTGGCACCGATCGCGCGATTCTTTTTCACCTCGGCGGGATCGACCGAGTCCAGCCAGAGTTTCGTGCCGGTGGTAATGAGTGATTTGAGAGACATAAATGGCTCCTTTCGACTGCCGCGTCCATCAACATGATACGCATCAGAGATTGGCACGCAAGGCGCATTTGCAGCGCCCCATGCACGCCGAAAGCATCGAAACCGCCGTTAGCCTGGCCGCCGCCACCAAGCGCGTCTTGATCGTCGAAGACGACCGGATGCTGGCCCGCATTTACTGGAAGAAACTGCTGATGGCCGGATACGCCGCCGAAGTCGCCTCCGACGGCGCGAGCGGCGTCCAGATGGCCCGCGAATACCAGCCCGACCTTATCGTGCTCGACCTGATGTTGCCGGAGATGAACGGCGTCGAAGTTCTCACCAAACTGCGCGAGTCGTCCGACACGCGCGAGTTGCCCGTCGTGGTGTTCAGCAACGTGTTCCTCGGCGACCTGATCAACCAGGCCCGCGCCGCCGGCGCGACCAAGATTCTTTCCAAGACACAGGACAACCCCGACAAGCTGGTCGAGGAGATCGTCAAATTGATCGGCGAGAGCGTCCGGCCACCCAGTTCAACCGAGAACGCCGCCGCGGACGAACCGCCGCGGCCGAATTTCGCCGAAGAAGCTCCCCGTCACGCGAAAGAGTTGCGCCGGCTGCTGGACGCGTTTCTGGTCCGCGGCAGTGGCGACCTGTCGCGGCTGATGGCGTTGTATCAACGCGTGCGGTCCGTCAGCACCCAGGCCACGGGGGCTTGTCTCCCGCTAACGGCGCACATCGCCGCAGCGCTGGAAGCGTTGTTGACGCAACTGACCGACAAGCCGAACGCCATCACCCCGTCCGCCCGGCACACCGTCACCAAAGCCGTCGAAGCGCTCGTCGCGTTGCTGCAGATGCCCGACCCGCCCACTCACTGCGATTTCACGGGGGTCAACGTCCTGGCGGTGGACGATGATCCGGTGGCGTTGCGGCTGGTGCGTCACGCGCTCGACTATGCCCGGCTGCGGGTCGAATGTCTGCAAAACCCGATCAAAGCCCGAAAACTTCTCACGGAAAAGACGTTCGACCTGATCCTGCTCGACATCGAAATGCCGGAGCTTACGGGCGTCCAACTCTGCGAACAACTCCGGCAGATGCCCACCAACGCGAACACACCGGTTGTCTTCGTCACCGCCGTCAACCAGTTCGACACTCGCGAAGAAGCCATCGCGCGCGGCGGCGACGACCTGATTGCCAAGCCGTTCCTCACCGCCGAACTGGCCCTCAAAGCCCTCACCCGGCTCATCATCGCGCGGGGTTGACCTGACTCTGGATCGTGGGAGCGGCGTCCCCGCCGCGATTCCGCCAATGCCCGGTCGCGGCGGGGACGCCGCTCCCACCAAACAAACTTTTCTCAAATCGCCGCTTGACTTCCCGCCTTGTGTTCTGTATTTTCTGTTACGACAGAAATAGAAGAAATGAAACTGACGCCACTCACCAAGAAGTTCGTGCTCCACTGGGGCGAGATGGGCACCCGCTGGGGGATCAACCGCACCGTCGCGCAAGTGCATGCGCTGCTCTACATCGCGCCGCGTCCGCTCCATGCCGAGGAGATTGCCGAAACGCTGTCGGTCGCCCGCTCCAACGTCAGCACCAGTCTGAAAGAGCTGCAAAACTGGGGCTTGGTTAAAGTCAGCCACGTGCTGGGCGACCGGCGCGATCATTTCGAGACGCACAAGGACGTGTGGCAGATGTTCCAGATCGTCATGAACGAACGCAAGCGCCGCGAAATCGAGCCAACCGTGGCGCTGTTGCGTGAGGCGGTCAGCGAGACCGATAGCGAAGGCAAAGACGATGACGTGGCGCGGGAGCGATTGAAGGCGATGTTGGAGTTTTTCGAGGACGCCTCCCGCTGTTACGAACAGGTGCGCAAGCTATCACCGGCCGCGATGCGGCAAATGGCGAAACTGGCCGGGACACTGGCCAAATAATTTTTTTGAGCCATGAATTCTGTTCATACAGAAATAACAGACGAGAATGGCGAGACGCTTTTCTACGACGGCGACTGCTCGTTCTGCACTCACTGGGCGGACCGGCTGTCGCCCATCCTGCGCCGGCGCGGAGTCGTCGTGCGGCCCCTGCCGGTAGCGAGCGAGGAGATGCGACTGCGCACCGCCGATGGGGAAGTCCTGGGCGGCGCGGACGCCGTGGTGTACCTGGCGCGGCGGATTTGGTGGGCGTGGCCACTGCGACTGCCGGCGTACCTGCCGGGCGGGATGACGGTGCTGCGGCGCGGATACCGGTGGGTGGCGAGAAACCGGTCGTGCAAAGTAGGTCGGGCATCTTGCCTGACCTCCGCTGCGGCGAAGGGACACGCGAGACGCGTATCCTACTTTGGCGGATTGCCGGTGCTGATTGCGCTTGGCTCGCGCCCGTTCCTCCCGCCTTGGGGCTTCATGTGGGTGATGACGGTGGCGCTGTTCGGTGGGTTCAAATGGGTGATGTGGCGGCGAGGATTGTCGTGGCCTCGGCCGGCGGCGGACGGCGCGCCCGGCGGTCGCGCCCTACCTCGGATTGTACTTGGCACGGTGTTGTTTTGGGGCGTGGCGCGATTGCTTCCCCCGCTTGCTGCCGGCTGGGTCGGGATGATCGGACTGGTGCTGATGCTGCATTTCGGGGTGATGGCATTGGCGTGGCCGATCATGCGGGCGCCGCTGCGGGCGCGGTCGGTGGCGGAATTCTGGGGCGAGCGATGGAATTGCGCGTTTCCGCAGATGGCGCGGCCATTGATCTTCGAGCCGGTCAGCAAACGATACGGCACCGGGTGGGCGACGATGGTGGTGTTCCTTGCGTCGGGGTTGCTGCACGAACTCGTGATCTCGTTGCCGGCCGGGGGCGGGTATGGCTTGCCGACGGGATATTTCGCGTTGCAGGGCGCCGCGGTGTTGGTGGAGCGGAAATGGCGGACGGACCGTCGATGGTTCGTTTGGCTGATGGTGGCGGGGCCGGTGTTCTGGTTGTTTCACCCGTTGTTTGTCGAGCGGGTGATGATTTCGTTCATGGAGGCGATGGGAGCGTTATGAATACATTGATTCAAGTCGCGGGCGTGGTGCATCTGCTGATCGCGTCGGTGAATTTCTTTCTGCCGCGCGAACTGCGGTACGCGGAGAACCTGCCGAAGTTGCCGACGTTGATGCGGCAGATTTATGTGGTGCACTCGGTGTACATCGTGTTGGTGTTGCTCGGTCTGGCGGGGGCGTGTTTGTTCTTCCCGGGTGAGTTGGCGGGGGCGAGCCGGTTGGGTCGCGCGCTGAGCGGGTTCATGGCGGCGTTTTGGGGACTGCGGGTGCCCGTCCAACTCCTGTACTACGATGCGGCCGCGAAGCGGGAACATCCAGTCGTGCATGCGGTGTTCACGGCCGCATTTGCGTTTCTGGCGGTGGTGTTCGCGGTTGCCACGTTGGGAGGTGGCCGATGAACGCGGTGTTCGACGTGGCGCTGTGGCTCGCCGGGGTTGGACACTTTTGCGTGTTGATCGCCAGCTTTCAGGTGCCGGCACGGATGAACTGGAAGGATGATCTCGCCAAGCTGAGGCCGGTCAATCGCAAGCTGATGTGGACGTATGGCGCGTTCATCGTGCTGATGATTGTCGGGTTCGGTGCATTGACGCTGGCGTTGCATGACGAGCTGTTGCGCGGCGACCGGGCGGCATTGGGTTTGGCGGCGCTGATCGGCGCGTTCTGGCTGCTGCGGTTGGTGATTGATTTCACGTATCACACGCACGCGGATTGGCCGCGCGGGAAACAGTTTGTCGTCGCGCACGTGCTGCTGACCGGGTTGTTCGGCACGTTGACGGCGACCTACCTCGGGTTGGTGGCATGGCATTTGTGGGGAGGTGGGAGATGAGTTATTGGCTGAGGCGCCACCCGCTTCTGGTGACCGCGTTTTTCCGGCACACGCTGGTGTTGACGTACGCGCTGCCGGCCGAGAGGCTTCAACCGTTGTTACCACCGGGGTTGAGCGTTGATACCTACGGACGGTTGGGGTTCATCGCGATCGCGATGGTGCAGACCGAAGCGCTGCGCCCGGCGGGCTTGCCGGCGCGGCTGGGGCGGAATTTCTTCCTGTCGGGTTACCGGGTGTTCGCGCGGTACGGGCGGTTGCGGGGGCTTCGCATCTTGCGGAGCGACACGGACAGCCGGTTGATGGTCTTCGCCGGCAACCTGCTGACGCATTACAACTACCGGCGGGCGGCTGTGCGGGTGGAAGAAACCGGCGACACGTTGCGGATCAATGTAGGGACGGGCCTGAGCGTCGAAGCGGATTTGGCGAGTCGGCCGGCGAGCTTGCCGCCGGGTTCGCCGTTTCGGGATTTGCGCGAAGCGCGGCGGTTTGCAGGCCCGTTGCCGTTCACGTTTGACTACGAACCGGAGACGCACTCCTTGGTGATCATCGAGGCGGCGCGGGAACAGTGGGAACCGGAGCCGGTGCGCGTGGTCGTGTATCGCAATGAGTTCTTTGCGGGCCCACAGTGGCAGGGTGTAGAGCCGGTGTTGGCCAATGCGTTTTACGTCGGCGGCGTGTCGTACCGGTGGAAACGCGGTGTGGTGCATGCCTTGCCGAAGGAGGTGGCGACATGACGGCGCGCTCGTTTCGGGGCGTGATCCAGATCGTCCGGTTCAACTGGCACTTTTATGCCGCCGGGGTGGTGGCAGTGACCGTGGGTTGGTTCGGCGTGGGGCCGGTGGCGCTGGTCGCGGGCGCGTGGCTGCTGGGGTCGCTGGCGGTGTGCCATTACATCTATGATCGGTCGGAGTTGACGCGGTGGGCGTGGTTGCCGGTCGCGCCCCGGAAATGGGCGAACATCCATTGCGGATTTGACGAGACGAGCCGGCCTCTGCGGCGGCTTTGGCCGGGCACGACGGGACTGGTGTTGGACATTTTCGATAGGGGTACGATGACGGAGGCGTCGCTGGCGCGAGCGCGGCGGATCGAGACGGGGGCGCCGCCGGCGATTCCCGCCGATTTTCGGGCGTTACCGGTGGGCGACGGCGAACTCGACACTGTCTTTCTGCTGTTTGCCGCGCACGAGCTTCGGGCGGTGGCGGCCCGTGCCGACCTCTTTGCGGAAGTGCGCCGCGTGCTGTCGCCGGGCGGGCAGGCGGTATTGGTGGAACATTTGCGGGATGCGGCGAACTTCCTGGCGTTCGGCCCCGGTTGCTGGCATTTCCTGCCGCGGGGCGAATGGCTGCGGCTGGCACGGGGCGCGCAACTCGCGGTCGAGGATGAGGCTTGGATCACGCCGTTCGTGCGGCTGTTTGTTTTGCGAAGAGAGAGTGAAGCATGAGGGCGGAACGAACCCGGGAGTTTTGTTTTGAAGCGCACGTGCCGGAACCGTTGGGCAGGGTGTTCGCGCTTCACGAAGACCCGGAGCATCTCGTGCTCCTGCACCGGCAGGGAACGGCAGTGCGGATGTTGCACCACGACGGGCATGTCCGCGTCGGTGCGGAAACGTGGATCGAGTTCAACCTCGGCGGATTGGTGCCGGTGGTGATGGGCTTCTGGCACATCGTATATGACCCGCCCCGGCGGTTTGGGGAACGCATGATCCACGGACCGTTTGCCTGTTTCGTACACATTCACGAGTTCGAGGTAGCTGGCGAGGGCACAACTGTCCGCGACCGCTTGCAGGTGGCGGTGCCGTGGCAGTACGGCGGCGATTGGGCGCTGCGGTGGCTGATGGGGCCGTTGTTGAGCCGGGTGTTTGTTCGGCGTGGACGGGCACTGAGGCAGTTCGCAGTGGGCGGCGGTTTTAAGCAGCGGGGAGGTCAATGAAATGGACACGGCGACTTACATTCTGTTTGCGCTGGGCTGGTTGGGCGCCGCCGACATCGCGCTGTTTCATTCGGTGGCCCACGGCATTCGGTCGCACCCGGATTCGCGGGTGGAACTGGTGGTGCACAGCCTGCGGGGGCCGGTGTACGCGGCGTTGTTTTTCCTGGTGCCGAACTTCGTGCTGCACGGAACGTGGTTCTGGTTGCTGATCGGGTTGTTCGCGCTGGATGTGGCAATCTCGGTCGGAGACTTTGCGATTGAGCGGCGCAGCCGACAATTTCTCGGCGGGCTGCCGAGCGGCGAATACGTCTTGCATATGATTATGGCAATGGTGTTTGGCGCACTGGTCGCGAGCGTGGTGATGACGGTCGGGAACTGGGGGAGTTTGTCGACCGGCATCGTGTATCAACCGGCACGCGTTCCGGGCGCGATTCGGTTGCTGATGCTTCTCATGGGGGTGCTGGTTTTTGTGTCAGGCGTCCAAGATCTGATGGCGGCCATCCGGCTTCCACGCCATCGCCGGTCTGTCGCTGTTGGAGGAAAAACAGCGTGAAAAAGTGGTCTTATCGCAGTGCGGCGGCGGGGGCGGTTGTCTGGGTGGGGCTGGTGATGGCGCCGTTGCATCCGAACTATGGGGTCGGAACAATTGAGAAATTGTTTCTGTTGGCGCCGCTGGTGATCGTGCCGCTGGGGTTGCGGTTGACGGGGCCAGTCGCGCCCGGCGGTCGCGCCCTACTGTTCGCGATTCCTCTGGTTGCTTCATTCCTTTTTCCGCAAGGCTGGCTGGCAGCGCTGTTGGCTGCGCCATGGGTGGTGTTCACGGTCTGGTGCGGCCTGACGGGGCTGTGGCGGTTCTGGAAGGGAGCTTACCGGGACCCCGTGGAGACGTGCTTCGCGGCGGCGTTGCTGTTTCTGCCGGTGGGCGGGATGGGGTTGGCGCAGTCGCGGTTGGGGATGACACCGCTCGGTTATGGCGAGCCGGTGGTGCTGTTGGTGGCGGTGCATTTTCATTACGCGGCGTTCGTGTCGCCGATCATGGCCGGGGCGGTGCTCGGAAGGATGGCGGGCGGTGAAAGATTGAAATGGTTGGTGGCGGTGTCGGCGAGTTTCGGGAGCCCAATACTGGCGGCCGGATACACGCTCTTTGTGCCGGCGGTGCGATTGCTCGGTGCGACCTTGTTGGTTGTCGCGCTGTTCGCGGTGGCGTTGCTGACGTTGGCTGAACTGCCGGCCGTGCGACCGCGATTGGCGCAGGTGCTCCTCGGCATCTCCGCGGTGTCGGTCGTGGCGGCGATGTTGTACGCGACCGCCTATGCCGTGGCGGATTTCTTTGGCACGGTCTGGATCGCGATCCCGCACATGGCACGGACGCACGGGTACTGGAACGCGCTGGGATTCAGCTTGTGTGGGTTAGCGGGGTGGAGTCTGGCCGGCGCAGGGCAGGAACGGCCACGACGGAGCGCGGCCCTCCAATCGTTAACCAGAAGGTGGATGTGAGAAAGGAAAGGAACAACCAATGAACGAATACATCGTGTGGACATACCTGTCGTACATCGTGGTGAGCGTGATGCTGACCGTCTGGGTGGCGCGGACGTTGCATCGGAACGGGCGCATTTTCCTGGTGGATGCGTTTCGCGGGAACGAACCGCTGGCCGATTCGGTGAACCATCTGTTGGTGGTGGGATTCTATCTCATCAACATCGGGTACGTGACCTTGGCGCTGCGTTACGGCGCGAAGCCGGCGAACCTGCAAGAGAGCATCGAATTCCTGAGCACCAAAGTCGGGCTGGTGCTGCTGGTGTTGGGACTGATGCACTTCTTCAACCTGGGTGTCTTTTCCAATATGCGGCGACGGGCGATGCGATCACCACCGGTGCTGGGATGATGCCAGTCCTCGAAGGAATCATCGCGCGGCGGGTGCTGCTGAATTTCCGGGCGGACCCGGCAGTGGTGCAGAAGCTCGTGCCGGAACCGCTGGAGGTTGTCACGCACAACGGTGCGGCGGTGGTCGGCATCTGTTTGATCCGGCTGGAGCAGTTGCGACCAAAGGGACTGACCTGCGACATCGGGCTGGCATCGGAGAACCTGGCGCATCGGGTGGCGATCCGGTTTCCGACCACGGACGGGATGAAGGACGGCGTCTTCATCTGGCGACGCGAAACCGATCTGGCGCTGATCACGTTTCTGGGCGGCCGACTTTTCCCCGGGGTACATCGCGCGGCGAAGTTCTACGTCGCGCAGGATGCCGAGTCGTTGGAAATGGAAGTGCGAACCGCCCGGCAAGAGGCCGATGTGTGGTTTCGGGCGAGTCTGACCAGGCCGTGGACGCCGACCGCGACCTTTCCCACGCTGGAGGATGCGCGTGAGTTTTTCCGGCGGGGCGACTGCGGGTTTTCCTGCGGGTTGCGTGACGATAAGTTGGAAGGCATGCAGTTGCGAACGCTCGTCTGGGAGATGACGCCACTGGCCGTATCGAAGATTGAATCGGCATTCTACTCGAATCCGACTCGGCTTCCACCAGGCTCGGTCGCATTCGACTCGGCGCTGTTGATGCGCGGCATACCGCACGAGTGGCACGAACTCCACGATCTCCCCGAACTGGCCGGGACGCATGAACGATGAGAGATTCCTCATCGGAGCGTGGATGAGCGTCCTCTTCATCCATTACGAAGTCGCACCGGCGGTGTTACAGCCGGCGGTGCCGTTCGAGTTGGACGTTCGCGAGGGCAAGGCGTACGTGAGCCTCGTGGCCTTCACGCAGGAGCGGTTGCGCTTCGAGTTTGGCGGCCGGCTGACGGCGTGGGTCGGAGCGCTGACGGCAAATCATTCATTTCTGAACCTACGGACGTATGTGCGCGTCGCGAACGAGCCGGGGATTTTTTTCCTGGCGGAATGGGTGCCGAATCGCTTGGCCGCGTGGATCGCGCCGCTGATGTTCGGGTTGCCCTACCGGCTGGGGCGACTCGATTATCAGCACGACACCACCCGTGGCGTGGCCGCCGGCGAAGTCCGCGCCGCCCACGGTCGTTTTCGTTATCGGGGACACTGCACGCTAAACCGGACGATCGTTCAATTTAACGTGCAGTGTCGGCCCGGGAGTTTGGATGAGTTTTTGCTGGAGCGGTACGTGGCGTTTACGGAACGGCACGGGCGGAAACGCTTTTTCCGCGTCGCGCACGAGCCCTGGCCGCAGGCGCGGGTGAACGTGACGGTGGAGGACGACAGTCTGCTGGACGAGAGTTTTGCGTGGTGGCCGCAAGCGCAGTTCGCGGCGGCGAATTTCTCGCCGGGCGTGACCGAGGTGCGGATTGGCCGGCCGCGGAGATTGGAGGAATTGTGATGAAGCTGAGAATTGGGATCACCGGTTCGCATGGGTTGATCGGAGCAGCGGTGGTGGAGACGCTGCGGGCGGACGGACAGGAAGTGCTCCCACTGCCGCGGCCGACGGAGAAGATCGAGTTGCCGGGCTTGGACGCGGTCGTGCATCTGGCCGGCGAAAACATCGCGGGTCGGTGGACGGTAAAAAAGAAGGTGCGGATTCGGGACAGCCGGGTGACGGGGACCCGCCTGCTGAGCGAGGCGCTGGCGCAGTCGGAGCGCGCGCCGCGGTGTTTTGTGTGCGCTTCGGCCATTGGGTACTACGGCGACCGGGGGACGGAACCGCTGACCGATGACAGCCCGCCGGGCAGAGGATTTCTGGCGGGGGTCTGCCGGGAATGGGAACGGGCCACCGCGCCGGCGTCGGCCGCGGGGATTCGGGTGGTGAATCTGCGATTCGGCGTCGTACTCAGTGCCGACGGCGGGGCGCTGGCGAAGTTGTTGTTGCCGTTTCGGCTGGGGCTGGGCGGAGTCATGGGCAATGGCCGGCAGTTCTGGAGTTGGGTGTCGATCGACGATGCGGTCGGCGCGATCCGCCAGGCGATTCAGTGTGATGGGTTGCGCGGACCGGTCAATGTGGTGGCACCCACGCCGGTGACCAATCGGGAGTTCACCAGAACGCTCGGTCGGGTGCTGGGTCGGCCCACGATTCTGCCGATGCCGGCCTTGGCGGCGCGGGCGGCATTTGGGGAGATGGCGGAGGCGGCGCTGTTGGCCAGCGCGTACGTTCAGCCGATCAGGTTGGAAGGCTCCGGCTACCGGTTTCAGCACCGCGATCTGGAGGAAGCACTCAGATCAATTCTTTCACCCGCTCGGGCGGGCGGCCGATGACGGCGCGGTCGCCTCGGACAATGATGGGGCGTTGGAGCAGGATCGGATGCTGGGCAATGGCCGCGAGCCGGTCGGCGTCGGTCTTGGCGGATGCGTCGAGGTGTAGTTGACGGTATTCCGCTTCGTTCTCGCGCAGGATGTCGCGGGCGGCGAGACCAAGTTTCTTCCGCAAGGCGTTCAAGCCGGCGACATCCAACGGATGTTTCAGATACTCGACGATGCGTGGTTGAATGCCGTGGGCGCGGAGAATTTCGAGTGCCTGCCGGCTTTTGGAGCAGCGCGGGTTGTGGTAGATGATGAACTCGCTCATGTGGCGAGCGTAATTGCATTCCCGGCCGGTCGCGATTAAAAATCCTTCCCACGATGAGGTGGCGACTGCCAATCGCGTTGGCGCTGGTGGCCTGTCTGTACGGGTGCCACGTCCGTCTGAAGACGGCCAAGATTTTTGCGAACCCGACCTGGGACTGGCAGGAGGAGGTGGGGCAGTTCTGGAGCGAGTTCGCGTTCCATTACCGGTTTGCGAAATTTTTCGCCGAGCATCCACCGCGGGATTGGGGACTACTCACGCACGACCGTCGCGTGCAACACCCGGACGAGGTGAACGACTGGGCCGAGTTCACCATCGCGATGGAGGTGCCGGCGGGAGTGTCGTATCGGTGGTGGAAGCCGGCGCTCCCGTTCCACGTGTGGGTGGTGTGGTACGACTGTTTGGTGTCGAGCCTGTCGCTGTTTGCGATTTTCTTCTTGGCGCGCGAACTGTGGCGCAGCCATCTGGCCGGACTGATGGCGAGCGTGCTGTACGCGGGGTTGTATCCGAGTTACGGACGCACGGTGAAGAACCTGTTCTTGAAAGAGGACTTTGCCATTCCGCTGATTGTGTTGGCGGTGTGGCTGACGGTGCGGATGTTGAGAGAGGGCGCGCCCGGCGGTCGCGCCCTACCGCAGATTGTTGCAGGGCTGGTTTGGCTTGCGGCGTTGGCGAGTTGGCACTTGACGCAGTTTGTCCTGGCAGTGGGCGTGGGGGCCGCGGTGCTGGTGTATTTGGGAAAAGGTGAGACGCCGCGCCGTCCGTGGTTTGTGGTCGTGCTGGCAGCGGGGGCGGTGCTCGTGCCGGTGTTGCGGGCGAAACAATTTTATCTGTCGCCGACGATGTGCGGTCTGTACGCGTTGTCGCTCGCGGTCTGGGTCAATGGCGGGCGGAAGAAGGCGTTCGCGGTGTTCGTTGGTTCGGCGGCGGTGTTGGTGACGCTGGGCTGGCTGCTGCAAAAGTCGTACGGCGAATACGCGCACGTGTATCAGCTTTTCTTTTACAAACTGCGGTATCTCGGGGTGAAGCCGGCCGACCCGGCGCGGTTGCCGTGGGAGGCGCGGTGTTTGTGGGAGGGCGCATTCGAGACCGCGGGCCGGTGTGAATGGTGGCGGAGCTTGATGTGGTGCGGGCCGTTGGCGGCGGTGGGGCTGTGGAAGGTTGGAAGAATGGAAGACTGGGGAGTGGCGGCACGGGTGTTTGCGGTATTCACGTTGCTGTTGGTGCCGTTGAGTTGGATGGTGGTGCGGTATTTCACGTTCCTCGGGTGGGCGGCGGCGGTGATGGCGGCCGGGGTCGTGGCCTGGCCGGCCAACCCACTGCGGCCCGGGCGCGCGTTTCTACGACGGTGGGCGGTGGCGGCGCTGGCGGTTTGGCAACTGACCCGGCTCGATTTCCAGCCGCTGGATCGCGCGTCGGTGGCGCCGGCGGAATCTCGCGAGGCGGTGAATTGGATCAACGACCACACGCCGACGAACGCGGTCGTGTTGGCGTCGATCGCGGAGTCGCCCGTCTTCCTCACGCACACGGGTCGGCCGATCATCTTGCACTCGAAATTTGAGAACCGGGAAATCCGCGAGCGGTACCGGCAGTTTCTGGAAGCCGCGTACGGTGGCGAGGAGACACTCGCAGCGTTCTGCCGGCAGTCCGGCGCGGACTATTTCGTCTGGGACGCCGGGTTTCTCACGGCGGACCGGCGCTACAAAGCCGGCGTCGCCGGTGAACCGACGGCGTTGCCGGCAGGGGACGGGCCTTTCCGATTGGAAATGTCAAACTCACGGTTGGCGGTGTTTCGCGTGCTGAAAGAGTAGATCGCCGTTGGGTTGCAGGAGGACCCCCGCCACGGTGGCGCGGAGGGCGACGATGTTTTGGGCGTGGGCCAGCGGCACCAGCGGGCATTCGTCGAAGATCATCTGCTGCGCCTGCCGGTAGAGCGCGGCGCGCTTGGCCGGGTCAACCTCGCGGCGGGCCTGTACCATCAATTGGTGATAGGGATCGTGTTTCCAGAAAGCGATGTTGAGGGCGGAGCCGACGACCGCGGTTTCGGGGTCGAGCAGGACGTAGAGAAAGTTGTCGGCGTCGCCGTTGTCCCCCACCCAGCCGAGGAACGCGAGGTCGTGTTCGCCGCGCTGGGTGCGGGTGAGATGCGCGCCCCATTCGTTGGGGACGATCTCGATTTTCACGCCGAGCTTTTCGAGATCAGCTTTGACCATTTCCGCAGCGCGGATGGGATTGGGGAGGTAGGGGCGTGGATTGGTGATGACGTGGAGGCGAAGAGGAGCTGGGAAATGGTTGATGGTGGATGGCTCATGGGTGATGGAGATGGAGTCGTTATGGCCGGGAACGAATGGGGGAAGTGGATTTTTGGCGATGACGGCGGCGTCGCGATAGACGGCGCGGATGATGTCGGGCTTGTGGATGGCGGCGGCGAGAGCGCGGCGGAGTTGAGGATTGTCGAGCGGTGGTTTCTGGGTGTTGAACGCGAGGTAGCAGACGTTGAGGCCGGGGGCGGTGAGGAGTTGCAGGTTCGGGTCGCGCTGGACGACGGGCCGGTCGTTGGGATCGAGACCGTCCATTGCGTGGACCTGGCCGGTCTGGAGTTGGATGAGCCGGGTGGCGTTGTCGGGGACGACTTGGAAGACGAGCCGCTCAATGGTGGGCGCGCCATCCCAGTAATCCTGGTTGGTGGCCAAGACGATCTTTTCGTTTGGGATCCATTCCGCAAAGCGAAACGGGCCGGTGCCGACGGGGTGGCGTTGGCCAAGGAATTGCGGACTGATGAGCGACGCGGCCGGGATGGCGAGGCTGGAGAGAAATGGCGCGTGCGGTTCTTTGAGCCGGAAACGCAGCGTCATTTGGTCCACGACTTCGACCGCCTCAACCATGTTGAACATCGCCGACCAGTATTGGAACGACGCCTCCTTCAAATGGGCCGGATGATGCGCGTCCATCTGTCGCCGGAAACTGAACGCCGCGGCTTCGGCATCCAGTGGCGTGCCGTCGTGAAATTTCACTCCCGGACGCAGCGTGAACGTGTAGATCAATCCGTCCGGGCTGATCTCCCACTTGGTCGCCAACCCCGGCTCGACCTCGGTCGTGCCGGCTTGGAAGCGCACCAGACCCTCGCAAATGTTGACCAGCACTTTCATCGACTCGCCGTCGTCCACGTCGTGCGGGTCGAGCTTTTGCGAGTCGGCGCCGCGGGCGAAGATGAGGGTGTCGGTTGGAAGCTGGGTTGCGGGACGGCAGCCGGCAACGAGGGCCAGCAGCGCGGCGAGGAGAATTCTCATGGTTGAAAGATGTTATCGGGCGGTTGGTTGCAGCACAAGCGGTCGTTTGACATCGCCGGGCGTGGCCGGTAGAGTAGCCCGTCCCGGATGTCACCTAGAACGGTCAGATTTCCTGCCAGTGTCGCCGACGGCGTGCGGTGCCTGTTATTCGTGTGCCTTGCCGGATTGATCGGCTACGCCTACGGTGTGCAGCACGTGGAGGACGTGATGTCCTGTTACGGGTGGCTGACCGGCCACTGGCGGAATGTCTCCAACTATACGCACGGGCCGCTCATCCCGTTGATCGCCGTCGGACTCGTGGCGATGAAGTGGTCCGATCTGAAACGCGTCACCCCGCAGCCGGTGGACCACGGCGCATGGATCGTGGCGGCGGCCATGGTGATTTTCTATTTCGGTGTGAAGGCCGTCCAGCCCCGCCTCGTGGTGTTCTCGTTCGTGATCCTGCTGTACGGGTTGGTGCTGGCCCTGAGCGGTCGCCCGCTGATGCGCGTGGTGTTCTTTCCGATCACGTTTCTGCTGCTGATGATTCCGCTGAACTTCCTGGACGGTGTCATCGGTTTTCCGTTACAGATTCTGATGGCCAAGATCGCGGCGTTTGTGCTGAACGCCACCGGCATTGAAGCCACGCGCATCGGCACCGGCATCCGTTCCGCCGTGTACAGTTTCGACGTGGCCAACCCGTGCAGCGGCATCCGCTCGCTGATGGCGTTGACGACCGTCACGGCGGCGTTCGCCTACGTCACCCAGCGGTCGCAGTGGAAACGGTGGGCGCTGTTTCTGTCCGCGATCCCGCTCGCCGTGCTGGGCAACGTCTGCCGAGTCGTCGGCGTGGCGTTGGTCGGCCAAGTGTACGGGCCGGAGGTGGCGACAAAATTGCACGACACGGCGGCCGGCTTTATCGTCTATGGCGTGGCGCTGGTCGCGATGGTGGCATTTGGTTTTCTGTTGAACGCGCCGGTGCGGCGCGTGCTGGATCAATGGCTGCAACCCGTGGCCCCGGCCACGGTGACCGGAGGTAATTCATGAGCGAGACGCATACCCAATCCGCGGTAACAACGTCCGAACCCGCCCCGGCCGCGCGGCCGCGCGGACCGACCGTGAAACAACTGGCGGTCGTCGTGGTCATCCTCGCGGCCGGCATCGTCGTGACGGCGTTGACCTCCGACGTGAAGAAGGTCTCCGAGCCGGGCGTGCGCCTGGTCAACGACGAGCCGGTTCTGGAGGAGACAATCGGTCGTTGGACCGGCGGTCCGCAGGAAGGCTTGAGCGAACAGGAGCGGACCATCCTGCCGCAGGACACCCGCGGCGCGCGCCGGGTGTACAAGGACGACGCGGGCCGGCAATTGTCCTGCTCGATCATTTTGGCCGGCCGCGACGTGACCAGCATCCACCGTCCCGAGTTGTGTCTGCCCGGTCAGGGGTGGAACATCGACTCGGAATTTGTCACGCCCCTGACGGTCACGACCGCGCCCGGCGGCCAATTGCCGGTCATGCGGATGAACACCACGCGCCCCGTGCGTTTGCAGGACGGCAGCACCGTCCCGTATCGCTCCGTATTTGCCTACTGGTTTATCGGCAAGGACCGCACGACCCCGCATCACTGGGAACGCATTCTGTGGACGACGCGGGACCGCGTGTTGCACAACACCAACCACCGCTGGGCCTACATCCTGATCCACTCGCCTGTGGTGCTCACCAGCCCGCAGGACGATGTCCGCGAAGCGGAAACGCGCGCGGTGAAACTGATCGAGGAGTTCGTGCAGGATTTGCATCCGACGTTGATGATGAAGTAACCCATGCCGCGACGCGAACGCCAACTTGCCATCCAGTTCAACCAGTTCAGCGACGCGCTGCTGATCGCGGTCGTGTTCTGGTTCGCCCACTATTTCCGGGAGCACCTGGCGTATTCCTTGCCGCTGGACTTTTCCGCCATCGCGCCGTTCCGGTATTACAAGTGGCTCTACCTGATCATTCTGCCGGTCTGCCCGTTCATCCTCGACGTCAACGGCTACTACGACCGCCCCCACAGCGCCGGGCTGCGGCAGGTGTTCTGGACGCTGGTCAAGAGCGTCGCCCTGAGCGCGCTGGTCGTCGTCGCCGCGATGTACTTTCTCGGCCTGGCCAATCTCGCCCGCGGCGTGATCGTGCTGTTTGCCGGGTTCACCGTGGCCGCCCTGCTCATCAAGGACCAACTCTTCCACATTTATGGCCGGCTCCATCGCACGCGCGACCGCTACAGCCGCCCGATCATCCTCGTCGGCCCGAAAGACCGCAACCAGGATTTCATGCAACTGCTGGAGGCCAACCCCGAGTGGAACCTCCAGGTCGTCGGCGTCATTGAACCGACGGACGAGTTGCTCCAAAAACTTCCGGCCATGCTCCACCGCCACCCGGTCAGTTGCGTCGTGTTCAACGTCACCCAAACTTCCTTCAGCGAAGTCGAGAAAGCCATCCTCGCCTGCGAAATCGAAGGGGTCGAGGCCTGGCTGGTCGCCGACTTCGTCCGCACCTCCATCGCGCGCGCGACGATTGACGATTTCCACGGCAAACCGATTCTGGTATTTCGCACCACGCCGGACATCTCCTGGCAACTGGTCGGCAAACGGTTCATCGACATCCTCGGCGCGGCGCTTGGCCTGATCGTGGTCGGTCCACTGGTGATGCTGCCCACCGCCCTCGCGATCAAATTCACCTCGCCCGGTCCGATCCTCTTCCGGCAAAAACGCAGCGGCCTGCATGGCCGGTTGTTCACCATGCTCAAGTTCCGCTCAATGGTGGATAACGCCGAAATGCTCCGCGTCGAACTCGCGGCCTACAACGAACAGACCGGCCCCGTCTTCAAGATTGCCGACGACCCCCGCGTGACCAAGGTCGGCCGCTTCATCCGCCGCACCAGCATCGACGAACTGCCCCAACTCTTGAACGTCCTCAAGGGCGACATGAGTCTCGTCGGCCCGCGCCCGCCGATCCCGACCGAGGTCGAACAGTACGATCCGTGGCACCGGCGTCGGCTGTCAATGAAACCCGGCATCACCTGTCTCTGGCAAATCAGCGGTCGCAACACCATCGCCTTCGAACGCTGGATGACCCTCGATCTCCAGTACATCGACAACTGGTCGTTGTGGCTGGATCTGAAAATCCTCTTCCGCACCGTTCCCATCGTGTTCAGCGGCTTCGGCGCGCGCTGACTTTTGGGTTGCGCTCCTGACCGAATTCTGAGAAGCACTCCCCGTCATGCCTGCGCCCACATCGGTCGTTACCGGCGGCGCCGGGTTTCTCGGCTCGCACCTCTGTGACCGGCTGCTGGCCGAGGGCCACCGCGTCATCGCGTTGGACAACCTCATCACCGGCAACACCGACAACATCGCCCATCTGGCCGGCAACGATCGGTTCGCCTTTCTCAAGCACAACGTCACCACCTACATCTATCTCGCCGGCCAGGCTGACTACGTCTTCCACTTCGCCTCGCCCGCCAGTCCGATCGACTACCTCGAACTCCCCATCCAAACCCTCAAGGTCGGCTCGCTCGGCACCCACAACGCCCTCGGCCTCGCCAAGGCCAAAGGCGCCAGGTTTCTCCTCGCCTCCACCTCTGAGTGTTACGGCGACCCGCTCCAGCATCCCCAACGCGAAGACTACTGGGGCAACGTCAACCCCATCGGCCCGCGCGGCGTGTACGACGAAGCCAAACGTTTCGCCGAAGCGATCACGATGGCCTACCACCGCTTCCACAAGCTCGACACCAAAATCGTCCGCATCTTCAACACCTACGGCCCGCGCATGCGCCTGCGCGACGGCCGCGTCGTCCCCGCCTTCATCGGCCAGGCGCTCAAAGGCGACCCGCTCACCGTGTTCGGCGACGGCCAGCAAACCCGCAGCTTCTGCTACGTCAGCGATCTCATCGACGGCATCTACCGGCTCAGCCAAGCCGACTACCACGAACCCGTCAACATCGGCAACCCCACCGAGTTCACCATCCTCGAATTCGCCAAACTGGTGTTGAAGCTCACCCACGGCAAAAGCCAGATCGTCAACAAACCCCTACCCGTCGATGACCCCAAACAGCGCCGCCCCGACATCTCCCTCGCAAGAAAGCTTCTCGGCTGGCAGCCGAAGGTGGATTTGGAAGCGGGTTTGAAAAAGACGATCGAGTTTTTCCGGGAGCGCGTGTAGTCGCACCCCTTACGGGTGCGCGCAGGCGTGAAGCCTGCGACTACAGCTTCGTCTTGAGGCCCATCGCCCGTAGCGCGCACCAGCCGCGCGCCCCTTCGAAGATCGCGAACCCGCCGGCCACAATGGCCAACAATCCCACGGCCCACCACTCGGCCACGATCAGAGCCACCCCGCCGACCACCACCAAACTGCCGGTCACCAACCGCGCCAAGCGACCGCGCTTGTCAATGTTGCAGGCCAGCTTCATCACATCTTCGATCGCGCCCAACTGCCGGCCACACTTACGAGCAGGATCAATAGGATCCAACGCAACCCCGGCACCGGCGCGATGGCTTTCAGCCACGGCGGCCAGATAATCCACAGCACCGCCGCCGCTCCCATCACCACGATCCCGAGCCACTCCAGAAACTCAAACGTCCGCCGCTCCTCCTGCAACTCGCCCCGCAGCCGGTGGATGGCCGCCGCGTCCACGCGCAATTTCTGGGCGGCCTCGTCGGCCAGCACCGCTTCATCGGTCGCCGCCGACAGGAATTCGGCCACGAGTTGCCGGCCCCGTGCCCGGTCATGTTCGAGGACGAAGACGCCGCAGCGCGTGTCGAGTTCGACGTAGCCGGCGTGCAGCGAAGACTCGGCGCGACTGATCTTCGCATCGAGCGTGGCGTCCACCCCATTGTCGCGCAGATAACCCGCCACCAGGTTGGCCTCCCAGGCATCACGCGCCTGATGGACCGGGACCAGCCGTTCGTCGTTCATGCCGTCTCCAGATGCTGTTTGATCTCCCGTTTGAGGTCCTCCAGGAAAAACGGTTTCTGAATGAACCCGCGCAAGCCGTGATCGAACATCTTCAGCGCCACGCGATCATCGCAGCCCGTCAACAGTACCACGCGCACGTCCGCATTCGTCCCCTGCAAACATTCATACACCAGCTCGCCGCTCATGCCGGGCATCAGATAGTCCAGCACCACCAGATCGATCTCGTTGGCGTGCCGTTCGTAGTACGCCATCCCCGCTTCCGGCGTGGCAAAGGTGTGCACCGTGTAGCCCTCCGGCTCCAAGGTTGCCCGGAGAATATCGAGAATCTCCGGCTCGTCGTCGATGGCGAGAATCTGCTTCGACCGACCTGAAGCGTTGCTCACGGCAAAGAAAGCTTATATCATCGAACCCGCACCGTGCAAAGCCGCTTCCAAGACAAGTTAGTCATCGTCACCGGCGCCTCCAGCGGCATCGGCCTCGAAACCGCCCGCCTCTTCGCCGAGCACGGCGCGCGCGTCGTGCCGGCCTCCCGCCGCTCGACTCCTCCCTGCGACGTCACCCGCGACGACGATGTCCGCCAACTCATCGACCGCACGATGAAACAATTCGGCCGCATCGACATCCTCGTCAACAATGCCGGCATCGGCCTGCGCGCCGAAGTCGAACACGCCACACCCGAAGACGCCCGCCGGCTGATGGAAATCAACTTCTTCGGCGTTCTCCGGTGCACTCAGGCCGTCATCCCCATCATGAAAAAACAGGGCGCCGGCCAGATCGTCAACATCGGCAGCATCCTCAGCCTCCTCGCCACCCCGCGCAACGGAATCTATAGCGCCAGCAAATTCGCCGTCCGCGCCCTCAGCGACTCACTCCGCCTCGAACTCGCCCCGCACGGCATCGACGTCATCCTCATCATGCCCGGCTACACCGACACCCCGTTCTTCGACAACCTCATCCGTTACAACGGCCCCGCACGTGTGAGCCCGATCAAGGGCCAGCCTCCGGTCAAAGTCGCCCGCGCCATCCTCCGCGCCTGCGAGCGCCGCCAACGCGAAGTCGTCCTCACCCTCCCCGGCAAACTCGGCGCGCTGATGAAACGATTTGCCCCGCGCCTCCTCGACTGGTCGCTCGCAAAAACGGGCCACAACCCCTGACCCCAAACTGTGTCACCCTGAGCGAAGCGAAGGGCCTCTCAACCGACTGCGCATCTGCGAGCAGCTCTTCAGAGGTTCTTCGCTTCGCTCAGAATGACAACGTGGAAAATGCCCCCTCAAACACCCGGCACGTCTTCTCATCAAACAGACAGAATAGCACCCGCTCCAGCTTGGTCTTCCCACGCAGATACGCTGCCGCTTCCGCCAGCATCTGTTTCGCCGCGCGTTCGACCGGATAGCTGTAGATGCCGGTGCTGATCGCCGGAAACGCCACGGACTTCAATCCATTCTCATCCGCCAGCGCCAGCGAACTGCGAATCGCCTTCCGCAACAACGCATCCGATTCCGACTCCGACTGCTCGCCCCAGATCGGGCTGGCCACGTGGATCACAAACCTCGCCGGCAATTTTCCGCCCGACGTAATCACCGCCTCGCCGGTTTCCAGCGGCCCGCCGCGCTGGCGGATGATCGCGGTGGACTCCTGCTGAATGGTCGGGCCACCCTTGCGTGCAATCGCCAGCGCTACCCCGCCGCCATGCTGGAGATGAACGTTGGCGGCGTTGACGATGGCATCCACCGCCAGCCCTGTGATGTCGCCCTGCTGAATCTCCAAGCGGGACGCTCCGAGGGCGCGTTTCATGTCGCGGAGGATACTGGCCGGGCGGAGGGTTTGCAATTGCGCGAACGGGGGATACCAATCCCAAGGTCGGCCTTGACAGAGTGCCCAGCATGGCTATCTTACTGGCCTCCAGGGAAGCGTGAAACCAAGGGATTTAAGCCGCCAAGTTTCGAAAGGGGAAACCATGCCGACCGTCATCCGTCTCAGTCTCATTGTCGCCCTCCTGAATGTCACTGCCGCTGTCGTCGCCGCCGAGGAATTGAATCCCGGTGGCCAGCCCTACCCGGACATCCAATTGCCCGCCGCCGCGCCGGTGGACACCGTGCTCCATCTCCTGCAGGGCAAATTGCCGGCCATCGCCCGGGCCTACGGGAAGACCGCGGACGAACTCATCGCCATCGCCCAACGCGACCGCTCGCTGTGGGTCGATCCGCGCGGACGACTCTTCCACGTCTGCGATTTCGGCGGTCTGCCCCAGGGCGCGCCGCCGGCGGGCGACGGTGGCACGGTCGCCGCGGGGCCGTTCCCCTCTGATCAAACCTTCCAGTTGCACAGCCGCCCCGGTGCCACCAAGGTCATCTACCTCGACTTCGACGGACACACCACCTCCGGCACGATCTGGAATCAGAACTTCACCGGCGGCGCGAACTTTGTGACCCCGCCCTATGACATTGACGGGAACACCGCCTCGTTCAGCGCGACCGAATTGGATCGCATCCAGTACATCTGGCAGCGAGTCGCGGAGGATTTTGCGCCGTTCAACGTGGATGTGACGACGCAGGACCCCGGCGTCGAAGCCCTGCGCAAGTCGGGTTCGACCGATGCCAACTACGGCATCCGCGTTTGTATCGGCGGCAGCAGCTATGACTGGTATGGTGGGGGCGCCGGCGGCGTGGCGTACATCGGTTCATTCAACTGGAACACCGATTCGCCCTGTTTCGTCTTCACCGCGCAGCTCGCCAACGGCGTCGAGAAATACACCGCCGAAGCCACCAGCCACGAAGTCGGCCACACCCTCGGCCTCTACCACGACGGCGTCATCGGCGGCAGCGCCTACTACGAAGGCCACGGCAACTGGGCGCCGATCATGGGCGTCGGCTACTACCGGGACGTCACTCAATGGAGCAAAGGCGAGTACGCGAACGCCAACAACACCGAAGACGATCTCGCCATCATGCCCACCTACGGCATCAGCTACATGGCCGACGACCACGGCGGCGGCACCGGCGACGCCACCGATCTGACCGGCACCAGTCCCACCGCGACCGGCCTCGTCGCCCGCAACACCGACCAGGATGTCTTCCGCTTCCAGACCGGCGCCGGCAGCGTCAGTTTCACCGCCAACCCGGCCCCGCGCGGCCCGAACCTCGATATTCTTCTCGAACTCTATGACGGCGCGGGCGTGCTCCTGAGTTCCAGCGACCCCTCCACCCTCGCTGCCACCCTCGCCACCACCCTGCCGGCAGGGGTCTATTATCTCTTGGTGGACGGCGCGGGCACCGGCAATCCCACGACTGGCTACTCTGACTACGCGTCGCTGGGGGCTTACAGCTTGAGCGGCACCGTGGTCGATCCCGGCACGGGTCAACCGCCCGTCGCGGTCGCTTCGGCCACGCCCACCAACGGCACCGCGTCGTTGACCGTGGCGTTCTCCAGCGCGGGGTCGTCCGACCCGGACGGCACGATCACCAGTTACGAATGGGATTTCGCCGACGGCAGCACGTCCACCAACGCCAACCCGTCACACACTTACACCACCGCCGGCACCTACAACGCCACGCTCGCCGTCTGGGACAACGATGGCTTGTCTGACACTGACGGCGTGACCATCACCGTCCAGTCACCGCCCTCCACGGTGTACGTGGCCGGCATCGCCATGTCGCTGAAAACCAACAAGAGTGGCACCACCGCCACGGCGCAAGTCACCATCCGCAACTCCAGCGGCGCGCTCGTCTCCGGCGCCGCGGTGACCGGGAGCTGGTCGGGCCTGACCACCGGCACCAGCACCAAGACCACCGGCAGCAACGGCATGGCTTCGTTCACCTCCGCGCGCACCAAGAACCACGGCACGTTTACCTTCACCGTCACCGGCGTTTCCGCCAGCGGCTACACCTACAACCCCGCCCAAAACGCCGAGACCAGCGACTCGATCAGCTATTGATCGAGTACCAGCCTTCCCGGGCCGGCTGTCAGGATTCGTCTGGCAGCCGGCTCGTTTTTTCTCCATGATGGCCGGGGAACTTGCACTCAACCCCCGGTGTCGGAGGAGATATGAAGACGATTCTAATTGTCGGTTCGGTTTTGGCTCTCACCACTTCAGCACACGCCCGTGTGAAACTGGTCGCGTTGCCCGAACGGGCGCGCGTGGTCGTCGCGCTCACCAATCCCGACGCCACGCTCGTCGAAGAAGAACGCATCCTGACGTTGCAGAAAGGCATCAATCAGGTCGATTTCTCATGGCGGGGCGTCAACATTGACCCCGCCGCCATCCAAGTCCGGATGCTGAAAAATGCAGACAAGGTGTTGGTGCTCAACACCAGTTATCCGCCCAACGAGAATGCGTTGAAAGGCCTATCCCCATCACTCAACCTGCCTCTACCCGTTGTGGGTTCGCAATGCTCTTGTAGGGCTTGGGCTCAATTTGCACGGCTTGCTGGACCAAGCGGTAAAACAGTTTCCCGCGCGACCGC
>Ga0247727_10005866_pt1 | contig 24507 bp, 19 predicted proteins | sample WisWelCaveWW1625_FD_202498 | JGI IMG/M metagenome (GOLD analysis project Ga0247727, IMG submission 202498) | Biofilm microbial communities from Wishing Well Cave, Virginia, United States - WW16-25 | ecosystem: Environmental > Aquatic > Deep subsurface > Groundwater > Cave microbial mat | place... | reverse complement strand
AGCCCGACAAGCTGTCCCAGGCGTCGCCCGGAGCAAGAAAGATGCACCCCGGTAAATATGGAGAATCGACTCCATCGCGACAACGGTGAAGGGGGAGGCGGAAGTCCTCCCTCTTACCCGCTCATGCCACGGGATGGCGCGTTTCATTTGAGAATAATATGCTGATGAGAGGAATTCACAATACATGCACACCAGGAAAATTTTAGCCGCGAAGAACAACACCCCCCTCAAGGGGGGAATTGTGCGCGCTTTGAGTTTCATTATGCTACTCATATTGGCGCAAATCGTGCGCGCGCAAAATTCGGATTCCGTTTTCACGAAGATCGTGGAAGTCGATCAGATTCCGCGCAGCGTTTATGCGCGCACGCCGAGCGTGGCTTTGGATGAAGACGACAATTTCACCGTGGCGTGGAGCGCGGAGCGCAACGGCCGCCCGGAAATTTTTCTGCGCCGCTTCGATGCCATCGGCCGGCCTTTGACGGATATTCGCGCGCTTTCCGAATTTGTCGGCGATTCGCTGAACATCGAAAACCCGCAACTGGCTTACGTGGGCAGCGGCTTCACGTGGCTGGTGTGGCAGCAAAGCGGGGCGCAAAGAGGCTTCGACGTGATGGGGATGATTTTGAATCAAGATCTCAAAGTTGCGGCCGGGCCTTTCTCGATTCACGTCGACAACGATTCTTACACGAATCCGAGCGTGGTGGCGGATCGCAGCGGCCGCGTGCTTGTGGCGTGGTTGATTCAAACCTTGCCGGTCTACACCGCGGCGCGCATATTCAACCGCGACGGCACGCCGTTGACCGGCATGTTTCACGTCAGCCAAAACACGCAGGCCGTGCGCGTGGGCGAGCGCATTGCGGTGGCGGCCTCTTCGACCGGCATGTTTGCCGTAGCCTGGCATGCGTATGAGGCGAACACCGATTTGATTTATTTGCGGCTCTTTCCGAATGAGGGCGCGTTCACGAGCGATCCCATCACGATTGCGCAACGCGGCGTGTTTTATCCGAGCGTGGCTTTCGGCAACGCCAATGAAGTGGTCGCGCAATGGTTCACCATGGACCCTGCGCCGCTGTTGCGCGCGCAACGCTTCGATGTGAATGTCAAACCGTTAGCCGCAGCTTTTGGTATCGTCACCGGCCTCGATCAGGAACCGCGCCCGGCCATCGTCTCGGCGAACGAACGCGGCACGTTCAACTCTTTTTGGACCGTGACCGATCCGCGCGATACCACGGCGAGCCATATTTTCATGCGCGCGTTTCTTTTGAACGAGCAGCCGATCAATCAGCCGCAACTCTTGGCGCGCACGCCGCAACGCCCAAACTTCCCCACCGAGCTCGACGCCGATTTTGCGCCGTCCGGAAACTTCGTGGCGGTGTATACCGGCAATGATACCTCCATTACATTGCCGGCGCCGCGCGTGGGCGCGATCATCACCAAACCCGCGCTGCCGGATTTGTATGTTTTCGACCTCACCATCACGCCCGCCAATCCCACGCGCGCGGATTCCGTGTTCGCAGAATTTAAAGTGCGCAACCTCGGCTTTGCAACAGCGCCCGCGTCTTCCATGTTGCTGGATTTGACCGCCAACACCGAGTCACGCCTCGTTACGATTCCGCCGGTGCGCATCGAAGAAACGCTCTCGTTCAAATACAATCTCGGCACGTTGCAGCCGCGCAGCTATACGTATCGCGTGACATTGGATGATCCGCGTGAAATTCCCGAAACGGATGAAAAGAACAATAGCGCGGCGCAGCTTTTCAAAGTGGAGGAAGCGCCGACGTTGACCGTCGATCCGCCTGCATTGGAGTTCGCGGCAACGTTTGGGCAGCCGAACCCTCTCGCGCAAATCTTTACCATTAAAAATTCCGGCAGCGGAGTTTTGCGTTGGTCGCTTACCACGGATCAGTCATGGGTCAGCTTCACTCCCGATACTGGCTCCGTTGACTCCACTTCACAAACGATCAGCGTCTCGATCAATATTCTCGGACTGCTTGCGGGCATGCACAACGCGAACCTCATCGTCAATTCCAACGGCGGCCGCGCAGCAGTTACGATCAACTTAACGATTGCCGGGCCGCTTCCGAGTTTGGCATTCGGTCCGAGCGTGCTGCAATTTGCCGGAACCCAAGGCGGCGCGAATCCGCCGGAGCAAGTTTTGAGGATTCGCAACACCGGCAGCGGCGTGCTCACGACAAAGCTGACGAGCAATCAACCGTGGCTCATCTTAAAGCCCGACACGATTGCGACGGCGCAAAACGATTCCGTGAGCGTAGCCATCGCTCTCGGCAATCTTGTCGCGGGCACTTATACCGGCGCGATCACGATACGTTCGAATGGCGGCACTGGCGTGGTCAATGTCACTCTCAACGTCAGCCCGCAACTTCCAGTGCTGGAAATATCGCCGCGCACTTTGAGCTTCGTTGCCACGGAGGGCACGGCGAATCCGCCGGCGCAAACGATCACGGTGCGCAACCTCGGCGGCGGAACTTTGCAGTGGAGCGTGCTCAATCAAACCTCGTGGCTTTCATTCAATCCGCGAAGCGGCAGCACGACCACTGAAAACGACGTGTTCGAAGTCATCGCGAGCATTACGCGTCTCGAACCCGGCAATTATTCCGGCAGCTTTTTCGTGGACTCTTCTCCCGGCGGCAGCTTGGAAGTGCGCGTCAACTTCTTCGTGAATGCGCGCCCGCGACTGCCCGATCTCGTGGTGCTCGTGCAGCAACGCGGGTTGGATAGCAGCTTCGCTTCCGATTATGGTTTCGTGACGGAGTTCGTCGTGCAAAATCTCGGAGAGGCCGCAGCCGGCCCGAGCTTGGCGCAGTTGTCGATCAACAATGAAATCCGCCAGCGGCAAAATCTTCCCGCGCTCGACGTGGGCGCGAGCTATAATTTGCGTTTCAATGCCGAGCCGTTGCTCTCGGGCTTCAATCGAATCGCTTGCGAAGCCGGCGCCGGTGCGACCTTTGAAGAAAGCGCAAAGAGCAACAACACCGTGCAGTTTACGGAATGGGTGCCGCGGCGCGGCGACGCGAATTTGGATAGCTTGATCAATCTGCAGGATTTGTTTCGTGTCATCGATTTGGTTTTAGAGCGCAATCCCACTGCGCCCGCGCTGCGTGAAGTTTGGGCTGCGAATGTGAGCCTCGATGCGATTTTGGACATTGCCGACGTGGTGCAATTCATCGACGTGCTACTGAACGAAGGCGGCGCAGCGAATCTTGCAATGGGCGGCGAGCTCGTATTGCAGCTCACGCAAACGGCCGGTGCATGCACACGCATCGCTTGGAATTCCGCTGCGCCGTTGCGCGCGTGGCAAGCAACGTGGAAATTGCCCGTTGATTATCATGACTCGCCTTTGCGCACTTTGCAAAGCAACGGTTATGAGATTGATTGGAAAATTTCGCGGCACGAATTGAAGCTGTTGGTGTGGAAGAAAAGCGAGCCCCAAATATCAAATGGCCAACGCCATGAATTCGATTTGCCCTTTGCCCTCACGAGCGAAGGCCTCACGCAAGTCATCGGCGCGACCGGCGAGGGCGCAATCATGCAACTGGTGACAAAGCACGTTGCCGCGGATTTGCCGCGTGCTTTCAGCCTCTCTCCGGCCTATCCCAATCCGTGGCGCAAAGCCGGACAGCAAAAAATTTTGTGGCGTTATGAATTGCCCGAATTCGCCGAGGCGGAAATGCGCATTTATAATCTGCTCGGACAGGAAGTGCGGCGTTTGCACTTGGGTTTTGTGCATGCCGGCCGCGGGGAAATCAGCTGGGATGGCCGCAATCACTCCGGCCTTGCCGTCGCGCCGGGCATTTACTTCGTGGAGTTCGTTGCGGGGAAATTGCAACAGCGGGAACGGCTCATAGTCTTTTGAGCGCGTCGGCGCAGATTGCTCTCGTCCCTTAGTCTGTCATTCTGTAAGAATCTTTTTAAGCACTGGAAAAGCCCCCCTATTTGATCCGTGTTAAGCGCTGAAAAAGATTCCTTCTGAATGGCAAAGCCTAGGAAAATTCGCTAATAAAAAATCTTGGCTTTGATCATGTATAAAAATCTTTTCACTCTCTCTTTGAGCTTGGCGCTCGCCGCCTGCCAATCGCAATCGCCGACGAGTCCTTCCAGCAGCGGAAAAATTTCATTGGCGCTCGACTTCGCGCAATGGCAAGAATATCCCGGCGAAGAGCGCAATCAGCTTGCGCGCGCGGCCGGGCCAATGGAGATTTCGCGCATCGACATTTTTGTTTTGTTTGATAAAGACACGATTGCGCGAACCACCGCGCAAATCGCGCCCGGCACGAATGAATTTGAAGCGGTGTTGGAAGTTCCGATTGGAGCCGAGCGCCGCGTCCTCGTCGAAGCCTGGGATGATCAAGGCGGCGAAGCGCAACCGGTGCGCGCGTTTCGCGGCGTGCAAGCGCACGTCGATATTCAACCGAACGTTGCGCGCGAAGTGGAGGTGACGCTTTATCCCGTGCCGGTCGCCGGGCAACACGTCGTGCTCATCGTCGGCTCGGTGAAAGGCGCGGCCGGAACGAGCGGCCATCTCGTGCCGATCTCGCTCATCAGCGCGGATTCATTGAGCGGCGTGCAGTTCGATTTGAATTATGATGCGAGCCGCATCTCTCCGGTGGCTGCGTTGCGCACGGCGACGATCGCATTCGATACGCTGGCGAGCAATATCGTTACAAGCGCGCAAGGCCAGGCTTTGCGCATGTTGCTGTTCGCGCTTTCCGGCGAACGCCAGCCCGCGCTCTTTGATCCCACCGAAATCATCAACGTCGATTTCCGCGTGAATGCCGATGCAGAACTCGGCACGCAATCACCGTTGACCCTTTCGAATTTTACGGTCCTCGATCACAATCGCAATCGGCTCGGGGTGCTTGCCGTTGCAGGCGGGAGCTTTGAAATTATAAGGGGAAGATAAGGCGGTTTTCATCGGCTTCCTCAAATCTTACGCGAACTATACGGCCTTGCCATTGAACGTTTTTTTTTCATGGGCAATATTTGTGTGTTTCGCGGATCCCCGATAAGATTCACGGCATTTTCCTTCGCAAATAAATCGAGGGCACTCTCGCCAATTCGCCGCCGCGCACGACGATTCTCGGGGGCGCGTCGCGCATTTCAAAACCATTGCGCTTGACAATGACTTCGTATTCGCCGGCCGGCGCTTCCCAAGTTGTGCCATCGGATAATTGTTCCGTGTTGAGCGTATCGGAGTGTGCCACGAAATAAACCGCGCCGTACTCCGGGTCGCCGTTTTCATTGAAGGCTTGCACGCGCACTTGGCCGAACCATTTGAACTCGAGCGTGTTTTCGCGGTTGCTCGAGACGGTGACTTCGCGCGTGACGGGTTGGTGCGGCGGCAAACGAAATTGCACTTTGTGCGAACCGGGCTCGAGCGCTACACGCAAAAATCCGTTCGCAGGCTTGCCGAGATTCTCGCCGTTCAAAATGATTTCACTCGGCGGCTCAGAAACGATCGTGAACGTGACTTTCGCAACTTCGGGTTCGACGATTGGCACAGGGGGAATCGGCGCGAGCGTGCCTGTTAAAGTTTGCGTGCGGCCGGCTTCGAGGTTCACAGTTTCAATGTATTTGTGATGATTCGGCAAAAACAATTGCACTTGATATTGGCCGGGCGGAAGGCTGTCGAGCAACGAGGGCGCTTTTTCTTTGCGCGCATTGCCGTTGAGCAAAATCGTCGCGCCAACGGGACGGCTCGTCACTTGCAATTTGGCGAAGGTCGGAACCGAAGTGTTCGGTTTGGTTTTGGTGGTTTCCTGCGCCGCGCTCGGATTGTGCGTTGCGGCGGGTTTGGACAAAGGCTCATCTTTTTTGAGATAAGAAAACAAAGCAATAGTGAAAGTGATTGCGCTGACGGCAACGAACACATAGACAGGCCACATCGTTTTGCGCGGTTTTGCCGGGCCTTCCGGTTGTTCCTTTTTTGGTTTAGATGGAAACGGCGTGGGAAATTGTTTGGGGAATTTCCATCCCGGCGATTCGGATTGGCCTTCGCGGTTGACGGGAATCGTCGGCTGCGAATAGATGCTGGTTTTCGGTTGGCGCAGTTCCAACGGCAACGCATCGAGCGCGGAGAGCAGTTCAGCCGCGGATTGAAAACGGCGATCGGGCGCTTTTTCCAACAAACGCAGAATGAGCGCTTCAACGCCGCTCGGCAATTCGGGGTTCATGAGTTTGGGCGGCGGCGGCGCATCATTTACGTGATGATGGCAGATCGACATAATCTCGCCGAGAAACGGCGGCGAGCCGGTGGCGCACTCATAGAGCAGCACGCCGAGCGAATAGAGGTCGGAGCGTTGGTCGAGCGCAATGCCGCGAATTTGTTCCGGCGACATGTAAATCGGCGTGCCCATCACCAAATTGCCGATGGTCAAGCGCGCCATTTGATCGCCGCGCACCAAGCCGAAATCCGAGAGAATGGCGTTGTGGCTCGGATCGAGCATCACGTTCTCCGGCTTGATGTCGCGGTGCATGAAGTTTTTGATGGTGCTCTGCGCGTAATTCAGCGCGCCGGCGATTTGACGCGCGACTTGCAGGAGGATTTCGAGAGGAAGAGGACGGCGCGGCTTCAACAACGCGCGCAGCGTGCGCGGCAAAAGATTCATCACGTAATAATGCGTGCCGTCTTCGGACCCGTGATCGAAAATTTTGATGATGTGGGGATGATCCAAACGCGCGATAGCCTCGGCTTCACGGTGGAAACGCTTCACCAAGTCTGCGTCTTCCGAGGCGCTTTCGCTCAAAATTTTAATTGCAACGTCCCGCTGCAACGTGATCTGTCGCGCACGATAGACTTCGGCAAAAGAGCCTTTGCCGAACAACTCCAAGATTTCATATCGGCCGCCGCCCAGCTTTCTGCCGATGAGGGAAGGTTTTTTAGCCACGAAACTCACTCAAAGGTGATCGATGCAGTTCAAATCAAAGGAGTATTGCGAACGCGGCAAAAATATAACACGCGGCGCTCTGCGCTCCAAGCGGAAATTATGAGAGGAACGAGCGGATAGACACAAATGGGGAGAGTTTTTTCGCAGATAAATTAAAAGATCTTTGGCAAAACCATTCAACGGCAGATTCATTTCGAATCATTTTGCCATTAAATCATTCTGCCAAACAATCCTTCAGACTTTGGGGGGAGTTCGAGACGTAGACGCCTATTGCAACGACTCCAGCGCCTTCACGGCAGCCTCGCGGCGCTCGAGCGGCTGATCGAGCTTCACCCAATTTTGGATGAACTCGTAGGCTTGCTCGTCGCTCCACAGCGGCGCGCCGGCGAGACTGTTTTTATCGCGGAACCATTTCAACACCAGCCACGTCGCGTGCGCGGCTTCTTGCGTGTAGCTCACGCCTTTATCGACTTCGGGATCGTTGCCGAACTCGGCTTTGATGTGCCAATAAACCGCAGAGCATTCGGGGGGATTGGGCTTGTGCGCGCGGATGCGCGTCGAGGCCATGCAGGCTTCGTGTGAATACGAATCGGCCAGTGCGTGAAGATAGATCGCCAACGCGAACAAACTTTTTCCCGCGACTTGTTGAAATGATTTTCCAGCATCGGAAGAAACTTGCGGCATACCGGGCGGCGGCGTGTCTTGCGCATACACCGCCCATTTTTCGATTTCATCCAACTCCGGCTCGTCGCCGGGACACGTGCGCGGCGGAATGCTGAAATAAGCGCAAGTGTTGCGGCTGCCGGGGTAAAGGTATTCGCCCGTGGCATTGTTGCTATCGCGCCGCGCGAAGTGCCAGTATTGGCCGCTCACGCTCACGCGTTTCGTGCCGTTTAATGTGATCGTCACGCCGGTTTCGCCGGTAAAGCTGCCGGTGTCCGTAGCTTCATTCGCAACCGCAAGCGACTCTGCTTCGGCGGCGCTGAAACCGGCCGCGCGCGCCAACATGCGCGTCAATTCATAATGAAACGTGCTATGCGCCGCGAGATTTTTGGTGGAAAGATCTTCGCCGTAACGTGTGGTCTTGGCCGAGGCAAGTGTTGATGCGAAGCTGATGAGGGCAATAACGAGAGAACCGAAACGACTCCTAAACGACATGCTTGACTCCTTCAAAGAATTCATCATCCGTGTTGTCATCCTGCGGCGGCGGGAACTTCTCTAGTCGTGAGCACAGTGCCCAGTGCCGGGGAAGGTTCTTTCAGAATGACAATGAGAGGGGCTGCCGACTTAACGTTGTATCTAAAATGCGCCGCGAAAATATAGAATCACCGCGGCAAATGCAAGCAACAGAAAAGTCACGAGAGGATTTATTTCACCTGCGTGATCACCAAGTTGTGGCGCTCACGTCCGCGCGCGATTTCGACTTTCAGGCTTTGTGAAGAATCGTGCGCTGCAATATGATCGACAAAATTTTGCACGTTTTGAACCGTGAGCTCATCGACGCGCACGAGGAGGTCGCCCGCCAACAAACCGCCGCGCTCGCCCGGCCCATCCTTGCTGACATCGGCAATCAATACCCCCTCCGCGCTGCCGAAATATTTCGACAACCCCGGCGTGAGCGTTTGCACCGTAAAGCCCCACGCGGCAATTTCGGTATTGGGCGGAGCGTCATCAAAGAGCGTAAGTCCGGGCACGTCTTGCAGCAATTCGGGCATAACGTAGATCGGCGCATTGACGCGCAACGAAAGCGCAATCGCGTCGCTGGGCCGCGCATCGAGCGGATGCGCTTTCCCGCCGTCTTTCAAGAGCACTTGGGAATAATACGTGCCTTCTTTCAACGCGGTGATGACGACGCGCTCGACTTTGAGATTTGCGGCCTTTAAAATTTCCGCCATGAGATCGTGCGTGAGCGGGCGCGGCGCGGGAATTTTTTGATGGCCGAGATGAATCGCCAGCGCTTGATCGTGTCCAATCGAAATCGGCAGAAGGCGTTGGCCTTCGGTCTCTTGCAGGATCACCACCATCTCGGAGGTCTCGTGATTGCCTTTGATCGTGGCGATCTTCATCAACACCGCGCGCTCCTGCTCGCGCGTGGTGGAATAGAGCAGAACCGCAGCAAGGCAGACGAGGAGTCCGCCGATAATGAACAAACCGGTTTTCTTGGGCATATTTTACACCTGAATTTGATGACGGCGAATATCTGCAAAAAGCTTTTGGGATGCAATGAATTTTCCATGGAAGGGCTTGACATATTGCGATTCCTAGTGTAGCTTTTCAAAAAAATGATGACCTGGCGATGGTGATTGCAATGATCGAAGCCGCTTTAAAAACTGCCGACCAGATATCGGAGCAGGCTATACACGCGGTCGTGCGCCAAATCGTGACGAAGTTTCGTCCGGAACAGGTCATACTTTTTGGCTCTCACGCTTATGGCGACGCCGGGCCGGAAAGCGACGTGGATTTATTGGTGGTGATGGATTCGCCGTTGCGCAATGTTGATCAGGCCATTGCCATCGCGTGCGCTCTCGATTATCATTTTGCGTTGGATCTCATGGTGCGCCGGCCTCAGCAATTAGCCGAGCGGATCGCATTGGGAGATTTTTTTCTACGCGAGGTCGTGGAAAAAGGCAAAGTGCTCTATGAACGATCTCACGCGTGAATGGATTGATAAGGCGGAGGGTGATTTCCGCATGGCAAAACGGGAGGCGAAAGTCCGCAAGGAACCGAATCACGAAGCCGTGTGTTTTCATAGCCAGCAATGCGCGGAAAAATATCTCAAAGCCTATTTGCAAGATAAGAGCATCTATTTCCCCAAAATCCACAATCTCATCAAGCTGCTCGAGCTCTGCTTGCCTAGCGATGCGTCGTTTGAATTGCTGCGGGATCTCTTGGAGAGCTTAAATAAATACGCCGTGGAGTTCCGCTACCCGGCGAGACTGCGATGAAAGCCGACGCTAGCTATGCTTTGTCTGTAACGAAAAGGATTCGAGTGTTTCTTCGAGAGAAGCTTGTGGGGTGCCCGCATAAAGAGGAGATGGGCATGCTCGACAAACTCTGAACTTCATTCCGCAAACAAATCTGCCTGCCGCGTTATCTCCCTCCGAAAATGCTCCGTGGCCAAATGTGTGAAGTTCCGATTCAAGCCGTGCTTTTGGCAGCACACATGAAAGAGCTGCGCAATCGCCTCGGCTCTTTCGCCTTCGCCGCGCATGCGTGTGCCGAAGCGCGGATCGTTCAGCCCGCCGTTGCGAACGTCGCGAATCGCGCTCAAAACTTTCTCCGCGCGCTCGGGATAATGCGTCTTTAGCCAATCTACGAACAACTCTTTGTTCGCGTAGGGCAGACGCACCAAAATAAATCCCGCGCGTTGCGCGCCGTGTTCGGCGGCTGCGGCCAGAATCGCGGGCATCTCGTGATCGGTCAAACCCGGAATCATGGGCGCGGCATTCACGCCGACCGGCACGCCCGCCTTTGCCAATTGCGCGATAGTCTCTAAACGTTTTTGCGGCGCAGAAGTGCGCGGCTCCATCTTGCGGCAGAGTTGATTGTCCAACGTGGTGATGGAAATAGCCACGCTCACCAAATTTCTGCGCGCCAATTCTTGCAAGAGATCGAGATCGCGCAGTATCAGCGCGTTCTTCGTGATCATGCCCAGCGGATTGCGGAAGCGCAGAAACACCTCCAAACATCCGCGCGTGATTTCCAGCTTGCGTTCGACGGGTTGATAACAATCCGTGTTGCCGGAAAACGCGATGACTTGCGGCTGCCACGAGCGGCTGCGAAACGCCTCCGCGAGCAATTTCGGCGCGTCGCGTTTCACCAAAATCTTCGTCTCAAAATCCAACCCCGAAGACCAGCCGAAGTATTCATGCGAAGGCCTCGCATAGCAATAGATGCAGCCATGCTCGCAGCCACGATAGGGGTTGATGCTGTACGTGAACCCAATATCCGGGCTGTCGTTTTTGGAGAGAATGGAGCGCGTGCTGTCTTCGTAGTAAACGGTTTGATGTGACGGCACCTCACCGCTTTCCAGCCACTCGCGATCAATCTCGATCTCAATCGGTTCGAAGCGATTGACCGGATTGAGGGCAGTGCCTCGACCTTTGATTTGAAGATCACTCATCTTTGTCCACCTCGCTTTTGTTTATGGCCTTACGTCCACCAAAGATACAAAGTTCCACCTACTTTGCAAATGGTTATTCCGCAGCGAAGAAAGATGGCTCGTACTTCTGATCAAATTTTGCAGGACGCACACCGTCACAGCAAAAGTAAAATGCCGATGGTTTGAGAAACAGCGTAGTCTGCCCAGGGAAGGGTAGGCAAAGTCAAAGCTCAGTGATCAACATGAATACGGTACGCTTTGCCTTGCCCGAAACTTCCCCGGTGCGTTTGGCAATTTACAATCAAATGGGAAATGAGATTCGCTTGCTGGTTTCAGGAAGCTTGCCGGCGGGTGAGCATCTCGCGCAGTGGGACGGGAAGGACGACGAGGGACAAATGGCTGATTGCGGCGTTTACTTCTATCGTTTGGATAGCCCCTCGTTTCATGAAGTCCGCAAACTCCTCCGCCATTAAACACGCAGTTCGATAGATTGCGAGAAGCGCCACTTGTTCGGTGTTAGAGGAACAACGTGGCGTTTCTCTTTTTATTCTTATCACAAGCCTGAACCGCGAATTAACGCCAATGAAAAAAATTAGCGCATTCGCGTTGATTAGCGGTTTTAAAAAAATGATTCTCGAATAAACGAAGAGGGGCTCTTACTGCGTTCGGCTCGGCGGGCGCACTTTGTTTTTGGGGGGAGTTTGCCGCATTCGCGGATAAAAATATAACTGCGCCTGAATATTGAATCGCTCTTCACTCAAAGTATAATACCCCATGCCGTCCGCTTTCCAACACACGGCCTCGCCTTGGGGTTCGAGAAGATAAGGAACTCTTTGCGGCGCTTGTGCGAGCGCTTGTGCGATTGATTGTCCCGCGACGCGCTTCCAATAATAAATGCTGTCATAAGTTTTGATCAAAATCTCATCGCCTGCCGGAGAAATATCTCCCGCGACTGCTAATGTGAACGGCAAAGCAATGACTCTCTCCAAAGTGACCGTCTCCGTCGTGGATTGCGGATACGCCGCGCGAAACACGATGACGTTTGAATCCATTTTCGTCACGACATAAAGATCTTTCGTGAGCGGATCGAGCATCAGCGCCTCCGCATCGTGATTGCGTTCGGGATAGCTGAAGATGATCCCTTCGACTTCCGTGAGCGTTTCCTGCGCGGGCGCTTGCTGCGCGGAAACAGAGGGTTCGAGCACGCGATAAACATACTGCTTGCGAAAGCGTTCCTCGTTGTTGCCAATATCGCCGAGGTAGAGGTATTGTTTGCCGTCCTCCGGCCCCGGGCCGATGGCAATGTCTTCCCAGTCGCGCGCGTAGGCGCGGGCAATCGTATAAACGCCCAAATGCTTGCCGTTCTCGTTGAAGGCATAAATGCGATTCTTATCGCCGGAATCATTGTGCGTCCAAAACACGTTGGCATTCTGCCGGCTCGCCACGAGACCGGAAGCTTCGCGAAGGGCTTGGTATTCGATCTCGCCGAGATCGACGCGTTCTCCAAACGCCGGCGCTTGCGCATGGCTCTCAGCTAGCGCTCCAACTAAGCAGATTGCAGACAGCGCAAACCGACATGATTGCGTGGTGATGAGTTTCATTCCTATTTTCATTTGATCCTCATTGCTTTAACGTCGAATCGCGCAAAAAATTATGCGGACAATCTAAGCGAGGAAAAGGAGAGATGCAATTCCCGCAAAGCTCGCGGTGACTCCGCTTTTCTTGATTGAAACTTTAATTGCTATTCGAGAAAGAGATCAATAGTTTCCATTGGCAATGGAGATTTATTTGAAAATTCGTCATCGACAATGGAGATTGGACTACGGCAAATTCTCCCTTGACACGAGCCTTTTTTTTCGTATCATTGCCTACAGACCTCGCGCCATTCATCAAACTCTTGTTGCCCTTCTGATTTCGTTGCCGGTTTTTTTTCGTCACCAAAACCCAAGGGGATTTATTCGTTGCCGATTCATTCGTTGCAAACCCCAAGAGGATTTTTTCGTCGCACAGTCACGGTTGCGCCACACTCGGGAAAGGATGGAAGCGCATGAACGCCTCGCCGGTGCGCGGCATGATGCACGTCGAAACGCTCAAGCAGATGATTCACGACGAACAAATCGAAACCGTGCTCACGGTGTTTCCGGACATTTACGGCCGCTTGATGGGCAAGCGCGTAACCGGCCGCTATTTTCTCGAACACGTGCTCGAGCATGCGCTGCACGCCTGCGATTATTTGTTGGCGTGCGACATGGAAATGGAGCCGGTGCCGGGCTACACGTTCACGAGTTGGGCCCAAGGTTATGGCGATTTCCGCCTCACTCCAGATTTGCAAACGCTGCGGCTCGCAAGCTGGCTGGAGAAAACCGCCATCGTCATGTGCGACGTTTACGATGAAGACAAAAACACTCTGATCGAGGTTGCGCCGCGCAGCATTTTGCGCAAGCAGCTCGCGCGCGCAGCAGAGAAGGGCTATATTGCAATGGGCGCTTCGGAGCTGGAGTTGTACGTCTTCAAAGATTCTTACGCCGAAGCCGCGCGCAAGAAATATGTCGATCTCGCTCCGATGGGCGAATACATCGAAGACTATCACATTTTGCAAGGCACGAAAGAGGAATTCGTGATCGGCGCGATTCGCCATCATCTCGAGCGCTCCGGCATTCCCGTGGAATTCTCAAAAGGCGAATGGGGCCCCGGCCAGCAGGAAATCAATTTGCGCTACGCCGAGTTTTTGGAGATGGCCGATCGTCACGTGCTCTATAAACATGCCGCCAAAGAAATTGCGCTGCAAAAAAATTGCGCCGTGACGTTCATGGCGAAATGGGACGAGCGTTACGCCGGCTCCGGCATGCACGTGCATGCCAGCTTGTGGGACAATACCGGAACGAACGCGCTCTTCCCCGGCAATGAGCCGCTCGGCCCGTTGCGCACCTCGTCACTCTTTCGCCATTTTCTCGGCGGATGGATGGCGCACTTGCGCGAGCTGTTTCCGTTCTACGCGCCCTATCCGTCCTCCTACAAACGTTTTCGCGCCGGTTCGTTCGCGCCAACCGGCATTGCGTGGAGTTGTGACAATCGCACTTCCGGCTTTCGCATCGTCGGTCACGGTTCGGCGCTGCGCATCGAATGCCGCGCGCCGGGCGCGGACGCGAATCCTTATCTCGCGTTCGCCGCCACGCTCGCAGCCGGGTTGGACGGCATCGAAAAAAAGATCGAGCCGCCGGACATGTTCATCGGCGACGTATACTCCGCGCTCGATCTGCCGCAAGTGCCGCACGCGCTCGTGGAAGGCATTCGCGAATTGGAAAATAGCGCGTGGGCGGTGGAGGTGTTCGGCAAAGACGTGCTCGAACATTACCTGCACTTCTTTCGCACCGAGCAGCGCAAGTTCGATGAAGTCGTCACAAGCTGGGAGCGGGCACGTTACTTCGAGCGCGCATGATTTTTAACACGGCATATAAGCTTTGATTTGTAACCTTCCTCCGCATTGTCATTCCGCAGGATTTTTTTTATAAGCGAGCACACTGTCCATTCTTCGGGTTGTGCCCAATACAGAAAAAGGTTCTTTAGAATGACGTCGTCAAGGTTTTGCTTTATATGCAAAGCATTCACCTTTAATGGAATACTGAGCTCTCATGTCAAACACCAAAACCGGAATCCTCGAACTTGAGCCGAAAAGCTTCGGCTTTTTGCGTCAAATCTCCAACAACTTCGCCCGCTTGCCGGGAGATGTCTTTATCCCGCCGCCGATGATGCTGCAATATCGCCTGCAATCGGGCGTCACAATGGAGGTCACAGTCGAAGAAGGCCAAGGCAAAAATCGCGCGCTCGAGGTCATCTCCATTCAAGGCTTGCCGCCCGAAACATGGATGCAACTCACGCAGTTTGAAGCGCTATCCGCGATCTCCCCAGAGAGCGCATTGTGGCTGGAAATGGAGCCGCAGCGCCACACGCAGCGGATCATCGATCTCTTCGCGCCGATTGGCGAAGGCCAGCGCGCGCTCATTGTTGCGCCGCCGCGCTCCGGCAAAACCATGATGCTGCAAGACATCGCCATGGCCGTGGCGAAGAATTATCCCAAACACGATCTCTTTGCTTTGCTGCTCGATGAGCGGCCGGAAGAAGTGACGGAGTTTCGCCGCAGCATGAAAGGCACGGTGCTTTCGAGCAGCTATGACGACAGCGTGGCGAATCATCTGCGTTTGGCCAAGCTCGTTTTGGATTACACCAAACGCCAAGTAGAGGCGGGAGAAAACGTGGTGCTGCTCATCGACTCGCTCACACGCACGGGCCGCGCCTTCAATATCGGCCAACAAGGCAGCGGCAGATTGATGACCGGCGGCTTGGATGCGCGCGCGCTTGAAATCCCCAAAAAAGTTTTTGGCGCCGCGCGTAAAATCGAAAACGGCGGCTCGCTCACCATCATCGCCACGATCCTCGTGGACACCGGCTCGCGCATGGATGATTTTATCTTCGAGGAATTTAAAGGCACGGGCAATATGGAGCTGGTGTTGGATCGCAGCCTGGCGAACGAGCGCTTGTTCCCGGCGATCAACATTCGCGAGAGCGGCACGCGGCGGGAAGAAAAACTTTTCGGCGAGAAAACCGAGGCGTATCAAAAGCTTCGCCGCGCGTTTCAAAATCTCCCTCCCAAAGAAGCGATTCAAAAAATTCTGCAACTGTTCAAGACCTTTCCGAACAATAAGGCGTTATTGGAAAAGTTCGGCGCGGCGTGAAACGCAATCCCTCCGCGCCGAACTATTCCGTTCTTATCCATGCTTTTCCTTCCGGCTTTGAATCCACCCAACCCGCTCGTTATGACGTGCTACGGTTTCTCATCAAACCCGAGGCAAAAATGAACAACGCCGCCCTTGACACTTTTGAGTACAAAGACAAAACCTTTGGCGACACGGAAGGCATTGTCGTGGCAACCAATTCCGAAGTTTTTTATCCCACCAGCACGACGAACCTGTTGCTCGCGGCCGTGCGCAAATTCGTCAACCCGGCTGCGGCTTCCGCGTTGGATTTGGGTTGCGGTTCCGGCATCGTGGCCGTGGTTTTGGCAAAACGGATTTTACCGAATGCCGCGATCCACGCTTCAGATGTCAGCATCGCGGCGGCAAAATTAGCCCGAAGCAATGCCGAGAGTCACGGCCTCGCCATCGACTGCCGCAGCGGCAGTCTCTTCGAACCATGGGCCGGAATGAAGTTCGACGTGATCGTGGACGATGTTGCCGGCATGTCCGAGCCGATTGCGCGGCTCTCACACTGGTATCCGCCGCAGATTCACAGCGACGCGGGAGAAGACGGCTTGCGTTGGATCGTGAGCATTATCGCGCAAGCGCCGCAATATCTCACCGCGCACGGGCAATTTTTTTTCCCGGTGTTGACGCTCTCGCAGGAAGACAAAATCTTGGAGGTCGCGCATCAAAGCTTTCACAAAGTCGAGTTGCTCACCGAACAATGGTATCCGCTCGGCAATGATTTGATGCCGCACGTGGATTTGATCGAAAGCCTCATGGCCAAAGGCTTGATTGAAATAAAAAAGAAGGGGAGCCGTTGGCTGTGGGCCACCAAAATCTATCTCGCGACGGGCGGCAAGCAGAACTAATGCGTGCAAGGTTCAACCGCGAATGGGCGCGAATTAACGCGAATGAAAAAAGTTGAGAGAGGAGGAAAAAATGCCTAGATCACGTCGCGATTTTTTGAAGAGTACGGCCGTGGGAACTGCGGGAGCCGTTATCGCGACACAGCTCGGTGGTTTACCGGCAACACGAGCGGCCGCTGCTTCAAATTCCAAATGGGAAATCAAGCTCGGGGTGGCGAGTTATTCGTTGCGCGAGTTTCCGCGCGCCGAAGCCATCAAAATGATACGCGCGTTGCGCGCTTCTTATGTGAACGTCAAATCCTTCCACCTGCCTTACGAAAACACGCCGGCAGAGCTTGCCTCTGGCCGCCGCGAGTTTGAAGCGGCCGGCTTGCAAATTGTCGGCGGCGGCAACAACAACATTACCGAAGATACGGACGAGCACGTGCGCGCGTTTTTTGAATATGGCAAAGCGTGTGGCATGCCGCTGCTCGTCATCGCGCCCAAACCGGAAATCCTCCCGCGCATCGAAAAATTCGTGAAGCAGTACGATATCAAAGTGGCGATTCACAACCACGGCCCGGAGGATAAATATTTCCCGGCGCCCAAAGATGCGTTGCCGCTCATTCACAAGATGGATCCGCGCGTCGGCTTGTGTGTGGATGTCGGCCACACCACGCGCGCCGGCGTTGACGTGGCGCAAGCCATAGCGGAGGCGGGTGCGCGCGTTTTGGACATGCACATGAAAGACCTGAAAGATTTGAAGGACAAAGACAGCCAGTGTATCGTCGGCGAAGGCGCGATGCCGGTCGCGGAAATTTTCGCGCAATTGCAGAAGATGAAATATGCGGGCTACGTGAACTTGGAATATGAAATCGACAAAGACGATCCTCTGCCTGGCATGAAGCAATCGTTTGCGTACATGCGCGGCGCGCTCGCGGGTTTGGCGTTGTGAAGGTAAAATTTTTAAACCGCGAATCAAGGCCAATGATCGCGAATACTTTTCATTCGAGTAGATTCGCGCCCATTCGCGTTTGCTTTGTTTGACGACTACTCAAGCGCTTCGCCTGTAAGGCGACTGCGCCCCTCTTCATGTCATCCTGTAAGGAACTTCCCCGGATACGAGCACTAGGGAAGGTTCTTACAGAATGACATTGTGTGGTCGCGCCGCAGGCTTAATGTTGAATTAGGAGCTTTCATGAAGATCATCAAACCAACGCTTTTGCTTTTTCTATTGCTCACAAGCAGTGCGTGCGAAAAGCGCGAGGCTGAAACCGCACAAGCGGCTCGCGTTGAAACCGTTCAACAAAACATTTTAACGGAGGAAGAAAAAGCCGAGGGCTGGAAGCTTCTCTTTGACGGCAAGACGACCGAGGGCTGGCGCGGCGCGCATAAAGAAGTTTTTCCGGAAGGTGGATGGATGATAGATAACGGCGAGTTGATCGTGCTCGCCTCCGGTGGCGCGGAGTCGCGCAACGGCGGCGATGTCGTGACCATTGATGAATATGCGAACTTCGATTTGAAGCTCGAATTTCAATTGACCGAAGGCGCCAACAGCGGCATCAAATATTTCGTCACCGAGAAAGAAAACCCCAACGGCTCCGCCATCGGCCTTGAGTATCAAATTTTGGATGACGAGCGGCACCCGGATGCGAAAGAGGGCAATCATGAAGGCAGCAGAACATTGGCCTCGCTTTATGATTTGATCAAAGCGGAAAACAAAAACGCCAAGCCCATGGGCGAATGGAACGAAGCGCGCCTCGTGTCGCGCGGACAACACGTCGAGCATTGGCTCAACGGCGCGAAGGTCTTGGAATACGAACGCGGGAGCGCGGCGTTCAGAAAGCTGGTGGCGGAGAGCAAATACAATATATGGGAAAACTTCGGTGAGACGGCGCAGGGCCACATTCTTTTGCAAGATCACGGCAACCGCATCGCTTTTCGGAATATCAGGATCAAGGTTTTGGAATGAAGAGTTCATATTCAATTTTCTCCCGCTCTGAAATGTCATCCTGGAAGGAACTTCCGCATTGCTCGGCTCTATTCCCAGCGCGAGGGAAGGTTTTTCCAAAATGACAATTTGAGGGAAGCTACAAACCCGTTCGCACGAGTATACTTCCACGAAAGGATAAAACGCGATGGCTACAGAAGAGAAAAAACTCAGCAGGCGCGAGTTTCTTGCGCGCAGCAGTCAAGCCGCAGCCGGCGTTCTCGCAAGCAGCGCGTTAGGTTTGTTCGCCGCAACGCCGGCGAGCAGCCGCAAAATCCTCGGCGCGAATGACCGCATCAATCTCGCGATCATCGGTATTCGCAGTCGCGGCATGGCGTTGTGCGAGGGTTTTGCCGCCATCAAGAACGTTCACATCAAAGCGCTTGTTGATGTGGATGAAAATCTTTTTGCCGAACGCGCGAGCGGAATCGAAAAAGCGCATGGCTACAAGCCCGCGTTTGCCAAGGATCTCCGGCGCGTTTTTGATGATAAAGAAATCGACGCCGTAGCCATTGCCACGCCGAATCACTGGCACGCGCTGGCGGCAATCTGGGCTTGCCAAGCGGGCAAGCACGTTTACGTTGAGAAACCGTGCAGCCACAACGTTTGGGAGGGCCGCAAAATCGTCGAAGCCGCGCGCAAGTATGATCGTCTTGTGCAAGTGGGTTTTCAAAATCGTTCCGGCACGAATGCGCGCGCGGCGATGAATTTTCTGCGCGAAGGCAAGCTCGGCAAACTTTATATGGCGCGCGCGCTGTGCTTCAAGCCGCGCGAAAATATCGGCCGCTATCCTGACGGTCCACTCGCGCCCGGTGAAAACTATTCGTTGACTGTTGCCAGCAACCACAAAGAGCCGGCATATACCTTCGAATATTTGACGAACGTGAACTATGACATGTGGCTCGGGCCCGCGCCGACTCAGCCTTTCAATCGCAATCGGTTTCATTACAACTGGCACTGGCATTGGGATTACGGCAACGGCGACACCGGCAATCAAGGCCCGCATCAATTCGACTTCGCGCGTTGGGGCTTGCGCAAAGAAGAATACCCGGTGAAGCTGCGCTCGTTCGGCGGGCAATTCGCGCAAGACTCTTCACAAGAAACGCCGAACACGCAGACCACGATTTTCGAATATGCCGACGGCGTTATTTTCGAATTTGCCACGCGCGGCTTGCTCACCAATGCCGAAGGCAAAGTCACAAAAGCGGAGATGCTCGCGGCCAACGGCAAATGGCAAGCGTCTTTGAGCGGCGATCTCATGATCGGCAATCTTTTTTACGGCAGCGAAGGCTGGATGCAGATCGATTCCGGCGGCAATTGGCAAACGTTCTTTGGCCGCAACAATGAGCCTGGGCCTGGCTCCGTTTCTACGGCGGCAGATCGCTACGATCCTATGAATCTTGCAGGCAGCGGCGATACGCACCTCAATAACTTTATCGCGGCCTTGCGTTCCGGCAAGCGCGAAGATTTAACGAGTGACATCGAGAGCGGACATTTATCCAGCGCGTTGCCGCACTTGGCGAATATTTCTTATCGTCTCGGACGCGAGCTGAAATTCGACGGACGGAAAGAAAAATTTGTGAATGATGCGGAAGCGGATCGTTTGCTCACGCGCGAATATCGCAAGCCCTACGCCGTGCCCGAAAAGGTGTGAGGCGCAGGATTTGACTTTGCGTGAAGGTTGCGCTTTTTTCTACAACGATTACACTTTTAAATGGAGATTGCACCTGTGAAAAGCACCGTTATCGTCATCTTCGGCGCGTCCGGAGATTTGACCGTGCGCAAGCTTGTGCCTGCGCTGTTCAATAATTTTCGCAAAGGGCGTTTGCCGGCGAACACCAAAATCGTGGGCATGGCGCGCAGCCCGTTCACGGACGAAAGCTTCCGCGAGAAGATGCGCGAGGGCATGCTGCAATTCGCGCCGAAAGATTTTAGCGCTGAGAAATGGCAGCGGTTCGCGCCCGCGCTCTTTTATCAACCCGGCGATATGACGAAAGCCGAGGCCTATGACGGACTCGAAGAAAAGATTACGGCCATTGCGCCGGAGGGCGGCAATCGGCTTTATTATCTTTCCACCGCGCCGGAATTTTATCCGGTCGGCGCGGCTCTGCTCGGCGAGCGCAACATGTCGCAAGAAGGAGAGGGCGCCGGCTTTCGCCGCATCATCATTGAAAAGCCGTTCGGGCGCGATCTCGCTTCAGCCATGGATCTGAATCGTATCGTACACAAATCTTTTCGCGAGCGCCAAGTTTATCGCATCGATCACTATCTCGGCAAAGAGACTGTGCAAAACATTTTAGTGTTCCGTTTTGCGAACGCGATCTTCGAGCCGTTGTGGAACCGCAATTATATCGATCACGTGCAAATCACGGTTTCCGAGACCGTGGGCGTGGGGCATCGCGCGGGTTATTACGACAAGGCCGGCGTGCTGCGCGACATGTTTCAGAATCACATTTTGCAATTGCTCACGCTCACCGCGATGGAGCCGCCGCACAAATATGAAGCCGATGCCTTGCGCAACAAAAAGGTCGAGGTGCTCAGCGCGTTGCGTCCCATCGGCGAAAAGGAAGTGGCGGAATACACGGTGCGCGCGCAATATGACGGCTACATGCACGAGCCGGGGGTCGAGCAATTTTCCGCGACGCCGACTTATGCCGCGCTCAAGCTCTTCGTCGACAATTGGCGTTGGCAAGGCGTGCCGTTTTATTTGCGCTCCGGCAAGTTTCTGCCGGAAAAAACTTCCGAGATTACGATTCATTTTCGCCAGCCGCCGCAGCAGCTTTTCAAATTGCAAACCGAACACGACGGCATGTTCACGAACCGTTTGAGCATTTGCGTGCAGCCGCACGAGGGTTTCCATTTGCTCTTCACCACGAAAGTGCCGGACAAGGGCATGCAAGTGCAACCCGTGGACATGGATTTTCATTACAAAGAATCTTTCGGCGAAGGCGCGATTCCCGAGGCCTATGAACGTTTGCTGTTGGATGCGTTGAATGGCGATGCTTCGCTCTTCACGCGCAGCGATGAGATCGAGCTGGCTTGGAAACTCGTGGATAGCATTCACGCGGGCTGGGCGAGCAAACTTGCGCCGCCGATGGCGAAGTATGAGCCGGACACGTGGGGCCCCAAAGCCGCGGATTTATTGCTCGCGCGCGATGACCGCCATTGGGTGCATGGCTGCGGGAGGGAGAAGGAAGGGGAATAGGCGGAGAGTTGTGAGCAATGGCCATTCGTAGTCATTTGTAGTCATTGGGTCATTGATGGTCAGTGGTCATTGCTTTGTTGATCTCGTTCCCAATCTCCAGGTTGGGAACGCCATTGCCCGCGAAACTCTGCTTCGCAAAACTTGAACGGAGAACAATGCCCAGCATATGAGTCGACACGTCGAAATTTTTTCAACCAAAGATGAGCTAGTACGGGCTACGGCTGAAATGATTGTCGCGACGATCACGACGGCAATTCGCGAGCGCGGCACATGTGCGCTTGCGTTATCCGGCGGCAGCACGCCGCGTGAAGTTTATGAACTGCTGGCGCATGAAGTTTATCAGACGCGCATTGCTTGGCCGCAGGCGCATTTATTTTGGGGCGATGAAAGAATGGTTCCACCCGAGCATGTTGACAGCAACTTTCGCATGACGCAAGAAGCTTTGCTCGCGCGCGTGAACGCGCCGTCGAGCAACGTGCATCGCATCAAAGGGGAATTGCCGCCGCAGCTTGCGGCGCAAGAATATCGTGCAGAGTTAGAGGCGTATTTCAACGGGCGGGAAAAAGTATTCGATTTCATTTTGCTCGGCCTCGGCGAAGACGGGCACACGGCTTCACTCTTTCCGGAAACCGAAGTGCTGCACGAACGGGAGCAAGCGGTGGCCGCGGTGTTCGTGCCGAAGTTCGATAAGTGGCGCGTGACGTTGACGTTCCCGATTATCAATGAAGCCCGCGCGGTTGCTTTTCTCGTGGCGGGAAAATCCAAAGCCGAAATCGTTGCAGGCATATTCGGTTTGCCGCAGCCTGAAATGAAATGGCCGGCTTCTTTGATTCAACCCGAGCGCGGCGAATTGTATTGGCTGTTGGATGCCGAAGCGGCGGCGCTGATGAATGTTGCCGAGACGTCGCGCGAGTCGAGTGTTTAGAGCGCATCTGAAGTGTATTCGTTACGGGTTCGTTTGCAACTCCCTCTTACTGTTTCGAGCACAAAATAGGTTACACTCCGCACTTCTATTACTGTCATTCAGGAAGAACCTTTTTAAGCACTGGACAGCATCTCCAGCACGTAAAAGGTTTCCTTCTGAATGACATGCAAGAAGGGAGAAGTGTAACCTATATTTCGCTCTGAGTAATAACTTGTCATTCTGTAAGAAACTTTCCTCGCGCTGGGAAGAGAGCCGAGCACGAGGGAAGTTCCTTTCAGGATGACATTCAAGAGAGACCGGCACAGAGCTTCGCGGCATTGTCAGAAACCTCGCTTGAAAATATGCGCTAGGCGGGATGCGATCGCTTTGAAGTCACCTCGCTCGAAGAGATGAAGGTGAGATAAACAAGCAAAGATGAACCGACGGTGGGGCAGCGACCCAACATAAAAAAATCTAGGACGCTTTCACAAATACGCGCTTGCACTAATTTACCAAAGTGCCTATCTTCGCACGCGAAGGAATGAACACGAATCCATCCCACATTTTCCCGCGTGCAGTCGCGGGCGAAACAATCCTGCGCGACAAATCGGCGTTTTCATTTTTCAACCTCACAAAATTTAGGAGGAAGCAATGCTACCGAAAGATTTGGGCTACAATGACAAGCTCTTCGTGATGCCGTTCGATCATCGCGGCTCGTTTCAATCGAAAATGTTCGGCATCAAAGACCGCGACCCGAGCGAATCCGAGGCGCGGGAAATTGCTTCTTATAAGTGGATCGTGTATGAAGGTTTTTTGCAGGCGCTCGCGCAAGGCGTGCCGAAAGACAAGGCCGCGATTTTAGTAGATGAGCAATTCGGCGCGTCGTGCGCGGCCGATGCGTTGAAGAAGGGCATCAAAGTCGCGATGCCGGCGGAGAAGAGCGGGCAGGATGAGTTTGATTTCGATTATGGCGACAAGTTCGGCGCGCACATTGAGAAGTTCAATCCCACCTTCGTGAAAGTGCTCGTGCGTTATAACTCCGAGGACGACAAAGAACTGAACCAGCGCCAAGCCGCGCGTTTGGCCAAGCTGAGTGATTATTGCCATACGCACAATCGCAAATTCATGTTCGAGCTGCTCGTACCCGCGCTGCCCGGCCAATTGGAAAAAGTGGGCGGCGATAAAAAGACATATGACACGCAAGTGCGGCCGGGCTTGATGGAGAAGGCGATTGCCGAGCTGCAAGCTGCGGGGATCGAAGCGGATGTGTGGAAGCTAGAAGGCTTGGAGAGCGCGAGCGACTACAAAGCCATCGTTGCACAAGCGCGCAGCAACGGCCGCAACAATGTCGGCATGATTGTGTTGGGCCGCGGTGAGAATGATGAGAAGGTGCGCCACTGGTTGAAGGAAGGCGCGAAGGTCGAGGGCGTCATCGGCTTTGCGGTGGGCCGCACGATTTTTTGGGACGCGCTTGCCGGTTTCCGCGCCAAGAAGCACGATCGCGAAGCCGCCGTGGCGATGATCGCGAAGAGTTATAAAGGTTTCGTTGATCTGTTCACGCAGGCGCAGGCGTGAGGTATTTTAGTTGACTGAAACGCTCGCCCCTCAAGATGTCATTCTTTCTTTAAGAATCTTCTCTTGCCCTGGGCGCAAATCTCAAAACAAGATTCGACCCAAGAACTAGGGAAGATTCTTCCAGAATGAGCGTGAGCCGAAGTGAGGTCAGCTCAGTCGTGGTATAAACGGTGAAAAGCCTACCTGTGCGCGGCCGTGCGCGTACAGAAGTCGCATCTCGAATCCCAACCTCTCACTCGGTT